>JGI25159J45721_1000159_pt1 | contig 31857 bp, 29 predicted proteins | sample AraplaMF_Cvi_mLB_FD_45721 | JGI IMG/M metagenome (IMG submission 45721)
AAGACGTGAAGAAGACCTGCCCTGCGTCTTCTGTCTTGCGCAATTCCTGCGGATGGCCCTGACCGCACCATCTGCCGGACTGCCCCCGGCCGTCGCCGCCCTGATCCGGGGGCTTGCAGGAAATCGGGTTGGCGTGCGAGGTTGAACCGCATGAAACGTCGCACGTCACCCGATTCTCCTCTGCTCTTTGAAGAGGTCCCCCTCGTGCCGGATTTCCGGCTGGAGCTGAAGGCTCGCAAGGCCGGCCACTGGCCCGTCGCGGGCGCCGATGAGGCCGGACGCGGGCCGGACTTACCAGCTGAGAATATACGATTATTGAAAAGTGTATGATCAGCAGGCGTCGTGTTTCAGTACATATACCATTAGTTTATACGATTAGGCTTTTTACTTGGCGCTAGTCTGGGATGGGCTCCCTCACGCGGGGCCAAGGCAGGCTTGAGCTGTATGCTCGCCGGGCGGGGCGGCAGGAGTGATGAGCACGCGTGTAGCAGACCTGCAGACCTGGCTTGTCCATCACCGCGTCCGCATGGCAACGAAGTCGCCGCTTAGCGAAGCCTTGGGCCACTTCGCTAAATAATAATGGGATGGTTTTAAGCTATTCCTGACCGATGGTCGCCTCGAAATCGCCGACAAAAGTTTCGAGCGAGCGTCCAGACGATTGCTTCAATTGTCATAACTCACTCTGCGCAGTCACGATTCCGGGGCAGAGAGATGGGCGACCATTGGCTCGCGGATCGAGACCTGCAAACTCCGTCGAGCCAATCAGCAGGCTAATCGTAACCAGTGTGCTTCATCAAGCTCGCTTGATGCGATTTGGCTTCGACAGGAACAAGAAGGTTGTTATCCGCCTTCTCAACAGGTTGTCTTATGTTTCCAGCGGTCGTTGCCAATTGTGGCCAGATGAAGTGTGCCAACGTATGACTTGAGTAAACTTTGAAGCGCCGGGTAATTAACCTGCTAGGTAGTCAATAGTTTAATGGTGCGGATCGCCCTCATTCCCCTGACGAGCACGAACAATCCAGCGAACACCAGCGCCAGACTTCCGAGTTTCCTCCGTGATCTCGATATTGAGTTCACGAAGAGTGTTTTCCAGTTTCTCGGCAGCGGCCTTATTAAGGCCCATTACAACGTCCTGTTCAAGTTTAGCTATAAAAGTTCGGCTAACACCTGACCGAACTGCGAGCTTTTCCTGAGACAAATCCGCGAGCCCACGAGCGCATCGGAATAGCCGACCCCTGAAAGGATCAGGCCTTCCAGGGCTTCGCCAACGTAGTCCCTCACCGTGGTTTTCAGTTGGTTGAAAGAATTCAACACCCTCTCGTTCGTAATACGCCTGTACGAGCAGAGCACCGCGCGGGTGAAGAACGTGCTTACCACCCTCTAGATTATACAAAAACTGGCTTTTCAAATCGCATGCGCTCTCGACTTTCTCTTGCGTCAAGCCGAGCAGAAAACGCGCAGCGCGTAGAAGATCGAAGGATGCGTCCATACCTTCCAAAAACGAGGCGCACGGGAAGATGTCAACACATGCTATTTTTCGATCTTATTTTTTGATTTTCGATTTTATATTTTGATTTTCGATCTAGAATCATGTCTTTTGGTTTTCGCGCGGGGCGAATCAAACCGGCCCGCATTGTCTAGTGAAGCCGCAAGTTGCGATTCCTTTGTTCGACTCGAACCCAGTAAGGGTGCCTGCATGACGCCAAATCCACTCGAAGATGCCGCTTCCGCCACCGAACTTCCCGACCTTGTTGCGCGCCTACGTGCATTGGCCTTGTCCTTGGAGCAGTACGCTTTGCACGGTCCTTCAGTTGTGTCCCCTGAGGTGACCATTTCTCAATGGGTGCTAGGTAAGCGAGCTGTTCCAATTCTTCTTGGGAAGATGAAAGGCCACCCAACGATCCAGGACGGAAAGGTCGGAGCGACGACCGAGCTGTTTTTCTACGATCCAGAGGGCGGTCTCGCTCGCACCTTCAATCGCTGGTACCGACTTGATCCAGATATCATGCGGAGTGTGGGGGTGCTTCAATGATGTCCTTTAAGCGTTACGCCTTTGGTAACGCCCAATCGGTGCTGCGATGAACGAGAAGCACGGCTATCAGGTCGATGAGTTTATCGACGCACTGCGGTCAGTCGCAGACGCCACGCGAGAACTCAATCGGGTACTTAGGAAAACGCCTCAACGGCTGTATCGCAGACGAGGCAGGGAGTTGCTTGAGAAGAGCCCCCATGAATTCCTCGCATATTGTGCTCTGGTACGCGTCCTAAAACGGAAACATGAGTTTCTCTGGAAAAACGGCGGCGTCCTAGTTGTGCGAGTACCGACGCATTGGCCTTTGGAGGATTTTGAACCTCTTGCGGACTTCTGCTTTGGGACAAGCAAAAATAGGGACACGTTGGATTTCAGCGTATGCTGTAACAGTCCCAGGAACAGAAAGGGCAAATGGGAATTCCAGCCACAAAGGTATCTCTCAGCACCAAGAACCATCGTCTTCGTCCCGAAAGGAGCCGAGCTGCATCCTGAATTCGAGACAGCGGCCGACTGGACAGTCAACCTGGAGGTTTTCGATGGCCGATGTGTAGCGAGTCTTTGTAGGTTTCTGGGGAATGGAGAGCTTTCGGACGATGACAGGGAATTCCTTCAGCATCTGGATGTCGGCCTGATCGACAGTACATTCCGTCGCGGTAGGTTAGCAGAACGGGCTATCGGGCGGCTTAGGAAACTCCTGTCGCAAGCAGCCAACGACAAACAAATCCTTCCATTGTCGTCTTTTGGTGCGGCGGGCGAATGGGCACAACGCTTGAAGCGTGATCTTGCGCTTTGGAGGGAAGGAGTTCTCCCATGGAACCAGGTCGATAAAGGAATTCTGCTCTATGGACCCCCTGGAACCGGCAAGACGACATTTGCGAAATCGTTGGCGGTCGAGTGCCATGCCCACTTTATCGCGTCCTCACTCGGTCATTGGCAGAGTTCAGGGCACATGGGAGATTTGCTTAAAGCAATGTACGCGACTTTTGCGGAAGCAAAGGCGTCCGCTCCCTCGATATTGTTAGTGGACGAGTTCGATTCATTCGGCCATCGGGCGAAGCTTTCTGGGGACAATGCCCAGTACATGTTGGAAGTCATCAACGCGATGCTTGAAGCACTGGACGGCGCTACCGGCCGTGAAGGTGTGATTATCATCGCTGCGAGTAATCTTCCTGAACGAATTGATCCGGCATTTCTTCGCCCTGGACGCCTGGAAAAGCACATCGAATTGTCAAAACCAAATAGTGCAGGCCGAGAGGCTATCCTAACGTATTATTTACCTGAATTCTCCGGCAATAGTGCCGTGAAAGAGATCGCCAGAAACCTGAACGGTAAGACCGGTGCCGATCTTGAGTACATCGCCCGTCAAGTCCGGCAGCATGCACGAGACGAAAATCGACCAGTTAATATCGCAGACCTTTTTGAATTAGTGCCAGTCTTCGCTCCATTAAAGCCGGATGAATTATGGCGAATATGCCTTCACGAGGCAGGCCACGCGGTTCTCACGAAGGTTTTCAACATCGGACTTGTCACCTCGGTCGAAATATACACGGATGACCATCGCGCCGACCAGCACGATGACCTTCACGGTCGAACAATGATATTCGCCCCCCGGGTCACATTGCACACCGAGAGTTCCTATCGTGCCGAGATCGCCATGAAGCTTGCTGGTCTCGCGGCCGAGGAACTCTTCCTCGGAGACCGATCAACCGCTTCCGGCGGCCTGGAGAAAGGTGACCTTGTCGAAGCAACCGAATTGGCCGTCCGGATGGTTGGCATTTTCGGAATGGGCAACACATTGCACGTCTTACCGGTCCGCTTCCTCGACACCAAAGATGCAGCGCTGTTTCAAAAATATCCTTTCATTCAGCAAGAGATCGATGACATTTTACAGTCCGCATTCGAAGAAGCACGTAGAACCCTTGCAAAACATAGGGATGTCGTCCTCTCGTTGGCCGAAGCCTTGAGACAGAAGCGCAATGTTTCCGGACAAGACTTGGATTCTCTTCTCCTTTTCCTGCCTTCTCGCGACCCCAGTACAGTTTTCGCCAACGGACGCGACCCAAATAACCGACCCTTAGCACCCTAGTGGGCAGGCTGGCGGGCCATCCTTCAGGCAAGGCAGCTGTGAGACCCCGTCCAAAACTTAGGCTTCCAGTTCGAAAAAACTGTAAACGCAGCCCCGTACACACCTTGATCAAACTTTTGACGACTGCAGAGGTCGATAACACCTGAGCACATCTGCGTCGTGATACCTTTGCCTGCAGTAGTTATCGGGAGGCCAATATGTGCAAGAGGGTGGTCATTTACGCGCGGTATTCCACAGATCAACAGAATCCAGCGTCGATAGAAACCCAGCTTGATCTGGGGACTTCGTTTGTTGTGGAGCGTGGTTGGACGCTGAGCGGGACATATGTTGATGCTGGCATTAGCGGCGCTAGTTTCGAAACCAGGCCTGGCCTTCAGGCTGCGCTGACAGGGGCGCGAGAGGGTGCCTACGATGTCCTACTCTGCCTTACGCTTGACCGGCTATCGCGAGACCTGGAACACAGCGCTAAGGTTTTGAAGCTGCTCCAGTTCCACGACATTGAACTTTGGACAGTGCATGGTGGCTCTCAAGTGTCAGCAATGGAACTTGGCCTGAGGGCGGTCCTGAATAGCGAGATGCTGGAGCAGGTTCGATATCGCACCAGAGAAGGCATGAAAACCGTGGCGAAGACGGGCCGAGTTCCCGGCGGCATTTGTTACGGCTATTCGATCAAAAGGATGATTGGAGCGGACGGAGAACCTATCCGTGGCCTGAGGGATATCATTGCCGCCGAAGCGGCTGTGATCGTGTGGATATTTGAGCAATACGTGAAGGGCCTAAGTCCTGACACCATCGCAGAAATCCTCAATAGCCAGGGTATACCAGGCCCTCGCGGGCTGGCTTGGAGAGGGACGGCGATCCGGGGACACCGGCGAAGAGGTAGCGGAATTCTAAATAATCAGATGTACATCGGTCGCCTGGTGTTCAACAGACTTGTATACCGAAAGAACCCAGTTAGCGAACGCCGGGTGTCTCGGCTCAATTCGCCGGAACTACACATCATTCAGGAGGTTCCGACGCTGCGTATCGTCTCGGACGCACTCTGGAAAAAAGTAAAACGCAGACAAGCTTTACCTCGCCAACGGAAACAACCTTGAGCCGACCGCCTAACACCGGTAGTTCCAAGGCAGGAGATGCGCGATTTGGCTCTGCTTATGGCCATTAACGAGGGCCGTTAGCGTGCTGCTCAGATATGCGATCTCATATCAGGGCGGCGATGACGACGTGGGGGTGGAACAGCGGTTACAAAAAAGCCGCCATCGAGTTGGCCAAACCGTTTTTGGGCAAACCTATCATCGTACTAGAGCACTCCCAGCCGAAGCGTAGTCTCTTCGGCGTCAGATAATGCCGTTAAAACAAAGACCTAGAGCATTTCGGGTGATCCCATGATCACCGGAAATGCTCTAGGTCATCATCTTCGCCGATCTCTGTAGTAATCGCCATCGGTTCGCTTTGTCGAGCATGGTGTGAATTTAATTCGGATAAAAATCTGGTCTGATGCTTCAGCAACGCTTACGTGTCCGCTATACGCCGTGTCTTCTTTATCGCATGAGGCCAAAATGAAACCGGATCAAACCATCGACACATCGGGCCTGTTTTGCCCAGCGCCGGTAATCAAATCGAAGAAAGCGCTCAAGACAATGCTGGACGGACAAATTCTCGCAGTTATCACGACCGATCCGGTAGCTAGAATCGACATCCCGCATATGTGCAATCAGTTCAAGCATCAACTGATACGAATCGACAAAGACGGACCGAAAGATGTCTTTCTGGTCCGAAAGGGTATCTAGGCGTCCTTCAATACCCTTTCGAAAAGCTAGATTACTTAGGCGACCACGACTGAATTTTCTTGGCCGCTTGATCCCCCCTGCGCTTTACATAGCTCTGACCAGTAGACAAGGTTGAGAGGTTCGCACCACGTCCTAAAATGCGAGCCGCGTTCCTGGGAGGAGCATTTGTCGAGAAAGCTGCTACGAGACCCATCTCACTAAGGAAGTCGTCCTCCTCACCGGTGAAGTCGTCCGGTGACTGCGAAATCAACATCACCGCACCGCCCTTTGAACGGCTCATACGCACGAGATTTGCGAGCGACGGAAGACGGCTTCCCAGAATGCGGTGAGCTTCGTCAACAACACACATGATGCGCATTCCACGGCTGCCATCCGGCCCCACTGCAGCGTCCGGAAGGCTATTGAGATGTTGGTCGAGAGCATCCAAGACCAAGTTTACCACGATGCTACGGCTCTCTTCTACCACATTGGGCGGCAGCTTAATGATCCAGCTCTTTTGAAAGAATTCAGCGGGCTTGAGCGTTGGCTCGAACAGTGGAAAACGAGAGACTTCCCTTGCAGCCGCAATCGCACCGTCTTCTTTCAGGTCCCTTTCGCCATAGACGCCCGTCAGTTCCGCCATAAAATCTTCAAGCCTGCATATATCGTTCGATCTTAAGGCGCGCACTGCGGCCTCGTAGACGGCATCGCGCTGCTTGTCACCAAGTCGTGCACCTTTAAGACGGGAGAAACTTTCGCGGAAACGCGATGCTGCCTCCGATAACTCGATTTCCTGTCGACTATTCAAAGATAGAACGTCCAGAGGTACGGGTGTCCGAGGTGGCTCGATTACCTCAGCGCCAAACAACTCGTCGAGATGATAGCCGCCCCCCGCCTCGTCTGTCGCAAGATCACCTTTGAAGTCGAACGCGATCATCGGTACGCGCGCTTGTTTCAACACAGACCGGAGGATGGCTACTGCGGTGCGCGTTTTCCCAGAACCAACGCCGCCCATGATCGCACTATGAGGCGAGCAACCAGAACCATTGAGCGTCCATTCGACAGTCTGGCCCGAGGTGGTGTCGGTGGAAATTTCGCCTACTGGCACAGAAATCGTGCCTGAAGCTCCCCCATCCTGAGAAGCAGTGAAACCCGGGCCATGCTTCCTACGTGCTGCTGACAACGGAAGTTCGGCATGTTCAACCAATCTCCGCACGAACTTCGCCAAGTCCTCACCCGATTGAGTCCAATCGGCATCTAAAAGCTGAAGGCCACGTTTCCAGTGTGCAGCCACGAAGCTAATGAGGCTTCGCAGGTCCACCGGTTCATCGCCGCCGTGCTGAACGAGCAAGGCAAGCCATGCTGAGAGGGTCGAACCAGTCCCAAACAATGTATCGCCCTTGATTGATTTACCCCAATCCGCATCGGTATCGATCCTTGGTGGCGGAGTAGCGACTCCCAGTGAGCGGGAAAGAGCGAGCCGCGCGGGCAGGTAGCGCTTCTTCATCCCCAGTCTGCCCATGAACTTGGTATTCAAGTCGTCAGAGGCCTCATCGGTGCGGAAGTTTGCACCAGCGACTTCAACAATCGATACGGTCATGCTCTAGCCCCTGCCTCTGAAAAGTATCCTTCTTGGACAGTGGACTGACCGATGTCTCCGACGCGTTCGAAGGTGATCAGATACCTTTTCTGAACATTTGGCTCGATATTCCGCAGATATTCACCAACGATCTCAGTGTCGGTGGAAAGCAGGATTACCTGCTCGCCTCGATTTACCAAGTGCTGGAGTACGCCCTTGCGATGGGCAATGTCCAGACGTCCCAGGGGCGTGTCGATAACCATCGGAAACGAGCGCTGGGAAACAGAGGCCACCGCAGAGATGAGTGCCTGCGTGAATATCTGCTTCTCTCCGGCTGAAAGATCGTAATTTCTAAGGTCAACCCCATCCGCACCAAGAAGTTTCACATCGCATTCCGTTGTAATCTCGATGCGCTCTACGCTGTCTTTCTTATGGGCCATAGACTTATGGGCGGAGGTCATAGCGTCAGCGATGGCAGAGATTTGACTTGGAACGGCTTGCGCTGCGATTGAATCAAGCATCGCCGCTACGTTCAGGGCTCGCGAAGCGCGCCTTAACGACGGTTTTGCTTGATCCCACTGACCAGATAGCTTTGCAAGCTCAGTGTTCTTTTTCGTAATCTCCGCATCCATTACGCTTATTTCTCGGCGTAAGGCACCTATCTCTTGGTCAAGCTCCTGAATTCGACCGTTCACGACACCCAATTCATTTTTCTTTTTGTCTACATGGGGAGAGATGGCCTCGGTTCTGGTGATTTCTTGCTGTAACTTGGAGTACGCTTCTTCATTTGCCGCGATGCCGTCAAGCAGGTCTACAATCTCGGGAGCGCCGATTTCATCAAGCGCGTCTAAACGGTCAATAATCTTGACGCGGTCAATTTCGGTCAGGTAAGTATGCAAAGTCCTTTCTGCGGCATTCGCAGGAGGAGGCGACCACAAAGTCTCCCACGCATCTTTGGTGATTTTGAGAATCGCGGCACGCTGCTGGCTAGCGAGATCGGGCTGTACAAGTTCCAGACCGCCTTCTACCGCTCGCACATACCTGTCGAGGTTCGCGTCACCCTGCTGCCTACCCGCCAGCCACCTTTCACGAAGTACCTCACCATTAAGCGTGGTTTTCAAGGTCTCGCGAAGCTGTAAGCCAGAAAGCGCGAGGGCTATGTCTTGAGACAGTAAGTTCTCCAGATTTGACTTTCCGTCTTCGATCTCCCTCGAAAGTCGGTTTAGTCGTTCGAATTGCTCTTGCAACTGAGCCTGCGACCCGACACCAAAACCAGCCAGTTCGCGGGTCAGCTTGTCTCGCTGTTCGCGCAGCGCAATGTGCTCAGGCTCTAACTCGGCATGCCTTTGTCGTTTCTCGTTAACCTGAAAATTGAGGGTGTCGATATCCAGCTCTAGGCGGTCAATAGTCTTGTCGGAAACGTTGTTGACCTCACCCTTTCGGGTCCGCGCATACATGCGCATGTCAGTCGCCAATTCCTTGAGAATCGGTATTCCGAGAAGTCCTTCGATGCCAGACCTGACTTGCGCTGCCATTTCCCGTTCAGCAAAGGCACTGACTTGTTCGCCATCGAAAAGGAAAAATGCGGCCAGGTAGTAGGGCAGAAACCGCTTTGCAATATAGTCGCGGTACCACTCAAGATCATCGCCATCCTCTGAAACCGGTGGACCAACGACGCGTCGTGTCGTACCCTCATATATCCTCACCTCTTCGTCCTGGGGCTTAAAAACTCCACGGTCGCTGAAGTACCAAAGGCGTTGAATCTCGATTTCTTGATCATCGTCTACAAACGTCAGTTTAACAGAGCAAGACGTCCGACCTGACTCAACCGCACCGCGATGCATGGCCTTCTCCAAGAAGGCCTTATAGGAAGTAGCTATCCGTTCCTTGTCATCACTTGCGAATGGTGAGCGAGCGACAAGCGGTAATCCACTCCGACCAAACAGGCCTAGCACAATGGCCTCGAACAATGAGGTCTTGCCATAACCGTTGGGCGCACCAATGAGGATGATGTTTTGCTTCTCAGTTGGTGAGGGGAAATCGAAACTGGCAACCGTGTAGGCCTTCCAGTCGCGAAGAACTATGCTCTTGATGTACATGCAGTCAGTCGCCTATTTCAATCCTGTCCAAAATATCATCAAATATATCGTACAGTCCGCGCTTGCGCTGGCGACCAGTTTGCTCGACTTCTGCCTGAACAAGTTCTGTAAACTCTGCATAGTTCAATCCATGCTTTTTGCACTCATCTTTAACAAGGGCTCTCCCCTCCTTGTTGTCCAACAAGACCACCACGTTTCCAACCACTAGCGCCCCCCCTTCTTTATCGTATTAACAGTTGCCGTCCCGCGCCCTTTCGAACCGGCAATTTCCCCAGACCAAATCCGCTGAATTTCGTCGATCTCATCCTCACTGATCAACATCAGTTCGCACTGTTTTTGAAGCAGTAATAGTCTGTCCAATATTTCATGCCGTGTCTCAACTGTAAATGGACCAGGAATAAAAGTGCCACTATCCGTAATAGTGATTTCACCATTTCTGCGGCGTGCTGAGCGCTTAGTCGGATCATTCCGGATGCTAAGCAGCCAATCCCGAAAATCAAGGAGTGGTCCGAATTGCAGAAACCCGGACTCAACGAACCCCTCAAGACTGCGATCCTTGTCCACTACAGTGCAGGTCCAACAGCCAAATCGAGACGATGAACTCCCGCATGACGGAGCGTCGGACTTTTGCGTTACAACCGGGCACTCCCCGCCGCCCGCATCTCGGTAAAGCTTAATGAGTTTCTTATGATCGCCTCCCCAGGGGGCGGGGTGTTCAGACAAAAACTCCCAGACGTCGTCCGTTGTCAGCTCAACAATAGGACGAAATACAAGGCATCCGGCGAGGTCATTATGTCGGTTTAGCCGCAAGCCATTGTCGTAACGTTTAACACTTGCAGCACGAGTTGCACTCTCGCTCCGCCTTACCCCGAGAAGCAGCACTACCTGCTCATTGCTTTCTATCTGAGCCTTTATATACGCGCTAGTAGGCTGAATTTTCATCCGATCCGTACACCAGCGAAACGAACGGTTCGGTGAAGGATAACCCTTCCCGATCAGGTTGACCCAGAAGGTTTGGTCCAGCGCCGGGCGCGTTATCTGAGTTCGTACAGGAAGGCGAAGTGCATCAGCGGCCTCTTGAATCTGAGCCATGCTTTGCACGATGTGTCCAATGACCAATGGGCTTTCTACGAGAGTGTCGTTGGAAACGATATGGACTTCGCGCTGCCTCTGACTTTTCGGCAGCTCAAGTAACATCTCAAACACGAGGTGAGCAACCATCGTGCTGTCTTTGCCTCCAGAGTAGCCAATTACCCAAGGGTACGCGTGGGGTTGAAGGTATTCATCTTCAATTTCACTACGAATAATAGATAGCGACTCTTCCAAGTCGAGTTCAGTAAAATCATGCAATCTGAGATTGCGATCACTCAAAAACACGCGTTTTCTCCCCTGAGTCGGCAGACTCCGAAATCAGGAACGACCATGCAGGCTAAATCACGTGTATGCAACGCGCGGACGACTATTTCACTTCCAAAGCGATCAATTTTTCTTATACTGTGGCTACCCATTTTGCCTAATTGGAGCGGCATCCGCCTTCCGGCGGATACTTCATCAAGTCTGTTCTTGCCCTATCCGCATAGCCTGCCATGACACCGATCTATGTCAATGGCCAAGGCCATTCCCCTACGGTGACATAGATCGCCTTACATGGCCTGCTAGACTTATCGGGACGGGGAACATCGTCGGCTGCGAACGCCCGATCCTCCAGAAGGATCGAACAGGGAACTATCTGTTCATGCGTACGTCAGAACTTGGAATTCCTCGGTGATCATCGGACCGGCGGGCGCTTGTAGATCAAATGAATATTGAGCTACTGGCGCATAGGAACGACGGTGGTGCGGCGTGGTTCCGTGATCCTTTATCGCACCAAGATGATGTTTGGTCCCATAGCCCGAGTTCCGTTCCCATGCATAAGCTGGATACTTAGACGCGAGCCTTGCCATGAGAGAATCCCGCATCGTTTTGGCGATGATCGAAGCGGCCGCAATCTGCGGAACTTTGCTATCTCCCTTTACGACGGCGGTACACTCAGAAGTTAAGCCAGGCGGCACATCGACCCCGTCTATCATTACAGGGCAGTCGATTTGTAGCCTAGTTACTGCTCGTCTCATCGCGTCCAGAGTTGCATTTCGGATGTTAAGGGCGTCAATCACGGTGACGGAGTTTGCAGCCACCGCGATCTTACAGTGTTTTCTTATCCAGCCTGTCAGCTCACTTCGCTTTTGAACTGATAGATTTTTACTATCATCGAGTTCATGAAGCAGCTTTCGAGGAACACTCTGCGGTTCAAACCAAACGGCAGCAACGACCACCGGACCACACAGGGCTCCTCTTCCCACTTCGTCGCACCCTATAACCACAGGGTATTTCGATCTATCTCTGGCTGTGAACGGCATCAGCTTGTGGATTTCTCCGTAAGTTTTACAAGCGCTTGTTTAAAGCCCGGAGGGGCAATCTCCAGTTTGCCCTTATAAAGCAGCGCCCCAGAGGTCTCGTCAATCACGCAGTCTATGTCAGACAAGTTTGCCTGGAATTCTGTCACCGCGTCAATTTCGATCTTCGTGAATCCTACGAATTCTCCGCCAGCTGGCTCGTCACCGGGTGGAGCTGCTACAAGCAGTTTAACCGGCTGTAGTTTCTGGAATTCCGCGTGAAGAAGATCAAGGCGTCGCTTTAAGCTGCGATTTTCAGCGAGAAGCCATTTAACCTGAGCTGCAATTTTCAGATCATCAATACCACCAACCAATTTCTCGTCATTCGATGGCTCGTCGGTTGTCCCGTTGTCACTGAGGGTTATGTATTCGTTAATTAAATCGCGAAAGTCCTTGCCTTCGACGTTCCGTATGGATTGAGCTTTAGGCCCATCGAACCCAAGTGACCTAACCGCTCCCGCAATTGCTGCAACGGACGTAGCTTTCGATTTAACAGAAAGAAGATGCCGTAAAGTGTCGTGAAGATTTTTAAGAGAGTTCAACCTCCGCTGACTGCCTGTCCGAGATACGATTTCAATGTAAAGTCTGTCGAGAGCATCGCTCTTTTCTACAGGTAACTGTTTTGGCTCGTCTAGCTTCTTGCCAATCATAGGGTCACGTCTCCGCTGAAGGCAGGTGGTACCGGAGTCCAACCTGACGCTGGCTTGCGACTGGGAGCGCTACAACGGCGCTGTCGAATACAGATCGTTCGCCGATCAGGAATACTTGCGTTTGTCCACGGCTCACAGCCGTCAGCAACCAAGTACGATCCAAAAGCCTGCTTGCCGTTACGGGGATTATAACGCGCTTAAACTGGCTGCCTTGGCTTTTATGACACGTAATGGCATAGGCAAGTTCTACATTCTGAAGATAGCCCTGCGGGATAACTATCCTTTTACCAGTAAACTCCGCCTCAAGCTCGCCGCTTTGCCCCTGGCCTAACACGTTGCCGAGATCGCCGTTCATGATGCCAATATCATAATCGTTGCGCGTGGCTATAATGGGCTCGCCCACAAAGAACCGTCCGCAGACGAGCCGCTTTCCGAAGCCTATCAGCGCCTGGAGCCGCCGGTTGATCTCAAAGGTTCCGACCGGTCCCCGCTTTACCGAACCGATTATCTGCGCGTTCCCTACACCGCCCAGACTGGCGAGCACGTCCATCGTCTGATCGAATACTTCATTAGGTTTAGCATTTAAGAAGGCCACCCCTTCTCGGTCTACAAGACCGGGAAGGAGCTTGGGTGGCTGTCCGGATCGAATAGCTCTACAAACCTCCGGGATACCGCTTTCGGCAGTTTGCCGCATGACCAAGGTAAGTTCGGTTTTGGGAATGCTCGGAACATCAGCCAGAATATGGAACGTCAGCCCAAAGCCGATTGGCGGCAACTGTCCAGGGTCGCCTACGAAAAGAACCCGCACTCCAGGTTTGAAGTGCGACAACAGTCGGTAGAGCGTACCGAGATCGATCATTGAGCATTCGTCGAGTACGAGGATCACTCCGTCGCTCAATTCTATTTCGCCCTTGTCGACTTGCACAAGTAGGGCCGCAATCGTCAAGGCTGTGCGGTGAGTGGCCTCTTTCATTCGCTGAGTTGCGCGACCAGATAGGGCTGCTTGGTGAACGACGAGGTTCATTTTTTCTGCGACCTGGTGGATTGCTTTCAAGGCCGTCGTTTTTCCGACTCCCGGTCCACCTAAAAGCAAAGACAGCCGATGTCGCAAAGCTGAATGTACAGACTGGCGCTGCTCCACGTTGAGCGCGTATCCTTCAGCTTTGGCAAATTCGTCGAGTTCCGTTTCGATCTCAGCTCTTGTAAAGTCCGGTCGCAACGCCATCTGGGCGGCTTCAAACTTCCCAGTAGCCATCGCTGACAACCGATCAGCGCAAAAGCGCTCCATGATCTCGCAACCAGCTAGCTCGAATCCGTCACCGACCGGTACGATTGCGCCTGCTCGAACGGCGGCACTCAAGCCAGCGGTGGAGACCGCTCTTGGCTTCTTCAAAAACTTACTTGCGAGCTTGATCAGTTCGTCAGTAGCCGTCCAGGTGTGATTTGCGTGAAGGCGTTTTATCAGAGCAGCCTCGATTGCTCCGACCAACCGACGCTCGTCGTCACCCGAGATGCCCATATTATATGCGGCACGATCCACACTTTCCCAGTCGGCAAATGCTAACATACGATAAGGGTCGCGCTGCAGATGCCAGACGGGGGCTCCAACAGCCTTTGCGGCGTCGGCATGTTCAGTCGGCACATCAAGGCCGCCATAGATCGCGATTATTTTTTCCGCAAGCTTCGGAGCGAGATCGAGAGATGTCAGCCAGCGGTAGGTGCTCGCCTCTAATCCCAGTCCCGACCACCCTGATATAAGCACCCCTGCCAGTTCGGTACCTAAAGTCGGAATGAAGGGTGAGGGACTACCGGCGTCTAGGAGAGAGTATATCGCCTCTCCATGCAGGTTCCAAAGGCGCTGCGCCCGAGCTGCTCCTATGCCAGGAAAGCTTTTGCTTCCGCTTATTGTCTGGATGAACAGCTTCCCTTTAGGTCGAGTAGGCCAACCTTGGCTCAATATTACCTGGCGGCCGTGGTGGGGGTGTGTCTGCCATTTCCCTGTGATCTCCCACGTCTCACCAACGGCAGGCTCCCGCCCAAGCACCTGTCCGTTGTCGACAAATCGAACGGCCTCTCCTTCAATCGTATGCGCAGTGAAGACAATCGGCGGCTGAGAGCGTAGTACGCTCGTGATCGATACGGTCTGGGTCATCTGGGCAACAGGCCAGTAGACGCGACATGGCGATCAATATGTTCGTAGCGTTGCAGCCGCCTCCGAAGCTCATGAGCTTCCGCACGAGCTGCGGTAAGCTGCTGTTCAAGCTGCAAAATTCGTTGTGTGGCCCATCCAGGAACTTCCTCTCGTGTCGTTCTGGCTTGCTCCGGCATCGACAGGCCTTTGTCCTGGACTGCCCGCGCGATTTTCTTCCGCGCTTCGGGCCGGTACAAAAACTGACGGTCGACACCTGCTCCTAGCGCCACCGCCGAGAGGTTTACCTTCGTACCACGCCCTGGGAGTGCGGGGCATGACTCAAGCCAAGCATCTAACTTTGCCAGGTTCTGTAAGCCAATCTCTTGGGTCGATAACGTCATTTCACAGCCCGTCGTCCAGAGCCGAGAGCGCTAACAGTGCCCCCATCGATCCGCTGTTGTAAGAAGTCATTGAATTGTTGGCCAGCGCCAAAATCGTCCAATGCTTGGCGTCCGAGGAGCACGTCTTCTGTGTTGGGATCACCGAGGATCGACCGCAAAAGGTTCGCTGCCTCATTGCCGACGGCGATCAATTGGCGGTCTGACAGAGTACCGAACACAGGCGTGCGCCCATTCCGTTTCAGCATGAGGTCGAACATCTTACCCCGGCGAATAGCAGGGATACGAGCGTCGACATTGGGATAAAATACTGAGGACTGGCAAATACGGTCCCACATTTCGAATTCGGTGGATTCCTCTAAGGAAACGCGTAGATCACCAAGTTCGCCGTTCAGAACGAGCGCGTTCTTTCGATTATCGTTCGCCCGACCTTCGAGGATTTTTTCAGTCTTTTGAATCAGACGTAGCTGCCCCACCCATGTCTGAGACAACGAATCCAATTTAGATTGGGTTGTTTGCACTGCCTCATCCAACGTCACCAATTCGGCGGCGATTCTGCGGTCGCTCGGATTAGTACCATGTTCCGAGACGAGAGCCCGTCGGTTTGCTTGGCTTTCCTCCAGGAAGCCGAACAATTCGCGTATTTGACCGCCGGTTTGATTGAACTCAGCGACCAATCCACCGAGATATGCAGGTCCGGTTACGAAGAAACGACAGACAGGGCAGTTCTTTGGTGCTACGGGAGCGTAAACCTGCTTGCCCTCATTAAGGAGCGGGCCGCCCTTGTCACACATGGTAGCGCCATTCGGGCAAATTCCGCCAGCCATAGGAGCCCAAAGAGATGACTGGGTAGCCTTGGCTGCGAGTACGCCTTCCTCACTGTTGTAGGCGGCGATTTCGTGGATCAACTCAGCCGGTTGACTCTTTAGGAACGCATCCCAGTTGCCGCGTTCATTAGCGCTCATTTCCTCCAACGCGCCGTCAAGCACCCGTGTTATTTCAGCAGCCCCCGGCTTGTGGTAGTACAGAGTCATTAGGATCGTCGCGTGCCCGGCGACGAACTCGCTCAGAATATGAATCGGGACCCCGGCATTGATGAACGCAGTGAGTCCGGACACCCGAAGCGAGTGCATGTCGAATATACTGCTTTTGGGGGTACCCCTCTCGCGATATGTGACAAGTTCGATTTTGCTACCGTCGCTGTTCCTTTGGCCGCTCTCGTCAAGGCGTCGTTCAAGCTCCGCAATGAGCAGCCTCCAAAAGCTGTTGAGCCTTCCCTCGGTTGGTGGCTCGTGCGGGAAGTCACGATCCGCTGCGTCTCGGAACAGGAAGAATAGCTTGTCCAAGCGCCCTGCAACGTCGCTGGACACAAGCAACTTTTTGTCGCTTTTAAGATCGGCGCGGGACAGTGGTCTAATTACAGGATTATATCTTACTTGCCAGTCGCGCAGCCTGCAGAACAGTTGCATCACTTCGGCATTTTCCCACGGGATTTCGTAACCGTTCTCAGTGAACAGCTCCTCTCGATCTTGGGTCTTGTTTGTGGTGATGAACAAGCCGTTAAAGGCTCGGCCGCTATGGTGGTCCCAGATTCGGCGGATCAAGCCGGTATCTTTTCGGTCGTTCCTTCTAGCAGGAGCATGCCGACCGCTGTTACGCTTCCATATGTGATCAGATGTCCAAATATCGAAGTCGCCCTCTCCGCTGTCCAGAAGGCGTGCTTGAAGCGAGCGTATTGGCAACATCAGCCGCAGTAAGAAGAATTCCGCTCGGACGGGGCTCCAAATCCGTGACCGTTGTCCGGTCTGAGGGTCGAGGTAGTCCAAGTAATCCGAAGCGAGGGTTTTGGGCCACGCAAAGTCGTCTCCTTCGATTATCTCCCGGATCATCTTCAAAAAGCGCAATGGCATGGCAGCCCGATCAGTTTGGCCCTTTGATCTGCTCCAGGTAGGTAGCTCGTCTACATCAACTGGATTCTGATAATCTCGGTACGGAATACCATCCTCGTCAGAACCATAGTTGGCGATCACCCAGTCGAAAAACCTGGCAATGCCACGAAGTACCAGCGCTGATCCACTCTCCCCGGTATTGCGGGCAGTGTCTTGGAACGCCGCGAGTGAGACCATGGGGTTATAGGTCCGGCGACAATACTCGATTGGAGCGTCGGGGACGTCTCCGTGCTCGATTACATAATCTAGCACCAGATTGAGGTGTGTGATTTCATATCTCAACCCAATTCGATTTGGAATTGATTGAAGATAATCAGCCAGTTGGCTGCGCCACATTTCGATGCGCTGCCCACCTCGACTGATCGCCCAAGCAAATGTGTCGCTGGAGCGATCTTCGCCTTTTTGCTTAATGAATATCTCACGATACGACTGAGGTAGAGCAAGCTCGGCTTTCTGATTCCCTTGATAGGCAGTACGCTGTTGAGCATGAATCTGGTCACAGACGCCGTAGACGATTGACTGGTGATTGCCTTTGGTGGCGTAGGGCTTGAAGAGTTCGAAGACACCATAATCGATATCTCCAATCTCGTGTGGCTTTGAGCATGCCAGCATAAACCGCAGCACCGCTCTCCCTTGGCCAGGATGTTTAAGGGGCGCAGTTAGACTTGTTAGAACTTCAGCCATGTCCCCGAAGAGACGCTCAGGCAGCTCGACGGTGAACCCCCGGGGGATATCAGACGTTCCGAGATTCCATACCTGAGAGGCAGGGAACGTGATAAGCTCATGCTTCCAAAGGATGAACAAGAACTCTGCGAACCGCAGCGTACTGAACATCCGCCCCCTTCTCTCGTTTCTGGGCAGGGAAGTCACGCTTCGCATCTCGATGATAAAACTTTCAAGCTGCGGCATGGCATCGACGCCATTGTCAGCTCTCAATATCTCGTTGATTAAATCGGTGACCAACCGGCTGTATCCAAGCTTCGTAGGGTCCGGATTGCGCCGAACACGGCCTGAGACATTCGACGTTGTTCCAGCCAAGTGAGTTAGATGTTCGCGCCAGGAAACAGAGGCCGCTTTGATGGTGGCTTCGTTCCAGCTTGGCAGAACGCTATAGCGGTCAGAATCGTTAACAAAAATTGCTCGACTTGTTATTGTCGATACTATTCGCGTCGGCTTCGTATGCCAGTTCGCGGTCGATTGTTCATGTGTCATGGGCAATCAGCGTCCTTTCAAAATCATCGAAGTCGTTTGCATCGGTGAGAACGATCCGACCAGCCTCCAGAGCACGGCTTACCTCCAGGGCATCAGGAAGCGTGTAGACGCCCTGCGAGTTGAGCGACTTGTGATGCATACAAGACTGAATGATTTTCTCGGAGATTCCGGCGACCTCCAGAGAGTGACCATAAGCGTGTCTGAACCCGTGCGTTGTTGTCCCTTCGGATTTGCGAACTTCGACCCCTACCCGAGCCATCGCAGCGGCATGATTGTCGTAATAGGCCGACAGCGAGTACATCGAGCCGAACGCCTCACCCTTGTCTAGGTTGACGAACAGGTAGGGATGACCAAGCTTGTTCGGCAACACCTCCCGGACGTAGGCCTGGTAAAGCTTCCAAAATACCTTGCCCCAAAATGAGGGAAACCACCGAACAACAGCGTAATAGTGCGGGGGACCGACATCGAGCATCAACTCTTTCCAACCGGCACGCTTCTTGTCAGTCCGCAGGTTGCGTGGCACGAGCCCATATCTGTCACGCAGGAATTCTGTTCGAGTAGTATGAATAATTTTGCCGCCGAGGGCGTCACGGTAGCTAAACCTGCCAAGTTCTGGATGGTACAACCGCACCTCTGCGGAGCCCGCGTTGTGTTTGGCCTCCAAAACGTCGGTCACATACAAATGGAACGGCTCGCTGGCTCGAAGCCCGCCAAATCGCTGCAAGATGCAGATCATTACGTCGCGAAGATTGTATCGGTCACCGAGCCGTCTACCCCTTTCCCCTCGAACGTAACCATGAGAAAGAAGGTCTTTTAGGGCTGCTGGAGGAAACCGTGGCGGGCTGAGGTCAGTTACCATGGGTGACTTCGGTGACTGAACCGTCCTCGCGCGAGCCGCTTGTTCTCTCTTAACCTTCGACACCCCAAGGTGCTTCAACAAAGAATGCTCGTTGCGAACATCAAGCTTCCGATAGGCGGCCACCCGCTCTTGGAAGGTCACGGCCTCCTTTGGATTGAGCGCAGCTGTCTCAAACTGTCTGGCGCAGTAATCCGAGAACACGTTTACGAATGAAAGGGTTTCGGACACGCGTGACCAGCTCGATGGAGGCCAATATAACCCGGTGGGATCATCCCCATCAGGCCCCATTGTGCCGGAGAGTAGAGCCTGAACGAAGTCGCTGAGGTAGGTTATAGGCCGATCAGGTTTGTCTGCGTCGCGGACCGCATAAAGGTAATCATAAAGACAGCCAACGGCTCGGCAGGCCTTTGCTTGCCAGTCTAAACTCTTATTGGTGTTCTTCGGGATCAGAAAGAAATTGAGGAGGGGCATGAGCGGGCCATTTTCCGTCATAACGACTCGTATGCCTGCGCGTCTTCCAACAGTAGGGATGGTAACTGCGTCGTGAAATCGCGGCGTAACGACCTTTCGCATCTTCACCCTCATTCGTATATTCGTACATGGGTAAGTTATTTTCCTCAATTCCGCAAGCGGGTCGGCCAAACGCGCTGGAACGACGTAATTTCGATGTAGTCGTATAATCGCCAAGCTGGTAATTTGGACCACTGGCAGGCCCTGTCGTTGCTGCGGCCGTGATCCTCGATCCCAAGCGCATTCCTGAAGGTCTCAACGATTCCAAACAGCTTTCGGCGCAGAAGCGCGAGGAGCTATTCGTCCAAATTCTTGCAACCGCCACGGTTTCAATCGCCTCTTCCAGCTCCACCCGCATCGACGAAACCGATATCCGCAAGGCAAGCCTCGACGCCATGCGCCGCGCGATCTGCGGCCTTTCCGTACCGGCAAGCTACGTGCTGACGGATGGGCTCGATGTGCCTGTCGGGCTCGACTGCCCCGGGCAGGCTGTGGTGAAGGGCGACGCCCGATCCGTTTCGATCGCCGCCGCGTCCATCGTGGCGAAGGTGACGCGCGACCGGATGATGGCGCGCGCGCATCTTGTATTTCCCGAATATGGTTTTGCCGCCCATGCGGGATATGGCACCGCGCAGCATCGCTCCGGTATCGAGAAGCATGGCCCTTGCTCGCTCCACCGGATGACCTTCCGGCCGCTGCGCAAGGATGGCGTAGAGATCGAAGCGAACGGCGAGATGCTNGGCGAATAACCGCGGTCGTGACTCGCATCTCAGGACCGCNCGGTCGTGCGAGACCGCCATCGCCGGCATGCGCATCACGCCAGACAACCCATACAAATAAAACAAAAAGCCCCGCCGAAGCGGGGCTTTTCCAATANTATCGAGCTGCGGCTCAGTTCAGGCGGGTCTTCACTTCGCCGACGGCCTGACCGAAGAGTTCGGANTGAACCTTGCCATCGGCCTGTTTGCCGATAACGGCTTCGGCGGCTGCGATGGCGAGATCGACGGCGGCAGAGCGAACGGCCTTCATCGCATCGACTTCGGCCTGCTTGATCTTCTGCTCGGAAAGAGCCGTGCGGTTAGCGACGAATTCTTCCGTCTTCTTCTTGGCTTCAGCGGTCAGCATTTCGGCTTCGCGCTCGGCAGCCGCCACGATGTGGGCAGCTTCGGCTTCAGCTTCCTTGCGCTTGCGCTGATATTCGGCGAGGAGGTGCTGGGCTTCCTCGCGCAGACGCTTGGCTTCTGCCAGCTCGTTGCGGATCTGATCGGCACGGTCGTCCAGCGACTTCGCCATCATGCCCGGAACCTTCAGGTAAACCATCAGGGCCAGGAAGATAACGAGGCCGACAAGGGCGAAGAAAGTTGCATCAAGAGCAAATTCCATCGATCAAGCCTCCTTCTCGGCTGCTGCGACGGCAGCGGCAACGTCAGTCTTGGCAGCGGAACCGCCAATAAGCTGTTCGACCACAGCAGACGCGGTTTCCTCGGCGATGGCGCCGACATCGGCGAAAGCCTTTGCCTTCACATCGGCGATGCGGGCCTCGGCAGCCTTCAGCTTTTCGGTCAGGCTTGCCTCAACGGCGCGGCGGTCTTCCTCGGCCTTGACCTTGGCGGCATCACGAGCAGCAGTGCCGATCGAATTCGCCTTGGTGCGGGCAGCAGCAAGTTCGCCTTCATAGGTTGCGACGGCGGCGTCGGCTTCAGCCTTCAGGCGGCCGGCCTCCTCGACATCCTGCGAAATGCGGTTGTGACGCTGCTCGATGATGGCGCCGATGCGCGGGGCGATGACCTTTTGCATGAGCAGGTAGAAAATGACAAACGTGATCACCAGCCACAGAAGCTGGGATGCATAGGTCGACGAATCGAAAGGCGGGAAAGGCCCACGCGCGTGCTCGCCTTCGGCGACGCCGGTCTCGGTATGAACCTCGCCGGCAGCCGGAGCGGCATGCGCATCCGTCGCGGTTCCCGCCGGTGCCTCTTCAGCGTAGGCCGGGGTCACAAAGTACATGCTCACCTCCAGGTGTACTGCAAATGCAAAGGATCACGGCTCGCTGTTCGCAGGCCGTGATCCATCAATCCACCGATATTAGACGGCGAAGAGCAGAAGGAGAGCAACGAGCAGCGAGAAGATGCCCAGAGCTTCCGTAACGGCGAAGCCGAATACCAGACGGCCGAACTGGCTGTCAGCNGCAGACGGATTGCGCAGAGCGCCGGAGAGGTAGCTGCCGAAGATATTGCCGAGGCCGAGAGCCGTACCGGCCATACCAAAGCAAGCCAGGCCTGCACCGATGAACTTTGCTGCTTCCGCTTCCATGTTGAACTCCTTTGAAATGGTTGTTGCGGCGAATGACTGACGCCCTTTGACGTCGATGTCGTTATCCTTAGTGCCCGCCCGGATGGATCGCNTCATTGAGGTACATGCAAGTCAGTACCGCAAAGACGTAAGCCTGGAGGAAGGCGACGAGGAACTCGAGACCGGTCAGGGCGACGGTCATGATGAGAGGAAGAACGGCTCCGCCGACACCGACTGCACCGAGGGCTCCAAGCGAGGCGACGAAGCCTGCGAACACCTTCAGCGTGATGTGACCAGCGAGCATGTTTGCGAAAAGACGAACCGACAATGAAATCGGACGGGACAGGAAGGAAATGATTTCGATCGAGACGACCAGCGGCAACAGAATGCCNGGCACGCCCGAGGGCACGAAGACATTAAAGAANTGGAAGCCGTGCTTATAGAAGCCGTAGACGAGAACCGTGCCGATGACGAGGATCGCCAGNGCGAAAGTGACGATGATCTGGCTGGTAATCGTGAAGAAATACGGGAACATGCCGAGCAGGTTTGCCGTCAGTACGAACATGAAGAGCGAGAAGACCAGCGGGAAGAACTTCATCCCCTTGGTGCCCGCCCCTTCCTTCAGCATGCCGGCAATGAACTCATAGGACATTTCGGCAAGCGACTGCGAACGGCCCGGAATAATGGCGCGGCTCGTGGTCGAGAAATAGAGGAAACCAGCAGCGACAGCAGCCGAAGCCACCATGAAGAGAGATGCGTTGGTGAACGAGAAATCAATCCCGCCGATCTCGATCGGCACAATCTTGAAGATCTGGAACTGATGAGTCGGATCGTTTGACACCGGTTGCTCTCTCTCTTTGATCCGCCCGAAGGCGAAAATTGCACTGGACCAGAACGGCCCTTATTTCTCAGGTGTTCTGCGATCCAGGGGTTGGGAAACCTTCCCCGCGGCGCGCAGAACATTCAGTACGCCGGCACAGAATCCAAGAAGCAGAAGAACAATCAGCCCCCAAGGCGTCGTGCCAACAAAATGGTCGAAGAGCCAGCCNAGTACAGCACCAACAACAATGGCGGAAATGAATTCGCTGGAGAGCTTCATCGCCTGTGCATAACCTTTACGGCTCTGCTCGGCGCTGGCCTCCCGCGCTTCTTCCTTCCTGTCATCGACACGCTTGGAGGCGAGTTCCGCTTCCAGCTGCCGACGGCGCTGCTCAAGACTTTCTTCGCGGTCATCCGCCATCGTGCTCTCCTCCGCTCCCGTCGCCCGCAATCCCGCTACCCCGGTTTTCCGAACCACGGACGCAAAGGTTAAAGAACCTTCCGGCCCGTTCTGAAGTCGCGCGCAACATAGTTTTAGGGATTAGCATAGTCAAGGCGTAGACAGCCCGTGTCCAGCCATAAAATAACCGCAAAAAATCAAATATTTAAGCGGAATCTGGCCACCTGCGCCCGATTTCATCCAAAGAATCCGTCTTCGAACGGTGCCGGTCTGCGTAAAATCCGCAATCAGCAGCCCTTTTGCCTCAGCTCCAACCGCCGCCATAAGTCCGGTAGAAGACATGCATGCCGATGCGGCCTACCTTTTCCATGGTCCTGGCCCAATCGGGCCGGACGTAGACGGCATGGTAATGCGTGGCCGANCCAACCTGCGGCAGCCAGATCTTGCCGGCGGTCACGGCCATGGCNACNTCGCGGGCAACGCGCCAGTGATATTGTGAATTCACGCGGTCCTTGATGTTGTCGCAGGCGAAGGAAAACTGGCAGCGGTTGCGCCAGTCCTCGTTCTGGTAGACGACGCCGCAAATGGTCTTCGGATAGGCCGGGTTACGGACGCGGTTGAGGATGACCTGCGCGACCGCCGCCTGCCCCTTCACGGATTCGCCGCGCGCTTCGAAATAGATGCCCGAAGCCAGGCACTGCTGCTCACTGGCGGAGAAGACGCTGGGTGGCAGGATGCTGGCGGCCCATGCATGGTCCTTTGGACCGATCTGCGGCACGAAGCGGCCTTCATCCTTGTCGGTCAGGATCGAATCGAAGGGGGACTGACGGGAATAATCCGGTGCGGCAGGTGCATAGGCTGTCGCCAATACGTCGGCCTTGTTGCTGGTCACGAGGCTTGCCAGCATTTCCGGTACGGCAGTGTCCTGCTGTTGCACCGGCTGTGTCTTGTAGAAGGCAGTCGCGATCTCGATCTCCTTGCCCCTGATCGCCGGCTTGACGAAGGCGGACTTGTCCTTGAGATCAAAGACCGGGCGGAAGAGGAGTTTCGTGCGCTCTAAGATGGACCCGGCGGAGAAATCCTTCGGCGGCTGCACTCTTTCAACGGCAATGACGCGGCCCTTCTTGGCATTGCGATTGACGCGATCCTCGTCCGGGATGCCCTCATTGCCCTTTTCACCGGAAACGAAGGCGACCTTTCGACCATCCGGCAGCACCATGCCGGCGCCTGACGGGATCGAACCGGTGACCGCAGGATCGGCAAAAGCAAGTTCCGCCTGGTGAATGGAGCCTGCGGGCGAATTGGTCAGAACCATGCGCCAGCTTTCGCCATCATTGTCGAGACCCGCGAGCATGGTGGCAAGATCGGCATGAGAAGCAACGCTTGGAAAGATCAGCCATCCGGCCACGCCGAAAATCGCGGGAGAGACCCAATTCTGGGGCAAGAGACGCAGCTTGCTGCGGGAACGAGCATTTCGACGCAACGCGGACTCCAGGCATGGGACGCAAGAACAGTCCCAAGAAAATCTCGCATTAACCTTGATAGCTGGTTAACGACCCGTGCCGGAATATGACCATGAGGATTCTTGCATATGCCAATGCTCTTGGGATTTTAGGGGGATGGGTGTTCCACCCGGCGAAAGTCCCCTCCCCAACCCCTCCCACAGGGTGGGAAGGGCTTAACCCGGAGAGACCGCCTTGCCGCTTTCGAAAGGCTGAACACGTCGAAATCGTGCGCGGCAGCCTAAGCCCCTCCCCCTTGTGGGGAAGGGTTGGGGCGGGGTCTTTACAAGCTTATGAAACAGCGCCGACGCTGGATAAAGAGAGCGACGAGACCACCCTCTCAACCCCATCAAATAATGACGTGCGAGCCCAGCTCCACCACACGGTTGGCCGGCAGGCGGAAGTAGTCGGAGGGATTGGCGGCAGCGTTGGCGAGCGCGATGTAGAGGCGGTCCTGCCAGTAGGGCATGCCGGACTTCGCATCAGGCACCAGCTTGCGGCGGCCGAGATAGAAGGAGGTCGTCATGATGTCGAACTTTAGGCCGGTTTTGCGCAAGGCCGCCAGCGCCTGGGAGACATTCTGTGATTCCATGAAGCCGAAGAGCAGTTCCACGCGCGAAAAGCGTTCGGATATCTGCTCGACCTTGTANCGCTCCTGCGGCGAGACGCGCGGCTTGTTGACCGTGCGGATCGTCAGGATGACGTTGCGGTCATGGAGCACATGNTTGTGCTTGAGATTGTGCAGCAATGCGGCGGGNGCCGAGTCCGGATCGCTGGTCAGGAAGATNGCNGTGCCCGGAACATGGGCCGGCGAATGCTCGCTCTTGCGCTCGATGGAGCTTACGAAAGAGGCAAGCGGAATATCCGTATGGCGGGTCTTNTCCGTCAGGATCGCCGTGCCGCGACGCCAGGTCCACATGATGACGGTGAAGGCCGTGGCAATCATGATCGGAATGTAACCGCCGTCATGAATCTTCAAGAGGTTGGCGCCGAAGAAGATCAGCTCGAGAATGACCAGCGGCAGCAGCGCGATGATGGCAACAGGAAGCGACCAGTTCCAGCGGGCGCGGACGAATTCGAAGGCCATGATCGAGGTGACGACCATCGCGCCGGTGACAGAGATGCCGTAGGCGGTGGCCAGTGCATCCGAAGTCTTGAAGCCGAGCACGAGGAAGATGACGCCGAAGAACAGCACCGCGTTGACCGAAGGCACGAAGATCTGCCCGGTATTGGTCTCGGACGTGAAGAGGATTTCCATGCGCGGCAGGAAGCCGAGGTTGATNCCCTGGCGCACGAGCGAGAAGGCACCGGTGATGACGGCCTGGCTGGCGATGATGGTGGCGGCAGTCGCAAGGATGACGACCGGCAGCAGCGCCCATTGCGGGTACATGAGGTAGAAGGGATCGGACATCGTCATCGGATTGCCGAGAACGAGCGCGCCCTGCCCCAGATAATTCAGCGTCAACGACGGGAAAACCAGCAGGAACCAGGCCCACTGGATCGGGCGACGACCGAAATGGCCGAGGTCCGCGTAAAGCGCTTCCGCACCGGTGACGGTCAGGAAAACGGCGCCGAGGACCACAATGCCGTAGAAGCCCTCATGCAGCAGGAAGCTGACGGCATAATAGGGGTTGAAGGCGGCGAGAATGCCGTAATCGTCCGAAATATGGGCAATGCCGGCGGCAGCCATAACCAGGAACCAGAGCGCCGTGATCGGGCCGAAGAAGCGTGCGACCGCCCCCGTGCCATGAGATTGTACGACGAAGAGAAGCGCCAGGATCGCCACCGATATCGGCACGATATATTCCGACAGCCGCGGCGTGACCAGCTTGATACCTTCGACCGCCGACAGGACTGACAGTGCCGGCGTGATCATGGCGTCGCCAAGGAAGAGTGCCGCACCCATCAGGCCGAGCAGCATGAGCAGCGCAGTATGGCCATTGGCGGTCTTCATCAGGAGGGCCAGCAGCGACAGCGTGCCGCCTTCGCCGTCGTTGTCGGCGCGCAACAGGAAGAGCACGTATTTGATGGTGACGATGATGGTCAGCGCCCAGATCATCAGTGAAATAAGGCTGATGACCTCGAAGCGGGTGAGACCATCGTGAGCGACGGGCTTCAGCGCTTCGCGAAACGCGTAAAGCGGGCTCGTGCCGATATCCCCGTAAACGACACCTACGGAGCCTAGCGCAAGATAAAAGAGCTTGCGCGGCGTAAGGTCACGTTCTTGAGAATGGCTTTCTTCAGACATGAAGCAATTACAGGCTCCTCAGAGCCAGCCTTTCCAGCGGAAAAAGAAGAAGGGAACGACGGCGGAGATCACCATGAGACCGAGCGAGTAAGGATAACCCGCAGCCAGGTGCAACTCCGGCATGTATTCAAAATTCATGCCATAGATGGAAGCGACCAGCGTCGGCGGCAAGAACACGACCGAAGCAATGGAAAAAATCTTGATGATGGCATTCTGCTCGATGTTGATGAGGCCAAGCGAGGCGTCGAGCAGGAAGGTGATGTTGCCGGCGACGAAGGACGCGTGTTCCGAAAGGGACTGGATGTCGCGCGAGATCGTTCGGCAGAGTTCCTTGGTTTCCTGATCGTGCTGCACGATCGGGATCGTATAGAAAAAGGTGAGAAGGCGCGAGAGCGAACCGAGACTGTCGCGCAGCTTGCTGATCATCCTGTGATGGCCGGCAATGTCCTTCAGCTTTTCTTCCAGATAGTTCGAAGGCTTGCGCACCTTCTTGGCGCGATCACCGAAGACGTGGACGGAGAGGATGTCCAGGCGGGACACCGACATTTCCAGAACTTCGGCGGTGCGATCGACAATCGTTTCCAGGAGCTTGGCAAGCAGAGCGCCGCCGCTGCGCCACTGCTCGGGTATGCGGTGCAGGGCGGCGATAAAGAGGGCGAAGGATTTCGGATGGGCGTAGCGTATGGTCACCAGCTTGTCGCCGGCAAGGATGAAGGCGACATCCGTCAGGGTGGGTGCTTCCGTTTCCGCTTTCCAGATCAGCGAAGCGGTCATGTATACGGCGTTGCCTTCGACATAGAGGCGGGCTGACGGCTCAATCGCCCTGAGGTCGTCCCGGGTCGGCACTTCGATGCCAAGGATCTTTTCGACATGCAGTTCTTCCTCGCGAGTCGGCTCGATCATGTCGATCCATACCATATCCGCCGGCAATTCCGGAGGATTGGCAAGATCACGGATCTCGACCGACTTGCAGTTGGAACAGTACGCTGTGATCACAGCCCGCATCTCCGGCGCCAGCGGCGCCCAACCGGTGTAACCATTTTTGTCGAAAGCCCTACCATGCCGTTGCGGGCGCGATGGCGCCTAGACGCACTCGCCATCGACCGAGACGGAAGGGGATAAAGAACGTTCATACAGCTCCGGTCATATCCGGCCTTTTCGGCCGGGTCGCTCCACCGCATCGCAGTCACCAATCCGTCGATCGACAAGCCAACTCCGAACATGCAGAGAGGCCGGAAACTTCATAAAGCAGCGGCCATACAGAGCATTTGCAGACGCGCCATCATGACGCCGGCGCGCATATGAAGCAAAGCCAGGAAATAATCAAGACATGTTACGTGAACTGCGCCTTTTCATCTCATTTCGCCCACAATTCGGGGTGATCGGCGCGTGATTCGTTTTTATTCGAATACGATCGCAGGCGCCTCACGCTGCGGCGTCTCGCCAACCTGTTCCCAGACCTTGGCAGCAATGGCGCGGTAGATGCCGGCGACGATGCCGTTTGGATCTGAGGCGACGAGCGGCGTTCCGGCATCGGAGGTCTCGCGGATATTCATCGTCAGCGGCACTTCGCCCAGGAAGGGCACGCCGATGCGCTCAGCCTCCCTGCGGGCGCCGCCATGGCCGAAGATATCGTAGCGCGTGCCGGTATCGGGCGCGACGAAATAGCTCATGTTCTCGACGATGCCGAGGACCGGCACTTCGACCTTGCGGAACATGTTGAGGCCCTTGCGGGCATCGATCAGCGCGAGATCCTGCGGCGTTGAAACAATCACGGCGCCGGCGAGCGGCACCTGCTGGGCCATGGTGAGCTGGGCGTCGCCAGTGCCGGGCGGCATGTCGACGACGAGAACATCGAGTTCGCCCCAGGCGACTTCACGCAGCATCTGCAGGAGAGCGGACTGAACCATCGGCCCGCGCCAGATCATCGCGGTTTCCTCATCGACGAGGAAACCCATGGACATGACCTTGAGGCCGTAATTCTCCATGGGATTGATGATGCGGCCGTCGATCTGGGTCGGCCGGCCGGAGATCTTCAGAAGCCGCGGCATGGAGGGGCCGTAGATATCCGCATCGAGAATACCGACACGAAGACCATTGGCCTGCAGGCCGAGCGCCAGATTGACCGCCGTCGTCGACTTGCCGACGCCGCCCTTGCCCGATGCGACGGCAATGATCGCGCCGATGCCGGGAACGCCGATCTTGGCAGTGCGCGGCTGCTGCGGGGCATGGGAGTGGCCGTGATGGCTATGGTCAGCCTGCGCGGCGGGACGCGCAGCAGGCGCACTGGCGGCTGCCTTCTTATCTGCCGTCAGGGCCACGAGCGCACCCTTCACACCCGGCATTTCCTTGATCACACGCTCGGCGGCAAGCCGCAGCGGCTCCAGTTCCTTGGCACGTTCGGCAGGCACGGTGATGGAGAAATAGACCTTGCCATCGGAAATGAAGACGTCGGAAACCATGCCGAGTTCGACGATATTATGCTCCAGATCCGGTCCGCGCACGGTCTTCAGCGTTTCCAGAACCTGTTCCTTGGTGACCTCGGTCATTCCGCCCTCACTGCTTCTACCTCTTCAGTAAATAGTGGAGGCTGACAGCTTCGCCAAACGAAATCGGGCAGCAGACATAACTTGCATCACGGANAGGCAATGCGTTCTCTCTCCGCTGCGGCCATCAAGTCCGCCGGGCTTTCGCCCTGATGGCCGCAACGGACTCCCCGAGAACCGACGCAATTCGAGGCGAACTAGCGCAAGCGGAGAAAAAGACCAGAAAAAATTTTAACGAAATCGTCCGTTTTCGGAACAGAGCAACAGGCGGTTGCCCAAACGCAACAACCACCGCCGATATCGGAACGCCGGGAGAAAAGCGGCGCGATATCAGACGGCGGCGTGTCGGTCGCGCCATTGAGCTGGCGCTGTTTCAAAGTCCCCTCTGGACCTCTGCCGATAACAATGCAGGAAGCGTGCCAAATGCTGAATTTGCGGAAAAGGATGGCAATCGTCAGTTCTGGCCCGCCTGTGAAGGGCCTGGCGCTCAGATATTGAGCAGCCTGGAGTCGACTGACGTAATTTTGGGCTGCAAGGCCTGCTAAACCGGCCTTACTAAATCAGGGCCTTACTTGATGAGGCCAATGCGCAGCGCCTTGGCGACAGCCTGCGTACGATTGACCGTATCCAGCTTCTTCGTTGCTCGGTTCAGGTAGTGATTGACCGTATGTTCCGAGAGATCGAGGATTTCGGCAATCTCCGCACTGGTCTTGCCGGCGGCGGTCCAGTTCAGGCAATCGATCTCGCGATCCGTCAGCGTGTCGGTTATGCGCGTATCGAGATTGCGGATTTCGGCGAGCCGATCGAAGACATGGATCGCGATGTAGCTCAGTTCCCGCATCTCTACCGCGGTGAAGGGCTCGCGGTCCCCGGCGAAGGAGACTGCACCGCGCGCACCTGATGGTTCGTGCGTCGGGAAATAGCCGCAGCGCACCATCTTGAAGCGTTCGAAAAGAGTCGCAACGATGCCTGCCTTGCCGTCATCGCGCGACCAGTTGGCGCGCGACGTGTCATGGAAGAACGGCAGCGTCGACGTTCGCAGCCGCCGCAGGACGGGGCTGTTCACCATCAGTCCTTCCTGATCGTAGATCGACAGCAATTCAGCGGGCCAGCTGGTGATGATCGTATTGGCCTGAAGGTCGAAGGAGGTAATCGGCGGCAGGTTCAAAACCATAAAGGCGCGGCTACGATAGCCTCTGTCACCCGCTTCATGAAGCGAAAAATGTCGAACTGGGTTTTTAGCCCGGCGACCTCCTGGACGTAGGCGTCTTCCACCGAAGTTTGCGGTAAACTTGCCATCAGATTTTTCGCCTCCGAACCGGGCTTTGGGTAAACCGCTGGCAGCCTGTGTGGAAAAGAGGCAGGTACAGGGTGGGTTACACAACGCCCGTCAGATCAATAGGTTCAGCCTCGGCGTGCAGCGCGTTCGGCCGGTGAATTGTCGATGATTTCGCGGACGACCCCAGTTGGCGTGATTCGCCGTCAAATCTCAATAACACACACATCATAAGCATGCTATGTATCCGACGTCCAGCAATTGACTATGGTCAAGCCCGTTTCAACGCCTTGGCCCGAGGCGGATGCGCATTTCGTCCATGATTTTCCGCGCCGTCACCTGAACCGGAACGGCCCATTCCTGGAGAAGTTCCATCGACAGGCGGTAAGCGGGACCGGTAACCGAGACCCCGCCGATGAAGGAGCGGTCGTCCGACCAGATCGGGGCGGCGACACAGCGGATGCCGGCCTCATGTTCCTCGCGATCGAAAGCATGACCGGCGGCAGCNATTTCGCCNATCTCCGCCAGCAGGCTCTCGGCATTCGCATGCGTCGCCGAGGTAAAGCGGTTGAAATGCAGACCGGGCAGGAGTGCATCGATTTTATCCGGCGGCAAAAGCGAGAGGGCGGCCTTGCCGACGCCGGTGCAATAACAGGGCGAGGCATTGCCGATCTGTGAATACATGCGCACCGGCTGGTGCCCTTCGACCTTGTCGAGATAAATAATGGAGGAGCCACGCAGCACGCCGAGATGGACGGTCTCGCCGGTCTCGCGATGGAGGGCGGCGAGGTGCGGCGCGGCGATCAGGCGAAATTCGTTGCGCGCCCAGCTGCGTGAGGCGAAGTCGAGCAGCCGCAGACCCGGCGCGTAACGCCCTTCGGCATCAAGCTCGAGAAGCCCTTCTACGACGAGATGCCCGAGCTGCCGGTGCAACGTGCCGCGCGGCTGATCGGCAAGTGCGAGAATATCAGTGAAGCGCAAGGGAGCGTCGGCATGGGTGACGAGATCAAGCAGCACCATGAGCTTGCCGAGCGTGCCGGTATCACGCGACGCGCCCTTGTCATCCAC
>JGI25159J45721_1000167_pt1 | contig 30455 bp, 30 predicted proteins | sample AraplaMF_Cvi_mLB_FD_45721 | JGI IMG/M metagenome (IMG submission 45721)
CTTGCCCTGCCGCGCCATCGTTCGCCAGGTGGACAGGTGGTTCGGCTTCAGGCCATGTCGCTCTGCGACTTCATTTACCAGCGCTCCGGGCCGAAGACTCTCCGAAACGATCTGCGCTTTCACCTCGTCCGGCCAGTGCCGGTGAACCTCACGTCCAGACTTCCTGGTCGTGAGAACCTCCAATGTACTCTCCATGGAGAAACTCCCGTTGCTCGTCCATGGATAGGCGATCACAGATCAGGGCGACGAGGACAACGTGGGAATGGAACACCGGTTACATTACGCCGTGCGTGTGCACAGCAATAGGCAAGTCGAATGTCGAGACCGATACGGTCAGGCCCAATCAGCCGATTATATCCGGCAGAGCCCTCCACCCCATAAAGGCTCCCTAAGATCACCTAACGGCTTCCATCTCCGAAGAATCTGGCTGGTGTAATCATATAGCTGAAAGGCAATTCACTATGGGGCCGTGAGAACCCTGGAGGATCACGTGGGAAAATCTTTCCTGGCGCTACAGCAGTATTGAGCCACGGAAGCCGTTCTCGGAGTTTATTTGTGATGCGCTCCGTTGTAATTTCTAAATCAAGGCCCGCGAGTTTAACCCCCGCAAAGTATCGCCCGATCTCCCCTGGCTGAATCTCATATATCGTCTTTGGATCGTTCTCGATCTTGAACGATACGAATGCTGGCAGTCTGTTTGTTTTATACAATCTGAATGGACGCCGCCCGCTTGCATCGCGCAATGTAGCAAAGTCTGCTTGGGTTAAGGAACCAATGCTGCTGCTTATACCCAAGGTCGTTAGTAATCCATCCTCGTAAACTTGAGTGAGGCTGTTGTTGGGATCATGCTGAATTGGCAAGATGAAGACTGTGCCCTTCCCTCCGAGATCGAAAATCAACGCTTCGCCATAAAGGCGCGTCGTACCGCCATTTCCGATTAAGCTGTGCGTCACCTTCGAATAGGTGACTTCCATCACAGACGAACTTTCGACCGGCCGCCCATCGACCGTCGCGGAAGCAATGACCTTGAAACGAACAGTTGCACTCTCTCCCTGACATCCCGCGAGTGGAAGCGTAGCCAATGAGGCAAGGAAGGTCCTTCGATTATACAGCATTAATCCCACAGAGCGCTCCCCAGATAGAAGCGCAACCATTACGTGATTTCCGTAACAGATCATTTAACGCCATTAGATGTCGACGCCGACTACAACGTGGGAGCGGAACAGCGGTTACCCTCCACCTGCAGAACGCCCCAGAAGCCTCGCAATATTCGTTCGGCATGCTGGCCCCCCCGACCGGGAGCATATGTGGGCGAACCTTTCCAAGGATAATATCGAAACGCGGACTGCAACTTTGCCGGCAGGAGAACTCGCCACGATCAAACGCCGGATCGCTACGATGCGCCCCAAATAACCGAGCAAGCCAGTGAGCTAGTAAACTTGCTCTTTGAGTCAATCTTGAAATGGGGCGGAGACTTGTTACAGCAGGAAATTGCCGTCGAAACGATGGTGGAACTGCTGAAAGAGCACCAGCGCGAGCAATTGGCCAATGTTCGCCGGTTGTCATGTGAGAGTACTGTTTTGCCGTAAATCTATTCGAGGTTTTGGTTTCGACAGCCCATCGCCAAGATCACCTCGATTTAGCGGCGCCGCGCTCATTCTGGCGTATTATAGGACATGACGAGGTTGAGTCCGCCAGTATTGAGAAGGCCCCAGTAAGATCCATTCACATGTCGCAAACGGTCCGGCTTGAAGGGAATTGGATTTCCGTTTGGCCAAGTACGCTCCAGTGTCGATCGGAAGATGTCGGCCCAGAAATCGACGCTGAGAAATGCGTGATAAACCCCCGTATACACCAACGAAGCGTTGTCCGTCTGAAAGGCGTCAGCAACGTGCGGAAGGTAGCGGAATCGTTCCGGGATGAACCTGGTTACAGGCAGTCCGAAGAACGCCGCTTCATCAAGGGTTCCCGAACTCAGACCAACAACGCGCTGGAGGTACTCGTCACATAGAAGCTCGTACATATCGATATCGCTGTCGACGAGAGGGATGCCATGATGTTCGAGGAACGCGGCCAGCGACGGACTTGGGTGAGGCGAGAAGGGGTGAGGGCGAAAGGCGATGGAACCGATCTTGGCGAGTTCCGCTATTTTGTCTTCATGATCAAGCAAGGTGGCGATCCGTCCGTCATGGATCAATGACGCGTCGAATGGGGTCTGACCGACAATCAGCGTCTCGCAGGATGGCCTCTTTTTGTTGAAAGCGCTGCGCCGGATCGCAGCCGCCTTGTGGAGTCCGACATGGAAATCGACTTCCTGGCCGGATAGGGCGTATGACGCGATTGCCGCCGATATTTCGCTGCGGTTCGATGAAAATCCAAAGAATATATCGTCGAGAAACCGCAATGGATGCCATCGTACGTCGACAAAGGGTATGTTCAGGCGGTTGAGAATTTTCTGCAGCAACGGGGCTATCTCGAAACCTACCACCAATGAATTTTCGACGTGGGGCAGGAACAAGGCACAAATCGCGTCGGTCGGATCGGCCGCGAAGATTCTTGCCCAATTCGCAGCGTTCGCGTCCAGACCAAAGGCGCTATAGACCGCATCGCCGTCGAATGGTGATGTGTCGTCCCATTCCAATATGGTAACCGGCAGGCGGGTTGCCGCCGATATCTGTGGCGTCATCATCGCAGCGAAGAAATTTGTGTTCGTTGCGAATCCCTTCCGTGATGTTTTTTCACCTGTGACGCGTAGCAGGTCCGAGGTTATGACAATACGTTCGGGTTGCATACAGCTGTAATCCCCTTTGAAACACTAGATCCCCTTCTCGGTCCCGCAAGGCGGGCGGGCGAGATCAGTGACGAAGCTATCAATGCTCGATTATGGTATCGCTACGCAAATGTTCACGGAGTGAATCGTTTGTCCATTCACATTAGGTCCGCTGTGCGATTCTGGAAGTGCCAGCTTTAATCTGCTGTGGTCCGACCGACGCCGGGCCGAATTTGCTAATCGCGGACTAGACTGTTCGAGTTGAGACGATATTCACGTATCAAGATCACCCCACTACCATTGAAGAAAACAGCTTGGTTCAGCCAAAATTGATCGGGGGCTTTTTGCGCCAGCAGTCCTTTTGAAAGCAATTCCTTAAGGCCATCCTGAAAGTGCGCCGTGTTGGTCTCGCCCTTTTTGTCGTCAGGCTGCTCCTGAGAAAGCAGGAGGGCGACGCTGTCACAATGCCTGTCCGTCATTTTTGCTTTCAGGTATTCTAACAGGACGGTTTGAAACACCTTAGAGCCGGCGCTGCTTAGGTCGAACGCGGCACAAACGCCGTCCGTCAGTGCTTTTGTAAACTGCTCAACCCCAACGCTTTCAATGACATGAATTACGCCGGCGCCCACTTCTCCCGCGTTTGGATCCATCAATTCGCGAGGGGTAGTGCGAGTCTTGACCACTTTCTGATTGATCTGAACTTCCTTGCGCCTGAAAGGAAGGGGTTGGTCGCGTGAAATGTGCCCTGGGGGTGCAATTCGTTTACAACAGACATTGTCCATCCTTGGAAAATTGACCAAACTTAACTACCAAGAGCTGCTTAATATACGGTCCTAGGAAAAATGTAAGCCGCATTTCGCCGCCGCAGGCACGGTGTCATCAACCTTGACGAGAGTAAGCGCCACTTTCAATCAAGAAAAAGGAGTAAAGCATGCAGAGCTACCGTCATGGCCAGGTGCATAGGCGAAGAATTTGTTGCACGTCAGCAACTTGAGGCGGCGTTGACGAAGAAAATTTTGCCTCCGCGCTGGCAAAATACAACTTGAAGTTCTTTGAGAAGCCAGCGAGCATGCCAATCATTATTGCCACTCTAAACTCGAGCTTTAAGCCCGCAGGATAGCCATCAATTGCTGGCGGCGAACGGGCTTATTCAGAATCGCATCTAACGGCGCTAGCTTATGGTCTGACTGACCTTGCCCCTTTGACGCAGCTCCGAAACGGGTGTGCGTCGACTTATCCAGCTGCTCTTCAGCGGGAACATCTCGAAACGAACATCGAGCGCCCCATAATTTGCCGCCGAACTCGGTTCAGACGCATCACCTGTTTCCGCATCCCTGGCGTCATCGGCCGCAGACGTTGTTACTGGAGCGAAGGACAGGAGATCACACCGAGGTCACGATTAACTGCACCCGGTATCGCCCCTAGGAGCACCGTGATCTCCAGCCGTTGTTCAATTCCTCGAACTACGGAGTCGCTCCAGCTAGTTGGAGTGGATTACAACTTGAAGCCAGCAGACGTGGCATCGTTGTAGAACATCTTCACTGTATCCAGCGAATATTCATCAAGGTCGTAACCGACAAGCGACAGTTTCTTCAGGATATCGTTGGTCACGGTGATGACGTGACAGCCGATCTGATCTGCCTGGAAGATGTTGAGAAGTTCGCGTGGGCTTGCCCAAATCAATTCGGCGGCGGGAGCCACCTTCAACATTTCGACTGCAGCCGCCATCAACGGCACCGGATCGCGGCCCGTGTCGGCGATACGTCCGGCAAAGACGGATACATAACTTGCAACATTCGGATCGAGCGAGGCAACGACATCACGAACCTGGCTGAGCGTCATAATCGCTGTCACGTTCAGCTTCACCTTTTTGGCCGCCAGCTTCTTGATCAGCGCATAGGCAGTTTCCTGCTTGGTGTTGGTTACGGGGATTTTGACGTAGACATTGTCGCCCCAGCTGGCAATTTCCAAAGCCTGCGCTTCCATCTCCGCGAAATCGTCTGAGAAGACCTCGAACGAAAGAGGCTTGTCGGCAATCGTTGTCAGGATATCCTTGCAGAATGCGCGATAATCGGTGATGCCCGCCTTCTTCATCAGCGTTGGGTTGGTGGTCAAGCCCTTGACGAATGGCTTAGCATACATTTCAAGCATGCCGGCTTTATCAGCGCCGTCAGCAAAAATCTTGACGTTTAGCTCTTCCACTTTGGTCATTGCACTTTCTCCAGAATGTAATCCGCAGCTTTGCCGAGCGAAGTTGCGCGGTGGTCTACTGCTTCAGGTTGTTTTTCGCTGTAGCCATAGTCGATGAAGATCGTTTTGCAGCCGGCATTTTGTCCCGCTTCGACATCGCGCCAACGATCGCCGATCATGAAGGAGCGAGTCATGTCGATGTCGTGCAGTGCCGCAGCCGCGAGAAGCGATCCGGGACGTGGTTTGCGACAATCACAGCCATCACCGCTGTCGTGATAGCAGGTCCGGAACTCGTCAATCGGTAGGGAGGCGCTGAGGTAATTGTTGATCGCCTCCACTGCCTCCCTGGTCGTTGTGCCTCGAGCAACATCTGGCTGGTTCGTAATCACGATTAGCAGGTAGCCATGCTCCTTGAGCCTGGCCAACGCTTCGGCGACATCCGGCAGAATTTCGGTCTCCTCGACGGTCGACGGCGGATAGGGCTTGCCCTCGCGCACCATAGCGCGGTTTATCACACCGTCCCGATCCAGGAAGACTGCCTTGGCCATTTAGCGTACCGCCGATTCCCACTTCGTGTCATTAGCTTTCAGCTTCGGATGTGATACCAGCAAATGCCAGACAACCGCCTGGAACGCTTCCGAGTGAGGCGTGATCGTTTCCGTATTGACCGTCGGCACGACGACGCACACATCGGCGACCTTAGCCGTATAGCCACCGTCGCGCCCGACAACGCCGGTGATCTTTGCGCCAACATCTTTTGCCAGCTTCAGAGCCTCGACCAGATTGGGGCTAATGTTCTTTTCGAGATTGCCACCACCCACCGAAAGGATGAACAGGACATCCTTGGAATTCAGCTTGCTGATCTTCAACCATTCGGCAAAGATTGTGGACCAACCCTCATCGTTGGTGCGCGCCGTCAGCTCCGAGACATTGTCAGTCGGAGCATAGCTCTCGATGCCGACGATCTTACGAAAATCATTGACGGCATGGGATGCATTTCCAGCACTACCGCCAACGCCCAGGAAGAAGATTCGACCACCCTCTGCTTTTACGGTCGCCAGCAGGTCGGCCATCCCCTCAATCGCGCTGATGTCCAGCTTCTGGATGATTTCTGCAGCTTCTTTCAGGTGTTGCTCAGCGTAGCTCATTGTTTCCGGTTCTCCCTAAAATAGGTTTCTGCTTCCTGTAGACCGCTATGGGATCCGATTTCATAAAACCGCTCACTGACTTCATAACCAGCCAATTGGCCGCGCACCGACAGAGCGTGATAGAGGTCGGCGATATCGAAGACCTCTCCCGGTTCATATGTCTCTAGTGCACTCGCTTGCAGTATCCCCAAGCCATAGTCGATATACTTCATATCGGGACTTGGCTCGCGCTTGTTGTATTCGATCAGCTGTCCGTCGCGAAACAGGACGTTGCTTTTGTCCCACCGATCGCCATTCTCGAGCACCGTCATCAGCCCCGGTTTGCGCGTCGCATGAAAGGCCGCCTCTACCTTCGAGAAGTCAATCGGCAGGAAAGAGTCGCCATAGAGGATAAAGAAACTGTCTGCCAACATGGGCAGTGCCTGTCTTACCGCCCCGCCCGTACCAAGCAGGCGTGGGCCGTCCGGAGAGTATTTTACATTAAGCCCGAATGATGCGCCGTCGCCCACCAGATCTTCGATCATCTCGCCAAGGTAACCAACGCAGAGCACGACGTCGGTCAAATTTTGTTCCCGAAGATAACGCAGCTGGTGGAAAATGAAGGGCTCGCCCGCGACTTCCACCAGCGACTTCGGAATCTTTTCGGTGATCGGACGCAAACGTGTCGCCAGGCCACCCGCCAGTATGCAGACGCCCAACGTCATGAAGCCAAAACCACTTTGGTGCCCTCGAAGTCAAACCGGAATCTGACTTCTTCCAGCCCGGCGGCGGCCATTGTATGGCGAAGCTTATTGCGATCCTTGGCAAGGAACATCAAGAAACCTCCTCCACCAGCGCCAACGAGCTTGCCACCGACGGCACCATTCTTCATTCCAAGTTCGTACCACTCGTCGATCTTGGGATTGCTCATTCCACCGGAGCGGCGCTTTTTATGCTCCCAGTGCTCGTGCATGAGTTCGCCGAAAAGGGTGGTGTTGCCATCGATCAATGCATCGCGGCTGCGATAGCCGAGGTCTTTTACATAATGCAGGTTCTTCAGCATGTCGGAGTCTTGCTGCTGAGATTTGACCTGCTGGTCCTTGAGGATCCCGCTGGCACTGCGAGAAAAGCCAGTGAAAAACAATAAAAGATTGTCTTCCAGATCGAACATCGTATCCATCGACAGACCAAGCGGCTGGGCCGATACTTTGTCGTCCTTGTGGAAGGTGAAACAGGTCACGCCACCAATGGCAGCGATATATTGGTCCTGCTTGCCGATCGGCTCGCCCAGACGATCGATTTCGATGTGGCATGCGAGTTCGGCAAGCTCTTCTTGGTGAAGATGACGCCGACGATGCGTGTAGAGAGCCTTAAGAAGTGCCGTGGTGAAGCTTCCCGAGGAACCCAAACCTGTGCCCGCTGGAATATCGGCAAGGGTCGTAATTTCCACTTGCGGCGTATTGAACCCGAGCATCTGGAGGGACTCCCGGATAATCGGATGTTTTACGTCCAGTATCTTATCAACGTGTTCCAGGTGGGAATATTTGAGGTAGATGCCTTCCGTGAAAGGGCGCATCACTGTGACATACACGTATTTGTCGATCGCAGCAGAGACAAGAAAGCCTTCATGATCCCGATAGTAGGAAGGCAGATCGGTACCGCCGCCCCCCAAGGTGATGCGCAACGGACTACGCGCGATGATCATAGCCAGACTCCTGATAGATCTTTTCGATAATCCTCAACGACTCATAGGCATCAGCGAGCCCTGCAGCGCTCGGGCGATCGAGCTTGATGTCGTCATAAAACTCTTCCAATTCGACCGACCACGAATTGTCGGCCATCGGATATTCCCATGATGTCGTTTCAGGCGGGCCCATTTCGGGGAGCATGTGATAGTGGGTCAGTCGCTCTACACCATAGCTGCCGCCGAGCCCGGAAATCTCCAACTTGCCTATCTTTCCGTAGATCTCCATGGAGAACATGTTTTTCCACTCCGTGCAGGAGACATGGAGGAAAGCCGCTTGCTTCTTTTCGGTCTTGAGAAGCATGAACCCGTTATCGTCGACCGGCATGTGCCAGTAATAGGTATTCGCGAAGCCGGAGACATCGACGAATTCGCCGAGGAACCAGCGCGACAGATCTATGAGATGAGGTCCTTGGTCGATGAGCTCGCCGCCGCCGGACAAGGCAGGATTTGATCGCCACTCTCTATCATAGCCGATGCGACCTCCGTGGCCGTAACGTGCGCGAATGAACATCAGCTCACCGAGAGCGCCGTCATCGATGATCTCCTTGGCTTTGCGCAAGGCGCGATGGTAGCGATGGTTGAAGCCCACGTGCACCTTTACGCCGGTTGCTTCAGCTGCCGCCATTACGGGTACAAGCTCGGCAGCAAAACGAGCCGCCGGCTTCTCCACAAGCACGTGCTTTCCGGCTTGCGCTGCCGCCAGTGTCAATTCTGCCAACGAGTCATGAAGTGTGGCAATGATGACAATATCTACGTCCGGCAAGCCCAGGACGTCCCGCCAATCGCTGAATGCGCGCGCGCCACGACTGGCAGCGAGCTTTTCGGCTCTGGGCAAATCCTTGTCTGCACATGCCACCAACCGTGCCCTGGCACCAAGCGCCCCCGCTCGTTTTTGGCCGATCAATCCGCAACCGACAATGGCTACGCCGAATACGTCATCTGTCATCAGAACGAAACAACCTTGTCCTGCCGAAGTTGAGGTGCAACCGATAGCCTCTTGACCGAGGCATCGGCAAGCTGTGATTCAAATATTGGCCCCTTTTCCAGCAAAAACTGCGGACTACGACGCTTATATCTAAGGTGAATGGAAGCCAAAGCAGCTTCGTCAGAGCTGTCTGCGTGCGAAACGTCGGCCGGTTTTTTGCCCCTGTCCACGGCATTACTTGTCGCCCCAGGTGAAGCCGCGATCTCGACCCGTAATCCGACGTAGCGTGTAGGCATCGGTCTTCGCGAGGTCGTCGCTATGCTCCGGCCAGTGCTCCCAATTGTCCCATACGGCGCTTATGAGCTTGCCGGTAATTCCGTCACTTGCGGTGGAAGCCAGAAAGAGAGCGAGTTCGGCGCCTCTCCCGATCGGGGCGCCGCCGCTTTCCTTTTGCTTCAATGCACGCTCATAAAACGCATGCCCCACATTCTCAGGCCCTGCGTCAAGCACCTCGTCAAGCATACGGGTATTGAGCGCGCCTGGCGCGATGCAGTTGACGTCAATTCCGAGCCCCCGGACCTCTTCCGCGAGCGTTTCGGCAAAACGCACGATTGCCGCCTTGGACGCTGCATAGGCGCTTATGCGGGGCAGGGGATTGGTCGCCCCCCCGCCTGAGAGCTGTATGATCTTGCCGTAACCCTGTTGCTTGAAATGCCCAAGGAGCTCGCGGCAAATCAGGACTGAGCCGAAAATATTGATCTCCATGGCCCGGACCCACTCGGACCAGTCGACGGTTTCGATCTCGCCCTTCGGACCATAGACGCCAGCGTTGTTTACCAAAATCTGGCAGCTTCCAAACTCCGACAGAGTGGCTTTTACCACTGCTTCGACGTCAGCCTGCTTTGACACGTCTGCGGATAAAGATGACACCCGCTGCTCAGGAGTTGCCGAAGCCTGGAGCTCTGTCTTCGCAATATCCAGCAGGTCGCTGTTTCTCGCACAAATCATGAGGTCAGCGCCGGCCGTGACGAACTTACGGGCAATCTCAAGTCCCAGGCCTTGATTGGCGCCGGTAATGATTGCGACGCGGCCTTTAAGCGGCTTTTCTTCCACTAGGAGATTCCTTCGGACTGCGGGCTACCTACAGCGATGTAAGTCAAACCCAATGCCTTTGCCTGTGCTTGCACAAACCGATTGGCGTCAATGACTGCGAGTTCTCGGCATTCAGGCATCGGCAGCGTTTCAACACGGTTTCGATACTCCGGCCACTCGGTTCCGATTACCAGAATCCGGGCGCCACGCGCTGCCTCAACCGCATCTTGATGGCGGTGAACCGATCCTGCCCACCGCTCCGGCAATTCGGTGGCTGCCGGGTCATGCACCTGGACTAGGGCGCCCTGAGCAACAAGCCAATCGCATAGCTCGACCGATTGCGATCGCCGCAGGGTACTTGTACCGGGTTTATAGGTGAGACCCCATACGGCGACCTTGACCCCTGACAAGGCTTTCACCAGATCGCCAATTTTTCGGCGTGTCCACGTCTTGTGCTCGTCATTGCTGACTTTCACGGAGGAAAGAAGCGGTGTCGCAAGGCCACCTTTGCCACCGCTTGCCTCGCGAAGGAATTCGATGTCACGCGCCAGCGTTCCTCCGGCAAATGGTCCGCCCGGCGACAAATAGGCCTTAGGACCGATGCGTGCCTCGGTCTTCAAGCCGCGCTCGACTTCCTTTGCGTCGGCACCGACCAACTCACAGATGGCCGCAATCTCATTCGCAAAGGTCACCGACGTTGCGAGAAACGCGTTGATAGCATGTTTTGTCATCTCGGCCGATTCAACCGACATCCACTCGAGCTTGTCGGTCACCGGTGACAAGAGCACCGCAAGGCGTTCTTTTGTGATCGCATCCCGCACGCCTATGACGATTCTGTCCGGGCTAAGGAAGACCTTTAATGCGCCGCCCAGACGCAAATTCTCGGGGCTGCACGCAAAGTGCAGGTCATCGCGCCCGATCGACCGGGAATATGCCTCCAACGCCGCGATGGAGGCAACGGGCATTTGCGACGAGATGAGCACAACAGCGCCAGTTTTAAGATAAGGCAAGCTCGCCTCGATCCTCGATGAAACGTATCGCACATCTGCGCGATCATCATCATCGACGGGCGTGTCGTAGGCGATCCAAAGAACATCGACGTCGGCCAATGCTGAGGTCGGATCGGTTGTGAAACCAAGCCTCCCGCTGGCCAAACCTGCCGCGAGAAGATCGTCAAGTCCCGGTTCCAGGAGCGGAGCCGCCCCTTTTTTCAGGCCCGCGATGACCTCCGAATTGTCGTCGAGGCCGACCACATCGTGCCCAACGCTGGCCAGGCACGCGGCAGTTACGGAACCAAGGTGCCAAAGCCCTTGTACGCAAACCTTCATCTTATGTCCTTGCGTTAAAGACCCATTCGTTTGCTCGAAGGTATTCAACCGTCTTCAAAACGCCGTCCCGGATTGAATACTTCGGCTTCCAGCCCAGCGATTGGATGCGCTTGGTATCAAGAAAAATGAATGGGTTGTCGCCGATCCAGCCGCGATCTCCGCCGCTATATTCCAAATTTGGGGACAGTCCCAATGTCTCACATATCCAGCCGATCGAGTCGTTGACTTCGCAATAGCCGTCGACACCCAAATTGAAGATGTTGACCTTCGCTTCAGCCTTTTCCATCGCCAGCAGGATCGCATCGATACAATCTTGAACGTAGAGGTAGGATTTACGCTGCTTGCCGTTGCCAAGCACCGGAAGACGCGTCGGATCTTTCTTCAGTTTCTCATAGAAGTCGTAAACATGGCCGTGTGTGTAGCGCTCGCCGAGAATGGACACGAAGCGGAAGATGCAGGCTTGGAAACCGAAGCCCTCGCAATAGGCCGAGATCAATCCTTCTCCGGCTGCCTTCGAGGCGCCATAGAGGGACGTTTGGATGGGGAAGGGACCGTCTTCCGGTGTCGGAATGACTGGCGCTTCCCCATAGACCGATCCGGTCGACGAGAAGGCGATCTTGCGAACGCCGTTGGCGCGCATTGCCTCCAGCACGTTATAGGTCGCGATGGTATTCTGCTCGAGATCTTTGCGCGGATGCTCCGTACCAAAGCGAACATCGGCATTGGCGGCCAAGTGAAAGACCGCGTCCGCGCCTTGAAAAGCGGTCTTCAAAAGGTCGAGATCGAGAATATCCATCTCGACAAGCCGGAAATTTGCATTTGCTAGCGCTCCTTCGAGGAAGCGGCGTTGGCCGGTCGAAAAATTATCGACGCCGATGACTGCATGTCCGTCACCGAGCAGACGATCGACCAGATTGCTTCCGATGAAGCCCGCGCAACCTGTCACCACAAATGTGCTAGCCAAAATTACCCCCTGCTATGCTGGAAAACCCACAGTTTGGTGACCCCATACCCCAGTCCCACTGTAACGGCAACCGCCAACGCCGCTCCGTAGTATGTTGACTGACCGCCAAGATCCACGACGAGATAGATTACCACCAGCGAAATTAGATAATTGAGGAACGCGACACAAAGGTAACGAAGCACTTCTCCTGACACCTGAGGGCTACGGCTTCTAAATGTGAAGAGTTTGTTTGCGAGGAAGTGGAAGGTAATGGCCAGCGGATATGATATACTGACGGCAAGAAAGTGGCCGAGATGCAGGACGTCGACGGTCAAAATGAGAAGACCGAAGTATAAAACCGCTGTTGACCCGCCGACAACCAAGTACTTTGCAAACTGAAGTAGTTCTGTGAGATGCGTTGGTGTCATGCCATAACCGATTGTTTCGGCCTAAAAGTAGCGCCAATACACAGGTTGCAGAATTTCATGTGGAGTGGGAGCGGAAAATAGGTCGACGAAACCATCGTGAAATGGGTCGCCAACTCTCCCAATATTTCATCCGGAAGGTTGATGTGCTCGCGCTCGATGAACCAGCGATAGGACTGCTTGTAGCGGTTCTCAAAGATACGCTGAGCGGAAATGCGTCGGGCGAGCGTATAGGCCAAACTCCCCTCGCACGGGATGACAATCGACAACGTTCCGTTGTCCTTGTCGCATAGCCGATACATCTCTTTTACGGCGTCCGGAAGATTTGGGAGATGCTCTAGGACATGGATCGCCAGCACGCGGTCGAAATGGCCATCTTCGAATCCCATGTGCTTTTGGCAATCGCCAACAACCGATTGAATTGAAGGAAACTTCCGATGGAGTTCCGCAACCATGTTCTCACGGATGTCGACTGCGACGTAGTTCTTCGTCTGCTCTTCGGTCAGCTTCTCATAGTTCATGTGCTCGCCGCTGCCAGCCCCAATCTCTAAGGTACGCTTGAAGTTAGGCGGCGCATGCTTGACAACATAGGTGTGATTGAATTCGTCGACGATGCCGTATTTCCGCGGAAGAACATCATGCCAGTATTTCATGAAGTCATCACTGATCGCCCGCTGTTCGGCTGTCAGCGGCGGGAACACCTTTGGCCACTTCGACTGGTTGCGGGTCTCATCGATCGGCATTTGCATCCTCTCCAAAGTTTACCTTGCGATCAAGTATATACATCGGTCGCCGCTTTGCCTCGTCATAGATTCTGCCGACATATTCTCCGATGAGGCCGAGGCCCAACAACTGCACACCGGAGAAAAAGGTGATAAGGATGACCGTGGTCGAAAGACCGGCGGTGAGATTTACACCGATGATCTTCTGGAGAACATACCAGGCACCAAGCAGAAAGCTGAATGCGGCAAGGATGAAGCCGGCGATCGACATCATGAATAGCGGACGCGAGGAGAAGCTGACCAGTCCGTTCAGACCAATCTTAAACGATCCAGTTAGGCGATTATAATTCCCTTTCCCAGCAAATCGTTCGTCGCGATCATATTCGATAAAGCCCTGCCTAAAGCCAACATACGCCACCAGCCCTCGGAGAAAACCGTGTGTTTCGTTGAGCCGCCGCAGTTCTTCGATCACCCGCCGCGTCATGATCCTGAAGTCGCCGGTGTTGCGCGGGATTTTGACGTCGCTTAGCTTGTTGATGACTGTATAGCCGAAGTGCGAAATCACACGCTTGAACCAAGTCTCGCCACGTCGGCTGCGGCGTGTGGCATACACAACCTGGAAGCCTTCCGCGAGTTTGGCATAGAGCTGTTCGATGAGTTCCGGCTGATCTTGAAGATCGACATCGATTACAACGCAAGTTTCGCCGGTGCATGCCAGAATCCCCGCCATTGTGGCAGCGGGTTGTCCGAACCGGCGGGAAAACAATAGAAGTTTGATGCACGGGTTCCGGTTTATTTCCTCCAGAATAACTTCTTCCGTTCGATCGGGTGATGGGTCTAGCGAGAAGATGATCTCGTAGGTTTTTTCCATTTTTTCGAACACCGCTTCGGCTCGAGCAAGAAAAGGGCGGATGTTCGCCTCTTCTTTATAGACCGGTACGACGAGGGAAATTTGCGGTACCATGACAATCTCTCGTTTGTTATTTGAACTTCAGTGAAGCTGATGATCTGAAGGCCGGTAGCTGATATACAGAGAACGTCCTTTGGTAAAGACCAGCCCCTGATGAAGTTGTTGGCACATCTCCTAATTCCCGGTTGGGCCGACTGCTTGATTACAAAGTGTAATAGCGACACTCTCAATCGTGGTCTGTGGAATATCCCCACTATAATTCTCAAAGGCTATGGCGGTCGTGGTCTACGCCCAGCTCGAGGTTCCACTTCGACCGCACCATTGTGGCACCACTATTAGGACAGGACGCAGTATGAAAGCCCGCGTCGTCCCGAGGCCGGCGCGATCAGGGAACTGAAAGGACGAATTCTCACCAGCAGAACACCCAGACAACGACCGCCGATCAAGGGGGCGGATTGTCTCGGAATCGGCGATGCTATGGCGAAGCGTACTCGGCGTGGCGGCCGTGCCCGCGCATTCCTACGAGACTGAACCTTGGTGGTTCGTAGTGATTTTCAGCGGTGAACGGCGCTAAAAACTTGTCTTCATCACAAAGGTCGTTTCGGACAAAAAAGGCGTTTACACCAAAGATGTCGCAGCCAACGAGGCTGTAATTGGCTTCCCGACCGATCCGTTCAAGTGCCTTCAAGCTGGCGCCAAAGCGAGTCGTACCATTCCACGTTCCATTGGGGTCGTAGGGGACTTCATAATCTACGCTGGGCGGGAAATGGGCATTGTATTCGACGCAAACAACCCTGGGAGCTAGGCCCTTCAATGCGGACCAAATGTGGGAGGTGTTATAGTCAATATCCAAGGAAAGAAAATCGGGGTTTGCGCTGATCGCGCTCTTGATAAGCGGAGCAACATTGTCTCGGTCAACTTTTTCCTGGAGATAGACTAGTCGACCGTCTAAAATAGGGGCACTCATAACCGATCGAATAGATGCCGCTTCCGCTTCGCCTGCCTCAACCCAAACACCGGTCCAGCCGAGATCTAGAAGGAGGCGGGTTGTGTTCTCGATTCCATTTCCGGCGGCAATTTCGACGAAAAACTTCGTGTCGTGACCAATGCGGCTGAATATCTCCGCGATAATGCCGTCCTCGTTGTTCTGGCTATAAACTTGGCCATAAGCGCCATTCACGCATTTCTTGTTTTGGTAGCGTGGATTACTGATTATGTATGAATCCAGAGCCAGCATGCTGGCAGCTCGGCTCTGGTCTAAGATAGCCGAGTTCTGATCAAAGAGAGTGCGGAACTCTGAGCGCTGATAAGATAACTCAGTCGGAATGTCACCCAGGCGATCGGCGACATTTTTTAAAGCGTCAGAAAGACGGCTGCTGGAATCGTCTGCATTTGAAAGGGTATTCGGCATTATCTATCTGGCCTTGGCTGTTTCAGCCGCCCAGATAGCATTTTTTGATCTCCCCAGAAAGTGAGCCAGGCCACAAATTGCCTTTGCCGAGCGATCATTGTTGATTGCATGGTGGAATAGTGACAAGCCAGCCGTTGATATTGGCGACTGCGTAGAAGTACGAAATGCCAACCTATTTAAAGACATGTGATGCCTCCTCGTCACTGCGAGATGCAACGCGTCGTGCCACTGCCTGCTCCCGGTTGAGGATTAGTCCGCCCAAGGTGCCGAAGGATAGCGCAGAGTCTAGTCCAGCGTTTCGCTGTCGAGGGAAGCCGAGCGGAGTCAAACCCAAGTCGCCTGCTCCAAGAGGTCTTTGATCGATGCGAGAGCGAGACGCGCTGCGCCGTGGATTTTCTCGAGTTGAAAGTCTCTGCTTTCTGCCGTTTGTCGAACACGTTGCTGACGCCTCGCTTTCACGAGCAATCGGTATTCGGTGGCCTGATGTCAGGCTTCGGCGCAAAAGCTGTTACGTGAAGGCGATCTAGCTTGAGGATGGCTATACGCTAATGCTACCAGACTGAGGAATTGTGGTCACGAGCCGGGATTGGGAACTGCTGCATGTTTTTGTCGAGGAACAAAATGGCGCTTCTGGCGCTGTTCATCGTTGAGGCGATCATTTTCTATGTGCAGTTCACCGATCAAATCGCTCCGTACTATCCGATTTCTTTCGATCAGCTCGTTTACCTTAGTCAAAGTTACCAATTGCTTGGCGCGTTTTTTGCCCACGGCTGGCCCGCATTTGGTTCGCAACTAGGTAGTGCGCCCCAAGGAGCTACGTTCCCAATTCAAGGTGCAATTCTGGGACTTGTCGGGGGCGCAAATCGCACGGCGATGATCAGCGTTAATCTTGCCTACTTTTTAGCACTTCAAGCTTTTGTTTATTGGACGATCGTCAACCGCACCGGCCGCCCTTATCTTGGATGGGTATCGATTTCCATGATCGTGTCCCTTGTGGCTGTCTTCCATACCGGCGGCATCTATGACTATCGAATTGATTTCGCCACCATGTGTCTCTACGGGATTTGGATCTGCGCAATCCTGAATTCCGAGCTGTTTGAAAGTCGCCGGTGGTCGATCGTCGTCGGATTGCTTGGCGCGCTTCTTGTCTCGATGCGCTTCATTACCTTGTCATATGTGGGGACGGTGCTGCTAGTTCTCTTCGGCCTGATTGTCGTCTCAAAATGGAGAAGCCGGGATAAACATTCAAACAGGGCTCTCAACTGCATTATCAGTGGCGCGACCATAATCCTGCTTGCGGCTCCGCTGATCTTTTTCGCGCGCCGTGCGATATTCAACTACTACGTCGTCGGCCATATGACCGGAAGCGAGAAAGATATACGGGCAGCTGAGGTTGGGATTACATCTCTTCTAGACCACTTGGTTTACTATCCAAGGAGTATAATCGTAGACCAGCTTGGAACAGTCTGCCTCTGGATTGCCGGGTTGGCGTTGATCTCCGGACTACTTTTCGGTTCGAACCGCTGGCAAACCATTCGAGCGTACAAAGCGGATCTCTTGGTACTCGCGATCTCGTCCATCATACCAGTAGTAATTCTTACTCTCGATGTTGCGAAGTCACAGGTAGTTGGAAACACTGTAAGCGTACCGATCATCCTGTTCGTCGTGGTATTAACTGCGTCTTTGTTGCCGAGAGTTGTCGGGCTTGCGATGTCGTCTGTTGCGATTATTTTGGCATTAATGGCCTTTGTCTCGCATGCGACGGCCCCGCAGCATTATCTTTCGATCGATGATCTGCAAACCGTCGCTCGCCTCAATAACACAATTACCAAACATCTGGCAGAGTCGGGCATCACCACTCCTCGCTTGGCGTTCGACCGAGTCGACGACTTTTTGAATGCCCCGATTTTGGCGTTGAACCATCTGGAGCAATCCAGCGTTAGAAATCAAACCCCTCTCCATGTGACCGAAACCATGGGCGGCATATTCGCGATTTCGGCGGAAAAAGCCCTGGAGGCGGTTAAGACAAGTGATATTGTTGTGATCACCGATCAGTTCAAAGGCCGAGAACTGCCGTATCCTTTCAATGCAAGTATGAAGGAAATATGGCCACAGATTGCCGATTACAGCGAGCAAAATTTGCAGCAGATCGTTTCCGGAACTATACGCGGCGTACCTTATAGGGTGTACGCCAACGCGAGTGTCAATGTCGACGGGTTGTCTGGTGGCTGGGTGACCGCCGACGGAATCGTTTTGTCCGTAAGTAGGTTCTTTCTGAAGACGAAGCCGTTCATTATCCTTGAGGGGGTCGCCCACAAGGCATGGCTTGGCGGCGACCCGGTAGTGAAGGCCTATGCGGAGAACGGTACGTCTCTTCCTGCGACTTATAAATCAGACGGTGATCACTATCGGATAGCAATCGACGCGTCGGCTGTTTCTCAGGGGGAGGGATTGGCGTCCATCAATCTGACTTTTGATCGATACTTCGTTCCGAAGCTGATCGGGTTGAATGAGGACGCTCGGAAGCTCGTTCTTGAAGGCCCAGCAATGCGCAGTTTGATGTTCTCTCCTGGCAGTTAGAGCGTTTCAAGTTTTGGGTGCCCTGCTGAGCTTACCCCGTTGATTTTGTCAATTTGTGCTCGGAACCGGCGATCCGTCTCGGTAGAGCAAAATAATGAAACGCCGATTGCGCCTTAGCGAACGAGGGATTTAAACCAGACGGCGTAAGGTTGCGCGAGCCACCACTTCAGGGGCACTCTGCCGTAATGCTTTCGAACTGTCGCAATGGCCTCGCGGTAATGGCGTACCCGCTGAGTTTTCGTCTTTGTGCTTTCATGCTCGCGGTTTACTGCAACGTAATCATCCACGAAGCAAGGGGGGCCGCACTCCTTGTAAAGCCTCCACCACAGGTCGTAGTCCATCGTCATGTGGAGGTTAGGATCGACGCCGCCTACCTTCTCCCACGCAGCACGCCGAATGAGCGTTGCAGGTTGCGAAATAATGCAACGCAAAGCCAGCCGCCTTTCGGTGAACGGCTCCACCCACACCGGCTTCATTGATCGCGTATTTTGAACAAAATTCCAACAGCGGCCATACGCCATCGCCGCATGCGGGCTCTGTTCGGCGGCCTGAATCAACCTCGATAGGCTCCCAGGCAAAAGCCAGTCATCGCTGTTGAGCCAGCAAACGTATTTGGCATGGCCAAGCGCAATACCTTCGTTTATAGCCGCAGCCTGTCCGCCGTCAGCCTCGCTTCGATAGCCAGCGAGGCGGTCACCCCAACTCTCGATGATCGCCTTGGAATTGTCGGTCGAGCCGCCATCCATTACAAAGACTTCGACTGGAACATCTTGTTCAAAAATCGAAGTCAGTGCCTTCTCAAGATACCGTCCCTGGTTGAATGATGGTACTGCAACCGTAACAAGGGGCTCAGTCAGCTTAGGCCTCAGAATTCTTTGACAGAAAGTCGGAATAGGCGAGCTTGATGCCATCGCGCAAATTTGTGCTTGCCTGCCACCCTAATTTGCGCAAACGCTCGACGTTCAACAATTTGCGCGGGGTTCCATCTGGTTTGGAACTATCGAAAACGATATTCCCTTTGAAACCCACAACGTCCATAACTGTTTCTGCCAGTTCTCGGATTGTTACATCCTGTCCGGTGCCGACGTTAAACAGACCCGCCTCGATCTCCTCATGTTCCATCAAAAATACGCAAGCGTCAGCCATATCGTCGACATATAGGAATTCGCGCATCGGCCGGCCGGAACCCCATACTTCGTAGGTCGCATCGCCGCGCATCTTGGCTTCATGTGCCTTGCGGATCAATGCGGGGAGCACGTGGCTATTATTAAGGTCGTAATTGTCGTTGGGACCGTAGAGATTTGTTGGCATGGCGTTGAGATATCGAGTCCCATATTGCCGATTATAGCTCTCGCATAATTTGACGCCGGCAATCTTGGCAATGGCATAGGGCTCGTTGGTTTGCTCAAGAGGGCCAGTTAGCAAATAATCTTCGCTTATTGGCTGCGGACAGTCACGAGGATAGATGCAGCTCGATCCAAGGAAGAGCATGCGGCTAACGCCAGCCTGCCAAGCCGCGTGAGTGATGTTGGCTTCGACCATCAGGTTTTGATAGAGGAATTCCGCTCGGTAAACATTATTGGCGTGGATGCCGCCCACTTTGGCGGCCGCCATGAAAATGTAGTCCGGGCGCTCGGCGGCCAGGAATTTAGCAACCTCTGCCTGTTGCGTCAAATCAAGCTCGGTATGAGTGCGGGTTACTACATTCGAATAGCCGGCCGTTTCGAGACGACGCACGATGGCGGATCCCACCATCCCGCGATGCCCCGCGACATAAATCTTGGCGTTTTTGTCCATCTGTTTACTCGTGATATTGATAGGTGTTGAAACCGTGCTTTTTCACGACTTCATCCCGTTCTGCCGCCTTTAAGTCTTCCCGCATCATCTCGGATACGAGTTCGGAGAAGGTGATTTTAGGCGTCCATCCAAGCTTTTCCTTAGCCTTGCTCGCGTCGCCGAGCAACGTTTCGACCTCGGCAGGACGAAAATAGCGAGGGTCAACGGCTACAATGCAGTTTCCTTTGGCATCAAACCCTTTTTCGTTGACGCCCTCGCCAGTCCAGCGAATCGCGATCCCGATTTCCTTCGCCGCTGCATCCACGAATTCGCGGACGCTGTATTGAATGCCGGTGGCGATGACGAAATCTTCCGGCTCCTCCTGCTGCAGCATCAACCACTGCATCTCGACATAGTCCTTGGCATGGCCCCAATCACGCTTCGCGTCGAGGTTGCCAAGGTGCAAACAATCTTGAAGGCCAAGTTTAATACGGGCGAGCGCCCGCGTTATTTTGCGTGTGACGAAGGTTTCGCCGCGGACCGGACTTTCGTGGTTAAACAGAATGCCGTTGCATGCGTAGATGCCATAGGCCTCACGATAGTTTACCGTGATCCAATACGCATACAGTTTGGCGACCGCATAAGGGCTCCGAGGATAGAAAGGCGTTGTCTCTTTCTGCGGCGTCTCTTGCACCAAACCGTACAGTTCAGACGTGCTTGCTTGATAAAAGCGCGTCTTTTTTTCCAGGCCTAGAATACGTATGGCCTCAAGAATCCGGAGCGCACCCAGCGCGTCTGAATTTGCCGTGTATTCAGGCTCTTCAAAAGAAACGGCAACATGCGACTGAGCAGCAAGATTGTAAATCTCGTCGGGCTGAACTGACTGAATGATGCGTATCAGGCTGGTGGCATCCGTCAAATCACCATGATGCAAAATAAATCGACGGTTGCTCTCATGTGGGTCGACGTAAAGATGGTCGATGCGATCCGTGTTAAATAGGGACGACCGACGCTTTATGCCATGAACCTCGTAGCCCTTGCTCAGCAAGAGCTCGGCGAGGTAGGAGCCATCTTGACCGGTGACACCAGTAATGAGTACTTTTTTCACGATATTTGTCTCTACCTAATTTTACACGAAACGCTGCAGCCGGCGTATTTGAGCCTGCACCATTCGCCCTACCATTTCTTCGAAGCTGACACTAGGCTGCCATCCCAGCACTTGCCTCGCCTTGGCTGGATCGGCAACCGTCGTTCTTGGCTCCAGCGGCCTGACCAGCACGGGATCGCTGAATACACATTTTTTCCAGTCTCGGCCAACACTTTGATAAGCTACTTCACATAAATCCTGAAGTGTATGCGACAGTCCCGTTCCAATAACAAAGTCTGTTGGCAAGTCCTGTTGCAGGATCATCCACATCGCGCGGACAAAATCCGGCGCATAACCCCAATCGCGCGATACCTGCAAATTGCCCAGCGCCAGCTTGCCATCCTCAACGATGGGCCGGCCTCGCTCGTTACGATCCGGAGAGTTGGCGATTTCCAACGCCTGACACGCTGCCCCATAAGCAACCTTCTGTGGAAGGAAATGCAGCGGCCGCCGCTCGCTTTCGTGATTGAAGAGGATGCCGCTGGCGATATACATACCGTAGCTGTCACGGTAGATTCCAGCCATTTGATGAGCGTAGACCTTAGCAGCGGCATAGGGGTTCACAGGATTGAATGGAGTGTGCTCGTCCTGGCGCTCCACCTCAGTCTGGCCAAACATTTCAGACGAAGAAGCGTGATATATCCGGGCGCGGGGGCAGTTATGCCGCACCGCTTCGAAAAGCCTTACCGCCGCCAATCCATTAACCAGCAGCGTTTCTGGCGCCCGCGACCAGGATTCTCCCGGGCGGGACTGCGAGGCCAGATTGTAAATCTCGTCCGGTTTAGCGTCCTGCACCGCTGTGGCGAGGTCAATTCCTTCCGAAACATCCCCAAACAAGATCTCGATTTTGCCGGCCAGGTGACTGGCACAATTTGCCTTGTACCAGCTTTCCTGTCGTGCCAAACCGAAGACCTTGTAGCCCTTCTCGAGCAGGAGCTCGGCTAGATAGGAACCATCCTGTCCAGTCACGCCAGTGATCAACGCCCGTTTCACCGGCGCGTCCGTGTCACTTTCCGTTTTAAAAGACGTGCTCAACTGAAGCCTCTGCGAAGGGTCGAGGAATTGCGCCACGCCTTTCTGATCAGGGTACCCATTGCCGGCGATCGACGGTCAATGACGCTGAACACAGTGCGTGCTACATACCTCATATTGTCACGGTTTCGCCTGATGCGAAAAAGCTGGCCGGAGAAATGGAACAGCGCGGGCAACCGGTATGCGCGAGGCAGTATGCGCCGCAAGGTGGCTCCGCCCGTCCATGATTCATACAGGCGATAGTACCAGAGTCCATGGTAGTAGCTGTAGCTGACATAGCCGCCATGCTCTTCACAGATTTTGAAAACCTCTTCGAATATCTTGCCACGCATCGCCAACGTTTTGGCGTCCTTATGCAAGCGAGATTGCGCGAGCTTTTCAAAAGTATGGTGGATGATGCCCCCTGACGATCCGATCCTCAGCCAGTAATCGTAATCCATGGCGGTCTGAAGTTCGGCGTTGAACGGACCGGTGCGCTCCGAAATGCGGCGCCTCCAGAAGGCGGCGGGCTGGCAGATGCAGCAGTCTTGCATAAGCCGTTCGAACGTGAATTCGGCCGTCGCATATGTGCCGGTTATTTTGCCGTCTTCATCAATATAATCGGCATTGCCGTAGACGAGGTCACATTCAGGATAGTCGTTGAAATAATCGACAACCTTTTCAAGGGCACCCGGCAGTAAAATATCGTCGGAATTGAGATAAGCTAAGATTTCGCCACTGACCTTTTGCATACCTTTGTTGATGGCGTCCGCCTGACCCTTGTCCGGCTCCGATATCCATCGGATCTTGTCGCCATAGCTCTTCAGAATCTCGACGGTTTCATCGGTCGAAGCGCCATCCATAACCACCAACTCGACGTTCTTATAGCTCTGCGACAAAACGCTGTCGATCGAGGCCCGAATGAAGTGGGCATGGTTGCGGGTCGGCATCACTATGCTCAGGCGAGGCCGCCGCCTCTCAGGCTCTGGCGCGTGCGCCACCCTATCAAGTGCGGCGCGCAGGTTGTCAGCAGGCGTCGCCCAGTTGTAGGCCGCCAGGCGCTCGCCCGCCTTCACCGAGAGGCTTTCCCGCAGCCCCTCTTCGTTGACAATCCTCGACATGAGCTGCGTCATCGCGCCGACATCGGTGGGATCACAGGCAAGGACAGCATCGCCACCCACCTCGGGAAGCGAGGTCGCGTTGCTGCAAAGAACCGGCGTGCCGTGATTGAATGCTTCCAGAAGCGGCATGCCGAAGCCTTCGAAAAGCGAAAAATAGACCAACGCAACGGCTTCTCGGAAGAGCGCCGCCACCTGCTCGTGGGGAACGAAACCAAGGTGTATTATGGGAAGGTCTTCGAACCCCTTGATCACGTCCTGAAAGCCATCGGGACTTCCCGTGAGCACAAGACCGGTTTTCGGCGGCAGCAATTTTTGGGCGTCGCGAAATGCTTCAAACAGTCGACGATGATTTTTGTGTGGCCAGATGTTAGCCGGCATGTAGAAGAAGCGATCAAAAGCCCGCGCCGCCGTGGGCAGGGCGCCATCTGCAGGCTCGTCGCGAAGTTCTTCGGGTAGCGCGGCAGGCATCAGGAACACATCGCCAGAAAGTGTCCAGCCGTTGTTCACCAATGTGGCGCGCGAGTGATCCGTCATGGTCGCGACAGCACCGCCACATGACAAGGCATAAGCAAAGGCGCGCCGGCGTGCCGCCAGGACATGCTTGGGAAAGAATTCCGGAAAGAACTCGTGCTGAATATCCGGAATGACGAAGATCTGCCGTTCGAACGGAATGTTCGGATGCTGCTCTTGTGGATATGTGCGTATAATCGCTTGAGCGCGCATATTCTCACAATGGCGGGTCATCTCGTTGTAAAAGGTGATCGGGTGTTCATCGAGCGGAACGAATTCTACGTTGTCCCCCTCAATGAAGATGGGGGGCGGTCCAGGGCGGTGGAACATGACCACCCGATCCATTGGATAAAGTCGCACCATCTCGCGAAGGACGCCTTTCACCCAAGGGACGATTCCTCCGGAGGTGCCGGCGTACAGCGGGAAAAGATCGACACCAATGACCAGCCGGTCCATTTCACCTGGATGTCTGGGCATCCCCAAGGCATTCACGTTTAGTCGCTGCATATCCGATTGCACTGCAAACCAGAGGTCCTGAAGCGTTCTCTGAATATCGCCCTGGAACAGGGAAGTGTCTGATCGCACGGCATTCATAAAAGTATCCAGCCAATAGGACACTGCTCCATGGGTAGTGGCTTTGCCGCTATAGCGTTCAGCCATCAGCCGCAGTTCCTCTGCCCGTCGAAAACCACCGTTAGCCGTTAAAGTCTCTCCCCATTCGCGGGACGCTGCCAACGGCACATCGATCGTCGCGGGCTCCGCCAACTTCGCAAGGCGGATCCAGAGATCCCAGTCGAAACTCCAGCGGAGATTGACGTTGAGCGGGCCGGCCTCCTTCAGGACTTTCGGGTTCATGAATGTCGCCGGTTGCAGGATATAATCCAGGCCTTCAACGAGCGCGTCATGATTGTAAAGTATGGTGCCCGGATTGAAGAGCGCCTTCGTCTCACCGGCCTCATCCACGCGAAGGCCATTGCCGAACCAGAAGCTCGCGTCGGGATTCTCGCGCCATTTGGTGGCCAGTTCCTCGAACGCGCCAGGTAGGTAGAAGTCATCCGCATTCAACCACGCGACGATATCACCGGTGCATTTTGCCAGCCCCTTGTTGATGGCATCGGCGGCACCCTTGTCGGGTTCGCTCACGAAACCACTCAAACGCTGACGATTACGCTCCAAAATCTCCAGCGTGTCATCGGTCGAGCCGCCGTCAATGACAAAATGCTCGAAATTTCCCCAGTTCTGGGCAGCGACCGAATCCAGGCACTGCTGCAGGAATCGTCCCTGGTTGAGGGACGGGGTGACGATCGAAATTTTTGGTAGCTGGCTGGAAGAAGACATGATCAACTATTTTTTTCCTGCATAGTGGCCTGCAATTCGTGGATCATCCTGGTAAGCGTGTTGATCTGATCCAACCTGTCAGCTCTATCGGCATCGATGATCGCATTCTCCGTGCTCAAAGTCGCGACCTGCGCGCTCAACGTATTGATCTGATCGAGCCTCTCGGCGCGATCGGCGTCGATCACCTTGATGCGGCTATCCAGATCCAGCATCGCCTGCGCGAACCGTCCGGAAGGCGTTGAGGTCAACGCCGTCTCTGCGGCCTCATCAGTGGTGGCAACGATCGGTTGCCTGCTTACCACGAAGAACATGTCATACTGGTAGAACATCGGGGGCTCAAACACGATGTGCTCTGCGCCGAGCTGTTTGAAAAGACGGCCCACCGATTCCTTTGTAAAAAGATAAAGATGTTCGTTGGATTTGAATTGCTCGAGAAATGCCCCGTTTGTCGCCACCAACTCCTCGTAATTCATTTCGTTTCTGAATTGCGGGGTTTGAATTAGAAGCAAACCGTCCGGTTTTAGCAGGCGTAGGGTGTGCTCCATGGTTCCGACGGGATCAGGCAGATGCTCGAGTACATCCATTAACGCCACAACATCCAGGCTTCCGGGCTCGACGTTGAGATTCTCCACCGGGCCCACCGAGATTGGCACGCCAAAGGTCTTATGTGCGAACTCGACGACCCACGGGCTCATTTCGAGACCGGCTGCCTCATAACCGGATTGGTGAAGCAGCCCTACAAAACTTCCATGAGAGCAGCCCAGCTCCAGCACCTTTGCTGGAGGCAAGCGATATTTAAGCAGCGTCCTTAACCAATGGAGATTGCGGTCGGTAAGGTCACTTCTGGATCGCTGAAAAATGTTTGGAAAACCTAGGTCCTTGCTTTGGTGCTCAAGCCAATACTGCCGCCCATAAAAATCGGTTTCATCATTTGAAACCTGTAGCTCCTCATTCGACAATCCGACGAGCGAAACAAGCGTGCCGCAATTTGCGCATCTTTCGTATTCTGCGCTGAATGGAAGAAATTCGTGAGCGCCACACCAGCAAATTCGCTTATTCATCATTTGGTTTTCCTCATTCTGAATACTGCCCCGCTGCAGTCATTCCATTTATTTTCGATCTCGAGCAACCCAGAATTAATCTCGCTGGATGTCCATGGAAAGTTAACGTTGGTCGAAAGGAGTGGATATACTCCCCAGATTCGCCACCTTCCGATCAATACCTATGGCTTTCCGTTAGCACGCCTATAGCACCATTAAGCCGTGTGGTGCCATATTGTACGTCTTTGCGAATGCTTTGGTTCGCTCGGACTGCGGCCATCGCAGCGAATGACCACTCACCAGCGCTTGTTAGCGCCATATTAGTTTGTGGCAACGGTTTCAAAGGCATATTCGAACGCTCCAGGTAAATCAGCCACGCCATGATGAGTGAGAGCCGCACCGTTATGTACACTGCGCCAGCCGACCGCTATGACGCCGGCCTTGGGCAAATGGCAGAGGCGAGAGATGTGAGAGAAAATCCTCTCATGATTAAAGTTTGCCATACCACGATATGTTTCCGCATCAATCGTGGCCAGACCCAGTTCAAAACTGTATTCTCCAAGTTCGAGCTTCAGCTCGATACTCTGGCGGCAGCGAACAAGCGTGCCCGCTGGCAGGTATTGGGGTGTCTCGACGCTGTATTCGAGTGATCCTTTGCCGTGAACATTGATCCCTCTTTCGTTTTGTAGAACGACACCAGCAAGCGGAATGGCGATCGGATCCGATAAGAGGAACTCATAGCAGAAAACCGCGGTTTCCCCTTGAGCAAAGCTGGCGCAACGGTTTCCCGAAGTGTCAAATACCGCGTAGCGAGTGCAGTGCGCCGAGCCATTGCCAACCTGGTTCATTGCTTCGGCATTAACGAACGCACTATCCTCTGGCCAGAAATCGGTTCGGGTGACTCTGGGCAAGGTAATAGGGCGCGCAACCGATGCGTCGAGCGGAACAGCGCTAATGCGCTCGACTGTCTTGGGTTGGTGCAACTGATAATAGCGCTTGGCAGCTTCGGTCGATTCCCCGACGAACAACGCGTCGCCGTGATCGAGTAAAATTGCTCGATCGCAGAACTGCTCGATATCGGTCATAGCGTGCGAAACAAGCAGGATCGCCGCACCGGAATCTCGCAGAGCTTCGAGGCGGGCATAACATTTTTGCCGGAAAAACACGTCTCCAACCGCAAGCGCTTCGTCGATGATGACAATGGAGGCATCGATGTGGGCCTGGACCGCGAACGCCAGCCGCACAAACATGCCGCTCGAATAGCTCTTTACCGGCTGGTCGATGAAATCCCCGATATCGGCAAACTCGACAATACGGTCGTAGCGCTCTTCGATTTGCTGCTGGCTGAGGCCAAGGATACGAGCATTGAGAAAGACATTATCGCGGCCGCTGAATTCGGGATTGAACCCACTACCCAGCTCGAGCAACGCAGCAATTCGGCCATCAACCCTAACTTCACCTGATGTCGGCGACAATGTACCTGCCAGTATTTGTAGCAGAGTACTTTTACCGCTGCCGTTCCGGCCGATTATCCCCAGCGTCTCACCGGGTTTCACCTGAAACGAAATATCGCGCAATGCCCAGAATTCGCGATGGTAAGATGGCGGATTTCCAGGGTTCGCTAGCCCTGCACGACTGGCCAGCTGGTGGAGGCGAGGCATCAGCAGTTGCTTCAGACGATCACGCGGATGGTCGTAAATATCATACCTCTTGCTGAGGTTTCTAACATCAATGACGGCTTTGTCAGAGTACATCGGCAAAGCCTTTTCTTGTCTTCTGGAACCAAGCGAATCCCAGGTAGAAGACCAGCACGCCGATAACGAGGCTGACGCTCCAGGCTACCCAGTTTATAGGGTCGCCCCACAACAATGCTGCGCGAAGCTGCATGATCGGAAGCGTAATCGGGTTCCAGACCAGCATTGCCTGATAGAGCGGGGGCAATGCGTCGATAGGATAAAATACCGGTGCTAGAAACAACATGATCGTCGTTGCCATTACAATCACCTGTGCAAAATCCCGCAGAAAAACGCCCAATGAGGATAAAAGCCAGCTTAGGCCGAGTGCAATTAGAAGCATCGGCAACAATATAATAGGAATGAGCAAGCCGCCCATATGCAGAGGCGCGCCCGAAAATACACAGAAAATTACTAGGACCAGAAGGCTGACCAAGAAGTGGCCGAGCGCGGAACCCAGCGCCATTAGAGGGAGGATTTCGAGAGGGAAAACGACCTTTGTGACATAGTTCGGATGGCTCACTATCAACGTGGGCGCCCGATTGAGGCATTCAGCAAAAAGGGCATGAACGATCAATCCTGAGAACAGCACGATCGCAAATCCGACCTTGCTCTCATTGGCAATGCCCCACCGCGCTTTGAAGGCCACACTGAAGACAAACGTATATATAGCCAACATCAAAAGCGGATTGAGAAGCGACCAGGCAACGCCGAGGAAGGAGCCTTTGTATCGGCCAATGAAGTCGCGCCTGATAAGTTCCCAAAGAAGTTCGCGGTGATTTGCCAGCGCTGAAAGCATTCCAGCTGGGTTTATGCCATGTTTGTTGACCATTCAAACGCGCCTATGCATTTTTCGAAGTGATGAAGTATTCCCCACACAGGTAACTATCAATAGGCGTTTTCCCTGAACATCGATGATGCGTGGCCTGAGCATCATCTGGTGTTCGCCTCAGCCGGCGCGCCAGCCTTTAATCAGCTATTGGTGTCGAAATCAAATTCTTTGGAAGCGGGAACCAGACTTTACCTGCTCATAATTCACGCTGTGGAGCAGGATCTGCCAACCGGGCTTTGACGCCCCTACCATGCCGGATATGGATCACCATCCGCGAACTGTCGATATAGCTGATGCTCAGCCCGCAGACTTCCGAGAACCTGAGACGGGCCCCAAGGACTTACGAGAGGAGCATGACAACGCGGCGGCTTCTGACTTAGGCTGATTACCGAAGATCACCGTAAGCGTGAAGGTTATCGGGATGATGGGTGAAGCCGACTAGGCCGTGGACTCGTTATGGCGGAGAATGAGGCGAATACAAGCAAGCTTTGTCATGGCGAGGAACGTTACGCCCAGCTTGTCGTACCGGGTCGCAATTCTTCGGTAGCACTTCAGCTTACTGAAGAAGCGCTCGATGAGATTTCGCTTCCTGTAAAGCCACGGACTGAAGACGATCGGTCTCTTTCGGTTGGATTTCGGTGGGATGTTCGCCCAAGAACGCCTGGTTCTCAACTTTGCGCGTAGCCAATCGGCATCGTAAGCCTTGTCAGCAAGCAGCATTCCGCCAGGGGGAAGGTCATTGAGCAGTTCACTGGCTGTGGTTAGGTCGTGGGCGTTACCGGGTGTGATGGCAACTTTGTTTGGCAGCCCTTTGCCATCAGTTACGGCATGGATTTTTGTCGTAAGACCGCCCCGACTTCGTCCAAAGCAGCGATCCTGATGATCCGCCTTCAGTGTTGCCGCCAATTGATGTACGCGAACGGAAGTGCCATCGATCATTGTCACATTATCATCCGACGGGCTCGTGAGAGCATCCATCAACCTGTCCCAGATTCCAGCTCTCATCCAGCGTCGAAACCGGTTGTAGCAGGTCGTATAGGGGCCATATCGTTCCGGCATGTCGCGCCATGGCGCACCGGATTGCAAAACCCAGAAAATGCCGTTCAAGACTTTTTGGTCGTCAACACGAGGCACACCACGCGGTTTGTTGGGCAACAGTGGCTCGATCACGCGCCATTCGAAGTCGGTCAGGTCATATCTGTTCATGCGGAGCCTAGATTATAATTCACAGCGACAGGAAAGCCTTCTTACGGACGTTGAACCAGCTTATGCTGCGGATGCAGCAGCAGGAAAGAAAGATGAGCCTGAATATCGTAGTTGAAACCATCGAAGGTTTTGAACATCCAGCATGGGACGCCGTACGCCATGGACCAGATCGTGTGATCGGCGCGATCTTAACGTCTTTGCCGAGCATCGAAATACGCGACGATGAGGGCGACCAGCTTCTCAGGCCAGCCAACTTCACGCTGTGGAGGAACGCAGCACCGGATGATTCTGAAGCAAGGTCGAGATACTTGGAGCTGATGAAAATCCTCGAGACGGAGCCGAACTATTGGCTCCATCTGAGCTATTGAGGAGACTGGCTCATTCTGTCAACGATCGCCGCCAATACGATTTATGAGTTAACAGCCTAGTCACCTGGAACTGAAGTTCGTTTCATAATAAGCTCTACTTTCCGATTGGAGGAGTACGGCTATGGCTAATGCGACTGGACGGCCAACAGCAAAGCTGGTGCTGCATCCGGATGAGCGGGAGTATCTTGAGCGGCAGGTGCGGC
>JGI25159J45721_1000176_pt1 | contig 29633 bp, 30 predicted proteins | sample AraplaMF_Cvi_mLB_FD_45721 | JGI IMG/M metagenome (IMG submission 45721)
ATAGATCTCGATGTCGCCAGACGTGCGCAGCGCGAGCGTCGGCCCCGGCTGGAATGTCCGCGCAGCCGCCATCGCCTCATCCATCGAACCATTTTCGCTCACAACCTTATTGGCAGCATCGAGCGCCGGGCGAAACCACTTGCCCTGCAGCATGCCTGCGTCGATCAGATCCTGTCCGCTTACGACTTTAACCATTGTCTTTTCTGCTTCTGCAGTCCTTCTATTCGTTCGTTTTTCCACACCACCCAGGCGACGATCTTTTCGCATCAGACTTTTGCCAAAGGCGTGTCACGCAAATTTTGTGACGCCGGATACGATTCAAGTGGTGTGCCAATTGGACGCCCAAAGCACAGAAACAGCAGAAATTTATTGCTATCCAATTGTTTTAAAACGGATAAAAAATTCGAAAAGAACTTTCAGCCTAAAATTGCGATTTCATTCGAGTTTTCATATCGTATCTTAAAATATAAACTTTATAAAATTGGATAACCCATGAAACGTCGAGTTGCCATCAGCATCCTTGGGACGACGCTTGATCTCGGCCGCCACGAAGAGCGCTGGAACCGATGGCGGCCGAACGTTGGTCTGTGCCGGCAGCCCGGAATGTTCATCGATCGCCTTGAGCTCATTCACGACAACCATTCGGAATGGCTGGCAAAAGGGATTATTGCGGATATCGAAACCGTCTCACCGGCAACCGAAGTCCGCCAGAACATCATCAATCTCAAGGATCCCTGGGATTTCTCCGAGGTCTATACGAGCCTACGAGACTTTGCCCGCAACTATAATTTCGATCCGGAGAGCGAGGACTACCTCGTCAATATCACTACCGGCACGCATGTCGCCCAGATCTGCTGGTTTCTGCTGACTGAGGCGCGGATCATTCCCGGCCGCCTTTTACAGCTCTCGCCGCCGCGCGGCCGCGAACCGGATCGGGACTTTGCAGGCACGCACGCCATTATCGATCTTGATCTCTCACGATACGATGAAATCGCTAAGCGCTTTGCCTCGGAAAGGGACGATGCCGCATCCTTCCTGAAATCCGGCATTTCTACGCGTAATGTCGCCTTCAACCGGATGATCGATGAAATCGAACGCGTCGTCATCCGCTCGAGCGCACCTGTGCTGCTCACAGGGCCGACAGGCGCCGGCAAATCGCAGCTTGCCAAGCGGATTTACGAACTGAAAAAGGCCCAGCGCAAGGTAACCGGACCTTTCGTTGAGGTGAACTGTGCAACGTTACGCGGCGACCAGGCCATGTCCACCCTCTTCGGCCACGTCAAAGGCGCCTTTACCGGTGCCGCCGGCGAACGACCGGGTCTCCTGAAATCCGCCGACAAGGGCGTTCTCTTTCTGGACGAGATCGGTGAATTGGGTGCAGATGAACAGGCCATGTGCCTGCGTGCCATCGAGGAAAAGCGCTTCCTGCCGGTTGGCTCGGACCGAGAAGTGTCCGCCGACTTCCAGCTCCTCGCCGGAACGAACAGGGATCTGCGCGAAGCCGTGCAGAAGGGGCAGTTTCGCGAAGATCTCCTTGCGCGATTGAACCTCTGGACATTCGGGCTTCCTGCCCTGCGCGAGCGTCGGGAAGACATAGAGCCCAACCTCGAATTCGAGCTGCGGCGTTTTCTAGAATTAGAAGGTCAGAACATCACCTTCAACAAGGAGGCTCGCCAGCGCTACCTTTCCTTCGCAAACAGCCCAGAGGCTCTCTGGAGCGCCAACTTCCGCGATCTTTCCGCCTCGATCACCCGCATGGCGACGCTTGCCCCACAAGGACGGATCACCGTGGAAGCGGTCGAGGACGAAATTCGCCGACTGAAAGCCTCATGGAGGAATTCGGCCCAGAGCCTGTCGAATGACGATATTCTCATCGAGATCCTCGGCCGAGACGCGGTCGCCGGGCTCGACCTCTTCGATTCGGCCCAGCTTTCAGCCGTCGTCCGCATATGCCGGGAACATGCTAATATCAGCGCCGCAGGCCGAGCCCTGTTCGCAAGCTCACGCCTTGAGAAAAAGAGCAGTAATGACGCAGATCGCCTGTCGAAATATCTGGCGCGCTTCGGATTGAGATTTGAAGACGTCCGCACGGCGCGTTGAATGCCGGGACCTTGGGCAGGCTTTCGGTGTGATCGGATCGCCGGATTTTGTAATGGCGGAGAGGGTGGGATTTGAACCCACGATACCCTTGCAGGTATGCCGCATTTCGAGTGCGGTGCATTCGACCACTCTGCCACCTCTCCGCATATTTGGTCGGCGCTTGTTCGGCGCGGGCGTTCTCATAACGAGCAAATGACAGGCTGGCAAGCCGAAATCTCAAGCTTTTCCATCCTTTTGCCTTGACACCTTTCTGTCACTCGCGTATCCCGCATCCGCAATAGGAGCGGAGTAATCCGCCCCTTGCCCGCCTCGCGCTCGCGCGGGGTTTCACCGGCAGACCAGAGTTCCGGGCTAGTTCCCTGAAATCCCTGCTTAACTTCGACTGATAAGAAGACAGCCACCTGCGCTTTGCGGGGAGAGCTGGATCGAACATGAAAGGATAAAATAATGTTCGCAGTCATCAAGACCGGCGGTAAGCAGTACCGTGTGGCAGCCAATGACGTGCTGACCATCGAGAAGCTTGAAGCCTCCGCTGGCGACTCCATTGAATTCACCGAAGTCCTCGTGATCGGCGAAGGTGCCGACGCAGCGATCGGTGCGCCCTTCGTAGCCGGCGCCTCCGTCAAGGCGGAAGTCGTCGACCAGACCCGCGGCAAGAAGGTCATCGCCTTCAAGAAGCGTCGTCGTCAGAATTCGAAGCGTTCGCGCGGCCATCGCCAGCATCACACGGTTGTCCGTATCACGGACATCGTGGCCGCCAAGTAAGATCAACGGGTTTCAGGTTTAAAGGAGAACTCCAATGGCACATAAAAAAGCTGGCGGTTCCTCGCGTAACGGTCGCGATTCCGATTCCAAGCGCCTCGGCGTGAAGAAGTTCGGCGGCGAAAATGTCGTAGCAGGCAACATCATCGTTCGCCAGCGCGGTACGCAGTGGCATCCGGGCGCCAATGTCGGCCTCGGCAAGGATCATACTATTTTTGCGCTTACGGCNGGCAATGTGGACTACCGAACGAAGGCCAATGGTCGCGTGTACGTGTCTGTAATGCCGAAAGCGGAAGCAGCGGAATAAGCCGGTAGCGCTCTAAAACAGCCGGCGTCTCATCGACCCGGCTGACCGTACCAGGTTCAGTCCAGAAAACAGGGGAGATGGGGCGCCATCTCCCCTTTTTCTTTGTCCAAACAGGAGGACTGAACATGCAAGGCGAATTGATAAGGGTTGACCAATCACGGTCATCCCGGGAAGACCAGAGGTCTTCCATGGAACGGCTGAGGCCGGAGCGGTTAAGGACCGATTGCCCTGTCTTGTTATCGGAAAGGCTCGTCATGCGCGCGCCCCACGAGGAAGACATTGACGCCCTTGCCCATCTCGCCAACAACGCCAAAGTCGCCACCATGGTATCGCGTATGCCGCACCCATATACCGCCAATGATGCCGCCGACTTTGTTTGGCGTACGCGAAATGGCGAGATTGGCAAGTGCGTCTATGCCATCACCAAAGCCGAAAACGGTGCCTTCATGGGGTGCTGCGGGGTAGAGCCGCATACCGACGAGAAGACCGTCGAGATCGGCTACTGGCTGGGCGAACCCTATTGGAACCAGGGTTATATGACCGANGCATGCCATGCNCTCGTCGACATGGTGTTCAGGACGCGGCAGCAGGTCGAGCAGATNGATGCCCGCTGCCGGGTCATGAACGTCGCTTCGCGCCGCGTNATCCAGAAGTGCGGCTTCCAGTTCCAGGGGTCCGGCCTTGCCGCATCGCTGGCGCTCGGCAGCAACGTGCCGGTCGAATGGTACCGGCTCGACCGCAAGACCTGGATGTCGCTGAGAAGCTGGGGGGCAATCTCATGAGTTCGGTTACCCTTCAGCGGCCCAAGAGCAAGCCCATGATGCCCGGCCCTGCGCCGGTCATCACCACGGCAAGGCTGACGCTTCGCCCGCACAGGCTGAGTGACGCTCCGGCGATCGCGGAATCGCTTTCCGATTTCGCGGTCACCCGCATGCTGGCCCGCGTTCCCGCCCCCTACGACCGGCAGGATGCGTTGGACTGGCTGATCCCGGTTACGTCAGGCGTAATGCCTGATTGGAGTTTGGCGATCACCGGCAGTGATGATGTTCATATCGGCAATGTGTCGATCGAACTTCGTCACGGCCGCTGGCACCTCGGTTATTGGCTGAACCGCTACTACTGGCAGCGCGGCTATATGAGCGAGGCGGCGGAAGCCGTGCTGGAACGTTTCTCGCGGCGCATGCCTGACGTCCCCGTTCATTCGGGCGTCTTTGCCGACAATCCTGCTTCCCTCCGGCTGCAGGAAAAACTCGGTTTCCGGATGACCGGCTGCAGCGAAATCTACTCTTTCGCCCGCAACACCATGGTCGCCCATATCGAAACCGTGCTGCAGCCTGGCGCTCTGCAGCAGAAAAAGGTCGCCTGATATAGGAAGGACGCCGCTATGATGTCTGTCGCGCAAAAGTGTGCAGTGGTTTTGCGGTAACGGCATGCACGAAACAAAGACCTTAAGGCGAGGTGAGCGATCTGAAAGATCCCGGCACGCTTTAAGGGCGGCGTCCTTTCAATCGCCGATCTCGACCCGGAGGGGAAAATGATCGGAACCTGGCGAATCCGTATCGATGACAGCGGATTTCAACCGGTCCTTGAGACCGCAACTGACGAAACAGTAATCGATATGCATCCGCTTGCCGTGATCTTCCGGATCCATCCAGCTGTAGCTTCCGGGCGTATAGGCTCCAAGCGCCGCAAAGGCGTCGATCGGCGTGCCGATCCGCGCCGTACGGCCGTAAAATCCGTCGACGGATCCGGCGAAGGCGCAGTATTCCGGCGATTCCGGCTCCATGTTGAAATCGCCCATGATGACGTAATCCTCCGGCAGCGGCAGCTCCGGAAGCCCGAATTCGCTGCCCCCGCTCAGCGATGCGCCCTCCTGAACAAAGGCATTGATGCGCTCGCCAAAATGCCGGAGCTGCGCAATGCGTTCGTCGATAGAGACATGATCGAGATGGACGGAATAGACGCGGACAGCGCCGCCGGGGGTCGCAATAACGGTTTCCGTAGCAGCACGCTGCAGGTTTATCTTGTCGATCGTACGGCTGCGCGGCAGAAGCAGCGTGCGCGTCGACAGAATAGGCCAGCGCGACAGGACCATATTGCCGAACTGAAAACGGGTATCGCGTGGCAGCGAAATCCGGCCCTTCGGCGCCTCGACATGCATGTCGCAGGCCGGTCCATAGACCCAGAAATGGTCGGGAAACAGAGCCGCGATAATATCCGGCATATTGGCATAATCGTTCCGAACGAAGCCTCTCGTCACCTCCTGGAGCGCGATGACATCAGCACCTTCGAGGCTTCCGGCGATACGTTCCGGATCGTATCTGCCGTCGAGACCGAAGCCNTACTGTATGTTATAGCTCGCAAAAATCACGATATTCTTTGACCTCCGCCTGAACCGCCTATATCGAATGGGCCAAGAGGGGTCGCCCAAACGCACNGAGTACTGGAAGTAAAATGAAATTTCTCGATGAAGCAAAGGTCTATATCCGGTCGGGTGATGGTGGCGCGGGCAGCGTCTCCTTCCGCCGTGAGAAATTCATCGAGTTCGGCGGGCCCGACGGAGGTGACGGCGGGCGCGGCGGCGATGTCTGGGTCGAGGCCGTCAATGGCCTCAATACGCTGATCGATTTTCGTTACCAGCAGCACTTCAAGGCCAAGGTCGGCATGCACGGCATGGGCAAGAACCGTACCGGCGCCAATGGCGACGACGTGACGCTCAAGGTTCCCGTCGGCACGCAGATCCTCGAGGAGGATCAGGAAAGCCTCATCTGTGACCTGACCGAGGAAGGCCAGCGCTTCTGCCTCGCAAAAGGCGGCAATGGCGGCTTCGGCAACGCCCACTTCAAATCCTCGGTCAACCAGGCGCCGGACTGGGCCAATCCCGGCCTCGAGGGCGAAGAAAAAACCATTTGGCTGCACCTGAAGCTGATCGCGGATGCCGGCCTCGTCGGCCTGCCGAATGCCGGCAAGTCCACCTTCCTCGCTTCCGTGACCCGCGCCCGGCCGAAGATCGCCAATTACCCCTTCACCACGCTGCACCCCAACCTCGGTGTCGCGACCATCGACGAGCGGGAATTCATCCTTGCCGATATTCCCGGTCTTATCGAAGGTGCGCATGAGGGCGTGGGCATCGGCGACCGTTTCCTTGGCCATGTCGAGCGCACGCGCGTACTGCTGCATCTCGTCTCTGCCCAGGAGGAAAAGGTCGGCAAGGCCTACAAGACGGTCAAGCACGAGCTCGAAGCCTATGGCAACGACCTTACCGACAAACCGGAAATCGTTGCGCTATCCCAGATCGACGTCCTCGACGACGCGACGCTGAAGAAGAAGGCCAAGGAACTTGCAAAGGCCTGCGGCAAGACGCCGTTCCTGATTTCGGCCGTTACCGGCAAGGGAATGACGGAAGTGCTGCGCGCGCTGCGCGACATCATCGTCGAAGCCAATATCGAGGAAAAGCCGGCCAAGACCCCCAAGCTGCGCCATCGCGACATGATCCTCAGCGACGAGGACGAGAGCGATGAGTAGCCGCAAACCGCTGGATCGCTATCGCCGCGTCGTCATCAAGATCGGCTCGGCGCTCTTGGTTGATCGCAAGACCGGTCTGAAGAAAACCTGGCTCGATGCCATGTGCGCCGATATTGCGGCGCTGAAGTCCAAAGGCGTCGATATCCTCGTGGTATCGTCAGGCGCTATCGCGCTCGGCCGCTCTGTGCTCGATCTTCCCTCGGGCGCCCTGAAGCTGGAGGAAAGCCAGGCGGCAGCGGCGGTCGGCCAGATTGCGCTGGCACGTGCCTGGTCGGAAAGCCTTTCACGCGACGACACCGTCGCCGGCCAGATCCTGCTGACGCTCGGCGATACCGAAGAGCGCCGCCGTTACCTCAACGCCCGCGCCACCATCAATCAGCTTCTGAAGATCGGCGCCGTGCCGATCATCAATGAGAACGACACGGTCGCGACGAGCGAGATCCGCTATGGCGACAACGACCGCCTCGCTGCCCGCGTCGCTACCATGACCGGCGCTGACCTGCTGATCCTTCTCTCCGATATCGACGGTCTCTACACAGCTCCGCCGCATCTCGATCCGAATGCGCAATTCCTTGAGACCATTGCGGAAATCACGCCCGAGATCGAGGCCATGGCCGGTGGTGCGGCCTCGGAGCTATCACGCGGCGGCATGCGCACCAAGATCGATGCCGGCAAGATCGCGACAACTTCGGGCTGTGCGATGATCATTGCGTCCGGCAAGACGGAAAGTCCGCTGTCGGCAATCGAAAACGGTGCGCGCTCCTCCTGGTTTGCACCTTCGGGCACGCCCGTCACCGCCCGCAAGACCTGGATCGCCGGCCAGCTTCAGCCGGCCGGCATGCTGCAGCTCGATGAGGGTGCCGTCACGGCCCTCGGCGCCGGCAAGAGCCTGTTGCCCGCTGGCGTGCGCAGCATCTCCGGCAATTTCGCCCGCGGCGATACAGTTGCGATCATCGCTCCCTCCGGACGCGAGATTGCCCGCGGGCTCGTCAGCTACGATGCAGAGGAAGCCCGCCAGATCGCCGGCCGCAAATCGGCTGAGATCGAGGCAATCCTCGGTTATCCCGGCCGCGCCGCCATGGTCCATCGCGACGATATGGTCATGACGGCGCAGATCGGCTCGAAATCGGAAAGGCAGAAGAAGGACGCAAGCTATGCTTGATACTGTTGCGCTAAGCCCTGACATTGACGTGCTGATGAACGACATCGGCCGCAAGGCCAAGGCCGCCGCGCGACCATTGGGCTTTGCTTCCACCAATGCCAAGAACAAGGCTCTGAACGCGATGGCGGATGCCATCCTTGCGAACAAGGCCCGTATCCTTTCGGAAAATGCCAAGGATTTGAAGGATGTGGAGGGCACGGACATGCTCGTCTCCTTCATCGATCGCCTGACGCTGAACGACAAGCGCGTCACGGAAATGGCCGAGGGTATTCGCGCGATTGCCGCTCTTCCCGATCCTGTCGGGGAAGTCATCGCCGCCTGGAACCGGCCGAACGGCCTGAAGATCGAGCGTGTGCGAACACCGCTCGGCGTCATCGGCGTCATCTTTGAAAGCCGGCCGAACGTCACGGCCGATGCCGGTGCGCTCTGCCTGAAGGCCGGCAATGCGGTGATCCTGCGCTGCGGTTCGGATTCGCGCCGTTCCTCGGCTGCGATCCATGCCTGCATGGTCGAGGGCCTGAAGGAAGCCGGCTTGCCGGAATATGCGATCCAGCTCGTACCTGTCACCGATCGCGCCGCCGTCGGCGCCATGCTGCGCGGGCTTGATGGCACAATCGACGTCATCGTGCCGCGTGGCGGCAAGAGCCTNGTTGCCCGCGTGCANAGCGAAGCGCGCGTGCCGGTTTTCGCCCATCTCGAAGGCCTCTGCCATATCTATGTCGATGCCTCCGCCGATCTCGAAATGGCGAAGGATATCATCGTCAATGCCAAGATGCGTCGCACCGGCGTCTGCGGTGCAGCCGAAACCCTGCTGGTTGACGGGGCCGTCGCTGGCACGCATCTGAAACCATTGATCGAGGTTCTGAGCCGGGCCGGGTGCGAGGTTCGCGCCTCGGCCGCCGTTATCGACGTCGTGCCGGGCCTGAAGCCTGCGACTGAAGAAGACTGGTCGACCGAATATCTGGATGCCATCATTTCCGTTGCTGTCGTCGACGGCATCTCCGGCGCGATCGGTCATATCCAGAAATATTCGTCGAACCATACTGAAGCCGTGCTTGCCGAAGACCCAGAAGTCGTCGAGCGCTTCTTCACCGAGATCGACTCGGCCATCCTGCTGCACAACGCCTCCACCCAATTCGCTGATGGCGGTGAATTCGGCATGGGTGCGGAGATCGGCATTGCCACTGGCAAGATGCATGCGCGCGGCCCTGTAGGCGTCGAGCAGCTTACTTCTTTCAAATACCGCGTTCGCGGCAACGGACAGACGCGGCCCTGACGTGACCACGGAGCATATAGGCCGGCAGTATCTGCGCATGCCGCATTGCGAACGCGGCATGATCGTCGGNCTATTCGGCGGCTCCTTCAATCCNCCGCATGAAGGCCATGCCTTGGTCGCCGAAATCGCCATCCGCCGCCTGGGGCTGGACCAGCTCTGGTGGATGGTGACACCGGGCAATCCGCTNAAAAGCCGATATCATCTGGCACCGCTTGCGGAGCGTATAGCGCGCAGCNAGGCGATCGCCACCGACCCGCACATCAAGGTCACGGCCTTCGAACAGGCATTTGGCGTGAGCTACACGGCCAGTACGCTCGCCCGCGTGAAGGCGCGCAATCCGCATGTGCATTTCATNTGGATCATGGGCGCTGACAGCATGGAAAATTTCCATCGCTGGCAGAAATGGCAGAATATCGCNCGCACCTTCCCGATCGCCGTCATCGACCGGCCAGGCTCGACGCTCTCCTACCTTTCCTCGAAAATGGCCAAGACCTTTGCCTTTGCGCGCATCGACGAAGATGACGCCCGTGTGCTCTGGAAGAGGCCGGCGCCCGCCTGGACCTTCATTCACGGTCCACGCTCAACCTTGAGCTCGACAGCCATCCGCAACGGCGACCAGCACAAGGCCGCGGAATAATCGGATTGTTTTGGAAGTTTCCAGAAATGAAAAGCCCGACGCGGGAGGAGGTGCGTCGGGCTTAAAACTTGATCGACAACTGGGAGGAGGAGTGTTGTCGATCCTATCGGACGGCTATGGGAGGAGGAGAAGCCGTCGGATGATTGTCTTTTAGCACATTTGTTCAGAAGGTGAATATATACAAGTGCATTGCAGCAATGCGTATCATGCAAGCCTCGTCGAGATACGACGACGACGGCTGCCATTTTAATCAGCAATAACAGATCGATTTAGGCTTTCCATTCTCTCAGCTTGTCATTTGCAAGGCTGAACTGCCACATTTACGCCTCAGCAATTTTTGGCTCGCCATGAGCCATGCATCTCACGAATGCGTGAGGGGCCGTGCGTGAAACCTACGCTTTTTTGCTGCCGATATATTTTATAAAACACAGCCCTAGCCAAACCTTACCTGCCGTTATATCCGTCAAGATATTTCGTTCTTGGGGAGAAAATCATGTACAATCGCCGCCGCTGGATGAAACTGGCAACCGCCGCAATCTCAGCGATCTGGCTTGGCGCAGCAGCGCTTTCCGCGCCCGCTGAAGCCGCCGAAAAGGTCACCGTTTTCGCAGCTGCAAGCTTGAAGGATGCGCTCGACGCAGCCAACGCCGCCTGGGCGAAGGAAAGCGGCAAGGAAGCCGTCGCCTCCTACGCCGCAAGCGGTGCGCTTGCCAAGCAGATCGAAAACGCCGCCCCGGCCGACGTCTTCATTTCCGCTGACCTCAACTGGATGGACTACGTCGCCGACAAGAAGTTGATCAAGGCCGACACACGCTCCAACCTGCTCGGCAACCGACTCGTCCTGGTCGCCGAAAACGGCAAGCAGAAGCCGGTCGAGATCAAATCGGGCTTCGATCTCGCCGGCCTGATCGGGGATGGCAAGCTCGCAATGGGCGAACCGAAGTCGGTTCCGGCCGGCAAGTATGGCCAGACAGCGCTCGACAAGCTCGGGGTCTGGAAATCCGTGGAAAGCAAGGTTGCCTATTCTGAAAGCGTGCGTGCTGCCCTCGCCCTCGTTTCCCGCGGCGAAGCGCCTTACGGCATCGTCTATCAGACCGATGCGGCCGCCGATAAGGGCGTTGCGATAGTCGGCACCTTCCCGGCTGATTCCCACCCGCCGATCATCTATCCGATCGCCCTGCTTGCCGAGAGCAANAACCCGGATGCTGCNGCCTATCTCGANTTCCTGAAGTCGGACAAGGCTGCTCCNTTCTTCACTGCACAGGGCTTCACCATCCTGAAATAATTGCGCAATTGGCGCCNAGAGCTTAGCGTGAAGGCTCGCTTCGGCGGGCCTTCACTGTTTCGGAGAAGATGACGCTTGGATATGTTCGGTTTGAGCGATGAGGAATGGACAGCGATCCTGCTGAGCCTGCGTATATCCTCCGTCGCCACTGTGGCGAGCCTGCCGCTCGGCATCCTGGTCGCCCTGTTGCTCGCNCGCGGTCGCTTTTGGGGAANGTCCGTAGTGAACGGCATCGTCCACTTGCCGCTGATCCTGCCGCCGGTCGTTACCGGCTTTATCCTCCTCGTCCTTTTCGGACGCCGTGGCCCGATCGGCAGCCTGCTGGATCAATATCTNGGCATCGTACTGGCCTTCCGCTGGACCGGTGCGGCGCTCGCCTGCGGCGTCATGGGCTTCCCNCTGATGGTGCGCAGCATTCGTCTCTCCATCGAAGCCGTCGACCGGAAACTGGAGGAAGCTGCCGGGACGCTCGGCGCGAGCCCGGCCTGGGTTTTCCTGACCATCACGCTGCCGCTGATCATTCCCGGCGTCATCGTCGGCATGATCCTCTGCTTTGCCAAAGCGATGGGCGAGTTCGGCGCCACCATCACCTTCGTCTCCAACATCCCGGGCGAGACGCAGACACTGTCGACCGCCATCTACACCTTTACCCAAGTGCCGGGCGGTGATGCCGTCGCCATGCGGCTTACCCTTATTTCCATCGCCATCTCCATGCTGGCCCTTCTCGCTTCGGAATTTCTCGCCTATCTCGCCGGCCGGAGGATCGATCCGGAATGACACTCATCGTCGAAGCAAGACATCGCCTTGGTGCCTTCGGGCTTGATGCCGCCTTTACATCCGAACGCGGGGTGACCGCTCTCTTCGGCCGTTCCGGCTCCGGCAAGACCTCCGTGATCCGCATCATTGCCGGCCTCACTCGACCAACTGATGGCATGGTCCTGCTCGACGGCGAGGCGCTGACGGATACGGCAAAGGGCATCTTCATTCCCCAACATCGCCGTCGCTTCGGCTATGTCTTCCAGGAAGCACGCCTCTTTCCGCACTTGAGCGTCCGGTCGAACCTCTCTTATGGCCGGTGGTTCACGCCGAAATCCGCACATACTGAAAATTTCGATCGCGTCGTCGATCTGCTCGGCATCGGCCAGCTGCTCGACCGCAGCCCTTCAAAGCTTTCGGGAGGCGAGAAACAACGTGTCGCGATCGGTCGCGCGTTGCTTGCTTCGCCGCGCCTGCTGCTGATGGACGAGCCCCTGGCCGCATTGGATGAAGCCCGCAAGGGCGAGATCTTGCCCTATCTCGAGCGTCTGCGCGACGAGATGGATATTCCGATCGTCTATGTCAGCCATTCGATCGCCGAAGTCGCGCGCCTCGCAAATCAGGTCGTCGTCATGCGTGACGGCAAGGTGGAAGCGGCAGGTCCTGCGACAGAAGTCCTCAGCCGCTCCTCGCTGCTGCCGGAAGACCGAAGAGAGGCGGGCGCCGTGCTGGAAGGCACAGTCGAGAGCATCGATTTGACCAATCGAATTTCGGTGGTGCTGCTGAAGGCGGGCAGGCTCTATGTTCCAGGTGCCGCGCCGGCCGCGGGCAGAACCGTGCGCATCCGCATCCCCGCCCGAGACGTGATGCTGGCAATACAAAAGCCGGAAGGGTTNAGNGCTCTCAACATTCTGGAAGGGACCATCTCGCAGGTTTCACCGGCGGAGGATGGAACCGTCGAGATCCGCCTCGATTGCGCCGGNGATGCCGTGCTCTCNCGCATCACCGCACTGTCCTGCGAGCGCCTGGGGCTAAATCCGGGNATGCCCGCTTTCGCCGTTATCAAGACTGTCGCGCTGGAAGCCTGATCAACGCCGGTCGTCCGGCTGCGGATTGCGGTTATTTTCCAGCCAGGTGAGATCGTCGGCAAGACTGCTGCGCACGGTTTTTTCCATGTTGCGAAAGCGCGCNAGCAATTGGTCCCCGAATGGNGTCAATGCCGCACCGCCGCCCTTCTGGCCGCCGCGCTGTGATTCAACCACCTGAGCCTTGAACATGCGATTCATCTCGGCAACAAGCAGCCATGCGCGGCGATAGGACATGTCCATTGCGCGGCCGGCAGCGGAGATCGAACCTGTCTCGCGGATATGCTCGAGCAGCTCCATCTTGCCGCGGCCGAGGCGATCGTCATCGGGAAAGGTGATTCGCAGGACGGGCGTAAGGGAATTTTTGGCGGGTTCGGTCATATCGGTCGGAATTTGGAGACNTTATCGGCACTTTACGCCCGACCGCAGACGCTGTACATCGCAACTCCATTCGACCTGGGGTCGAAATCTCGATTTCGTGACGCCAAATGCGNCTTTTGGCCGTTNGCGCGCTGCGCCGCGTCTTGAAACGTTAATGGTTTGATGCCTATCTTAACCATGATCCGGTGACGCCGGATCTGTGTTGTGCATGGTTTGTCATTCCAGGAAAGGGAAAGCACTGACAACAGTACACGCCAAGGGAAAAACGCTTGCCGTTCTCCCGAAGGGTTCGGAACGTGGCGCCGATGCCGCCGCCCGTGCTCTGGAAGCCGTCCTCGTCAGCCTCGAGGACTCCAAAGCTGAAGATATCGTCACCATCAACATTGCCGGAAAATCGGCGCTGGGAGACTACATGGTNGTTGTCTCCGGCCGCTCGAACAGGCACGTCATGGCGATCGCCGATCATCTTCTGACTGATCTCAAGGACGAGGGTTTCGGTACAGCCCGCGTCGAGGGTCAGGAAGGCGGTGACTGGATCCTTATCGACACCGGTGACATCATCGTGCATGTGTTCCGTCCCGAAATTCGCGAGTTCTACAACATCGAAAAGATGTGGGCGGCTCCGGATATGGACGAGGAAACGCGGCACTGACAGGCAGCCCGGCATTCGCCCGGCGCCTGAGACGTGGTAACTGGCCGGGCCAGCTTTCGATCGCTGGCCGGTAAGTCCACATTGCGCTTCCAAAGCGCGGCATAGCAGGAGCGGATGAATGCGGATTGGTCTTTTTGCGGTGGGACGGCTGAAGTCCGGCCCCGAAAAGGATCTTGCGGCCCGTTATTTCGACCGTTTTGCCAAGGCCGGCCCTGCGGTTGGCCTGGAATTCTCTCGCATCGCCGAAGTGGCTGAAAGCCGCGCCTCCAATGCGGAGACCCGCAAGCGCGAGGAGGCGGCCATGCTGCAGAAGTCGCTCTCCGAAGGCAGCATCCTCATTCTGCTCGATGAACGCGGCAAGGCGCTGGACAGCGAAGCTTTCGCCAATCTCCTCGGCACCTATCGCGATCAGGGCAAACGCGACCTGACGATCGCGATCGGCGGCGCCGATGGCCTCGATCCTTCCCTCTACGACCGGGCCGACATGACCCTTTGCCTTGGCAAGATGACATGGCCTCATCAGATCGTCCGCACGCTGATTGCCGAACAGCTCTATCGGGCGGTGACCATCCTTTCCGGCCACCCCTACCATCGTGTGTGACGCGGCCAAAAACACTCACGCAGCCGTGTTTTGCGTGACGACCTCTTCTCCTTCAAACTTTCTGGCCAACGGCCCCAAATCAGCTTAGGTTCCGGGCGATTTGAACGAGCAAACCCCGACACGCATGACGAGAGCTGCCCCCAAGCGATCCCGCCTGTTTTTGCCGGCCGTTGCCGCAGGGCTCGGTGCGGCCGTCATTGCCATTTCGGGAAACCCCTTTTCCGTACAGGCGCAGGACGCGCCGGCTCCACCCGCAGCAGCCGAACAGACCGCCCCGGTCACGTCAGCCGAGCAACCGCCACCTGACCCCGCGGCCGAACTGGCGAAGAAGCGCGACGAGACGCGGGCCGAGCTCGACAAGCTGTCCAAGACGATCAACCTCTCCTCGGACAAGGTGAGCGAGCTTCAAAGCAGCATCGACAATCTGGAAAAGAGCACTGCAAGCATTCGCCAGGCACTGATCGATTCCGCCGCGCGCCGCAAAGGCCTGGAAGGCAAGATTCTCGACAGCGAAAAGAAGCTCGCTGACATCGGCGTCAAGGAAGACGGCATTCGCCGTTCGCTGCACGAGCGCCGCGGCGTTTTGGCCGAGGTCCTTGCCGCCTTGCAGCGTATGGGCCGCAACCCGCCGCCCGCCCTTCTCGTCACACCCGATGATGCTCTTGCCTCGGTCCGCAGCGCTATTCTGCTCGGCGCCGTCGTTCCGGGCATCCGCAAGGAAACCGAAAAGCTGGCGGCCGATCTTGCCAATCTTTCAGCATTGCAGACGGCAAGCGCCAAGGAGAAGGAAGATCTGACCATCACCATGGCAAACAGCCTGGAGGAGGAGCGGCGCATGGACTTGCTGCTTGCCGAAAACGACAAGCTGAGCCGCACCAATNCCGCCGAACTGGAAGCCGAGAAGCAGCGNTCCCAGGAACTGGCAAGCAAGGCNACGACGCTCGAAAGCCTCGTTGCCTCGATGGAAACGGAGATCGCCTCCGTGCGCGACGCCGCCGCTGCCGCCCGGCAGGCAGAGGAAAACCGCAAGCTCCTGACCGACGAGCAGCGCGCCCAGGCAAAGGCCCTGGCCGACAGCGGAGTGCCCGATAAAAACCGCATTGCGCCCGCATATCCCTTCGGAGAATTGAAGGCGAAGCTGGAGTTGCCTGTGGCGGGCGATATTCTGCGCCAGTTCGGAGATGCCGATGGCACCGGACACGAGGCCATGGGAATGACTGTTGCGACCAATCCGGAAACGGTGGTGACTGCGCCTGCTGACGGGCTGGTGGTTTTTGCCGGCGCTTTCCGCAGCTATGGCCAGATGATCATCCTCGACGCTGGCGACGGATACCACCTGGTTATCTCAGGCATGGATACGATCAGCACTCGTCAGGGAAAATTCGTTTTCTCCGGCGAACCGCTGGCCGTGATGGGTGCTAAAAGAGTGGCAAGCGCAACCGCATTGGCGCTGGAAACAGATCGGCCAACGCTTTACATTGAGTTTCGAAAGGACGGTAAACCGGTCGATTCCCGACCGTGGTGGACCGCCAAAGACACTGGAAAGGCACGCAATGATTCGTAGGGCTTCTCTTGTTCTGGTCGGCGCACTGATGGGCGCGACCGCGATGAGCGTCATTTACTCCGCAGGCGTGCCTGCAGAGGCGGCGGGAGCATCGACCTATAAGGAGCTTTCGGTATTCGGTGACGTCTTCGAACGCGTGCGTGCGCAATATGTAACGCCGCCGGCCGAGGACAAGCTGATCGAGAGCGCCATCAATGGCATGCTGTCCTCGCTCGATCCGCATTCCAGCTACATGAATGCGAAGGACGCCGAAGACATGCGCACCCAGACCAAGGGTGAGTTCGGCGGCCTCGGTATCGAAGTCACCATGGAAGACGAGCTCGTCAAGGTCATCACGCCGATCGACGATACTCCGGCTGCCAAGGCTGGCGTTCTCGCCGGCGATTATATTTCCGAGATCGACGGCCAGTCCGTCCGCGGCCTGAAGCTTGAAGACGCCGTCGAGAAGATGCGCGGCGCCGTCAACACGCCGATCAAGCTGACGCTGATCCGCAAGGGCGCTGACAAGCCGATCGAACTGACGATCGTGCGTGACGTCGTTGCTGTCCAGGCCGTCAAGTCGCGCGTCGAGGATGATGTCGGTTACCTGCGCGTCATCTCCTTCACCGAAAAGACCTATCCGGATCTCGAAAAGGCGATCCAGAAGATCAAGGCGACCGTTCCTGCCGACAAACTCAAGGGCTTCGTTCTTGACTTGCGTCTCAATCCCGGCGGTCTGCTCGATCAGGCGATCAACGTATCCGATGCCTTCCTGGAGCGCGGCGAAGTGGTATCCACCCGCGGCCGCAATCCGGATGAGACGCGCCGCTTCAATGCCGGCCCTGGTGACCTGACCGACCACAAGCCGCTCATCGTTCTCATCAACGGCGGTTCGGCTTCCGCGTCGGAAATCGTTGCCGGCGCCCTGCAGGATCTGCGTCGTGCCACCGTTCTCGGCACCCGCTCCTTCGGCAAGGGCTCCGTCCAGACGATTATTCCGCTCGGCGAAAACGGCGCGCTGCGCCTGACGACGGCGCTCTACTACACGCCATCGGGTCGCTCGATCCAGGGCACCGGCATTACGCCTGACATCAAGGTGGAAGAGCCCCTTCCGGCCGATCTCCAAGGCAAGATGGTGACCGAGGGCGAATCCGCCCTGCGCGGCCACATCAAGGGCCAGAGCGAGACTGAGGAAGGTTCGGGCTCGGTCGCCTATGTCCCGCCGGATCCAAAGGACGACGTCCAGCTCAACTACGCACTCGACCTGCTGCGCGGCAAGAAGACCGATCCGTCCTTCCCGCCGGACCCTGAAAAGGCCGTGGTCGCCAAGTAATTCTTCGATTTCAAGGCCGGGCGATTGTCCGGCCTTGAGGCTTTCAGCTGTTTCCCGGTTTTGGAGCGGGCAAGGAATTGGGAACGGACCTGCATGCACCCCTAGGCCGCAACCGCAAGGCTGCGCGCAAACGCCCCGGCATATTGCGGATCGGGCAGATAGTCGCGAGCATCTGTCTTGTCGCGATCGGCGGGTTTTCTCTTTACACGGCATTTCACGACGATGGCCTCGAGCGGTCGAAACCGCCGGCATCGCAGGATGTCACGGCCGCTCCGCCGACCGACACGATCCAGCAACCGCCGACCTCGGGCAATCAGACAGCAAACGGCATGCCACGCTCAGAACCGAGCTCGGGCGCCAACGTGGAACGCATGGTGACCGGAGACGGCTCCGTCGTCACCAAATACAGTCCGCGCCCACGCGACGGCAACGGCCCGGTTCTGGTCGACGCCATGCAGGTGGGTCAGGATCCCCGCATGGCGGCCATCCCCAATGACAATCTGTTGGAAGATACGCCCTTCGGCCGGCTGCCGATCACGGGCCCCGACGGTAAACGGCCGATGGATCAATATGCGCGTCCCTGGTCCGGCACGCGCGGCACACGCATCGCGATCGTCCTCAGCGGCCTCGGTCTCAGCCAGACCGGCACGCAGCGCGCCATCAAGCAATTGCCGGAAGAAATCACTTTCGCCTTTGCTGCCAGCGGCAACAGCCTGCAGCGCTGGATGCAGGATGCCCGTCGTGGCGGCCATGAAATATTGCTGCAAGTGCCGCTGGAACCATTCGATTACCCGGCGAATGATCCAGGTCCGGATACGCTGCTGACCTCGAAGCCAGTGGCACGCAATATCGAAAGCCTGCACCGATCCATGGGCGAGATCACGAACTATACCGGCATCATGAACTACCTTGGCGGACGTTTCCTCTCCGATCCCAAGGCCATGGAGCCGATCATGCGCGATATCGGCAAGCGCGGGCTGCTGTTCCTCGACGACGGCACTTCGGCACAATCCAAGACGGCTGCGGTCGCCAAAGGCACGGAGCTTCCTTATGCTTTCGCCGATCTGCAACTGGACAGCCAGGTCGACGTGAACACGATCCTGCAGAAACTCGACGAATTGGAGCGTATCGCTCGCCGCAACGGCCAGGCAATCGGGGTTGCCTCGGCTTTCGACGAGAGCATTGACGCGATCTCCAAATGGAGCGAGGAAGCGGCCATGCGCGGCATTGAGATTGTCGGCGTTGCAGCACTCGTCAACGACCCCAAGAATCCCTGAGCGGAGAGAACCATGAGCCAGGCGACTGTAAGAGCCGAGGACCTGCCCTATCGCCCCTGCGTCGGCGTAATGATCCTGAACCGCGAGGGCCTTGTCTGGGCCGGACGGCGCATCCCTGACGGCAATTCTGAATATGACGGCTCGCCGCAGCTCTGGCAGATGCCCCAAGGCGGCATCGACAAGGGTGAGGACCCGCTGGAAGCGGCCTATCGCGAGCTTTACGAAGAGACCGGTATCCGGACCGTGACGCTGCTTGCCGAGGCGAAAGACTGGATCAATTACGACCTGCCGCCGCAACTGATCGGCATCGGCTTAAGGGGCAAGTATCGCGGCCAGACGCAGCGCTGGTTTGCCTTCCGCTTCGAAGGCGATGAAAGCGAGGTCGCCATCAACCCGCCCCCCGGCGGCCATGAGGCGGAATTCGACGCCTGGGAGTGGAAGCCGATGGAGGAACTGCCGGGCCTGATCGTTCCCTTCAAGCGCACTGTCTATGAACGGGTCGTGGCGGAATTCCGTCATCTTTCCGGCCTGATCCCGGAAGACTGAGCGTCGAACGAAGCTGTCATCGATACGCAATAAACGAAGCCGGCCGCCTGAAAGGCGACCGGCCGAGATAGGATGTCGATGGTGAATTACTCGGCTTCGTTCGCCGAGTCTGCGTTGAGCTGGCCGTATTTGGCCTCACCGATCTTCTCGAGCAGATCGAGTTGGGTTTCGAGGAAATCGATATGGCCTTCTTCGTCTGCCAGCAGCTCTTCGAAGAGCTTCATGGAAACGTAATCGCCGGCGTCATGACAGATGTCGCGAGACTTCTTGTAGGCGGTGCGGGCGTCGTATTCTCCGGCAAGATCGGCTTCCAGNACTTCCTTGACGTTCTGNCCGATGCGCAGCGGTGCAAGCGTCTGCAGNTTGGGATGGCCTTCGAGGAAGATGATACGCGCGACCAGGCGGTCGGCATGGTGCATTTCCTCGATCGATTCGGCGCGCTCCTTCTTGGCGAGCTTGGTATAACCCCAATCCTCAAGAAGGCGATAATGAACCCAATACTGGTTGACTGCACCGAGCTCTAGAAAGAGGGCCTCGTTAAGCCGCTCGATGACTTTTTTGTCGCCTTTCAATGTCCGCTCTCCTGTTTTCTTCATGGAATTCTCTGAGGCGGGACATGAAATCAAATATTTCCGCTTCCGTCGAGTGGCGGCGAGCGTGATAATCTTCGGTTGTCTGGATGATGATATCGACAACGTTCGGGAAGCAACCGCAGCAACGGCCGCGCTTGGCCATGGCGTGATAGACCTTCGCAGGTACGATAAGCTGCCAGCAATCCTCATCGAGAAGATTGTTGATAACGTCCCGGATTTCCTTGTCGGTTATGTAATTGCAACTGCAGACGAGCACGTCTTCATTCCAAACATGACACTTACTATCGTGTTTTCTGCAAAAGAAGATAGGAACTGTCAAGAAAATTCGCGACCCTCATTCGATCACGATTCAGCAGCGGGACATCACACACTGGCGAGCTTGTTCGTAAGTCCTTAAGAAGCATCAATTTCCAGGCGCGAGGATCATCAGTGGAAATTGCGCCCGCGCGGCATCACGCTCGCGGTCTCCGCGATATCACCATCCCTCGCCCTCTCAGATGGTCTTTTCTCGCCGATCTTCCTGAGCAGGTTGTCCCGCACCAGGCTATCCGCCTCCTTCTGCTGCCGGTGATCCTGTGTCGCGCGCAACACCTCGTCCGAGCGTTCGCTGACGCCGAAGCGTTTCGTCTCTCGCTGAAGGATACCGAGCAGCGGCGTCATATCCTCGATATGTTCGACAACGGTATGGATGACGCCGCTCTGGCTTTGTAATTTGCCATAGATTTTCACGAGCCGGGCGCCCATGACCACGGCGCGGTATTTTTCGAAGACTTTCTTCCAGACGATGGCATTGGCAACGCCGGTCTCGTCCTCCAGCGTCATGAAGATCACACCTTTCGCGGAACCCGGCTGCTGGCGTACCAGCACCAATCCCGCGATGATCACGCGCCTCCCATTCGTAACGCGAAGCAGATCGACATTGCGCGTCACGCCCGTCCTGCCTAGCTCTTCACGCAGGAAGGAAACGGGATGCCCTTTCAAAGAGAGCGACAGGTAGCGGTAATCCTCGATGACCTGTTCGCCCGGCAGCATGTCAGGGAGCTTGGCAGCCGGCTCAGGCTGAAGATCGATGTGGCGAACCTTCTCGAAGAGCGGCAGTTCCTCAGTCGCGCTTTTCACATCCAGTGCTCGCACCGCCCACAACGCCTGACGTCGTGATAGTCCGATGGATTGAAAGGCATCTGCATCTGCCAGCCGCTCGATGACAGATTTCTGCAGGCCGGAGCGTAACCAGAGGTCACGTACAGAATGGTAACTCTCACCGCGGTTTTCGATGAGCTTTCCCATATCTTTAGAGGAAACACCCTTGATCTGCAGAAGACCAAGCCGAACAGCATGGCGAGTCTTGATGATATCCCGCATCTCGCCGTGGCGAAAATCGATTGCTGCCGGCTCAAAAGCCGCCTCTTCAAGNGTACACTCCCAATTCGACAGATTGATATCTGCCGGCAGGATTTTCACCCCATGCTCNCGTGCATCCCGCACCAGTTGCGCCGGCGCATAAAANCCCATCGGCTGCGAATTCAGCATCGCCGCGCAGAAGACGTCGGGATAATAGGCTTTCAGCCACGAGGATGCATAGACGAGCAGAGCAAATGAGGCCGCATGGCTCTCGGGAAAGCCATATTCACCAAAACCCTTGATCTGGTTGAAACATTGCTCCGCGAACTCAGGGTCGTAGCCATTTTTAATCATTCCATCCACGAACCGTTTTTGGAAACTATCAATGGTGCCGGTTCTCTTGAATGTCGCCATCGACCGTCGGAGCCGATCTGCTTCTGCTGGTTCAAAGTCTGCTGCGGTAATGGCGATCTGCATGGCCTGCTCCTGAAACAGGGGAACCCCAAGGGTTCTTTCAAGAACAGTTTTTAGTTTCTCACTTGGATATTCGATGGGAAGATTCTTATCCCGCAACTCTCTACGCTTCAGATAAGGATGTACCATGTTGCCTTGAATTGGCCCTGGCCGGACAATCGCCACTTCAATGACAAGGTCATAAAACACGCGTGGTTTTAGCCGCGGCAGCATGCTCATCTGAGCTCGGCTTTCGATCTGGAAAACGCCAAGCGTATCGGCGCGGCCCATCATGTCGTAGACGGGCTCACCCTCCTCTCCATGCTCCTTATTGCCGAGATCAGCGAGCGTCTTCTTTACATCGTAGTGTAGTTCAAGCAGCGTGAAGGCCCTTCGCAGGCAAGTCAGCATACCAAGCGCCAGCACATCCACCTTGAGGATCTGGACATTATCGAGATCATCCTTGTCCCACTCGATCATGTAGCGGTCCGGCATCGCCGTCTTCATGATCGGTACCACCTCATCGAGCCGGTCCCGCGTGATAACGAAACCGCCGACATGCTGGGTAAGGTGACGCGGAAAGCTCAAAAGCTCGGAGGCGTATTTCAGCACGTTCCACGTCACCCGATCCTTCATATCGAGGCCGGCCGCCTTCGCATCCCGTTCCGAAAGATTGTCCTCGGACCAACCCCAGACCAGACTGCTGATTGCCGACTGGACATCTTCCGACAGACCGAAGGCCTTGGCGACCTCGCGACCGGCCGAACGGGTGCGGTAGCTGGTAACAGCTGCTGTCAGACCGGCATGCTCATGACCGTATCTTTTATAGATGGACTGAATGACATCTTCCCGCCGTTCATGCTCGAAATCGACATCGATATCGGGCGGTTCGTCCCGATCCATCGAAATGAACCGGTCGAAGAGGAGCGTGGTCTTTGTAGGATCGACTTCCGTTATCTCAAGGCAATAGCAAATGACTGAGTTGGCCGCCGAACCACGTCCCTGACAGAGGACCTTGAGCACATGGCGGGCGTGATGAATGATCTTATGGACCGTCAGAAAGTATGAGGCGTAATTCTTGCGCTTAATCAGATCCAACTCGTAGGCGATCTGTTCATCAACCTTTTTCGGAACCTCATCAGGAAAGTAGCGCTTTATCGCACCCGCTCTGGTAAGCCTCTCAAGCGTCTCCTGTGGTGTTTCGCCAGGATCGTTTTCAGGCGGATAATTGTGCTTCAATTCATTCAGCGAAAAGCTCAGCTTCCCGAAGAACAGCTGCGCATTCTCGACCGCATCCGGATAATCCCGGAAGATCCTCGATATTTCACGTGAACCTTGAGATAGCGCTCTGCATTCGGTGCCAGAAGGAATCCGGCTTCCGATATCTCCACATGCTCCCGTATGGCGATCACGATATCCGAAAGCGGCCGGCGCGCCGTGTCATGATAGAGCGGCTGATTGGTCGCAATCAGAGGCACCCGGTTACGGGCGGCAAGCATGGAAAGCACCGCAAAGGCCTGCCGGTCGCGGCCGTCATAGGCTGGTGACAGCGCCATGAAAAACGCCTTGCGGAACCGTTTGCGGAACCGGTCCAGATATTCTTCAAGAGCAGGCTGGCAACCCGGATCATTTACGACAGCCCGGTCGGGGACGAGGGCGAGCATCATCTCGTCACCCCATTCCATNAGCTCCGCTTCCGTCAGGATGCAGGTTCCCTTGACCGCTTCTTCCTTCAGATTGCCGGCACTGAGCAGACGGCAGAGATTTGCCCAACCTTTCCGGTTGCACGGATAGGCAAGGACATCAGGTGTTCCATCCGAAAAAACGAGGCGGGCACCCGGCTGAACCCGGATAGGATCGAAAATGATCTCCGTTTTTCCNTTCTTCTTCGCCTCGGCTAAAATCGCATCCCTGTTCCTGTATCTCTCCTCAAGCTGCTGTGCCTGCGCATGGGCCCGCACCACGCCGGCAACCGAATTCCGGTCCGCGATGCCGAGGCCGCCGAGCTTCAGGCAGGCGGCCTGTACGACCATCTCTTCAGGCTTCGAAGCGCCTTCGAGGAACGAGAAATTCGTCTTCGCGCCGATCTCGAAAAATGCCGGTTCGGGTTTCATGCAAAGACTCCATGCATGAACCAGCGAGGATCGGGGCTGTCTCCATAGAGACCCCGGCGATAGATCCAGAAGCGGTGACCGGCCTCATCCTCGATCCGGAAATAATCCCGCGCTTCGGCATCATCGCCATCGATCCACCATTCCATGGCAATTCGTTCAGGGCCTTCGCTTCTTGCCACCTGATGCTGCAGGCGCCGCCACCGGAAAGTCTGCGGCGCACCGTCGGGCACTTCGGCAAATGCGACCTCGACCGGCTCCGGCGTTGCAAAGAGCCGCAGCGGACGTTCCTCACGAAAAGGCAGCGCGCGCCTCTGCTCTGATTTGCGCCGTGCCGGAAGGTTCTCCATTGCCGNTACCGTGATGACGGCGCGCTCCGGCACGTGGCTCTCCCGAAGCTGGAAGCTCTGCAGGCAATCCGCGCCAAGCCGNGCCGCGACACGGTCGACAAAACTCGANAGCGAGATTTCCCCCTGTCGATCTCCCTCGAAATCACCCTGCGCATCGTTGAACGGATCATGCCGCAATACATTCAGGCGCAGGATCTCAAAACCATAGCCGGCGTCGATATCGTCATAGATCACCTGTAGGCGCTCGGAAAATAATCCCGCTATAAGCTTCGGTTCGCGAAGCGGCCGCGAGGCCCCGACGGAAATGCGGTAAACCCGGCCATCGACACGAAACAGCACCAATTCGAACACCCGTCCGCCGGCGCCGCGCGCTTCCAGAGAGGGTTTAAGTGATATGGCAACCTGCCCGGTAACCGCGAGGATCTGTTCCTCCGTTCCGATCGGCTCGGCCAGGCGACATTCGGAAGAGAGGCTGGCAACGGGAAGCCGGGGCGAAATCGGCTCCTCTTCATGGCCCAGCGCCTGATCGAGGCGCAGCAGCAGTGCCGGCCCGAAGCGGCGGGTCAGCGGCGCCCGCGGCGCATGGATAACGTCACCGACATATTTGAGACCGAGCTTCCTCAAGGCATCGACAGTCTGGCCTTCCAGCCGCAGGGCCGCGACGGGCAGCGGCATCAGCATGCGCTCACTCTCCTCGTCGTCCACGACGCCACCCTGTCCGAAACGGGAGACAGCCCAGGAAAGACCAGGCGACGAGGAGATCGCTCCCCGCGCATCAAGCCCCATATGAAAGAGCCGTGACAGGATATCCTGAAGAAGCGCCCTCTCCCCACCGAAGAGATGAGCGCAGCCGGTAATATCCAGAAACAGCCCATCCTTTCCATCGAGCGCCACCATCGGTGTATAGCGGTCGCACCAGTCAGCAATCGCCTCCAGCAGCCGGCGGTCGGCCGCAGGATCCTCTTCCACGACATCGAGCGCCGGATACATGGCGCGCGCCTCGGCAACGCCCTGCTCCTTCCGCAATCCCAGCTTCTCGGCGAATTCATCCAGCGCCGTCAGCCGCATGGCATTGTTGAGCTTGCCGGAACAGACGAGNGGGGCCGCTTCAGGACGCCCTTTCGAACGCCAGNACAGCCCCCATCGCCTGCGGGCGATNCGGTCCGTTGGCAGATGCGGAAAGCTGAGCGACAGAATGCGNTGANTGTTCGCCTGGAGGGCGAGCGAAGCTTGGTTCGTTGACGGGGAGAAATTCGCGTTCATGGGGGTTCCACTCCAGAAGAAAGGAGAGCGGGGCCGGATTGCGGCTCTTCTCCAGCGTGAGACGGAAAATCGGATTGCCGATGCTGCCGGAAAGTTTTGATCCGTCCGGCAACGGTCGCAGATCCGACGGCGCCGGCTCGACATGCAGGCGGAAGGCGGCACTGCTCGCCTCCTCCTCTCCCGCCTGCCGGAGGAGAAAGAGCGGACGCTGCACCGCACGCGCCCTGAGACTGAGCCGGCGGCTTTCGGTCAGGCCGAAATGCAGTGGATTGCCGCGCACTTCGAAGACGACGGCTGAGAAGGCAGCACTTTCGATGGCTGCTTCCGCCAGCCAGAGCGCATCTTCCAGCTTGCGCGGCGCGGCATGGAAAAACCTCTCCGGCTTCAGCCCGAAATCCCTCAGCCCCGGAGCATAAGGGCGCCCCGCCTCCAATGTGCCGACAACATCACCGATCCAGAGCAGCGGCAGCAGCCTGCTGGTCTCCTCNTCCTGCTTCTGCAATCGCGCCGCAATGGCCATCGCCAGACCACTTGCCGCNCCTGCATCGCAAGAACTCGCCGCGCGAAATTCGGTAATTGCATCGAGCTGAAGGCCACCTTCCAAGGCGTCATCGAACTGCTCCACACCGAAAGGCAGGCGCGGCAGAATGCGCCCCTGCCGCCGCTCGCGCCCTTCCGACAGGGCTTCCCGTTCCGCTGCGGCCAGCGCCGGCGCGGACTTTCCCTCCAGTCGGGCAATGGTTTCGCGGAGCGTAAAAAGCCGCTCGCGCGCCAGGGCGGTCTGCGCCATGGCGGTCTCTCCATTCGTCTTGTTCCTGTTATGTTCCTATGGATTCCAGAGCTCTAATAAAGAGTCAACCGTCATTTTATAAGAATTTATTCCTGCCTTTGATTCCGCACTCGAAAATCGGCGATAAAGGTTCTATATGGGCCGGCAAAGGAAGGAATATTCATGGCCCACGTAGACCGGAGCGATGATTGGCGGGATCGCCATGCGCCGACGATCAGCACCTTCGAGTCGCTGGCAATGGAGGCCTACAGCCATCTGCCGGACGAATTTCGCAAGCTGACGACCAATCTGACCATCGAAATCGAAGACTTCCCCGATGACGAAGTTTTCGAGGATATGGCGCTTGAAACACCCTTTGACCTGCTCGGCCTTTTCGAGGGACGCGGCATTTCGGAGCGCTTTACCGTGGAAACCGGCGAGATGCCGAACCGCATCCGCCTCTATCGCCGTCCGATCCTCGATTACTGGGCCGAAAACGACGAAACGCTGGGCGACATCATCACCCATGTGCTGATCCATGAGATCGGCCACCACTTCGGCCTCAGCGACGATGANATGGAACGCATNGAGGCAAGCGCCGAAGAAGCGGCCGAACGCTGACCTTATTGCTCGGACAGCTTCATGTCCGGGTGATAATCCTTNCCCTCGACGTCCTTGACGACGGCCTGGCCACACTGCATCTGGCCGGTCNCAGCGTTNAAGNTATAGGTGGGCGAGCCCGACAGCGACCAGCCCTTGTTCAGCGCCGNCGTCACCTTGTGGCAGAAGGAAGCGTCATCGGGACCGGTCAGGAAGCGGTAGAGTTTCATCAGGCGGGCTTTCTTGCGGAAATCAGGTGCGCTTTATGGACCAGAGCTTCCGCCTGGACAAGATGCAGCCGCTCGATCATCCGCCCGTTCGCATTGATGACATTGAGCCCATCGGTCGCCGGATCGGCAAAGGCGGCGATGATGGCCTCCGCCTCCGCGATCTCCTCCTCGTCAGGTCCGAAATGCACGTTGGCGGCTGCAATCTGCGCCGGATGGATCAGCATCTTTCCGGCAAAACCCATGGCACTGCCCTGCTCGCATTCGGCATCGAAGCCATTGCCATCCCGGAAATCGTTGAACACGCTGTCGAGCGCATCGAGACCGTAGGCTTTTACTGCCAGAACGACCTGCATCAGCCAGGGCACGAGATAGGTCCGCCCCGGCTGCGGCAAGACGCCCGTTTCCTTGCGCAGATCGTTGAGCCCGACGACCAGGCAATCGAGCCGTGATCCCGGTGTGCGGCCGGATTCGGCGATTGCTGCGGCATTCAGCACGCCGCGCGGCGTCTCGATCATCGCCCAGATGCGCAATTCGTCCGGCGCATAGGCTTCGGCAAGCAGATCACCGATGGCCATGACGTCCTGCGGTTCGTCCACCTTCGGCAGGAGAACGGCATCGGGCGATAATGTCTTTATCAGTTCCAGATCCGCCAGCCCGTATCCGGATGACAAAGAGTTGATGCGGATGATCCTTTCCTTGCCCTCAAGCGGCGGTCCGGCAAAAAAAGCTTTCAGATTGTCTCGGGCTTCCGCTTTCTTATCGGGGGCTACGGAATCCTCCAGATCAAAAATAACTGCATCGCAATCAAGGGAATAGGTCTTTTCAAGCGCCCGCGCATTGATGGCGGGCACGCTCAGNACAGAGCGGCGCAGACGCAGGGAACGGAGAGGTGGTGTTCGGCTCATGGATTATTAGTGCCAAGCTTCGCAAAACCCGGCAAGACAACAAAAAGCCATGCTTGGCTTGCAGAGAGAAAAAAGAAGGACCACATTCCTTTCCGTAGAAAGGTCTCTAACCAATGCAGAACATTCGCTCCATCTTCTTCATGCTTGCCGGCGCCACGGTTTTCGTAGCCATGCTGCTTCTCACCTTCTCGGTCACGCTCGCCGTTGGCGGCATCCTGACCGTGCTCATGGTCGGCCGCGCCCTTTCGATGAAGATGAAGCCGGCTCCCGTCCGCGCCCGCGCCGACGGCAAGCGCGAAATGCGCATCTGGAACGACGGCCGCGGCACCATCATCGATCTCTGATCGCTTTTCCCTGAAAATTCTGACCGACATTGTCGGCTCACACTCCCTTGCTACGTCCTTGAAGCAGCCGAGCATTCAGCCGGCACTTCAAAAAACGAATGGAGGACGAGCATGGACGCGATGGANAGCAACCAGGCCAAGATGCCGCCGGTCAAGAANGGCCTGCTTCCNTATCTGACGGTCGATGGCGCGGCAAAGGCTGCGGAATTCTACAAGAAGGCTTTCGGCGCCGAACAGGCCTATATCGTGCCGCCCGATGAAAGCGGCCGTACGATGCATATACACCTCTATATCAACGGCAGCTCGCTAATGCTGTCGGATGCCTATCCGGAATACGGTCATCCCTTCAAAGGCCATGAAGGTTTCGCCATCCAGCTTGTCATCGATGATATCGATTTCTGGTGGGATCGCGCGGTGGCTGCCGGCGCCGAAGTGGTCATGCCGGTCGAACTGATGTTCTGGGGCGATCGCTACGGCCAGCTTCGTGATCCGTTCGGCGTGCTCTGGGGCCTGAACGCCCCATCCAAGTAAAGGCCTAGTAAGAAGACATACGCAATCGGCAGGCCACGCGAAACGTGCGTGGCCTGCATCGGCGAAAGATTCTTCTTCATTTCGGCGGAAAACTGGAATAGATGCAAATTCAGAAAGTACGTTTTGCTGAAATGGAGCATGGGTCATGGATAAATTCGTGAAGCTCACGGGCGTTGCAGCGCCCCTGCCGGTCGTCAATATCGACACCGACATGATCATTCCGAAGGACTATCTGAAGACCATCAAGCGCACCGGCCTTGGCAAGGGCCTTTTCGCCGAAGCCCGCTACAATGAAGACGGTTCCGAAAACCCTGATTTCGTCCTGAACAAGCCGGCNTACCGCGAGGCAAAGATCCTGGTTGCCGGCGACAATTTCGGTTGNGGCTCCTCGCGCGAACATGCTCCGTGGGCACTNCTCGATTTCGGTATCCGCTGCGTGATCTCCACNAGCTTCGCCGACATCTTCTACAACAACTGTTTCAAGAACGGCATCCTGCCGATCAAGGTCAGTCAGGAAGACCTCGACAAGCTGATGGACGACGCCGAACGCGGTTCCAACGCCGTTCTGAGCGTCGACCTCGAAAACCTCGAAATCACCGGTCCGGACGGCGGCTCGATCAAGTTCGATCTCGACGAATTCAAGCGTCACTGCCTGCTGAACGGCCTCGACGATATAGGCCTGACCATGGAAAAAGGCAACGCGATCGACGAATTCGAAAAGAAGAACGCCGCTTCGCATCCTTGGGCTGCCTGAGCCCTATCAAATTGCTTTTAGATCAAGCCGGGCTTTCTGCCCGGCTTTTTCTTGCCCGGGTCTCAGAGAAATTTCTCTTTCCAGAGGTCAAGCTTTTCGAGCGACACGCCGATACCGCCACAGACTTCGATGAGCGGATTGTTAAAGCGCGACAGCAGGCC
>JGI25159J45721_1000187_pt1 | contig 28663 bp, 23 predicted proteins | sample AraplaMF_Cvi_mLB_FD_45721 | JGI IMG/M metagenome (IMG submission 45721)
GTGCCGGCAATGGTCGAGTCGATGATGCCCGGTTCGATGATGCGCCCGAAATAGTTCATCGCCCACACCGGCTTTTCCTCCAGCCACACCACTTCCTGGCCGGCAAAGTCCGTACCGCCAAAATAGCTGTCGAGATAACGCCAGATGCCGCGCTTGTAACCGATATCGTGGGCACCGATCCGATAGGACGGCTGCGACTTGGCGCCGGCGACATATGTCTGCGATTTGGCTTCGACAATGAAGCTATTGAGTTCCAGAACGTCCATAGTCCCTCTGCTCCGATGTTAACCATGTCCCGCAGAAGCGGGGGGTAAACCTGTTGACAACAGAACATACATGGAACAAATTAAAAACATAAGAGCAAAGGAGAGCCAAATGACTGACATGATCCGTGATATCGCAGCATTCACCTCCATCGCAATGTTCGTTGCCAGCTTCTCNCTGATTGTCATGGCAATGTAAGATTTCAGGGGACCGCATGGCTGCCATGCGGTCCTGAAGCGGGACTTTTTCTGGACAGAATCGCCTTCAATGCCGACAATGCTCATTCTTCATTGATGCAGTTGGAAGGGCATGTCATGGCGGATGCGGAACAGGGTGCGATCGGCGGAACGCCGGGCTTCGTCCATCTGAGGGTGCATTCCGCCTATTCACTTCTCGAAGGCGCATTGCCTCTCAAGAAGATCCTCTACAAGGCGGCCGGCGACAGTCAGCCGGCGATTGCCATCACAGATACCAACAATCTCTTCGTCGCCCTGGAGTTTTCCCAGAAGGCGATGGATGACGGGTTGCAGCCGATCATCGGCTGTCAGGTGTCGATCGACATGGAAGACGGCCTCGAAACCGAAAAGCGGGGAGGCCAGCAGGCGCTGGTCAAGCTGCCGTCCATCGTGCTTCTGTCTGCGACGGATGCGGGCTATGAACGGCTGGTCGATCTCGTCAGCCGTGCCTATCTCGGCGGCGAAGGCAATTCGACAATACATATCCGTGCCTCATGGCTGGATGAGATCGGGACGGAAGGTCTGATAGCGCTGACGGGCGCCTCGACCGGGCCGATCGACATGCCGCTCAAGGACGGCCACGCCGCCGCGGCGGAGACGCGGCTGCTGACGCTGAAGCGCATCTTCGGNGACCGGCTNTATGTCGAGCTGCAGCGNCANGGCACTTACGACAAGCGGCACGAACAGAAGATCATCGGCCTTGCCTACAAGCATGATCTTCCGCTGGTCGCGACCAATGAAGCCTTCTTCCCGACGCGCGACGATTATGATGCCCACGACGCGCTGATGGCGGTCGCCCACAACGCCATTGTCTCCGACGACAGCCGTTTCCGACTCTCCCCGGATCACTACCTGAAGAGCCGCGCGGAGATGGAAAAGCTCTTCGCCGATCTGCCGGAAGCGCTGGAGAATACGGTCGAGATCGCTCGACGCTGCTCCTTCATTCTGAAGACCCGCAAGCCGATCCTGCCGCGATTCACCGGCGCCACCGCCGATCCTGAAGAGGCCGAACGCGCCGAGGCGCTGGAGCTTCGCCGGCAGGCGGAAGAGGGGCTCGACATGCGCCTCGCCGAGCTTGGGATGTCGGCAGGTTACGAGGAGAAGGATTACCGCGAGCGGCTGGAATTCGAACTCAGCGTCATCGAACGCATGAAGTTCCCCGGCTACTTCCTGATCGTTGCCGACTTCATCAAATGGGCCAAGCAGCATGACATTCCGGTCGGCCCGGGCCGCGGCTCGGGTGCAGGTTCGCTGGTCGCCTATGCGCTGACGATCACCGACGTCGATCCGCTACGCTTCTCACTGCTCTTCGAGCGCTTCCTCAATCCGGAACGCGTTTCGATGCCGGACTTCGATATCGACTTCTGCCAGGATCGCCGTGAAGAGGTGATCCGCTACGTGCAGCAGAAGTATGGTCGCGAGCAGGTGGCGCAGATCATCACCTTCGGTTCGCTGCAGGCACGCGCCGCCCTTCGCGACGTCGGCCGCGTGTTGGAAATGCCCTACGGCCAGGTCGACAAGATCTGCAAGCTCGTGCCGAACAATCCGGCAAACCCCACGCCGCTTTCCAAGGCGATCGAGGAAGAGCCGAAGCTGCAGGAAGAGGCCGCCAAGGAGCCTGTCGTCGCCCGCCTGCTCGATATCGCCCAGAAGATCGAAGGCCTCTATCGCCACGCCTCGACCCACGCCGCCGGTATCGTGATCGGCGATCGCCCGCTGTCGAAACTCGTGCCGATGTATCGCGATCCGCGTTCCGATATGCCGGTCACGCAGTTCAACATGAAGTGGGTAGAGCAGGCCGGCCTCGTGAAGTTCGACTTCCTCGGCCTGAAGACGCTGACCGTGCTCAAGGTCGCCGTCGATTTCTGCAGGAAGCGCGGCATCGAGGTCGATCTCGCCAAGATCCCGCTCGACGACAAGAAGACCTACGAGATGCTGTCGCGCGGCGAGACCGTCGGCGTGTTCCAGGTGGAAAGCGCCGGCATGCGCAAGGCGCTGATCGGCATGAAGCCGGACTGCATCGAGGATATCATCGCGCTGGTCGCGCTCTATCGTCCGGGTCCGATGGAAAACATCCCGACCTACAATGCCCGTAAGCACGGTGACGAAGAGCTGGAATCGATCCATCCGACGATCGACCATCTTCTCAAGGAAACGCAGGGCGTTATCGTCTACCAGGAACAGGTGATGCAGATCGCCCAGGTCCTATCGGGCTATTCGCTTGGCGAAGCCGATCTTCTGCGCCGCGCCATGGGTAAGAAGATCAAGGCCGAAATGGACCAGCAGCGCGAGCGCTTCGTCGTCGGCGCGGTCAAGAACGGCGTGTCGAAGCCGCAGGCCGACAATATCTTCGAACTCTTGGCGAAGTTCGCAAACTACGGCTTCAACAAGTCGCATGCGGCCGCCTACGCCATCGTCTCCTACCAGACGGCCTATATGAAGGCGCATTATCCGGTCGAGTTCCTGGCCGCCTCGATGACGCTCGATATGTCGAACACCGAAAAGGTCAACGACTTCCGCCAGGATGCCAAGCGCCTCGGCATCGAGGTCATTGCGCCCTCCGTCCAGACCTCCTTCCGCCAGTTCGAGACCGGCGATAATCGCATCTACTACGCGCTTGCGGCCCTCAAGGGCGTCGGCGAATCCGCCGTCGATCACATCGTCGAAATGCGCGGCGACAAACCTTTTGCCAGCATCGAGGATTTCTGCTTGCGCATCGATCCGCGCCAGGTAAACCGCCGCGTGCTGGAAAGCCTCATCTATGCCGGCGCCTTCGACTGCTTCAATCTGGATCGCGCCCAGCTTTCGGCCGGTCTCGACCGTGTGCTCGGCTATGCGCAGCGCGCCCAGGAAAACAAGCTCAGCGGCCAGTCTGATATCTTCGGCGGAGCCCTCTCTTCGGGCCCGGAAAAGATCGCCTTGCCGCCGTTCTCGCCCTGGCTTGCCTCGGAGCGGCTGCTCAAGGAATTCCAGGTGCTGGGCTTCTACCTGACTGCCCATCCGCTCGACAGCTACAACAACATCCTGCAGAAGATGCGCGTGCAGACTTTCGCGGATTTCTCNACGGCGGTGAAGCAGGGTGCTGCGAACGGGCGCTTGGCAGGGACGGTGATTTCCAAGCAGGAGCGCAAGACGCGCACCGGCAACAAGATGGGCATCATCGTCTTTTCGGATTCCTCGGGTCAGTACGAAGCCGTCCTCTTCTCCGAAATGCTGAACCAGTATCGTGACGTGCTNGANCCNGGAAAATCCTTCGTCATTACCGCTATTGGCGAAGAGCGGCCGGAAGGCGTCAGCCTGCGTCTGCAGACCATCCAGTCGCTGGAGGAAAAATCGCTGCAGATGCAGAAGGCGCTGCGCGTCTATGTGCGCGATTCCGGCCCGCTGCGCGCCGTTGCTGCGCATCTGAACGCCAGGGGCGATGGCCTGGTCTCCTTCATCGTGATCAAGGAGGAGGGCAAGCGCGAGGTCGAAGTCGTACTGCAGGACAAATACCGCATCACGCCGGAGATCGCAGCCGCATTGCGGGCCGCTCCCGGCATCGTCGACGTCGAACTGGTCTAATGAAAAGGGCGACCGGCATGCGCCGGCCGCCCTAGTTTGTCAGCCGGTTTGCGGCCGGCCGGATAGACCGGAGCAGCGCCACCTGCCGAAGCCCATGATTGCCGTACCGATCAGCGTGCCTCCGACCGGCACCAGAAGTGCGGTGCGCAGCGCNTCCAGCCGTTCGGATGGGCTTTCGCCGTCGCCGAGCGCCAGAGTGCCGACAGCGCTGACGGCGGAAAGGCCGAGTGCCGCACCGAACTGGAAGGACGTATTCACCAGCCCGCTCGCCAGTCCCTGTTCGTTTTCGGCAATGCCGTCGGTTGCGATGATCGTCAGCGGCCCATAGCCGAGCGAGAAGGCGAGGCCGAGCAGGATTGTCGAGGGCAGCATCGCCGCATAGGTCCAGTCGAGCCCCATGTCGAGGAAGAGCGCGTAGCCTGCGACGGCAAGGGCGAAGCCGCCGAGCACGACACGTCCATTACCGAAGCGCTCCACGAGCAAGGGCGTCAGCAGCGGTGCGAGGATGGCATCCATGCCAATGACGATGAGGGCGAGGCTGGTTTCGAAGGCGGACCAACCGAGCAGTTCCTGCAGGTAGAGCGAGACGATGAACTGGAAGCCGAAGAAGGCGCCGGTGAAGAGCATCGCTCCGAGGTTGGATTGCAGCAATGCCGATGACCGGAAGATCCCGAGGCGGACCAGCGGCGCCCGCGAATTGCGTTCGATGAGGATGAAGGCGACCCAGAGCACAGCACTCGCCCCTGCTGCTGCCAGTGTCCAGGTGAGGTCGCTCGTCGCATGCTCGAGCCGGGTCAGCGCGTAGGCGGCGAGCAGCATGGCGCCGGTCAGGGTGACCGCGCCGGCAACATCGAACCTCTGGCGCGGGGCTGTAACCTCCTTGTCCTCCGCGATCAGCTTCATACCGGCAACCAGCAGGATGGCGGAGAAGATCACCGGCGCGAAGAACACCCATCGCCAGCCGATTGCGGATAGTAGCCCGCCGATGACGAGGCCGAGGGAGAAGCCGGCCGATGCCGTGCCGGCATAGATCAGCACCGCCCGGTTGCGCTGCGGTCCCTCGGGAAAACTGCCATTGATGAGTGCAAGGCCGGCAGGTGTCATGAAGGCGGCGGCTGCACCCGTCACGAAGCGGGCCGTCAGCAGCATCCATCCTTCGCTCGCAAAGCCTCCGAGGCCGGAGAAGAGCAGGAAGACGGTCAGCGCCGTCAGGAAGACCTTGCGCTTCCCGTACATATCCGCGACGCGCCCGCCGAGCAGCATCANCCCGGCATAGGCAAGCACATAGGCNGAAACCACGGCGCTGAGCGTNGTGGTCGAAAGACCGAGATCGGCCCGGATCGAGGGCAGCGCGACATTGAGCATGGCCGCATCGACGCCTTCGAGAAAGATCGCGCCGCAGAGTACCGCGAGCATGCCGGCGGCACCGGCGCTCATTCTTCCACGCTCCGCTGTCAGGGGAGGACTTGTAGACATCATGGATTCCTTGTCGGTAGAGGGCAGGGAAGAGCGAAGATGGTTACATATTGATCCTCGGTTCCCTATTGTAACCAAGGAAAAGGTAGGGCATTGTTCGAACCCATGGAAGAAGGCACTTCAAACTCACCGAGTGACTGCTGCAGCACCGACCGCGATTACGACATCCATCAATGGGATGCGCGACAGGAGTGCGAGGTGCGCCAGATTCTGGATCGCATCGCCGATAAATGGTCGCTGCTGGTCATCGCCCTGCTGGAAAAGCGCACTTTGCGCTTTACTGAATTGCGCAGGAGCATCGACGGCATCAGCCAGCGCATGTTGACAACGACACTGCGTCAGCTCGAGCGAGACGGTCTGATCGAGCGAACGGTCTATCCCGTGGTGCCTCCAAGGGTCGAATATGCGCTGACGGAGCTCGGTTGCACGTTGCATGACACGATCAAGGCGCTTGTCGTCTGGACCGAGACCAACCAGACAAAGATCATCGCGGCCCGCCGAAGCTACGACGAGCGTGCCAGCGAGAAGCCTTGGTAGGTCTCAGCTCTCGCGCGTGATGGTGATGAATTCCGTGCCGTCACCGGTTTCTGGACCGACCCCTGTATCTGATATTGTCAGCGTCGAGCCGGGCGAGATCAGCGCATCGATCCGGTGGCGGGTCTCTTCAGACATTGAGATGCGGCTGAGTGCTCTGGCGATTGGACGGCCGCTGATGATGGAGCTTTCCTGGTTGGCGATGCCGAGCCGCTTCACCGTTTCGCGGGAAAGATTGTTTTCCAGCGTCACGCCCAGCCAATCCGCCGTGCCGGCTGCCTCATCGACTGAATGCAGCGAGAAGAAATGCGTGCCGAGAGCAAGGGCCGGATCGGCGATGGNAATGGGTGCNTCGAAGAGCGGCTTGAAATCCTTCCGCACCATGATGACGCCATTCGGTGGTTCGCCCCGGCCTGCCGCTGCGTAAACTTCNCTAAGGAGAGTATCCGTGATCAGGCCCTTGTCACGAGCAAATTCCTTTGGCCGCAGCGCTTTGAAAGCATTGATGGCCTGAACGGTCGCGGNACCGGCCAGCCCGTCAGGCTCGCCGGCGGCAAAGCCGAGCTGGTTCAGCAGGGTCTGGATATCGACGACATTTTCACGCAGCGTCCGGCGCGTCATCAGGATGCTGATCGGTGAGGTTTCGGCAGCCGGTGCCTGCAGCTGAAACTGCGGTATCGGCAGGGCAGCCGTCGTCTCGTTCATGGCGACCTGCACCTGCGTCTTCGCATCACCGATGGCAGGCCGCAGTTCCACGTCCGTAAGCAGGGGCGCCGGTTCGGGCCGGTCGGGGCGGAACAGGGTCGGATGGTCGATAGGCTCCGGTGTCAGCTCGCTATCGGTGATAACGACCGGCACGCCCATCTCGGTCATCTTGTAGAGTGATTTCGCAAAGGCGCCGGGCATACGAACGCAGCCATGCGAGGCCGGATAACGCGGCACGGAGTTGGACTCGTGCAGCGCAATGCCGGACCATGTCAGCCGCTGCATGAAGGGCATCGGCGCGTTCGAATAGATATTGGATTCGTGGTACTTCTGCTTCTCGATGACGGAGAAGATGCCGCTCGGCGTCGTGTGCCCGTCCTTGCCGCTCGAGATCTTTGAAGTCGCCACGACCTCCGCGCCGTCATAGACCGCCAGCGACTGCTTATCCTTGGACACGAATATCTGCAGCGTGCGCGCATCGGCAGCAAAAGCCGGATCGACGAGAGCGGTCGCCGACAGCAACCCGATAAGAACACCTACACGCACAGACATGACGCAATACACCACATGCACAAAAACGACGGGATTTAAGCATGCGAAGTTTAACGAAGGCTTGAATACGCGGCCGCGCTTTGATCACAAGATTGTGGGATATTCAATTTTATGCAAATCTAAAATACTGGAAGTCTTGGGGGAGACTTGGAAATGCATGTCGATATTGTTTCTGCGTTCGATGATCTGCATGCCCTGAAGGATAATTGGAACGCGGTCTATGCCGCCGATCCGGAAGGGCATTATTTCCTGTCCTGGCACTGGATTGTCCGGTGGCTGGAGCAGCGCTCGCGATGGTTCGTTCTTGCCGCCAAGCGACAGAAGGAGGACGACCGCTATGTCGCTTTCCTGCCCATTCAACTTCATGTCGATTTCGAGGAAGGGCAGGGCCTCGGCAATATCGTGCGGCTGGGGGGCACCCCCTATGCCGGCTATAACGGCCTTCTCACATCCTCCGACGATGCAGAGGCAGCACTCGCCGCCTTCGCTGATTGCCTGATGACATTCAATTGGAAACATCTCGATCTCGACGATGTCTATGTGTCCAGCGAGAGGCTGAAGACTTTTCTGGCGGCTTTTCCTGCCTCGGAATTCTCGAAGCGTAAGGTTCCACGCAGGCCGCATATCACGGCTGACGGTGAGAACATCGATCATGATGTCTATGTCTACGTGCCGCTTGGCGAGAGTTTCGAAACCTTCCTGGACGAGCGCATCGGCCCCAAGACGCGGCGCAATGCGCGAAAGGCGCTGCGCGATCTGGTCGTACCGGAAAACGAGCTGCGCATTACCCATGTCACCCCGGAGTCGATGGAGCGCGACCTCGACATCTTCTACGACATGTGGAACGTCCAATGGGGTGAACGCCAGCCGCGCTACGGCAAATTCATCCTCGACAACAGCCGGCATATGTTGCCGGCCTGTATCAAGGACGGTTCGGTTTTCATGCCGATCCTCTGGCACCGGGATAAGCCGGTGGCTACCTTCATCATGTTCCTGGATCCCTATCGCAAGTCGATGATGTGCTTCCTCGGGAGCCGTGACCTGAGCTTTCGCCACTCAATCAGCCCCGGCTTCATGCTCCATTGCTACAATATGCGGTGGGGCATCGAGAACGGATACCGGATATACGATCTCGGTACCGGCAACTATGGCTACAAGGATCTTTTCGGTTCCGAGCACCACATCGTTGAGAAGCTGCAGGTCTCCACGCTTTCGGGCCAAAATATCGGCGATCGGCTCGATCCGCACTCGCTCGATCTAGCCATGCATCAGGCAGTGTATTTCGTCAGAAACGACAACCCGAATGCTGCCGAACTCTGCTGTCGGCAGATTCTTGCCGCCGACAACGCCTATGGGCCGGCAACCGCTTTACTGGCGAAGATCGAGGCGACGCACCCGCCCAAGCCAATCGCCGACCCTGCCGCCCATTTCACCGCCGCTGCCGAACGGCACCGTGCCGGTAATCTTGCCACAGCGGAGGCTGGCTACCGCGAAGTGATTGCCGTCGTGCCGGATCACTTCGATGCCCTTCAGCATCTGGCGCTNTTGCTGTTGCAGAAAGGCGCTTTCAACGANGCCAANGTCTGCGTCGACAGGGCGATCGACGTGAGACCGGCTTCCGCCTCGGCCTATTGCAATCGCGGNAATATTCTCGCGCAGCTTTCGAATTTCGAAGAGGCTCTCAGAAGCTATGACCGGGCGATTGCGCTTGATACACACCATGCCATCGCCCTCAACAATCGCGGCAACGTCCTGCGACGCCTGGGGCGCCACGCTGAGGCATTGGAAAGCTACGAGCAGGCCGTCGCGACCGAGCCCGGCTATGCCCAGGCATTGAAGAACCGCGATGCGGCGCTGCGAGAGATGGAGACGGTACCGGCTTAACGCCTGTTGCGCCAATGCATGCGGGGATTTGCGATGACGACATGCGTTAAACAAGGCCTATCGGTTCCCCTTGCCGCCGAAAGTATAGCCGGTTTCAACCGTGCCCTTGCCGAATTTGTCGCGCAACTTGTCCATGGCCGCCTCCGCCGCCGCGCGCCGGCCGGATTGCCGGTCGATGAGATCGGGTGGGTCAGCGCGGCCGGCATCACCGAGGTCCGTGACGCCGATGCCGATCAGACGGAATTTCGTGCCGTCCGTTTCCTTTTCCAGTAGGTCGAGCCCGGTGCGGAAGATCTTGTCGGCCAGCTGCGTCGGGTCTTCAAGGCGGCGGTTGCGGGTGCGTGACTTGAAATCGGCAGTCTTCATTTTCAGCACCACGGTCTGGCCCGCAATGTCGTTCTTCTTCAGCCGCCACGAGACCTTTTCCGAGAGATTGCGCAGGATCGGCACCAGATCGTCGTAACGCGAGATATCGTCGAAGAAGGTGGTTTCGGCCGAAACGCTCTTGGCGGCATCGTTAATATGCACTTGGCGGTCGTCAACGCCGCGCGACAGGCGGGAAAGCCGCTGGCCAATGCTGCCGTAGCGGCGCATCAGATCGTTCTCTTCCATCTGCTGCAGCTGGCCGATCGTTCGGATACCGTCGGCTTCGAGTGTTGCGGCAAAAGCCTTGCCGACGCCCCAGATGGTCGTCACGGGACGAGGCGCCAGAAACTCCACGGCCTCTTCGCGCCCGATGACGGAAAAGCCGCGCGGCTTCTGCAGGTCGGACGCGACTTTGGCGAGGAACTTGCAATAGGACAGCCCGACCGAGACGGTGATACCGATCTCCTTCTCGATGCGGCGGGCGAACTTCGCCAGTGTGCGGGCCGGAGGATCGTGGTGTAGCCGTTCGGTGCCGCCGAGTTCCAGGAAGGCCTCATCGATGGAGAGTGGCTGCACAAGCGGCGTCAGCTCCTGCATCAGCGCGCGGACCTGCCGCCCGACCTTTACATATTTTTCCATGTCGGGGCGGATGACGACCGCCTGCGGGCAGGCTTCCAGCGCCTTGAACATCGGCATGGCGGAGCGGACGCCGTGGATGCGGGCAATGTAACAGGCGGTGGAGACGACNCCNCGTTTGCCGCCGCCGATGATCACGGGCTTGTCGGCAAGCTCCGGATTGTCGCGTTTTTCCACGGCGGCGTAAAAGGCGTCGCAGTCGATATGCGCGAGNGTCAGGTCATAAAGCTCNTTGTGGCGCGCGAGGCGAGGGCTGCCGCAAACATGGCAGCGGCGCANGTCTGCCTTCTGCTCGGCAAGGCAGTCGCGACAGAAGCCGGGTGTCTTGTCAGATGCAGGCGTCATGGCTGGAACAAAGGTTGAACATTGCAACACTACGCCCTAAGCTCTTGAGTCTCAAGAGTGGGAGGAAAGCTTGGCCGTGGATATCGATCTTCGTTTCGAACCTGTCACGGCCGGCCGCTGGGGAGACTTCGAAACGCTGTTCGGCCCGCAGGGCGCCTTCTACAATTGCTGGTGCGTGGCGCTGCGCCTTCCACATGCTGTCCGCACGAAGATGGAACCTTCGGAGCGCAAGGCCCACATGCAGGAGCGCATTTCGGCCGGNCCGCCGCCGGGTATTCTCTGTTATGCGGAGGGTGAGCCGATAGCCTGGGTGCAGGTNGGGCCGCGCCACGACGTGCCGCAGTTCAATTCACCACGAACGGTCTCGCGGCCNTTGGAGGAGGGNGATGCACATGATCCCTCGATCTGGGCGGTCAGTTGCTTTTTCCTGCTGCCGAAACTGCGCGGCAAAGGCTTGAGCCACAGACTGCTCGCCGGCGCCGTCGACTACGCCCGCAGCCAGGGTGCGCGATTGCTGGAAGCCTGTCCGATCGACCAGGTGAAACAGTCGAAATCGGTCACACTCTGTATCGGCTCGACGGCGATTTTCGACAGAGCCGGTTTCGAGACGATTGCACGGCGCAAGGACGGCCGGCCGCTCATGCGGCTGGATTTGCACGCCTGATCGTGTGCGCTGTAAGATGTTGGCTGATGAGTTCGGTGGCATGCGTCCAGTCTCTTGCTCGCGCGATATCGGCGGCGGCCGCCGGCGCGAAGCGGTGAACGGGCGAATCCGGCATGAGATGGATGAGCAGGCAATCTGCCACGTGCTCCTTCACGGAATGCAGGTTGCGCGCCATATCGTCGATGAANACGACGGGAAGGTCGCGGCCGCCATGCAGCGCCTGCACGATCGGTCCCTTNGGNTGTTCGCTGGCAAGCAGCGGGAAGGNGAGGCCNGTCCTGTCGAGGAGGCGGCGGCGATGGGCGGAAAACTGCGGCGGCATCGCGGTGAGGAACAGGACGTCGGCATCGTCAGACAGGCGTTCGAGCGTCGAAACGACCGGGTCGACAGGCGTCTGCCAGCTTTCCTGGGCNTCGAAGAAATCAAGGATCAGCCGGCTGACNTGCTGATCGTCAAGCGCGAGCCCATCCGCCAGCGACACGATGTTGCCGTGAAGGCGGAAGGAGCGCGGCAGGAATTCGTGGCCGAGACTTTTGAGGTAGAGCTGAAAAGGATCGATGAATTGCAGCACCACATCATCGACATCGCAGACGATGAGCGGCCTGTCGCCAAGGCGGATGTGCGAAATGTCGAGTTCGGCGCTCACGATCAGTATTCCCCGGAGTCGAGGCCGGGCGGCGAGAAGTGGCGCCATGCCGCGGTCAACGCTTCCGGCGTCGTGTTCGTCGCCTCGCAGAAGGCGACCGCCGTCGGCTCATGGTTCATGAGGAAATCGAGCATGCCGGCAAGGAAGCCGGGATCGTTGATCGCGTTGCGCACTTGCTGCGGCTCGACACCTGTCAATGCCAGGAAGCGACCGAAGAGATCCGGGTCGTTCGCAAGCCAGCCAAGGACGGCGATGGCCGTTTCTTGCGGATCGGCTGTCGCCGCAAGTTGTTTCGAAGTCTTGAAATTGCTTTGCATTGCGGTGGTCGAGTTACCTTTTCTTCAACCAAATACCGGTAGCTTGCACTATCGGTTTCATGGAGCCATTTGTCAGCTAATGTCTTTATCGTGGACATTTGGCTTCAAGAGCGGACGTAGGGACAGCTGATCATGCCCAAACAGGTGATGATTGTAGAAGATAACGAGCTCAACATGAAGCTCTTTCGAGACCTTATCGAGGCCTCGGGTTATACCACGATCCAGACCCGCAATGGCATGGAAGCGCTTGATCTTGCGCGCAAACATCGGCCCGATCTTATTCTGATGGACATTCAGCTTCCGGAAGTTTCCGGCCTCGAAGTCACCAAGTGGCTGAAGGAAGACGACGACCTGCATGTGATCCCGGTCATCGCCGTCACTGCCTTTGCCATGAAGGGCGACGAGGAGCGGATCAGACAGGGCGGTTGCGAAGCCTATGTCTCCAAGCCGATCTCCGTTCCGAAATTTATTGAGACGATCAAGACTTATTTGGGCGACGCCTGAGGCATCGGAAAAGATTCATGACTGCGCGAATACTGGTTGTTGATGATATTCCGGCAAATGTGAAGCTGCTCGAAGCGCGGTTGCTCGCCGAATATTTCGACGTGTTGACAGCTGCCGACGGCCACGAGGCACTGGCGATTTGCGATCGCAACCAGGTCGATCTCATCCTGCTCGACATCATGATGCCTGGCATTGACGGGTTCGAAGTCTGCGAGCGGCTGAAAGCCAATCCGAAGACCAACCATATTCCCGTCGTCATGGTCACCGCGCTCGACCAGCCTGCCGACCGGGTGCGTGGCCTCAAAGCCGGCGCCGATGACTTCCTGACGAAGCCCGTCAACGATCTGCAACTGATTTCCCGCGTAAAAAGCCTGCTGCGCCTGAAGACGCTGAGCGACGAACTGCGCGTGCGCGCCGAGACCGCCCATACGATGGGCATGGATGAGTTGATGCGCATCGGCGACGGACGCACCGAGGAGGTGGGACAGGTGTTGCTGGTCGATGGCCGTGCCAACTCGCAGGAGCGTATCATCAAGACGCTGAAGCCTGTTGCCGATGTGGTTGCCCTTTCCGATCCGCAGGCCGCTCTTTTCGAAGCCGCCGAGAACGGTTTCGAACTCGTCATCGTCAACGCCAATTTCGACGATTACGACCCGCTGCGGCTCTGCTCGCAGTTCCGGTCGCTAGAACGAACCCGTTTTCTGCCGATCCTGATCATCACGGAACAGGGCGCCGACGACATGGTCATCCGGGCACTCGATCTCGGCGTCAACGACTATATTGTGCGCCCTGTCGATCCGAACGAACTGGTCGCGCGCAGCCTGACGCAGCTCCGCCGCAAGCGCTACAACGATCGCCTGCGCGCCAGCGTCAAGCAGACGATCGAACTTGCCGTCACCGATCCGTTGACCGGCCTGAACAACCGCCGTTATCTCGACAACCATCTCAATGTGCTCTTCAATCGATCAATGGCGCGCGGCCGGCCCCTGTCGGTACTGATCACCGATATCGACCGCTTCAAACAGGTCAACGATACCTATGGCCATGACGGTGGCGATCAGGTGCTGAAGGAATTCGCGACCCGGGTGCGCTCGACCGTCCGCGGCGCTGATCTCGCCTGCCGTTACGGCGGGGAGGAATTTGTCGTCGTCATGCCCGACACCTCGCCGGAGGTTGCCGCGGCCGTTGCCGAGCGCCTGCGCGCGGCCATCGAAAGCACCCCGTTCCTGTTGAAGTCGTCAGGCGAAACGCTGAATATTACGGCCTCTTTCGGCATATCCTCGCGCATATCCTCGGTCATAACGCCCGACCAGCTGATGAAGCAGGCGGACCTTGCTCTCTATCAGGCGAAAAATACCGGGCGTAACCGCGTCGTGGCCTCGGCCGCCTGAAGGCACGGCTTTTCGAGGTGCGTCGCATTGGGTTATCCACCGGCAGTGGCTGGACCTTACGGATATTTAATGTTGATGGCTGCAATGAAGAGGTTGGTTTTTCAACCCGCTAGCCCAAAAATGGACTTTAAAGCGTGTTTCTTCCGATAGCACGTGCCAGCTGATCCAAAAAGCTAGAGGCCGTGAACGACGCAAGAAGAGCGGACTATAATTGCCTTCAGAATGACCCCTTCCCGTAAGTCGTATTTCAGAAAACGTAACGCCGGCGCCTTACGTAAGGGGAGGAGCGGTGGTATTATTGAGATATATTTCTGATATTCTTGATGGNATAAAATATTGTCCTTTTGGTAAAGCGGAATTGGATGCCTCTTTACACGTTCCAAAACTGGACTTTTAACCATAGAATCATACTCGGAAATTTTACCATTAAGAATTTGTTGATTTTCTTTCGTTTTTGAGCAAATTATCGGCTCAGAACAGAAAACGCTCCCGTGGAGGAGTTGTCGATACCCCATGATGCTCAGGTCCGCCGCATCTCCTGGGTCGTGGGGTCGGTCGGCTGGTGCGCAATCTTAAACGGTTCCTCGTGCCGTTTTGCATGCTGGCCGACCCCCTTTTCGAAAAAACGCCGTCACTTCCCGAAGATGGAAGGGCGGCGTTTTTCGTGTTTGCGCTAACATCGATGTCAGGCGAACCCGGCATAAAAAAAGCGCGCACCCGAAGGCGCGCGCTTTTCCAAAACCCGTAAGATCAGTGATTACTTGATCTTGGTTTCCTTGAACTCGACGTGCTTCTTAGCGATCGGGTCATACTTGGTCTTCGTCATCTTGTCCGTCATCGTACGGCTGTTCTTCGTCGTGACGTAGAAGAAACCGGTGTCGGCCGTCGACAGAAGCTTGATCTTGATAGTGGTAGCCTTGGCCATGGTCGTCCTGCCTTTAAGAAAATGAAAGCCGTGGAAAGCCGGATAGGCTCCACGGCAAATTCTGGCGCGAAACTACGAATCTAGCCCGAAAAGTCAAGCCCGCTTTCCGAGGAAAAGCAGTCTTATGCCTGCGAGCAGGGCGTAAAGCCCGAAGAAACCGGCAATTGCATAGGCAAAACCGTTGTTTCCGGCAACGTCGATGGCAGCGCCGATCACCTGNGGGCCTGCAACGGTACCGACTGCATANCAGAAAACGAAGGCCGCATTNGCCGCCGCAAGGTCCGAACCTGTCANCCGCGANCCGAGATGGCTGAGTCCGACAGTGTAGAGGCCGGAGACGCANCCGCCCCAGAAAAGCAGGATGCCGGCCATGAGAAGCCAGTTGTTGACGAGGATCGGCAGCATCATCGTGCCGACGAAACCGGTCAGGGCCATCAGCGCCAGCAGGGGACGCTTGTCCTTNATGCGGTCNGAAAGCAGGCCAAGCGGNATCTGGAAGATGACATTGCCGACACCCATCATGGTGAGGAGCAGGGCGGCTTGCGATTCGGTGAAATGCGCGCGCACCGCAAAGATCGGAAAGAGCGAGAGACCGCCGGCCTCGACCGCGCCGAAGATGAAGACGGCGGCCGTTGCGGTTGGCACCAGGAAGACGTAGCGCATGAAGTGCAGTTCCGGCTTCTCGTCCAGAACGGGGCTCTCATCGCGGGCGATGAAGATCGGGATGGCGGCAAGCAGGATCGCGCCGGCACCGACCAGGAAGGGAAGGATGCCGTCACTGCCGAGCAACGAGAAGATCAGCGGTCCTGCCGCAAAGCCGATGGACAAGACCGTTGCATAGATGCCGAGCACGAATCCGCGCTTGGACGGCGGTGAAGCGGCGTTGATCCAGAATTCCGAGAGGATGAAGAGCGTGGTCGTCGCGCCGTGGAAGGCGAAGCGCAGCGGGAACCACATCCAGAAGTCCTGCGCATAGTAAAAACCGAGTGCGCTGAGCGCCGAGATCAGCACCGCCCACATCATTGTCGGCGCGACACCGTATTTGTGGGCAAGCTTGGTGGTGATGGGCGCTGCTACCATCGCCGCGATACCGGCCATCGCGGTATTGAGGCCGATGAGGGTGGAGGAAATGCCGCGCTTTTCGAGGATGATGCTGAGCAGAGGAAGTCCCAGGCCGATCGCGATGCCCACGGCGGAGATGGACGAGACGGCTGCCACCAGAGAAGGCCAATGGATTTCCTCGACATCGCCCGGTGTGCCGTTCCTCGGCTGAGACATTTATCCATCCTTAGAGAAGTATGCGGACGAATCGTCCGTCTGGTGCCACATAGAAAGACATAGGCATGCCAAATCCAAGTGACGGGCAGGGTTTCACAATAGTTCTGGCATCCGCCGGCGATTTCTTGAGTGTAAGCTTTCCCCATACAAGAAATGATGAGCGTATCTTTCCTCTGCAGATAGTCGGCTACAAGCCTTGNCGCTCTGGCCGCTGCCACTACACGCGAAATATGTCTGGAAGGTGAAGGTGTTCAAGCTTGGCGGCCGGGNGTGTCGTAATCGTCGGGTTCATCNTCATGGCCGCCGAAACCATGCATCTTCAACGCCCACTGCAAGCCTATGACGCCGCCTTTGATAGGCTGGATCGAGACAAGCGCCGTGATGACGGTGATCGGTGCCCAGATGGCAAGATGCACCCAGACCGGCAGCACGAAGACCATGTCAGTCAGCATGAAGCCGCCGATGACGACGTGGCCGAGCACCAGGATGACGAGATAGGGCGGCAGGTCGTCGGCGCGCTGGTGATACATTGCCTCGCCGCAGGCGGCGCAATGGTCGACCGGCTTGAGGAATGCGCGGAACAGTTTGCCGCTGCCGCAGGCCGGACAGCGGTTCAGCAGGCCGCGCATGATGGAGCGTCCGAGCGGGCGCTCGACATCGGGCGTATCCCCATAGCGGACGACCTCGTTTGTCGGTGTGCTCACGATCTTTCCTTTCCGGAACTAGCGCCGCCCGCGCGGCGGACGCGTTCCGATCTTCTTGCGGGCGCGATTTGCATCGCGTTTCCCTGCCTTGTGGAAGGAGCGCACAGCCGTCGGCATCTTGCGTCCTTCGCTCAGCATCTCGAAGCGCAGGGCGCCCGCAAGCGGGATCGCCTCGGCCAGGCGCACGGTCACATCGTCGCCGAGACGATAGCCGAGACCTGTCTTTTCACCNGATAACGCCTGATGTGCCTCGTCATAGATGAAGTAGTCGGTNCCGAGCGTAGATATAGGGATGAAGCCGTCCGCACCATAGTCCGGCAGCAGGATAAACAGGCCTGACTTGGTAACGCCTGAAACGCGCCCCTCAAATTCCTGGCCGACACGTCCGGCAAGGTGATGAGCGATGAGGCGATCGACGGTCTCGCGTTCGGCAGCCATGGCGCGGCGCTCGAAAGTGGAGATTTCGGCGGCGATGTCGTCGAGCGTCGCTTCCTCTTCCGGCGTGATGCCGCCTTCGCCGAAGCCGAGTGAGCCAACCAGCGCGCGATGCACGATAAGGTCGGCATAGCGCCGGATCGGCGAGGTGAAGTGCGCGTATTTCATCAGGTTCAGGCCGAAGTGGCCGATATTCTCGGGACTGTAGATGGCCTGACTCTGCGAGCGCAGCACCATTTCGTTGACCATGGTCTGGTGCGGCGTGCCATCTGCCTTGGCGAGGATGCCGTTGAAGTTGTTGGCGCGCATGTTGCCGCCCTTGGCAAGTGATATGCCGAGCGTGGCGAGGAATTCGCGCAGCACTTCCTGCTTGGCAAGCGTCGGCCCATCGTGGATGCGGNAGATCAGCGGCTGGCGCTTTTTCTCCAGCGTCTCTGCAGCCGAGACGTTCGCCTGGATCATCATCTCTTCGATCAGCTTGTGTGCGTCGAGACGAGGCGGCACGTGGACCCGGTCGACGGTACCATCGGGCTTCAGCAGGATCTTGCGCTCGGGCATGTCGAGCTCGAGCGGCTGTCGACGTTCGCGGCCGCGCTTCATCGTCTCGTAGGCGTGCCAGAGTGGCTTGAGGATCGGCTCAAGCATCGGCCCGGTCTTGTCGTCGGGCTTGCCGTCGATTGCCGCCTGTGCCTGCTGGTAGGAGAGCTTCGCCGCACTCTTCATCATGATGCGGTGGAAGGTATGGCCGATCTTGCGGCCGTCCTTCGAGAAGACCATGCGCACGGCAAGGGCAGGGCGGTCCACGCCTTCCTTCAGCGAGCAGAGATCGTTGGAAATTCGTTCCGGCAGCATCGGCACGACCCGATCCGGAAAATAGACGGAGTTGCCCCGCTTCAACGCTTCCCTGTCGAGCGGCGAATTCGGCCGCACATACCAGGAGACATCGGCAATCGCGACCGTGACGATGACGCCGCCCGCATTGTCTTCCGATGGATCATCCTCGGCATAAACGGCGTCGTCATGGTCCTTGGCATCGGCCGGGTCGATGGTGATCAGCGGCAGGTCACGCCAGTCTTCCCGATGCGACATCGTGGCGGGCTTGGCGTCATCCGCCTCTGCGACGGCTGCCGGCGGGAAGACATGCGGAATGCCGTGCGCGTGGATTGCGATCATCGAGATCGCCTTTTCCGAACCGACGGAGCCGATGACAGAAAGCACCTTGGCACGAGCCAGGCCGAAGCGGCCGAGACGCGCAACTTCCACCTCGACCAGATCCCCGTCCTTGGCATCGCCCTTATAGTCGGGGTCGATCACCATTTCCTCGCCGCGCCGGTCGATCGGCAGAAGGCGTCCGGCACCACCCGGCGCGTCCTTGAAGACACCCATGGTGGCGCCCCGACGCTTGTCGATCACCTTGATGATGCGTGCCGTATAGGCCGGGCCGCCACGATCGACAGCCGGGAATATCTTGGCAAGGATACGGTCACCCATGCCGGCAACCGGTGCCTTGCTCTTGCCCTGACGGCCCGCCGGTGATTGCTGGCGAATGGCAACGGCTGGCGCCACGCCCTGATCTTCCGGCCACTCGGCCGGGCGGCCGATCAGCTCACCATCCTTGTCGCGCGTGGTGATGTCGAGCACGGTGACGGGTGGCAGCGCACCCGGCCGGATCAGCGACTTGCGCGTCTTCTGCAGCATGCCTTCCTGCTCCAGCTCCTGCAGCAGGCGCTTGAGCTCGACGCGGCTTTCGCCCTTCAGCCCGAAGGCCTTCGCGAGCTCGCGCTTGGAGGCTTTCTGCGGATGCTCGGCGATGAAACGCAGGATGACGTCTCGCGGCGGCAGGATGCCGTGCACGATGTTCAGCGGCTCAGGCGCAGGTTCCTTGCTCGCGCGTCCGAATTTTCCCGGGCGCTTGCCCATGGCTCTCGTAGTCTCGCGCGGTTCTCTCGCCACTCTCAGCTCTTTTTCGTTTTCGCCGNTGCCTTTGCCTTGGTTGCTTTCGGCTTTGCGGCAGTCTTTGTCGTCTTTGCTTCGGCCGCCGCGGCCTTCGGCTTCGCGGCTGGCTTAGCCTTCGCAGCTGTTTTNGCCTTGGTCTTGCCTGCGGGAGCCTTNCCGGCCTTTTCCGCAATCAGGGCCAGCGCTTCCTCGACGGTAATGGCCTGCGGATCCTTGCCCTTCGGCAGCGTCGCATTGACCTTGCCCCAGTTGACATAGGGGCCGTAGCGTCCGTCGCGAACGGTGATCGCACCACCGTCAGGATGATCGCCCAGTTCCTTCAGCGCCGCCGGTGTGCCGCGGCCTCCGCCCGGCGCCTTGGCCTGCTTTTCGGCAATCAGTGTCACGGCGCGGTTGAGACCGACCGAGAAGACGTCCTCGATGCTCTCCAGATTGGCGTAGGTGCCGTCATGCAGCAGGAACGGCCCATAACGGCCGAGCCCGGAAGAGATCATCTTGCCGCTTTCCGGATGCTTGCCGATATCACGCGGCAGCGAGATCAGAGCCATCGCCTTCTCGTAGTCGATATCTTCCGGCTTCCAGCCCTTGGGCAGCGACGAACGCTTGGCTTCCTTGCCGTCACCGCGCTGGATATAGGGTCCGAAACGGCCCGAACGCAGCGTCAGTTCCTCGCCGGTGGTCGGATCGGTGCCGAGGCTCTTCGGCTCGTTCAGCGCAACGCCTTCGGCCTCGCCGCCATTCTCGGAGGAGAGTTGGCGCGTATAGTTGCATTCCGGATAGTTAGAGCAGCCGACGAAGGCGCCATATTTGCCGAGCTTCAGCGACAGGTTGCCGGTGCCGCAGACCTGGCAGATGCGCGGATCGCTGCCGTCCTCACGCTTCGGGAAGACCAGCGGCGCCAGCGCGTCGTTGAGCGAGTCCAGAACGTTGGTGACGCGCAGCTCCTTGGTGTCTTCGATCTGCGAGAAGAAATCCTTCCAGAAGTCGCGAAGAACCTGCTTCCAGTTGAGTTCGCCAGCCGAAATCCGGTCGAGCTTCTCTTCGAGGTCTGCCGTGAAATCGTACTCCACGTACTTTGTGAAGAAGCTTTCGAGGAAGGCGGTAACGAGGCGCCCCTTCGCCTGCGGGATCAGCTTGCGCTTGTCGATCGTCACATAGTCGCGGTCGCGCAGTGTCGCGAGCGTTGCGGCATAGGTGGACGGACGGCCGATGCCGAGCTCTTCCATCTTCTTGATGAGCGAGGCTTCGGAATAACGCGGTGGCGGCTCGGTGAAATGCTGCGTCGAGTTGATCTTCTGCTTGGCGAGGTTCTCGCGCGCATTGATCTCCGGCAGGCGGCCATCCTCGTCATCAGCATCGTCGCTCTGTTCGCCATCCTCCTTCTGGTCGGTATAGGCGGCAATGAAGCCGTCGAAGCGGATGACGGAGCCGACAGCGCGCAGGCCGGCCTTTTGGCCGTTATTGTCGGCGAGAATTTCAGCCGTTGTGCGCTCGATTTCAGCGGATGCCATCTGGCTGGCGATACCGCGCTTCCAGATCAGGTCGTAGAGACGGATCTGGTCGGCATCGAGGAACTTGCGGACACGGTCCGGCGAGCGGTTGAAATCCGTCGGACGGATCGCTTCGTGCGCTTCCTGGGCGTTCTTCGCCTTGGTGGAGTAGAAACGTGCTTTTTCCGGCAGGTAGCGGTCACCGAACTGCTCGCCGATGGCGCGCCGCGCTGCATCGATCGCTTCCGGCGCCATCTGCACGCCGTCCGTACGCATATAGGTGATGAGACCGACGGTTTCGCCGCCGATATCGACGCCTTCATAGAGCTTCTGCGCAATCTGCATGGTGCGCGATGCCGAGAAGCCGAGCTTGGAGGAGGCGGCCTGCTGCAGCGTCGAGGTCGTGAAGGGCGGAGCCGGATTGCGCTTGACGGGCTTTGCCTCGACGCTTTCGACGACATAGCTTGCGCCTTCGAGCAGCGCCTTCAGCTTGCCGGCTTCTTCGCCATTGCCGATCGAGCGCGGCTGCAGCCGCTTACCATTAGCGGCAACCAGCCTGGCTTCGAACTCGTCGCCGCGCGGCGTCTTCAGGAGCGCAGAAAGGTTCCAGTATTCTTCGGAAATGAAGCGCTCGATCTCGGATTCACGATCGCAAACCAGCCGCAGCGCTACCGACTGCACGCGGCCGGCGGAACGCGCGCCGGGCAGCTTACGCCAGAGAACCGGCGACAGGTTGAAGCCGACGAGATAATCGAGCGCGCGGCGCGCCAGATAGGCATCGACCAGCGGGACGTCGATATCGCGCGGATCGGCCATCGCGTCGAGCACGGCCTTCTTGGTGATGGCGTTGAAGACGACACGCTTGACCGGCTTGCCGTTGATGACACGCTTCTTGTTCAGAAGGTCGAGAACATGCCAGGAGATCGCTTCGCCTTCGCGATCGGGGTCGGTCGCCAGGAACAGGGCATCGGAGGATTTCACCGCGTCGGCAATATCCTTCATGCGCTTGGACGAGGCGCCATCCACCTCCCAGAGCATCTCGAAATCCTGATCCGGAAGAACTGATCCATCCTTGGCAGGCAGATCGCGCACATGGCCGAAAGAGGCGAGCACCTTGTATCCTGGACCCAGATACTTGTTGATCGTCTTGGCCTTGGCAGGCGATTCCACCACTACAACATTCATGATGATTCTCTAAAAAAGATGCCGATCCGGCGAAGTAGCAGGCGTAACACGCACTGCAACATGAATACCGGCTCTCCGACATGGACAGGGAATTCGCTGCGGTCAAGAGGTTTGCTCTAATTTTACCTCTTTGCGATGCGTCGCAACCATTGCGAGATTGAAAGTCTATTGCAATTCAGGATGATTACTCTATCGTTTTTGATGTTTGGTTCGGGCTCCTTGTAAACCGGCCTTTTCTGATTTCACAGAGACAATTATGGCGCCCAAGGTTGTAGAAAAAGACATCGATCGCCTGGCGTCACTTGAGAACATTGCCTTCATCCGGCAGATGCTCGCAGAATTGCAGCAGATGGCAGAACGCGAAAAGGCGGAGATGCTGAGCTATCTCATCGAAATGGCCTATGTCGAAGCCGGAGACCTGCAGTCGCGCATGCATGACGGCTCAGTCGAACATGGAAATTGAAACCAGCCCGCCGGCGTGGCGGTGAAGCCGGCCAGCCATATCCAGCTCGAGAAGAACGAGATAGACGGCGGAAGCCGAAAGACCGGTGTGACGGATGATGTCGTCCACCTCAACCGGCGTCGGACCGAGTGCATCGATGACGAGCGAGCGATCCGTTTCGTCGGGCGGAAGCGACATCCTGCCGCCTTCGCGCTTCGGTTCTTCCGCTGATGGCGGAGAGAAGAGATCGGGTTGAGAGAGCGGTGCAAGGGCCTCGACGACATCCTCGGGTGAGGTGACGATCATTGCCCCGTCCTTCAAAAGCCCGTTGGTGCCGTGACAGCGCGGATCGAGCGGCGAGCCCGGCACGGCAAAGACCAACCGCCCGAATTCGCCGGCCATTCGCGCCGTGATCAGCGAACCGGAACGAACCGCTGCCTCCACGACCACGACGCCGAGTGAAATGCCTGATATCAGCCGGTTACGACGCGGGAAATCGCGGGCACGCGGCTCCCAGCCGAAAGGCATCTCACTGACGGCAAGACCGTTGCCATTCCATATATCCTCGAGCAGACCGGCATTTTCAGGCGGGTAGGGTTGATCCAGCCCGCCGGCCATGGCGGCTATGGTTCCGGTGCCAAGGCTTGCCCGGTGGGCGGCCGTATCGATGCCGCGGGCAAGCCCGGAGACGATGGCGTACCCGGCTCGTCCGCAGTCGCGCGCAACCATCGCCGCGAATTTCGCCCCGCTGATCGAGGCATTGCGCGAGCCGACGATGCCGATGGCCGACCGGTTTGCCACGGAAAGATCGCCCTTGACCGCCAGGAGCGGCGGCGCGCCGTCGATCTGGCGCAGCGCCTGCGGATATTCGGGCTCACCAATGCCGACGAAACGGGCGCCGAAACGCTGCGCTGCCTCCAGTTCGCGATAGGCCTCGGTTTCGGTTGCGATGCGGATCGAACGCGTCGCACCGCCCCGCGCCGAAAGCTCCGGCAGCATGGAAAGGGCCGCTTCTGCCGAGCCGAAATGGTTGATGAGATCGCGAAAGGTTGCAGGGCCGACATTGTCGGAACGGATCAGCCGCAGCCAGGCGATCCTCTGCTTGTCGGTCAGCGCAACTCCCTTTGGCCTTGCGCTGAGCGCGTCCATTATCCCTTAGCCCCGATCTTGCTTTCCGTGCCGTTCATCAGGCGGGAAATATTGGCCTTGTGCTTCCAGTAGGAGATGACGGTCATGATCGCCATGATCGCCGCAACCTTTTCGTCGCCCAATATCCATAATGCAACCGGAATGACAAGCATCGCGATCAGCGCGGAAAGCGAGGAGTAGCGGGTTATAAAGGCGGTTCCCAGCCAGACGGCGGCAAAGAGCAGAACCATGAGCGGCGCAACACCGAGAAGCGTGCCGATATAGGTGGCGACACCCTTGCCACCCTTGAAACCGATCCAGACGGGGAAGAGATGGCCGATGAAGGCGAAGAAACCGGCCATGATGCCCGCCTCCTCACCCGCGAAATAGGCCATGATCCAGGCGGCTACGGCAGCCTTCAGCGCATCGAGCAGCAGCGTTGCGGCCGCAAGCTTCTTGTTGCCGGTGCGCAGGACATTGGTCGCGCCGATATTGCCGGAGCCGATGCTGCGCACGTCGCCAAGGCCGGCGGCACGCGTCAGGATGAGGCCGAACGGGATGGAGCCAAGCAGGTAGCCCACGACGGCGGCGGCAAGCGCCAGAGGCAGCGTAATCTGCCAGGTGACAAGATCAGATATCATTTTGTTCCCCAATCCTCTGCCGAGAGGCTGCTCCGCAAGGGCTGGGCAGCCCTCAGCCCTGCAATGCGTGAACCAGCTTGCCGCCGACATAGGTGGCGACGGCTCGCCCGCTGAATCGCGCATCCTCGAACGGCGTGTTCTTCGAGCGAGAAAGAAGCATGTCCTTGGCGACAAGCCAAGGTTCTTCCAGATCGATCAATGCAATATCGGCTTTCGCACCGGGCTTCAGCGTACCGGCATTAAGACCGAAGATCTGTGCCGGCCGCGTCGACATCGCATCGATCAGCCGCATCAGGCTGACCTGCTCGCTGTGATAGAGCCGCAAGGCTGCCGCGAGCGTGGTTTCGAGGCCCACAGCGCCATCTTCCGCCTCGCCGAAAGGCAGGCGCTTGGTATCGACATCCTGCGGATCGTGCGAGGAGACGATGATATCGATCGCGCCCCTGGCGAGCGCATCCACCATCGCCACCCTGTCGTCCTCAGAACGCAGCGGCGGATAGAGCTTGAAGAAGGTTCGGTATTCGCCGATGTCGTTCTCGTTGAGCGCCAGGTTGTTGATCGACACACCGCAGGTGACTTTCGCCCCGCGCGAGCGGGCAAGCTCGATCGCCTCGACCGATTCCGGAACGGAGATCATCGCGGCGTGATAGTTGCCGCGCGTCAACTGGGCGATGCGCAGGTCGCGCTCCAGCGGGATCAACTCCGCTTCCTTCGGAATGCCCGAAAGGCCGAGCCAGCTTGCGAGCAGACCTTCATGCATGACGCCATTGGCGCCGAGATATTTGTCACGCGTGGCGCAGGAAATGACGGCGCCGAATTCGCGTGCATAGGTCATCACCCGGCGCAGTACCTGCGTATCGGATATGCTGGCATGCGCGTCGGTGAAGGCGACGGCGCCAGCCTCCATCAGGAGGCCGATTTCCGTCATCTCTTCGCCGGCGAGCCCCTTGGTGATGGCCGCTGCCGGATAGACGTTGACGACGGCTGTATCCCTCGCCGTCTTCTTGACGAACTCGACGAGCGCGATGTCGTCGATCACGGGATGCGTGTCCGGCATCATGATGATGGAGGTAACACCGCCCGCTGCCGCAGCGCGGCTTGCAGAGGCAATGGTCTCGCGGTGCTCGCCGCCCGGTTCGCCGATATGGACGCGGGCGTCAACGAGGCCGGGCGTTGCGACGAGACCGGTGCAATCACGCACGATAGCCCCTGCCGGCGTGCCCTGGTTCTGCGCATCCTTGCCGGCAGCGGCGATGAGGCCATCCTTGACGATAACAGTGCCGACCTCATCGAGATTGCGGGAAGGGTCGATAATGCGGACGTTCTTGAGGACGAGATTGCTCATGCGCCCACTCCATCAGTGCGGGGACCCTGGTTCTGGGAAACGAGGAGCGCCTCCATGACGGCCATGCGCACCGCAACCCCCATCTCCACCTGTTCGGCGATCACACTCTGCGGCCCGTCTGCCACTTCCGAGGCGATTTCTACCCCACGGTTCATCGGCCCCGGATGCATGACGAGGGCATCCTCCTTCGCTGCCTTCAGCGTTTCCGCGTCGAGGCCGTAGAAATGGTAATATTCGCGTACCGATGGCACGAAGGCGCCGGACATGCGCTCGCGCTGCAGCCGCAGCATCATCACCACATCGGCGTCCTTCAGCCCTTCCTTCATCGAATGGAAGACCTCGACGCCCATTTCAGCGATCCCGGCCGGCAGAAGCGTTGCCGGGGCAACAACGCGCACCCGCGCGCCCATGGCGTTCAAGAGCAGGATATTGGAGCGCGCCACGCGCGAATGCAGCACGTCGCCGCAGATCGCTACGATAATGCGTGAGAGCCGGCCCTTGGCGCGGCGGATCGTCAGCGCATCGAGCAGAGCCTGTGTCGGGTGTTCATGCTGGCCATCGCCGGCATTGACGACGGAGCAAGAGACTTTCTGGGCGAGAAGCGCAGCAGCACCGGCGCTGGAGTGGCGGATGATCAGCACATCGGGCCGCATCGCGTTCAGCGTCATCGCCGTATCGATCAGCGTCTCGCCCTTCTTCACCGAGGAATTGCCGACCGACATGTTCATCACGTCGGCGCCAAGGCGTTTGCCGGCGAGTTCGAAGGAAGCTTGCGTGCGCGTCGACGCTTCGAAGAAGAGATTGATCTGCGTCAGCCCCCGGAGGGTCGACGTCTTCTTCTCTCGCTGTCGGCTGATCTTGACGGCTTCGTCAGCCTTGTCGAGAAGATAGGTAATATCCTGCTCTGTGAGGCCCTTGATGCCAATGAGGTGGCGGTGGGGGAAAAAGACCATGACCCTGCCTCTTATTGTCTTCGCGGGGTCTATAAAGAGTGTGGGGGGAAGGGGCAAGCGCGTGCTGTGGGCAAATCCCATGTTCCCCATGCATTTTCCGTCGAATCCCGCTACTGCATGATTCCTTAAATCGGAATCGATTTAAGGATAAAATTATGCAGCAATTTAAAGTGCTACAGCGTCCTTTGCGCGTCTGAAAAGACGCGCGGCGCTGTAGAGCAGAAATCTGCCAATCACGAACTTCCGGTTTCCCTTTGCCGGGCTCATGAAATAGAAGCGACCTATGACCTCCGCAAACCGGACTGAAGACAAACTCGCCGAACTCAACCAGCCGAGCCTCTGGTCGGGAATCAATGCCTATCGATCCGATCCGCTGGTCGTCGATCTGACTGCCGCGCTGCCGCGCACCATCCGCGAAGACCTTGAAAACATGGGTCGCTTCGTGACTTCGCCGGAAGCACAGGAACTGGCGCGCATGGCAAACCAGGGAACGCCGCAGCTGCGCACCCATGGCCCGCGCGGCGAGCGATTGGACATCGTCGAATTCCACCCGGCCTGGCATGCGCTGATGCGCCGTTCCATGGCCTCCGGCCTGCATTCCTCCGTCTGGGATCCGCAGGCCGATACGGAGGCCAAGGATCAGGGCCATCACGTTCGCGCAGCCCGCTTCTATCTGACCGCACAGCTCGAATCCGGCCATCTTTGCCCGCTGACGATGACGAGCGCATCCGTTGCCGCTCTCTCGGCTTCACCGGCGGTCCAGAAGGACTGGGCGCCGAAGATCCTCTCGCGCAAATACGACTCGTCCAATCGTCCCGCCATGCAAAAGTCTGCCGTGACGATCGGCATGGGCATGACGGAAAAGCAGGGCGGCACGGATGTCCGTGCCAACAAGACCGCGGCCGAAAAGGTGAGCGAGGGCATTTACCGGCTCTCCGGCCACAAATGGTTCATGTCCGCGCCGATGAGCGACGCCTTCATCATGCTAGCGCAGACCAAGGAGGGCATGGGCTGCTTCCTGGTGCCGCGCCTGCTGGAGGATGGTTCTGCCAACGGCCTGCAGTTCCAGCGCCTGAAGGACAAGGTCGGGAACCGCTCCAACGCCTCAGCCGAGGTGGAATTCACCGATACGTTCGGCTTCCTGCTCGGGGGTCCCGATGCCGGCATCCGCACTATTCTCGACATGGTGACGCTGACGCGGCTCGACTGCGCTCTGGCCTCTTCCGGCATCATGCGCGCTTCGCTCGCCGAGGCCGTCCACCATACCCGAGGTCGTAGCGTCTTCGGCAAGATGCTGGTCAACCAACCGATCATGACCCGCGTGCTCGCCGACATGGCGCTCGATGTGGCAGCCGCCACGGCTCTTTCCTTCCGCCTGGCAGATGCCTTCGATAAGGCGCGCGGCAATGCCGAGGACGCGGCCTATGCCCGCGTCATGACGCCGGTCGCCAAATACTGGTGCTGCAAACTTGCCCCTTCGCTGATCTATGAGGCGATGGAGTGTATCGGCGGCAGCGGTTACATCGAAGAGCGTCCGATCGCCCGCCACTATCGCGAAGCCCCGGTCAATGCGATCTGGGAAGGCTCGGGCAACGTCATGGCGCTCGACGTGCTGCGTGTGCTGAACCGCGGCAAGGATCTCTTCGAGACGGTCTTTGCAGGCTTTGCGCGCGATCTCGGCCCCGCCGGCAAGAAGACGATCGATGTGCTGCGCGCCGCAATCGCGCTCTGCGAACAGGATGAGGGCGCTGCCCGCCTTCTCGTCGAGCAACTGGCGCTCGTTGCCGGCGCCGCCGAGCTTTACCGCCTCGGGGCAGGGCGTATCGCCGATGCCTTCATCGAGACCCGTCTCGCCGGCGGCTGGCGCTCCACCTACGGCATGCTCGATTCCCGCTTTGACGCGAGCTACATCGTCGATCTGCTTTACCCGCCAGCGGCTTGATACAGGTGTTTCGGAACGCACGGCGGGACGATCTCGATCAGATCTACGGCATTTCGCTTGCGACCGGCAATGGCGGTCAGGATGCGAGCCACCTCTACCGTGACGGCCGCCTGATCGGCCATATCTATTCTGCGCCCTATGTCGTGCTCAACCCG
>JGI25159J45721_1000199_pt1 | contig 27917 bp, 27 predicted proteins | sample AraplaMF_Cvi_mLB_FD_45721 | JGI IMG/M metagenome (IMG submission 45721)
GCCATTGCCCCGCTCGGGCTTTACGGCACGATTGCGCTGAAGAAGCTGGAGACTGCGCGCATCGAGCATGTGCTGACGCGCCAGACGCACAATTCCGACGGTTCGGTGGAACTGCAGGTCACGGCGACGCTTTTTGCCAAGGATCCCGGCATCGCGCAGCTCTATTTCGATCTCGACGGCGAGCGCGTAAGGCTCGATGTCGGCGTCAGTGCCGGCGAGACCAATGTCAACCACGTCTTCCAGATCGACAATCCGCGCCTCTGGTGGCCCTCGGGCAGCGGCGAGCAGGCGCTTTATACGCTGACCGTCGAACTGCCGGCCGACAGCGTGACGAAGCAGATCGGGTTGCGCACCATCGAACTCATCACCACGCCGGATGCTGCCGGCAGCCGCTTCGCCTTCAAGGTCAACGGCCGTGAAATCTTCTGCCGCGGCGCAAACTGGATTCCGGCGGACGCGCTCTTCTCGCTATCTTCTGAGGAAAAGACAGAGGATCTCTTACAGTCGGCCAAGGCCGCCAACATGAACATGATCCGTGTGTGGGGCGGTGGCTTCTACGAACACGACTGGTTCTACGATATCTGCGACCGGCTCGGGCTCATGGTCTGGCAGGACTTCATGTTCGCCTGCAACCTCTATCCCTCGACCGAGGACTTCCTGGAGAATGTTGCAGTTGAAGTGGATTATCAGGTCCGCCGGCTCTCTTCGCATGCCTCGATCGCCCTCTGGTGCGGCGATAACGAGCTCGTCGGCGCGCTCACCTGGTTCGAGGAGTCCCGCAAGGATCGTGACCGCTATCTCGTTTCCTACGACCGACTGAACCGCACCATCGAAGTGGCGGTGAAGAAGGCGCTGCCTGGCGCCCTCTGGTGGCCGTCGAGCCCGGCCTCCGGCTATCTTGATTACGGCGATGCCTGGCATGCCGATGGTTCCGGCGACATGCACTACTGGTCGGTCTGGCACGAAAACAAGTCGTTCGACAATTACCGCTCGGTGCGCCCGCGCTTCTGCTCGGAATTCGGCTTCCAGTCCTATACGTCGCTGCCGGTCATCAAGACCTATGCCGACGCCAAGGACATGAACGTGGCATCGCCCGTCATGGAGCTGCACCAGAAGAATGCCGGCGGCAACGAGCGTATTGCCGGCACGATGTTCCGCTACTTCCGCTTCCCGAAGGATTTCCCGAATTTCGTCTATCTCAGCCAGATCCAGCAGGGTCTCGCGATCAAGACGGCGGTGGAATACTGGCGTTCGCTGAAGCCGCATTGCATGGGCACGATCTACTGGCAGCTGAACGATACCTGGCCGGTCGCGTCTTGGTCGAGCCTCGATTACGGCGGGCGCTGGAAGGCGATGCACTACCTCGTCAAGCGCTTCTTCCAGCCGGTGGCGGTGGCCGCGATCCCCTCGGAGGACGGCAAGTCGATCCGCTTCTCGCTGGTCAATGACACGCTCGAAGATGTCAGCGTCGATCTTTCGATCTCGATCCTGACGATGAAGGGCGAGCGCAAGCATCTGAAGAATGTGCAGGCCATGTGCGCGCCGGATGCTGCCTGCACTGCCGCCACGCTCGACGTGTCGGAGATTCCCGAGGGCACGCTGCTTGCCTGGCATTTCACCGCATCCAATGGCATGGGCGGCGAGGGGCATTTCGTCAATGGCACCTACAAGGCGCTGGAACTGGAGCCGGCGGGTCTTTCCGTCGTCCGCGAATTCGTCGAGGAGAACGGCTCGATCGACCTCGACGTCACCGCCAAGGGCCTGGCGCTCTTCGTGATGATCGAGACGGATGTTGACGGCAAATATTCCGACAATGCCTTCGACCTGGCTGCCGGCGAAAGCCGCCGCATCACCTTCACCCCGGCAAAGCCTCTCGAAAAGGGCAAGCTGCCGGAATTCCGCTTCTATGACCTGCATTCCTGCCAGTCGGCAGATTGATCTTACGTGAGAACGGGCACGAGGCCCGAGGAGGATGACATGACCAAGCTCAGCTATCAGCTCTATAGCGCCCGCAATTTCCCGCCGCTTTCGACGATCTTCGAAAAGCTCGGCAAGGCNGGTTACGCCGAAGTCGAAGGTTTCGGNGGCNTCTATGCGGAACTCGATGAGGCNGGCCTCAAGAGCCTGCGCGCCGATCTCGACAAGAACGGCCTCGTGATGGCGACCGGCCATTTCAGCCCCGATTTCCTCGACGGCAATGTCGAGAAGTCGCTGCAGATCGCCAAGATCCTCGGCATGGATTCGATCTATGCGCCGCACCTGATGCCCGACCAGCGCCCGACGGATGCGGCCGGCTGGCTCGCTTTCGGCAAGCGCCTGCAGGAAATGAGCAAGCCCTACAAGGATGCGGGCTATGAATTCGGCTGGCACAATCACGACTTCGAATTCGTGAAGCTTTCGGACGGTTCGCTGCCGATCGAGCGCATCTTCGAAGGTGCGCCCGGCATCACCTGGGAAGCGGATATCGCCTGGGTCGTTCGCGGCGGTGCCGATCCCTATGCTTGGGTCGAAAAGCTCGGTGACCGTATCAGCGCCGTTCACGTCAAGGATATCGCACCGGCTGGTGAAGCCACGGACGAAGGCGGCTGGGCCGATGTCGGCCATGGCACGATCGGCTGGGCGAAGCTGCTTCCGGTCGTCAAGGCAAAGACCAAGGCCAAGCATTTCGTCGTCGAGCACGACAATCCCAATGATATCGACCGCAACATCACGCGCTCGATCGCTTCCTTCAAGACCTACTGAGGCAGACCATGACCAAGGAACTTGGCGTCGGCATCATCGGATGCGGCAACATCTCCACCACCTACTTTTCGCTGTCACCGCTCTTCAAGGGGCTGAAGGTGCTGGCCTGCGCCGATATCAACGCGCAGGCTGCAAAGCAGCGCGCCGAAGAATATGGCGTTGTCGCGCAGACGATCGAAGAGCTTCTCGCCAATGACGAGATCGACGTCGTCGTCAACCTGACGATCCCGGATGCGCATTATCCGGTGTCGAAGGCAGCGCTCGAAGCCGGCAAGCACGTCTACTCGGAAAAGCCGCTCGTGCTGACGCTCGAGCAGGGCGAAGAGCTTCGCCGCATCGCCAAGGAAAAGGGCCTCGCCGTCGGCTGCGCGCCCGATACATTCCTCGGCGGCGCGCATCAGCTTGCGCGTAAATTTATCGACGACGGCGGTATTGGCCGCATCACGTCGGGCGCCTGCTACGTCATGGGCCCGGGCATGGAAATGTGGCACCCGAACCCGGACTTCTTCTTCCTGCCGGGCGGCGGCCCGATCCTCGACATGGGGCCGTATTACATTGCCAACCTGATCAACCTGGTCGGACCGGTGAAGCGCGTTGCCGGCCTGACTTCGATGGCATCGGAAACCCGCACGATCACCAGCCAGCCGCGCAATGGCGAGATCATCCCAGTCAAGACGCCGACGACGATCCAGGCGCTCCTGGAATTCGTTTCCGGCGCAACCATCACGCTGACGGCAAGCTGGGATGTCTGGTCGCACCGCCATGCCAATATGGAGCTCTACGGCACGGATGGTTCGCTCTACGTGCCGGACCCGAACTTCTTCGGCGGCGTCGTAGAGGCCAGCGGCCGCGACAAGGACATCAAGGCGCTGGAAGCCTGGGACCACCCGTTCGGCAAGTTCAACCAGGAAAGCCCGAACGGCCCGCGCGCCAACTACCGCACGGCCGGCCTTGCCGACATGGCCATGGCGCTGATCGAGGGCCGCGATGCACGCTGCTCGCTCGACCGCACGCTGCACGGCGTCGACATCATGACTTCGATCCTGAAGTCGGGTGCAGAAGGCCGGTTCGTGGATCTCACCACGACCTGCACGCAGCCGGCGGCGCTCGGTATCGAAGAGGCGCAGGCGCTCTTGAAGTAAGGTAAGCGGTGCGCCGTACGCTTGTCGTGCGGCGCACCCCTCCGTCATCCTGGGGACAGGCCCGAGGGTGACGACAGGCGGGGAGGGCCGGCCCCAAAGCTGGCTCCGTTGAAGTTGTCGAGAACACGCGCCACGCGCTTGCCGTATCGGTGTGCTTGATCCAATAGTGCCGTCGCGCCCGGCCCCATACGAGGGGCAGCGACGTTTTCAGCTTTCGACTGCCGCCTGATGCGGTCACGAAAGAGAAGCACTTTTACAGGTTGAGGAGACCTCAGATGAGCTGGCAACCGGCCGAAGACCGTTATTCGAAGATGAAATATAACCGCACGGGCCGTTCCGGCCTGAAGCTGCCGGCCGTTTCCCTCGGCCTGTGGCACAATTTCGGCGGCGACACCCCGCATGACCGCAAGGTCGACATGTGCCGCACGGCTTTTGATCTCGGCATTACCCATTTCGATCTCGCCAACAATTACGGCCCGCCTCCCGGCAGCGCCGAGACGGCGTTCGGCGAGATCCTGCGCACCGATTTCGCCGGCCTGCGCGACGAGCTGATCATCTCCTCCAAGGCCGGCTACGACATGTGGCCGGGTCCTTACGGCGAGTGGGGCAGCCGCAAGTATCTCGTCGCCTCCTGCGACCAGAGCCTTGAGCGCATGGGCCTCGACTATGTCGACATCTTCTATTCGCACCGTTTCGATCCGGAGACCCCGCTGGAAGAAACCTGCGGTGCGCTCGACTATATCGTGCGCTCGGGCCGCGCGCTCTATGTCGGCATTTCCTCCTACAATTCGCAGCGCACCCGCGAGGCAGCTGCCATTCTGAAGGATCTCGGCACGCCGTGCCTCATCCACCAGCCGAGCTATTCCATGCTCAACCGCTGGGTCGAGGACGACAAGCTGCTCGATACGCTTGACGAGGTCGGCATGGGCTCGATCGTGTTCTCGCCGCTCGCGCAGGGCATGCTGACGACGAAATATCTCGGCGGCATTCCCGCCGACAGCCGCGCGGCGCAGAACCACTTCCTCAAGAAGGACTTCATCCGTCCTTCGATCATCGACAATATCAAGAAGCTCAACGAGATCGCTGAAAAGCGCGGCCAGACGCTGGCGCAGATGGCGATCGCCTGGGTGCTGCGCGGCGGACGCGTGACCTCGGCGCTCATCGGCGCCAGCCGTTCCTCGCAGATCGTCGATTGCGTTGCCGCACTCGGCAATCTCGAGTTCTCGGCAGAGGAGCTGAAGCAGATCGATGTCTATGCCAAGGAGGCCGACATCAACCTCTGGGCCAAGTCCGCAGAGCTGGAATAGTTTTGATCGCCCGGGGCAAACCCCCGGGCGTTTTTCTGGTATAGTTTGACGTACGTATAGCAAGAACCTTGCTCAACGGAGGAGCCGCCATGATCCGCAATCCCATCCTGCCCGGGTTCAATCCCGACCCGTCCATCTGCCGCGTCGGTGACGATTATTACATCGCGACCTCGACCTTCGAATGGTATCCGGGTGTGCAGATCCATCACTCGCGCGATCTGGTNAACTGGAAGCTGGTGCGCCGGCCGCTGGAGCGGGCTTCGCAGCTCGACATGCGCGGCAATCCCGATAGCTGTGGCGTCTGGGCGCCGTGCCTTTCCTATGCGGACGGACAGTTCTGGCTGGTCTATACCGACGTCAAGCGCTTCGACGGCAACTTCAAGGACGCGCATAATTACATCGTGACCTCGCCTACGATCGAGGGCGAGTGGTCCGAACCCGTCTACGTCAATTCCTCGGGCTTCGACCCGTCGCTTTTCCATGACGAGGATGGACGAAAGTGGTTCGTCAACATGCAGTGGAACCACCGCACCGAGAGCTATGGCGGCTCGCCGAAGTCTCCAGCCTTTGACGGTATCCTGCTGCAGGAATGGGATCCGCAGACGAAGGCGCTGAAGGGCCCGATCAAGAACATCTTCGCCGGCAGCCCGCTCGGCCTGGTCGAAGGGCCGCATCTCTTCCGCAAGAACGGCTGGTACTACCTGACGACGGCCGAAGGCGGCACCGGTTACGACCACGCCGTGACGATGGCGCGTTCGCGCAATATCGACGGCCCCTATGAGCTGCATCCGAACCGGCACCTGATCACCTCGAAGGACAATCCGGAAGCGGCGCTGCAAAGGGCAGGGCACGGGCAGTACGTCGAGACACCAGATGGCCAGGTCTATCACACGCATCTTTGCGGCCGGCCGCTGCCGCCGAAGCGTCGCTGCACGCTGGGGCGCGAGACGGCTCTGCAGAAATGTGTCTGGCGCGAGGATGGCTGGCTCTATCTGGAAAACGGCACTCTTGTTCCCGATGTCGAGGTGCCGGGTCTTGGCGATGCAAAGCGCGCCGAAAAACCTGTTCGCAGCGAGTATTCCTTCGATGGCGGCAAGTTGCCGGGTGATTTCCAGTGGCTCCGCACGCCGCAGCCGGAGCGCATCTTCAACCTGACGGAGCGCCCCGGCCATCTGCGCCTGATCGGCCGCGAGAGCATCGGTTCCTGGTTCGAGCAGGCGCTCGTCGCCCGCCGGCAGGAGCATCACAGTTTTCGCGCGGAAACGGTGGTGGAGTTTGCGCCGGNTACCTATCAGCAGGTCGCCGGCCTGATACACTATTATAACCGCCACAAGTTCCATGCCGTCGTCGTAACCCTGCATGAAAAGCTCGGCCGCTGTGTCACGATTTTCTCCTGCGACGGCGATTATCCGCATGGGCGCATGAGCTTCCCGGCGGAAGCCGGCGTCGCGATCCCGGCTGAAGGGCGCGTGCAGCTCTCCATGGAGATTCGCGAAAACGACCTGCAATTCTTCTGGCAGACGGAAGGCAAGGGCGCCTGGCAGCCGATCGGCCCGGTTCTCGATGCCGGTGTCATCTCGGACGAGGGCGGGCGCGGCGAGCATGGCTCCTTTACCGGCGCCTTTGCCGGCGTTTTCGCCTTCGATACGTCAGGCCGGGCAAAGACGGCCGATTTCGACTGGTTCAATTACGACGAGCTTTGAGGGCTTCATGGCTGGCGATACCGGCATCGAGCGGCTGAACGAAACGCATGTCGAGGGCTTTCACCGGGCTCTCGACATTGTGGCGCGCGAGCGGAAATATCTGAGCATGCTTGAAGCCCCGCCGCTGGAGGAGACGCGCAGGTTTGCGCTGTCTTCTATTGCCAACGGCAACGTGCACTTCGTCGCCCTCGATGGCGGCGAGGTGATCGGCTGGTGCGACATCCGCCGGCATCACTTTCCCTCCCACGCCCATCGCGGCACGCTCGGCATGGGCCTGCTTCCCGCCTACCGTGGACAGGGGCTCGGCCGCCGGCTGATCGAGGCGTCGATTGAGGGCGCGCAGCAGGTGGGCATGCTTCGTATCGAACTTGGCGTGCATGCCGACAATGCAAGGGCGATCCGGCTTTACGAGGGGATCGGCTTCGTACGCGAAGGGGTGAGCCGCGATGCGTTTTGCGTCGATGGGGTTTATACGGACGTGATCGAAATGGCGTTGATTGCGCGATAGGTTTCGAGCGGCGGCTGCCGGGTTTTCGCTTCCCCATCGGAGAGACCGTGCCTGCAGGGGCTGTGGAAGCAATGGGCGTGGTCTCCTCATCCGACGCTTTACGCCACCGACCAGGGTCGAGCCACGGGTCTCGACCCGTCCTTCGACCCCCCGCTGAGGAGAGGGGGAAACCGCCCGTTCAAAACACCGTTTCACCACGCCCGATTACGCAGACGTGATATCCGGCAACATGATCTCGCCACCTTCCGTTATCCTGAAATTAGGATATTAGGAATCGCGCATAAGTGCCCGATTCCATTACAGATCTTTAATTTTATTTTCAGATTCCGTTCATTTTCAGGGACGTAATTTCGGGGCGTGTTCAACACGAGGAAACCCCATGAAAAAGATCTTCGCAGCACTTCTCTCTACTTCTTTCCTGCTCTCGCCGATCGTCGCATCGCAAGCCAGCGCCGCCGATCATCGCCGTCCGCCGGTCGTCGTTCACGAGAAGGTCATCGTCCACAAAAAGGTCATCCGTCCGCATTACTGGGCCAGGGGTTACCGCATGTCGGCTGCCGAGCGNGGCCGCTACGGCGAAGTNCGCGACTATCGCCGCTATCGCCTGGCACCGCCGCCGCGCGGCTATCACTGGGTGAGGGCCGATAACGACTACCTTCTCGTCGGTATCGCCAGCGGCGTGATCTCCAGCATCATCGCCGCCAATCGCTGAGTTCACGCGCAATCCCGAAAAGAGGGCGGCTTCGGCCGCCCTTTTTTGTTCGCGGCGCGAATCGCGGTCCTTAGCCGTCAGGCCAATGCACCGCCGGGGCGCATGATCACGCCATCCTCGGTGACGATTGCATCCATTGGAATATCATGCGGCTGCGGCTTGATCGTTCGGATTTGCTGTTGCGAGTATCCGATGCCGATTGCGAGCGGTTTGGGAGAAAGGGCGGCCAATGTTCGGTCGAAATAACCACCACCGACACCAAGGCGATAACAGCCGCGGTCGTAGCCGACCACAGGCGCAATGACGATATCGGGCCGCTGCTCCTGGCCGCCGGTGGGAATGAGAATGCCGAGCACGCCGCGCTCCAGCTTGGCTCCCGGCGTCCAGGCGCGAAATGTCAGCGGACCCGCTTTTTCTGCCACGACAGGCAGAAGGCAGGCCGCGCGCCCCACGATCTCCTTCATCCAGCCGCGCAGATCCGGCTCTCCCTGAAAGGGCCAGTAGACGCTGACGGATTTTCCCGCGACGACAGGGCCCAGAAGCCGGTCGAGCTGGGCCGATATCAGCGCCGTCTTCTGCTCCCGATCGGTTGAGCCCATCGATTTGCGGGCGTCGATCAGGCGCCTGCGCTCGCCACGGCGCCATTCCCGCACCACCTCCCACGGCTCTTCGAGACCCATATAGGCGGGATCGACTTCGTGCATCAGGCATGCGGGCGAGGCATAGGCCTCTGGTTCGTCTTTCTGCATCTGGCGGTCCGATCGGAAGAAGTTTTCAGTTCATGTGACGATTTTGGGCCGTGGGACGATTGCGATCATTCTCTGATTTGGAATAATAGACAAGTTCGTTCATCAAGCGAGATCGATGTGGATCTGTCTTCCCTGGAAATTTTCCTTGCCGTCGCCGAAGAGGGCAGCGTGACCCGCGCAGCCAGGAGGCTCTCGCGCGCGCCGTCCAACGTCACGACCCGTATCCAGGCCCTGGAAGGGCAGATGGATGCGGTGCTGTTCAGCCGCGACGGCAAGCGCATGACGCTGACGACCGAGGGGCAGACCTTCCTTTCCTATGCGAAACGGCTGACGGCCCTGGCCGGGGAGGCGCAGCTTGCGCTCAAGGGTATCCGTCCGCAGCCGGTGCTGCGTCTCGGTACAATGGAAAGCACGGCCGCAAGCCGGCTTCCGCCTGTACTTGCCCGTTTCAATGAGCAGAACCCGGATATTGCCCTGAAGCTCACGCTTGGCGCCACGCGGGAGCTGACAAAGGCGGTTTTATCCGGCGANCTCGATTGCGCGCTGATTGCCACACCACAGGGCGAACCCGGCTGGCTGTCATCCGCAGGTCCGGATGCCGGCGATCTCCATTCTGCGCGCGTCTACGAGGAGGACCTCCTGCTGGTGATGCCGCCGCATCATGCCTCGGTCGAAGTACCTCAGGATATCCGCCTTCCGGCGCTCGCCGCGCTCGAGCCGGGCTGTACCTACCGGCAGATTGCCGAGCGATGGATGCGCACCGGCGCCAATCTGCCGACGGTGGAGATGACGTCCTATCATGCAATCCTTGCCCAGGTCATCGCCGGCAATGCCGTCGGCGTCATGCCGCGCTCGGTGCTCGACATGCTGCCCTGGAACAAAGAGGTTACCATCCACCGGCTCGGCCTGGTCGATACGCTCTTGATTTCCAGGCGGCAGCAGCGATCCGATCCGTTGCAGGCCTTCGAGCAGGTCATGCTCATGTCGGCCAATCCGCCCGCCATGCTGCAATAGCAGCGCCTTTCAATTTCGTTCGCAGTCGTCTTCAAAGAGTTTCTCATGCGCTTACCAAATCCCGACGAGCCCCGCCGGTCCTCCATTTCGCGGCTCTTCCACCCCATTCTTGCCGGTGCGACGCTGCGCGACCGGCTGCTGGCCTGTCTCGGCGCACTCGTCTCCATTGCGCTGACGGGCCTGCTCTGCGGCGCGCTTTTCGGCGAAGGCTCTCATCTGCCGCTGATCGTGGCGCCCATGGGGGCGTCTGCCGTGCTGCTCTTTGCGGTGCCGGCGAGCCCGCTCGCGCAACCCTGGTCGATCATCGGCGGCAATACGATCTCGGCGATCATGGGGGTGGTGGCGGCGAGCCTGATCCATGATCCGATCATTGCAACCGGGGTCGGCGTGTCGCTGGCGATCGCCGCCATGTCCTTCACCCGCTGCCTGCACCCTCCCGGCGGGGCGGCGGCACTGACGGCCGTGCTCGGCGGTCCGGTTGTCGCCAGCTGGGGCATGCTCTTTCCCTTTGTGCCGGTCGCGCTGAATTCTTGCCTGCTGGTGGTGCTCGGCCTCGTTTTTCACAAGCTGTCGCGGCACAATTACCCGCATGTGGTGGCAGTACCCGTCAACACGCACCTGACGGCGGACCGGCCGGCGGCTGAACGCACCGGCTTTCAGGAAGAGGATATCGATGCGGCACTCGCCAAGCTCAACGAGACCTTCGATATCGACCGNGCCGATCTCGGCCGGCTGTTGCGCCAGGTGGAGTTTGAGGCGGTTGCCCGNTCGAATGCCGAGATCCGATGNGCCGATATCATGTCGCGCGATGTGATCGCGATCGATGCCGATGCAACGGTCGAGCAGGCGCGCTGGCTGCTGCTGAACCACAATATCAGGACATTGCCGGTGCGCGACGAGGCCGGAAAGCTGATCGGCACCGTCGGTCTGCGGGAGCTCGCAGTCGCCGCCGGTTCGGTCGAGCGGCTGGTCTCGCCGGCCACGACTGCGCGTGCCGATGACGTGGCGATGGGCCTGCTGCCGGATCTGACGGACGGGCGCACCCATGCCGTCATTATCGTCGATGGGGAGAGGCGTATNCTCGGATTGATTTCNCAGACGGATCTGCTGAGCGCTGTTGCACGGGCCTTACCGAAGGGTGGCAAGNGGCCGGAAGTCGCGGCCTAAAGCAAATCCGCGGGCGCGACGCGCAATCAGCGCANNCCGAGATAGACGAGAAGGCATGCTGCCGCAGCGGTGACGGCAAGTTTCGGCCACCNGTCGTCAAAGACGAAGGCGAGCAAGGCTCCGCCGGTGAGCGTTACGCTGGCGCTCCAGAAACTCTTGTCGGCGCAAGTGAGCGCGAGGGCNGCGAGGAATACCGCGCTTGCCACCATCGTCACCGGTGCCGACGCCCGGACGATGTCATCCTCCACCACATAGGGGAGAATGAAGCGCCGCAGGCTGAGGGCGAGGGCGGCTCCGAGCAGGAGGTCGGTAAAGACAGGCGGCATGGCACATCCGATTGTTTCGAGTGAAACCGTTGCAAGCGGTGTGCCAGTCGCGGGAATTTCGGCCGAGCCCCGCGGCTGCGGGAGATCGGCTCGGGGAGGGCCCACAGTTTTGGGGTTCGTGCCCATTTATTGAATTTGGGATGATGAAAAAAAGATCATAAAGTCGATGTGCGCAAAGTTTCATCCGAGGGGCAGGCTGCCAGGGCGAGGCTCGACCCGGCAGGCGCAGGTGCGACCCTGTTCAATGCCTAGTCCCGCCGGCGCGAAGGCATGACCAGTTCGGCGATGGTTCTTAGGACAGGCTTCGGTTTGCTTGCTTCATTCCCGGTTCCATCTCCGTAAGTGAGCGGATGCAGCCCCTCGATCGGCGGCAGCGGTTCGCATTCGATGCACAGGCAACGATAGGGCCTGATCGCCGTCGCCTTCATGCTGCCTGCCGGCTCCAGCTGGCGAAGGGGTCGGGCAGATTGCGCCAGCGCTCCGGCGTGAAGCTGGCGCTCTCCATCAGGCAGGCGTCGAGCTCCCGCCTGATCCAGGACTCATCCATCGGATCGGCGCCGATGAAGACGATTTCCTGGCGGCGATCGCCCCAGATAGGGTCGAGATAGGGGCCGATGCCGTTGAGGAAGCCGGTCTCCTGCGGCCATTGTTCACGCGGGACGGCCGCCCACCAGAGGCCCATCTTGCCGGTGCGCACAATCGCGCCGGCCTGGCTGATTTCGCCGACATAATGCGGGCGCGTGGCAAGCCAGAAGAAACCTTTGGCGCGCACCACTCCCGGCCAGGATTTATCGAGGAAGGCCTGCAATCTGGCGGGGTGAAAGGGGCGTCTTTCGCGATAGACGAAGGAGCGGATGCCGTATTCCTCGGTTTCCGGCACATGATCCTTGAAGCCGTGCAGTTCCTTGTACCAGAGAGGGTGGGTCTCGGCCCTGTCGATATCGAAGCGGCCGGTGCCNAGCACATCNTTCAGCCCGACCTTGCCGAAATCCGTCTCGATGATGCGGGCATCGGGGTTGAGGCCGGTGATAATCTTTCTTGCCGCATCGCTNTGCTCCTCGCTTGCCGTGCCGATCTTGTTCAGAACGACGATATCGGCGAATTCGATCTGCTCGACGAGGAGNTCGACGATCGTCCTGTTGTCGCCGTCACCGGCGGTTTCGCCGCGGTCGGCGAGGAANTCGGCCGAGGCGTAGTCGGCAAGCAGGTTGGCGGCATCGACGACNGTCACCATCGTGTCGAGGCGGGCGATATCGGAGAGGCTCAGCCCGTCCTCGTCGCGGAATTCGAAGGTGGTGGCGACGGGCAGGGGCTCGGCAATGCCTGTCGATTCGATCAGCAGGTAGTCGAAGCGGCCCTGTTCGGCGAGCTGGCGGACTTCCTTCAGAAGATCGTCGCGCAGCGTGCAGCAGATGCAGCCATTGGTCATTTCNACCAACTGTTCCTCGGTGCGGGAGAGATTGGCGCCGCCATCGCGCACAAGGGCGGCATCGATATTCACCTCGCTCATGTCNTTGACGATGACGGCGACGCGCATGCCTTCGCGATTCCCGAGCACATGATTGAGCAGCGTCGTTTTCCCGGCGCCGAGGAAGCCGGAGAGCACAGTAACCGGAAGTCTCTTGTCCATGATATCATCCTATGATGTTATAACGTAACATATGAGCCGACAAAAAAAGGCGGAACGGGGGTGTCGCCGCCTTCTTTCGCCGCAGCGCTCGCGGGGGCGGGCTGCAAGTTCGACAGGGTGCCTCTTGGGCGTTCCTTACTTGTAGAATGCGCTCATCGCTGCCGACCCTCGTTCGGACTATGCGCTGGCAAGGCAGTTCCGCATGCTGTCGGCGATGCCGCGCATGAGGGAGAAGTAGAGATCGGGGCCGGCAGGCAGGGTGGCGGCTTCGGGGTCGAGCACGCCCGACTTCGCTTTGGTGCCTTCGATGACCACGTTGACGAGACGCGGCTCGAATTGCGGCTCGGCGAAGACGCAGGTTGCGCCGAGATCGCCGACTTTCTTGTGGATCTCCGAGATGCGCTCCGCACCCGGGATGGTTTCCGGGCTGACGGTGATCGAGCCGGCGACGCGGATATGGTAGCGGTGCTCGAAATACTGATAGGCATCGTGGAANACCACGAANGGCTTGTCTTTTACCGGCGCAACGGTCGCGGCGACTTCCTTGTCCAATGCATCCAGCTTGTCGTCCAGCGCCTTTGCATTGGCCTCNTAGGTCAGAGCGTTGGCGGGGTCGGCGGCAACCAGCGTGGTGGTGATCTCGGCTGCCATGGCTTTNGCATTCATGGGATCGAGCCAGAGATGGGTATCGAAGCCGTGGTGGCCGTCCTCATCGTGAGCGTGGGCGTCAGCTGCGTGGTCATGGCCGGCTTCGCCATGCTCGGCGGAAGCACCATCGTGGTCCGCGTCGTCGTCGTGAGCCTCGAACGCGCCGCCTTCGCGGAAGGGCAGCTTCACCAGGCCCGGCGCATCGTCCAGGCGNGCGACGATNGCGTCGGAACCCANCGATTCCAGCGGCTTTTCGAGGAAGGCTTCGAGGCCGGGGCCGACCCAGAATATCACCTTGGCTTGCTGCAGGGCGCGGGCGTTGGAAGGCTTCAGATTATAGGTGTGCGGGGAGGCGGCGCCATCGACGATCAGCTCAGGCTTGCCGACGCCATCCATGATGGCGGATACCAGCGAATGGATCGGCTTGATCGAGGTGACGACGACAGGTGCATCGGCCGCCTGAAGAGCCCCGGCGATGAGGAAGGCCGGGATCGCGAGGGTAATGCCCATCGCCAGTTTCATCAGCATGCTCCGCTTGAATTGCAATTGTTATGTTATTACATCAATTGCGTTATGCTATAACGTGTGCAATAGCAGGACGCAACAGCACTTTCGGAAAATTTGATGCTCTCTCCCGCAAATACCCCTGCTGGTATGAAGGCCGAACCGCTGGTTTCGCTTGAGAATGTCGGCATTCGCCGCGGCGGCCGGTGGCTGGTGCGCGGTGTGGATTTCTCCGTTTCTCGCGGCGAGATCGTCACGCTGATCGGCCCGAACGGCTCCGGCAAATCGACGAGCGCGAAGGCGGCGATCGGCGTCCTGAAGCCGGATGAGGGCAGAGTGACGCGCATTGCCAGCCTCAAGGTCGGCTATGTGCCGCAGAAGCTTGCCGTCGACTGGACGCTGCCGCTTTCGGTGCGGCGGCTGATGACGCTGACCGGGCCGCTGCCCGAGGCCGACATCACGGCCGCGCTTGAAGCCTCCGGCATGGCGCATATGCTGGATGCGCAGGTCCAGCACCTCTCCGGCGGCGAATTCCAGCGCGCCTTGATGGCGCGCGCCATTGCCCGCAAACCCGATCTTCTGGTGCTCGACGAACCGGTACAGGGCGTGGATTTCGCCGGCGAGATCGCGCTTTACGAGCTCATCAAGTCGATCCGCAACACGACCGGCTGCGGTATCCTGCTGATCTCGCACGATCTCCATGTCGTCATGGCGGAAACGGATACCGTGATCTGCCTCAACGGTCATGTCTGCTGCCGCGGCACGCCGCAGGCTGTCAGCCAGAGCCCGGAATATGTGCGTCTCTTTGGCAGCCGGGCTGCGCCGACGCTCGCCGTCTACAGCCACCATCACGACCATACGCATCTGCCCGACGGGCGCGTGCTGCATGAAGACGGCTCGGTGACCGATCATTGCCATCCCGAGGATGGGCATCATCATGATCACGGGCACGCGCATTCGCACGCTCATGCCGAAGCCCATGCTCATGCGCAGGCTGATGGCGATCATCACCACGGGCATGCGCATGGGGAGGCTCACGCCCATACGCACACGCATTCTCAGAGTGGCGCGCAGAGCACGGCCAGGAGCGGGGAGGACCGTCATGCTTGACGATTTCTTCGTGCGCGCCATTCTTGCCGGCGTCGGTCTGGCACTGACGACGGGGCCGCTCGGCTGCTTCATCATCTGGCGGCGCATGGCTTATTTCGGCGATACGATCGCCCATTCGGCGCTGCTCGGCGTGGCGCTCTCGCTGCTCTTCGAACTCAACCTGACGCTTGCCGTCTTCGTGGTGGCCGCTGTCGTCTCGATCCTGCTTCTCTTCCTGCAGAAGCGTCAGGCGCTGTCGGCCGATGCGCTGCTCGGCATTCTCTCACATGCGACGCTTGCGATCGGCCTCGTCATGGTCGCCTTCATGACTTGGGTGCGTATCGATCTCATCGCCTTCCTGTTTGGCGATATTCTGGCGGTTTCCACCACGGATATCGCGCTGATCTGGGGCGGCGGCATCTTCGTGCTGGCGGCCATCGCCTGGCTGTGGCGGCCGCTGCTTGCGGCCACCGTCAATCCGGAACTGGCTGAGGCCGAAGGCCTTCAGCCGGAGCGCGCGCGGCTGTTCTTCATGCTGTTGATGGCGGTCGTCATTGCCATTGCCATGAAGATCGTCGGCATCATGCTGATCACCTCGCTCTTGATCATCCCGGCGGCAACCGCGCGGCGCTTTTCCTCGACACCGGAACTGATGGCCGTGCTTGCCTCGCTGATCGGCGCTGTCGCCGTTGTCGGCGGGCTCTTCGGCTCGCTGACCTATGACACGCCATCAGGCCCGTCGATCGTGGTGGCCGCCCTCATTCTCTTCATTCTGAGCCTGCTTCCCGCCTGGCGCGGGCGCAGGGACCTGCAAGGACAAGGCTCATGACCGCACCGCAAATGACCCGNAACCAGGCGCTCGTTTTCGACGTGCTCGAAAAGGCCGAGGGACCGCTCAGCGCNTATACGATCCTCGACAAGCTGCGCGACCAGGGTTTTCGAGCACCGCTGCAGGTCTACCGGGCGCTGGAAAAGCTGCTCGAATATGGCGTCGTGCATCGCCTCGAAAGCATCAATTCCTTCGTCGCCTGCGCCCATCCNGGCGAGGATTGCCACAGCCACGGCATCGTCGCCTTCGCGATCTGCGAAAGCTGCGGCCAGGTGATCGAATTCCACGACCATGAGGTNGACCANCGNCTGATGGGATGGGTGCGCAGCCAGAAGTTCAAGCCGGCGAAAACGACGATCGAAATCCGCGGCACCTGCGAGGCTTGTGCGGCCTGAACCGGAAACGGGGCCCGGTTACAGGGCCGATGCTCAGTGGACCGTCGATTCATCAGGGCGGATAAAATCGGCCTGTCCGACCATCTTTATCGCTTCAGCGATCCGGTTTGCGACCTCATCNGCGTCGCCTGAAATGGNCTCGTAGTTCTGCAGCAGGTCGGCAATGTTCTCCATTGCCTGTGACAGGCTATTGCTTTCCCCGAGGGCGGTCGAAGAGGCGTGGAGCATGTTGCTGAGCTTCAGCAGCAGCCGCTCGATCTCTTCCCTCGTCATTTCGTCGATACCCTTGGTCTCAGCCACGACCGCCCCCAACGATCAATCCGGAATCTGCTTGAAATGCGATTGCTAATCACTTGCATTAGCAAAACATAATTGCGAACTATTCGCAACAGAAAACGAAGGGATCTGCTGCCCTGCCGAACCGAAGGTGTAATCGGGAAGGGAGAGGGCCGTCCGGTCTCTCATGATCAAGCGCTGGCGCTGGGGCGGGCGGAGACCGTCGCGTACCACCGCCTGAGCGGCGTGGCGCTCTTGACCGCCTGTGCTGAAAACGTCCTTCCCTGGTCCGTCACCAGCCGCCCGCTGAAGAGCGAACCGCCGACGATCGATCTTGCCGTCGGCCATAAGAGGCCGAACAGCTCGCCGACGCTGGCACTATTCCTCTCCAGGCTGAGGCAGCTTGGCAAGAAGCAGGTGCAAACGGCGAAAGGCAATGCGAATTAAGGAGGTGACGTGGCTATCCGTCGACAGGGGCGAGTGCTGCAAGATGCAAGAGATCTTCGTTCTCCTCGGGCACGTCCTCTGCCAGGCGGGCTGCGGCGATAACCGGCAGCCAGGTGAAGATCTCGTCCGCGGGTAATTCGGCCGCCTTCGCATAGGTGACGACATAGGCCTCGGCGATTGCCGGGAGCACGCGGCGCATCAGGAGGTAGGTGCGGCAGACATCGGCGGCCGGGTTGCCGCTGCAGGCATCGAGCCAGTCGACGATCATGGCGTCACTGGCGGAGCCCAGGATATTCCAGGGATGGAAGTCACCGTGGCAGACCCTGTCACCATCGGGCAGGGCGGCAAGTGTGAGAAGCAGCCGGTCGCGCAGGTCTTGTGTCAGGGGTTCGGCGCTTTCGATATTGGCCGACAGCCTCGATTTCAGCGAGGGGAGGCCGGTGCCGGGTTCGCGGTGCAGGCGCAGGTGCAGGGCGGCCATTTCCTTGATGGCTGACAATGGCGGCTCGGGCGCCATCTCATCGGCAAGGCTTGCCCCGGTCACGCGATCCATCAGAAGGCCCCAACGGCCGTGATAATCGCCGACGACGTGAACCCTGGGCGCTGGCAGCGACAGTTTCTCGGCGATCGCCAGACTGGCGGCTTCGCGAAAGGCGGGGGCTTTCGGCCGGCCGGGCTTATAGAGCTTCAGCGCCAGCGTGCCATGTTCAAAGACTTCCGCTTCCTTGCCGGCGCCGAGCAAACGGCCGATTTCGCTCATGTCGGGCTCCCGTTCATTGAGTCTCTTCGAGAAACATGTGGTGCTGATCTTTGCGGCGGGAAGAGGGAGGCGCCGAAGCGTCGATTGTTGCGGCTGCGGAGACACTGTGTCTGTGCCGACGGGCTTTATCCGGCGCGCGAGGCGTGGATGATGGCGACGAAATAGGGCCGTTGACGATGTCCGCGGCCGGTATTTGGGGGTGTCATGACCATCAAGAATAAAAACTCGGAAACGGTCGCCTGCTGCGGCGAGGAAATCCTGTCGCGCGAACTGCTGCTGAGCGGCGTTTTCGCAGACCTGATTGCCGGGGCGGCGCCGACGCTCCGGCTTCTGAGCGACGAGGAGCGGCAGGCGTCGCTCGCATCGATCCTTGCCGAACGGCCGGAAGGCCCTGTCTGGATTTTCGCCTATGGCTCGCTGATCTGGAATCCGATCATTCTGAGTGTGGAAAGCCGGAAAGCCCGTATCGAGGGCTGGCGCCGGTCCTTTTGCCTTGCCACCGCATCCGGACGCGGCTCGCCGGAAAATCCGGGCCTCGTGCTCGGGCTGGATGCGGGCGGCAACTGCGACGGCGTGGCCTTGCGCCTGGAGGAAGACGATCTCCTGCACGAGCTCGAACTGCTGTGGCGGCGGGAGATGGTGGCCGAGGCCTATATTCCGCGCTGGGTCGACCTGCTTGACGAAGACGGCGCGCGTTTTGGAAGCGGTATCGCTTTCACCATGAACCCGCTGGCAAATACTTATGCCGGCGGCCTTTCCAGGGAAGCGACCGTACAGCGGCTTGCCACGGCGGCAGGCAGTATCGGCAGTTCCGCCGATTATCTGTTTCGTACACGTGAAGGCCTGCGGGCGCTCGATATGTGGGACGAGCTTCTGGAAGGGCTTGCGATCGAGGTGGAAGAGGCGCAGCGCCGGCTGCAGCAATTGCCTGCCGCCGACCTTTGATCAGCCCGATTTTCGAGATCGTTCGGCAAGCATGAGCCGAACCTGGTTCCAGCGAACTGGCTGCGGCCGACAAGGCCTTGTTCCCGACCATATTGCCGATGTGCTGAAGGCCCCGCCGGAGTAGCGGAGCCTTCAACCTGTGTTTCCGATCAGCCGGCGGCGCGTTCGGCGGGCGGGCGGCGGCGCAAACTCGCGGTCTTGATCGCCGGGGGCTGGTAATTGGCCTCCAGCGGGCCCGTTTCGGTGCCTGGGGGTACGATGGCGTCGATGGCGTCGAGCAGTTCGTCGCTCAGGCGCACTTGCGCGCCGGCCAGGAGATCGTCGAGCTGTGCCATGGTGCGGGGGCCGAGGATCGCCGACGTGACGCCCGGATGGGCAATGACGAAGGCAAGCGCCATGTGGGTGAGCGAGATGCCGGCGCCTTCCGCAAGCGGGATGAGCTGCTCGACCGCATCGAGGCTGTTCTCGTTCGACATCTGCTTCGGGAAATAGGCAACGCGGGTGCTGTCCGGCTGGGCCGCACCCCTGCGGTAGCGGCCGGTCAGCATGCCCATGGCGAGAGGGCTCCAGACCAGCGCGCCCATGCCGTAGCGTTCGAGGGCGGGGAGAACTTCGCGCTCGATGCCGCGATGCAGGATGGAATAGGGCGGCTGCTCGGTGCGGAAGCGGGCAAGCCCCCGCTTTTCGGCCACCCANTGCGCCTCGATGATCTCGGAGACGGGGAAGGTGGAGGAGCCGATGGCGCGGATCTTGCCNGCGCGCATCAGNTCGGTGAGGGCCGAGAGCGTTTCCTCGATATCGGTNTCCGGCGCCGGGCGGTGCATCTGGAAGAGGTCGATATAATCGGTCTGCAGGCGGCGNAGAGAATCTTCNACGGCGCGATAGATCCAGCGGCGCGAGCTGCCCTGCTGGTTCGGATCCTGGCCCATCGGGATGAAGCATTTGGTGGCGAGAACNACATTGTCGCGCCGGCCTTTCAGCGCCTTGCCGACGATCTCCTCGGATTCGCCGTGGCTGTACATATCGGCGGTGTCGATGAAGTTGATGCCGGCGTCGAGGGCCTTGTGGATGATGCGGATGGAGTCATCGTGATCGGCATTGCCGATGGCGCCGAACATCATGGCGCCAAGGCAATAGGGGCTGACCTTGATGCCGGTGCGGCCAAGGGGACGGTATTGCATCTTCGTTTCCTTCGAATCTTGGACTGCTCGCGGGAGCAGGTGAATCTTGAGCTGCCCGTCAGGCAGGCTTTGCGGCTGGCAAAGTCCTGGCAAACGAGGTATAAGAGCGCATCCGGAACGCGGTTCCGTTTATACGGAACAATGTTCCGTTTTGCAAGAGGTGTTGATGTGACTGACGGGACGGACCGCCCGGGCGAGGCGCGTGAGGCTGATGGCGGCCATGAAAGGCCTGTAAGNGCGGANGCGCGGCGCAACCTGGATTCGCTGCTGAAAGCCGCCTTGGATGTATTTGCCACTTCCGGCGTGGATGCGCCGGTGCGCGAGATCGCCGACAAGGCAGGGGTGGGCGTCGGCACGCTCTACCGCCATTTTCCGCAGCGCTCGGATCTCATCAAGGCGGTCGTGCGCAACGAGATGGATGCCTGCGCCGATGCCGCCGTGACGCTTGCCGCCGAACACGAGCCGGGAGAGGCGTTGTCGCGCTGGATGCTGCGCTTNACGGANTTCATCATGGCCAAGCGCGGCCTTGCCGCAGCACTCCATTCCGGCGACCCGGCCTATCAGGCGCTGCCCGTCTATTTCGAGCAGCGCATGATCCCGGCGTTGCAGGGCCTGCTGGACAGGGCCGTTGCCGCCGGAGCCGCACGCGGCGATATCGAGGCGAGCGAACTCCTGCGNGCCGGCGCACAGCTTTCCAATCTCGGGCAGGGGGATGANCCGGCGACGACGCGGCGGATGCTTGCGTTGCTGGTGGACGGGCTGCGCTANGGGGCGGGCGTGAAGGGCTGAGGGTCCTGATCCTCGCCGCCTGTCTTCAGGCCGCCGCTGTCTTTTCCTTCGGTTTCAGCAAAATGATCAGCAGCAACCCGGCGATGATGAGGGCCGCACCTTCGAGGTGATAGGTCTGCAGCTTTTCACCGAGGATCAGATAGGCGAGCACGGCGATGAAGATCGTCTGGATGTAGAGGAGCACGCCGGCGCGGGCGGCACCCAGTGCCTCGATGCTGCGGTTGAAGAGATAGTACATGAGCGCGCCGCCGGGGATTGCGACATAGGCGAGCGCGATGAGGCCGCTCGTATTCAGCGTCGTGCGTTCGTCGGCGGTAAGTTCATAGAGGTAGAAGGGTAGGGCTGTCAGCGCCGCCGCACCGAGCAGCAGGACGAGCAGGGCAAGGCGGTTCAGGTCGAATTTCGCGCGCCGCAGCAGCACCGTATACAGGCTGAAGCAGAAGGCGCCGGCGACGATCCAGAGTTCGCCGGGATTGAAGTCGAGGCGCAGCAGCGCATCGGGGCTGCCCTTGACGATGATGAGGAGGATGCCGAGGAAGGCAAGGATGGAGCCGGCCACCTGCCAGCTTCCCATCGGCTCTGACAGCATGACGCGGGCAAGGATCATGGTGATGATCGGGATCAGTGCGATGATAATGCCGGCGGTGGTGGCATCGGCATGTTGAAGGCCGACGAAGATCAGGCCCTGGCAGATGGCAAGCCCCATGCCGCCGATGAAAAGCAATTCCAGGCCGCGTGCCCGCACCAGCGCGAGCATCTCTGAAAAATGGCGTTGGACGATCGGCAGCAGGATCGCGAAGGCGATCAGCACGCGCCAGAAGCAGAGCGCCCAGGGCGGCATTTCGGTGGAGACCCATTTGGCGGCGATATAGACGCCGGCTGAGAGGAGCCAGCAGAGAACGCCCACGGAATAGGCGCCTGCAAGCGAGCCGCCTGCCGCCCGTTCCGTCCCGACACTATCACCATGGACTGCCAAGACATGTATCGCCATCGCCCAGTTATGCCACANATTCCGGGCGCCGCACAGGTGAAGGCGCTGTCGGCAATAAGCGGTAGGACGCAGGCTTATCCTTCCACGCCGAAGATGATCGCAAGGGCGCGGTTCTCATCGATGCCGTGCAGGCGGGCGAGATCTCCGACGGATTGATCCGCCTCGGCCTCTATGCCCTGCTGCCTGAGCCTGGCCAGGAGATCGGCCTCTGACTGACCGGTGACATCGGCCAGGGCCGAGAGCGGGGCATAGACAAGCGCCTGTTCGATCGGGCGCTCCAGCTGCGGCCCGGTGATCTGCCCCCAGCTGAAGACGGAAGCGACAAGCACCGTCGCGAAAACCGCAATGCTGTAGCGGCCCCAGCGCGCCTTCAGATGCGACTGGAAGGGCTTGATGTTGGCGACGATGTGGCCGATGGCGCCAATAACGAAAAACCAGGAGAACCATTGGTGGACGACGGTCATCAGGCCTCGTTCCCACTCGAAGAACATCATGACGCCCGTGCCTGCCATCAGCAGGAAGGAGCCGATCGTCAGGGGTGTCGCCCAGCTGCGTGTGGTGATCCTAGCGGCCATCGGAGCTGCTCCCGATGATTGCCGCGCGCGGTTCTGCTGCGCCGGCGCCGCACTTGCGTGCGCCGGTTGAGATTTGCTGTGCCATATCCACTCCATTATGTGTATAATGCACATATATCAGGGGCGGGGCATGCCGTCAATGAATATGTGTAAAATGCACATATCTTCATCCGCCGACGATTGTCGGCAGGGACGACGAGAGGATTGGCAGAGGCAGCTGGCGATGAAGGGGCGGGGCTGGCACAGCCCCGGCCGAGTTACGATTGAGCGCGGCTTGCGGTCGTCGCTGAAATCGCCGTCAAGGTTTCCGCATCGCGGCCATAGATGTCGTCGAAATAGTGGATGACGCCATCATCCGTCGGCCATGCGGTGAAATAGGAGACGTAGACCGGAACCTGTTCCGGAACCGGCATGTCCTTCTTGGCGCCATCAGCGATCTGCTGGTCGACGAACTCGACCGAGGTCTTGAGGACGGCGGCGGCCATCGCCTTCGGGTTTTCCAGNCGCACGCAGCCATGGCTGAACATGCGGTCCTGCGAGGCGAATTTNCCGCGGGCAGGGGTGTCGTGCATGTAGATGTCGTGCGAGTTCGGGAAAAGGATCTTCAGCTGGCCGAGCGCATTATCGGGACCGGGCGGCTGGACGACACCGATATTCTCAAGTGGCTGCGACCAGTCGACCTTGGCCGATGGCATNGTCTTGCCCTTGACCGAGACCACATAGCCTTCCTTGTCNAGATANGCGGGNTCGCGCTTCAGATGCGGCAGCATCTCGTTGCGGATGATCGATTGCGGCACGCCCCAGTCGGGGTTGAATTCGACCGTCTTGATCGAGGCGTCGAAGAAGTTGGTCTGGTGATCCTGCTGGCCGATCACCGCCTTCATCGAGAGCGTCAGCGTGCCGTTTTCGTAATAATAGGCCATGTAGGCGGGCTGGTTGATGAAGACGTAGCGCTCCGGGAATTCCTGCGGCAGCCAGCGCATTTCCTCCATCGCCACGATCACCTTGTTGATGTTGGCGGCAGTGTCACCGCCTTGGCCAGAGGTGCGCAGGTAATGCAACTCGGCAGCAAGCTGGGCGAATTTCGGATTGCTCGGCAGAAGGCGGTCGAAGACCACCATCAGGTCGGGCGTCGCCGAGAGTTGGGCGATCGTCGCCCTCAGATCGACCGGCTTGCGCTTGAAGTCATAATAGTTGGACAGCTTGTTGGGATCGATGCGGCCGCGGAAATTATCCTGCAGGAACATCAGCATCTTGCCCGAGAGGGAGGCTTCGAACTCGGCCAGTGCTCTCGCGCGGTCCGATCCTTGAGGAGGAGCAACGGCATAGTCGCCGGCATTCAATCCCCAGTCCTCAGCCTGCTTCAGGAGGCTGAGCGCCTGCGCGGCCTTGGGGGTCGGTCCCTTGCCATCGACCCAGATGAGCTTTGCCTTCGGCTGGGCGTAATAGGCCTCGACCGCCTCGGCGATGTCGTTGTTCATCAAGACTTGGAGGCCGTCCATCTCGTTCAGCACCTTGGCCTGATTGCCGCTGGCTGAATCAAAGAGGGCCGACAGCGACGCGCCCGTATCCTGCCGGAGGATATGCACGGGGCGGCGGGCTGGAACCGTATAGTTGGGCCTCGGGCTCGCCTGGGTGACGGGCGATGCCGGCAGCGGCTCGGCGCGCACGGCAATTGCACTCCCCGAGAGCACCAGAAGACCGGCGAGCGGTGCGATCCAGCGGGAAGATGTTTTCAGCGACATTCTGACGTCCTTGAAAGCTGATTGAAACACTGTCTCGGCGCGCAGTCTTGGGCCCAGCGCGCGCGGGCAGTCTGAGTGGGGGCATTGGCTGACTAAAGCGCCAACAATCGGGCAGAAGATGGGCATTGCTTGCGTCTGGCAAGTCCACATAAGCCAGAAGTCTTTGGAACGAAATCACTTTTTCGACAAATCAGCTGTGATCCGTCGACACTTCCGCCGGCGATGCCTTGCGCAGTCTCTGCGACAGGAAATCGATGCAGAGGCGGACCTTGGCGGCGGCAAGCCGGCTGTGAGGGAAGACGGCATGGATCGGGGCGGCGGCGAGCCTTGCCTCCGGCAGCACGATCTCCAGCGCACCGCTGTCGATGTCCTCCTTGACATCCCAGATCGACTTCAGCACGAGCCCGGCCCCTAGACGCGCCCAGCGATGGGCGAGCTCGCCATTGTTGGTGGTGAGCCTGGCGGTGACATTGGCGCTGCGCCCATCCGCAAAGGTCCAGTGCGTGTTGGGCGGCTCGCCGAAAGCGATGACCTCGTGGGCGGGCAGATCGTCGATCGTCTCGGGACGGCCGCGGCGGTCGAGATAGGCAGGGGAGGCGCAGATGACACGACGGTTCGGCGCGATCTGCCGGGCGATCAGGCTGGAGTCGGACAGCGCGCCGAAACGAATTGCGAGATCGTAGCCCGCCTCGACGATGTTCACCAGGCCGTCCTCGGTATCGAGNTGGATGGTGAGATCGGGATGGGCCTCCCGGAATTCATGCAGGAGNGGTGCCAGCCAGCGGCGGCCGAAGGCATAGGTGGCGGTGACNTTCAGAAGGCCGCTTGCCGTATCCCTGCCGCTNGTCGCCTCGGTTTCGGCATCGTCGATCTCGGTCAAGATCTTNGAGCAGCGTTCGTAGAAGCGCGCGCCTTCCTCGGTGAGGGAGAGGGAGCGTGTCGTCCTGTTGACGAGGCGCACACCGAGCCTTTCCTCCAGACGCGACAACTTGCGGCTGACGACCGTCAGCGAGAAGTTCAGATCGCGGGCTGCACCGGAAAGGCTGCCGGCCTGAACCACGCGCACGAAGACCAGCATGTCGAGGAAGTTGTCGCTCATATTCTTGCTGATATCGCAAGAGACAGTCTACGACAATATCCATTCCGGCAAGAGCCCTGTCGCGCTAACTTCCAGCCATCGAAACAGGGCGGGATTGCCGCAAACCGGAGAGAAAAGATGACTTCGACCATGAAATCCTTGGCCAAACAACGCGTTCTCGTTGTCGGGGGTAGCTCCGGCATCGGCCTTGCGGTTGCGCAACAGGCGGCAGCTGCCGGTGCTGAGGTGACGATCGCTTCGCGCTCGGCAGACAAGCTTGCCGAGGCTGCAAAGTCGATCGAAGGCAAGGTCGAGACGGCAGTGCTCGATACCGGCGATAACAGCAGTGTCGAAGCTTTCTTCGCTTCGCACGAGGCATGGGATCATGTCGTCATCTCCGCCGCCCAGACGCCGAGCGGGCCNGTGCGCAAGCTTTCGCTCGATGATGCTGCGCGGGCCATGGACAGCAAGTTCTGGGGCGCTTACCGGGTTGCGCGGGCGGCACGGTTTNCCGAGCGNGGCACGCTGACCTTTATTTCCGGCTTCCTCAGCGAACGTCCGTCAGCGTCTTCNGTCTTGCANGGCGCCATCAATGCCGCACTGGAATCCCTGGCCCGTGGCCTGGCACTGGAATTGTCACCNGTCAGGGTCAACGCGGTTTCGCCCGGTCTGATCGACACGCCGCTCTGGTCGAAAATGGATGAGGGCAACCGNAACGCCATGTTCGAGCGCGTCGCAGGNTCGCTGCCGGCAAAGACGGTCGGNCAGGCCTCCGATATNGCCAATGCCGTGCTCTTCCTCATGACGACGCCCTTTGCCACCGGCTCCACGGTGCGCGTCGATGGCGGCGGAGTGATCGGGTGATGCCATGCAGCTCGATCATGTGACTTTGCGCACGGCGGATCTGGAAGGAACGCGACAGTTCCTCCAGGACCTGCTGGGCCTGACGGTCGGCTACCGTCCGGATTTCGGCTTTGCCGGCTATTGGCTCTACAATGACGGGGGACCCGTCGTGCATCTCATTCCGGGTGGGGGCAGGGCCATCGGCCGGGATTCTGAGGCGATCGATCATATCGGCTTCCGGCTGGAAGGCTATGATGCCTTCCGGGCTCGGCTCGACGACGACGGGATTGTCTATTCCACCATGGATCTTGTCGAGCTTGGCGAACGGCGCCTCTTCGTGCGCACGCCGGGCGGCATCCTGCTGGAACTCGTTTTTCGCGAAGGCGGGACGTCCGCGGCAAGATAAGCGTAGCGCGCTCCAGGCGAATTCGACGCGGCAGGACGGCTTTCGATGCGCGACCAGACGGCAATTTCAGATATGCTTAATGGCTAATTAAGGGTGTCCGACTAATGTCTTGAGAAAGTGCTGCGGCTACCCGAAGTGGTCCGGTTCTTCCCACCTCTGAGGGTCCAAAGGCATGTCTCGCTTTCCCATACCCGGCCTCGACGCATCGGCCGTGCTTGATGCCCTGAGCCGGTCGCAGGCCATCATCGAGTTCGACCTTACCGGCACTATCCTGACGGCGAACGAGAATTTCTGCAGAGCGGTCGGTTATCGGCGCGAGGAAATCGTCGGACGCCATCACAGCCTGTTCGTGCTGCCGGAGGAGGCGGCCTCCAGGGAGTACAAGGCCTTCTGGGCGAAGCTGGCGCGCGGCGAGTATGACCAGTGCCAGTATCGCCGTCGGGCCAAGAATGGCCAGGAAATCTGGATCGAGGCCTCCTACAATCCGGTCTTCCGCTTCGGAAAGCCATACAAGGTGGTGAAGATCGCTACCGACATTACGGCGATCAAGCGCAAGAGCGCCGAAGACGAAGGCAAGCTTGCGGCGCTGTCTCGGGCGCAGGCAGTTATCGAATTCACGCCCGACGGCAAGATCCTCGGTGCCAACGAGAATTTCCTCGCCGCACTCGGCTACAGCGCGGAAGAGATCATCGGCAAGCATCACTCGATGTTCTGCGAGCCCGACTATGCCCGCTCCGCCGAATATCGCAGCTTCTGGGATGAGCTACGCGCCGGCAAATTTGCGACCGGCCAGTTCATGCGGCTCGGCAAGGATGGCAAGCGCGTCTTCATCCAGGCATCCTACAATCCGATCATCGATCACCGAGGTCAGGTCTTCAAGGTCGTCAAATTCGCGATCGACGTGACCGACCGGATGGATGCGGTCGAGGAACTGGGAGCGGCACTCGAGCGGCTTTCNGAGTGCAATATCCGCATCACGCTGGACAAACCCTTCGTCGGCGAGTTCGAGCGGCTGCGGCGCGATTTCAACAANTCGATCGGCGAATTCCAGAAGACGCTGGTCAATGTGCTCGGCCAGACCGGCGANCTTTCGAAAAGCAGCCAGGAAGTGCGTGAAGCTTCCGAACATCTCGCCGAACGCTCCCGCGAGCAGGCCACGGCGCTGGAAGAGACGACGGCGGCACTGGACGAGATCACCGCCACCGTGCGGTCATCGAGCGAAAACACGAAGGAGACGCGCCAACTCGTGCAGAGCGCCCGCGCCTCGACGGCATCCTCGACCGAGGTGGTGCGCCAGACCGTCAATGCCATGCAGCGCATTGAGACGGCGTCGGGCGAAATCAGCAAGATCATCGGCGTGATCGACGAGATCGCCTTCCAGACCAATCTTCTGGCGTTGAATGCCGGCGTGGAAGC
>JGI25159J45721_1000232_pt1 | contig 26232 bp, 36 predicted proteins | sample AraplaMF_Cvi_mLB_FD_45721 | JGI IMG/M metagenome (IMG submission 45721)
GGCGGGGCTCGGCGGCCCGGTGAGCCCCTATCATTTCGGTTTCATGATCGGCCCGCGCATCAATGCCGGCGGGCGTATCGGCGATGCGGCGCTTGGCGCCCGCCTGCTGACGCTCGACGTTGCCTCCGAGGCCGAGACGATCGCCGAGAAGCTGGATGATCTCAATCGCGAGCGCCAGGCAATGGAAGCCGCCATGCTGCAGGAGGCAGAAGCTGAGGCGCTGGCAGAATACGGCAACGGCGACGGGGCCTCCGTCATCGTCACGGCGCGGGAGAACTGGCATCCCGGCATTGTCGGCCTGATCGCCTCGCGGCTGAAGGACAAGTTCCGCCGTCCGGCTTTCGCGATCGCTTTCGATTCGATGGGGCGGGGCACCGGTTCCGGCCGCTCGATCAACGGTTTCGACATGGGTCGCATGGTGCGCGCCGCCGTGGATACCGGCCTGCTCGTCAAGGGCGGTGGTCATGCCATGGCGGCGGGCCTGACAGTGGAACGCGCCAATCTCGGTAAACTCCGCGCTTTCTTTACGGAGAAAGCCGAAAGGCAGGTCGCTGGTCTGGTCGCCAACGAAACCCTGAAGATCGACGGCGCGCTTGGCGCTGGCGGCGCGACGGTGGAGCTGGTCGACCAGCTCGAAACTGCTGGCCCCTATGGCTCTGGCCATCCACAGCCGATTTTCGCTCTTCCAAGCAACCGCCTGCGCGATTCGCGCCTCGTCGGCCAATCTCACATCAAGATCACCCTTGAGGCCCAGGATGGTGGTCGCCTTGACGGCATCGCTTTCCGCGCCGTTGAAACGCCCCTTGGCGAGCTGCTGCTCTCCTCCCGGGGATCACAGATTCACATCGCCGGCACGCTCGGCGCCGATCATTGGCAGGGTGCAAGGCGCGTCCAGCTGCGCGTCATGGATGCCGCTAAGGCGCCGTGAGCCGCGAACAGAAATCGTCGCTTTAGCAATGCGGAATCAGAGTTTTAGGGGAGGGAAGCAGTGGCACGCCCTAGGGGAGTCGAACCCCTCTTTACAGAATGAAAATCTGTCGTCCTAACCGATAGACGAAGGGCGCGTGCTGTGGCGCCCTTATAGTCAGCACCTTTTGTTCCCGCAAGCGGAAAATCGAGAAAAATCTGCAGGTAGAGGCGGATTTTTCGAGGCAATTGTGGAAAAGTTCGCGGTCGGTTTGACTGGTACGCCCTAGGGGAGTCGAACCCCTCTTTACAGAATGAGAATCTGTCGTCCTAACCGATAGACGAAGGGCGCAGGCTGCGCTTGCGACCATATAGGAATAGCGCAAAGACGCCGCAAGCGGAAGGTGGATCATTGTCGCGAGAGAGTAAAGAACAGTGGCACGCCCTAGGGGAGTCGAACCCCTCTTTACAGAATGAAAATCTGTCGTCCTAACCGATAGACGAAGGGCGCGTGCTGTTGTGTGGCGCGCTTATAGCGGGGTGATTTCATTACCGCAAGCGCCTATTTCGTTTTTTCTTGGAAAAAATGACAGAAGCATAACGTTGCGGCGAAACGTGAATAAGCCTGCCTTAACAGGATGTTGCGGGTATTTGCAAAGAGGGCCGACTTACAGACCCGATCCGCTCTGCGCCTGCGTGATCAGCGGCTTGGCATCTTGCCCTTGGCCCTTCGACGCAACGATATGCGCCAGCATCAATGCTTCCTTGCTGTCGATTCTGCGGGCATTGGAGCCGCGGGCGGGCATGATTTTCGAGGGCGTTGCATCTGCCGTCGGCTTCATCGGGCTACCCGACGTATAGGCGGCGTTGCGGATAACCGGCGGAGGAAGCACCGCTTGCGACGTCTGGTCGACCGGCATTCCGCCATTGCCCGGCTGCGGCGTGGCATCCTGCGTCGCACCGGGCGGCATGCTATAGACGCTCCGCATGATCGGCGTGATTCCCTGCGTCTGTCCGGCACCCGGCTGCGTATTCGCCAAAGTTCCGTCCGGATTGACGGCAATCGGCGCGGGCGTCGAATAGATGCTGCTCCTATTGGCGTTGACCGCTGTCGGCTGCGTCACAAGGCCGGCGATGCCAGCCGGCGCATCGGTGGCCACAGGGACTGCCCCCGCTGGTGCCGGCGGGAAGAAGGATTGATTGCCCGTCTGCTCGGCAACCATTTGCGGCCGCCCACCATGCACACTGTGCACCAGCGGATCGCGATAGGCGACCTCGCCCTTTTGCCGCTTCGTCTCGGCTTTGGTGTTGAGAGCGTCGGCAAGTTGCTCGGCAGCACTGGGCTGCGGCGCGACCTCTGCCGCCTGTTTCGGCTTGTCGCCCGTTGTCGCGCAGCCGGCGAGCATCACAAATGACATGGCGACGGCAATAGCGCTTGCGAGCTTATTATTGCCGGATAAAATCAGCCGATCGCACAAAGGACGTTCCCCGCTTAAAAGTTGGCACCGGAACGGCCTCTTGCGAGGGACGATGATGACGCGCGGTGCTAACTGGGAACGATAACCGCGCGAAATCCGATGCATGATGCTTCGAGTCGTCTAAAGCATGCCGGAGAGCGGGTATGGCCGGCAAGCGCGAAACCGATGGCTCCGCGCACGCCGTAAGCCTCGCGAAAGCTAGCGCCTTACCAGGCGCCAGTGTTGGGCATCGAAGCCCAGGGCTCGGCCGAAGCAAGGTCGGCGCCCTTCTGCAGGATCTCGATGGAAATGCCGTCCGGAGAACGCACGAAAGCCATGTGACCGTCGCGGGGCGGCCGGTTGATTGTAATGCCATTGTCCATAAGCTTCTGGCAGATTGCGTAGATGTCATCGACCTCATAGGCGAGGTGACCGAAGTTGCGTCCTCCGGTATACTCCTCCGGATCCCAGTTATAGGTGAGTTCGAGACTGGGGGCGCCGCGGCTTCGCGACGCGTCGACATCCTCGCTGGCAGCAAGGAAAACGAGTGTGAAGCGGCCCTTCTCGTTTTCGTACCGGCGAGTTTCGGTGAGGCCGAAGAGAGTGCTATAAAAGTGCAGCGAGGCGTCGAGATCGGTAACGCGGACCATGGTGTGGAGATAACGCATTCTATTTCCTCTCTAATGTTGTGCTGGGACGATCATGAAACGAGACACCAGCTTCAGGCAAGACTTGGCGCGATAATCTACGGATGGGAATAAACGAAAACTAGGACTTGCGCTTTTCCGTTACCAAGATGTTAATCTTGATTTCAAGGAATCAGTTAACCGTAACAGTGTGACGCGTAATCGAGGGCTGGCTAAGATGGGTGATAGAATTTCATCGAAGGGAATCGCCGACTTCGGAGAGATGTCGGGCGAAGCCGTCGAACTCATCGAAATCTCCGGCGTCGTCAAGTGGTTCGACGTCGCCAAGGGTTTTGGCTTCATCGTTCCGGACAATGGTATGCAGGACGTGCTGTTGCATGTGACATGCCTGCGTCGCGACGGCTATCAGACCATTCTCGAAGGAACGCGTATCGTAGCACTGATTCAGCGCCGTGAACGTGGTTATCAGGCTTTCAAGATCCTCTCCATGGATCAATCGACCGCGGTACATCCGTCGCAGATGCCGCCGGTGCGCACCCATGTCCAGGTCACGGCGACAAGCGGCCTGGAGCGCGCCTTGGTCAAGTGGTTCAACCGCACCAAGGGATTCGGCTTCCTGACCCGCGGCGAGGGCACGGAAGACATCTTCGTGCATATGGAAACGCTGCGTCGTTTTGGTCTGGCGGAACTGCGGCCAGGGCAGGTGGTTCTCGTCCGCTTCGGGCCGGGTGAGAAGGGACTGATGGCCGCGGAAATTCATCCGGATGCGCCAAGCCCGGTGACTCGGCCGCATTGATATGACCAGGATTACGTTTTCTGCCGTTTTGAAGAGCGCCGTCGTGGCGCTTTTTCTAGTCGGAGCGTCTGCTCCCTCCTTTGCCGCGCAAGCGACCAGCGAGCAATCGATGGTGTTCGATTCGGAACCGTTGTCGATCCAGACGGCCAAGGGTGTGACGCACAAATTCACTGTGGAATTGGCGTTGACCGAGCCGCAGCTCGAGTTCGGCCTGATGTATCGTAAGAGTATGCCGGCCGATCACGGCATGCTCTTCGATTTCGGCTCGCCGCGTCCGGTCATGATGTGGATGAAGAACACGGTGTTGCCGCTCGACATGCTCTTCCTGGACAAGAGCGGCGTCATCACTCACATTCAGGAAAACGCCGTACCCTATTCGGAAGCGATCATCAGCTCCAACGGGGCGGTGCTTTACGTCATCGAGCTGAACGGCGGTATCGCCAGGAAACTCGGCCTTGCCGTCGGTGACAAGGTGACCAGCGCCACGATTTCCGCCAAGCTCGGCAAGTAGATTTTTCCTCGGGGATCGGCGCCTCAACGCCATTTTAGCTGTTGCAGCACGGGGATGAACCGTGTATCTCCGCACTCGTTCCGCCGAGCGGGGCGACGCGATCTCCTAGAGGGATTATGCGTATGGGCACGGAGTGTAGCGCAGTCTGGTAGCGCATCTGGTTTGGGACCAGAGGGTCGGGAGTTCGAATCTCTCCACTCCGACCATTTTAATCTCCCCGAGATTGATGGATTGGGATGCGGCCTGGTAGCCTTTTTGCTTGAAAACAAAGGGATTCGCGGCTAAGCAAAATCCAACAATGCTCTGCCTCTATGGGGCTGGGCGGAGACAAGAGAAGCAAAAGGCGGGACTGTCCCGCTTATCCGGAGGCGCTGCAGCGATGCCTGCTAAGATTTACCGTCCCGCAAAAACTGCCATGCAGTCCGGCAAGGCCAAGACCCATTTGTGGGTTCTGGAATTCGATCAGGAAATCCCACGCAAGATCGATCCGATCATGGGCTATACCTCTTCAGCCGATACGCGCCAGCAGCTCAAGCTGACCTTCGAGTCGCAGGAGCAGGCTGAAGCCTATGCCCAGCGCAATGGCATCGAATACCGCGTTCTCCTACCCAAGGACGCCAATCGCCAGGTGGTTTCTTACACCGATAACTTCCGCTTCAATCGCATTCAGCCGTGGACTCATTGAGTCCAGAACTCATTGAATTCGGCGCCCATTGAGTTTGACGGAAGTTTCAGGCATGTGTTGTCAGCTGCGAATTGTTCGCGGCGGTTTGGCTTTCAGGCCCCTTAGCTCAGCTGGATAGAGCACCTGCCTTCTAAGCAGGTGGTCGCAGGTTCGAATCCTGCAGGGGTCGCCATTAAATGCTTATTTTTCAAGGACTTAGGTCTAAAACAGCCCTCCAACTCACGTTTTCACTCACGTTTTGCCGCCCTGAACAGCGTCAAAGCGCCATGCCGCGTTCGGAATTCGTTTTGACTTTGAGAAAATTCGAAATCAGAATGAATTATGTAATAAAATCAATATGTTGCATAATATTTTTGTTGACGCGGCGAAAATTCCAAACTATTATGCCTCTATTGCGTCGAACGTGCCCACATGCGGGACCGTCGTTCGAACCCTTCATTTAAAATTCGGGGATTTTGCCGCCGCTTCTAATACGAAGCGCGCGATCCCTATTGCTTAGAGGCAATTTTATCATGGCTACGAAAAAAGCTCGTAAGGCGAAAGTGCCTTATATGCTTAAGCGCGATGACGTCTGGTATTTCCGCATCATGACCCCGAAGCACTTGCTCGGGAAATACGGAGGGAAGCGCGAATTCAATCATGCTCTTGGTCTCGACTTTGACGCGGCACGGGTTGAGGCGATGAAGCACGAGCAGTTTTATAAAGGCTGCTTCGCCGGGGGCGATTTCCCGATCAAGCGCGAAGAATGCACCGTCGACGACGTTCTGAAGATCGCTGCAAAGGAAGGTATTAAGCAGTTCTATACCGACGAAGAAACCAACGCTGCTACGGCTCGGGTTGCTGTCGAGATGTTGAGTCCGTCACTTATCGCTCATGATCGCAACAAGACCGTCACAGATGCCGAGGTGATGGCGTTTGGTGGCATCCTGCCACCGATGTCCATGACGCAAGCTTTTGAGAAATACAAACAGATTGTGGCGGATCAAGTTGTCGGGATGAGCAAACGGGAAGAACAGAAGAAGTGGAACTCGTACCGTGAAGCGGTCGAACGGTTTGAAGCGTTCGCGAAGGCGAATCTGAACACTACCGATGTCCGCAAGCTGACCAAGGCAGACGCCATAAAATACAAGAGCCATCTAATAGAGTTGGTCAAAATTGGGACGAACAGACCTGATGGTGAAAAGGTCAAGGGGTCTTTAAGATCGGACAGCGCCAACAGCAAAATCAAGTGGCTTCGTATCATCCTGAAAGATGTCTTCGAAGTCTATTACCCCAATCTTGATAACCCGTTTTTTGGCGTCCGGATCAAATCGACTGGTGACGAGGTGAAGCGCGCCTCATTCACCGAAGCCGATGTTCTTGTCATCCGGGAAACGCTCGAAAACGCGGATTGCGACGATGTAATCAGGGCAATTGCAGCCATCGCGGAAAACACAGGAGCAACTCCGAAAGAAATCGCCCTACTAGAGCCGGAAGACATCGTCTTAGACTCTAACATACCGCATATCATCATTCGACCGAATGCGCACCGGAGACGCGGGGCAAAGACGAAACACCGCCATCGTGAAATCCCTTTGATCGGTCGGGCGCTCGATTACGCTCGAAAATATCCGTCAGGATTTGAAAAATATCGTCGGGAGAACGGTTCCGAAGCTGTCGGGGCGATCATCAACAAGCACATCAAGAAGGTGGTCAATAAGACTTTCTATTCGTACCGGCACCGCATCGCTACGCTGCTTCTGAATTCCGGGTACGACGAGAACCAGCTTTTCACCCAACCTTCCGAAACCATGAAAAACAGCATCATGGGGCACGAAGGCGGCATTCAAAAACATTACGGGGAGGGCCTGCAACTCCATAGTCTCTACACGGCTTTGAGAAAAGCGCTTCCCGAATACGCATAAACCAAGAAACATCAACTCTAACCCCAACATATGACTGACTAAGCGAAAGGCGAAAGCCAATATACATTATGAAAATTCACGTCATATGCCTAGAAAGGCATATTCATAAATGCGAGGATACACATTCGACTTAATAAAAGAGAACCCGAAAATAGAGGCGAAGTTTTTCGCCTTGCTTGGACTACGGATCAAAAGGAAACGGAAAGCAGGATTTCATGAATCTGCTGACCTAGATGAAGAAGCGTACGAGCAGGTAGAAGAAGCACTTCGCAAAGCTCGGAAATTCGACGCTTAAACAAGACAGGGAAGGGTGAGCGCCTATTGATCGCCTTGTATGCCGGAACTTAAGATTCTCCGCGCTTGATCAATAGTCGCCCATTCTCGCCGGACCCTTACCAATCGATGTATTAGCCGGTGACAACAGGCGCACAGCAACGCCAAGTCTTCCACACGCGTTTTTCGCTGTCCAGCGGAAATCGGTTCCACCGCATGGTGAACTTCGAACATGGCGTCACGAACTTCATCATCCAAGCTATCTCCGGTCGAACCGCATATATCGCAGAACAAACCAATGTGCTTACGGGCGGAGAATAAACGCTTTCGCATACCGGGTGCCCGCTCACGAACAAAGTGAGCTTTCAACTTGGCTTTGCCTTCAGCCAACCCGATATCTTCTTCCGTGGGGGGAATGGTTGCCGTACCAACTTTTTCCCACCCCATGACGATCCGGGTCCCCCATCCGTCGCGAGCGGGCACTGACCCGGTTTGGATTAAAACAGCTTTCCAAGCTTTATCGCGGAGGAAGTTGAATAGGATATTGCTTGGAGAGTAAAAGTTGCCGCTTCCTTTTCCACCCGGTCCGTACTGAGCAACGAACTCCCTCCATATTTCCGGGGCTTCACTCTCAACGAGGTCTCGGAAGGTTTGGGTTGTAAAGGCTGAAGGCAGCTTCGGTTCTAGCCTATCCGTCCAGATGGTATCCAAAAGCGCAAATAAGCTTGGCATATGATTCTCCCCTTAGAAATAAGGGATCAAACGGAACCCGTCGCGTCCAGCATATTCCGCTCACCAACTAAGCATCATGCTCGATAACTACTGGTTCATTTAGGCTGTGACCAAACCGTACCGGCTTATCCCCCGGAAAACGAAATTAGTTGACTATTCAAACTGGACCGGAAATAATAAACCATCCTAATTGAACCGATGGTGATCTATGGACTGCCGATTGTATCTCCGAGCTTCCACCAATGAACAGGACGCCAACCGCGCTCGCAAGCAACTCGAAGACTTCGCCGCAGAACACAAGCTCAGGATTGTCGGGCGCTATGTTGAAAATGAATCCGGAGCCAAGCTTCACCGACCTGAATTGTTTCGTTTGCTGAATGACGCCAACGCTTCGGACATCCTGCTCGTGGAACAGGTGGATCGCCTCTCCCGCCTCAGCGCTCCAGATTGGCAGATGTTGCGTGAGGAGATCAGCAAACAACAGGTTCGCGTTGTTGCTCTCGATTTGCCGACATCGTGGCGGTTAGCCGAAACTACAGACGATTTCACCGATCGAATGTTTGCCGCCGTAAACGCGATGATGCTGGACATGCTGGCAGCCGTGGCGCGGAAGGATTACGACGATCGCCGACGCCGCGTTATGCAGGGGCAAGCAAAAGCCAAGGCAGATGGGCGATATCGCGGAAGGGTCGAAGACACAAAACGTAATGAGTTGATCGGGTCGATGCTTCTGGCAGGATTGTCTTGGACTCAAATTCAAGAAGGCACCAAAGCTTCTCGGGCAACCATTGCAAAAATTGCAAAACGGCAAAAAATCGTTTCCGTCGCGTAGCCTATCGTATGTATATCTTTTTTAATGAAGTAATATCATTTAATTTCAAATTACGTCGCGGAGACGCAATAGATTACATTGATCTATAACAAGACTTCCGTCGATTAAATTGAAATTAATGCTTGAAAAATGCGGCGATTTCGTATACTATTAACCTATAATAGTCGCGCGCTCGCGGCTTAAATATCCTCAAAATCTATATACCTTAGCTGAGTGTACTTGGCGCGCCCCGTGTGGCGACGCAAGCGTCGGCTGGTATTGAGGAACTCACCCTCTCGAACCGATCAAAGATCGATCAAGAGATTCCCCAAACCGAAAGGCATCCCTCTTGTGCGTCTCTGCTTGAGACCGCGCAATTGGAATCGCATGCCAGAAAGCAGTCCAACATCAACATATGACAATCGCATCTACACAACAGAACGCCCTCACCAATTGGGTATTCAACACCTTCAAAGAAAAGGCATCATTCGATATTGGTAAAAAGTATAGTATACGAACAAATAAAATGGTGAACGACTATGTTTATGATTGTTCGTACGCAATTACAGTACAACTTAGAACATCTTCTGTGATGAAAGTTGAAGCGGCTCAAATAAAGTTACACAATGCATTCGATGAATACAGCTCTAGAGTCCTCGGACCACAGTGCATGGACATTGGAAAGCTTACCTCAAGAACGCGACCGTTTCTTCCTCTTATATTTCTCGCCCTTGATATCGAGGGCACACGCCAAAACCACTATGATGTCGTGACAGCAAATCCGCACGGGCATGGCGTGATCATGTTCGACGAGCATACGGTCTTCAATTTTCGAAACGCGAATGCCCGGTTCCGATGCGAGGATGGGTCATACAAGATTGTAAATCCAACTCGCGAAATTGCCCTTATCAAGCTTGTTCCGTTTTGCTCAATCAGCGGTGTGAAAGAATATATCCACTACTCGTTGAAATATGCAGCCAAGCTTTTGGACAATCAAATTAACCTCCGCCCGTACGACTTCTACCCGCCCAAGTCAGTCAACTATCCATTTTGGCAATATTTGAACGCACTGGCTTTGGAAACGCACAGCCCGAAATCAAAAGAAAATAATAGGGATGCGCTCGAACAGGTTTGGGAGGGGGATTACAAGAACCGTGATATCCGAGGCAATTTCCGATATGGAAAAAGCGGAAATCCGGATCGGTACTTCGCCATTTAAGATTACCGATCAACCGCCGCGTGCTTGCTTTTTGGTGAGCACGCGGACCTGTTTCCGTGGAGACGATGAGCGCGTAGTGTGGGACATCGCCACAATTCTCGACAGGCGCGGCAACCCTATAGATTAGACAGTCGATTGGGAAAAATCCGAATATTAGAACCATCGCATACCCTAGCGGCGCGCTTATTGTATTTGATGGAATAACAGAACGATGCTTTCAGCTGTTAATGCGACCCGGGATTTTGGGGCCTGTTAGGCCCAACAGTGGTGACTTGACTTCTGAGCTTGGTGACCGGAAAAATCATAGCTCCACTCCCTTACTTATAGTTGCTTTTCTGTCTGGAGTGATGGAAGTTCAATGCCCGTTTTGATGTGTGGTATTCATGCAAACACGTATTAAGAAAATAGAGCTTGCGGCTAGAAAAGACGAACTCCAGCGAAGTATGGAGCAGTATGAAATGTTCATCGCTGGTCCGTACATCGAGAGAGAGAAAGACCGAAATGAAAAGGTGAATTCCTCAACACCGGGAAAAGCATTAAGGTTCGATATTTACTCATATTACGAGAAACGCGGGCATAATATATACCTCGGCGAAGACGTGGAGCTTAAAAGACTTGGTCAGGCCCAATATGGAGCAAATAACAATGCTGTATTTTTTGAGCGCGACTACATCCAGAAGAACATCGACGTGCTAATAGTCATACCGGACGGTCCGGGCGTATTCTGTGAATTTGGCGATTGGGCGTCTACGGAAGATACTAGTAAGAAGATGCTAGTTATAATAGACAAACGGTATGAAGGCGAAGCCAGCTATATTAATGATGGCACGGCTAAAGCGGCGAAGTACCACGGAGCTACAATTGTATACGAAGACTATAATGACTTCAATTCGGTCGCGAAAGCTTGCGACGAGTTTATTGATCTAAAAGCAAGTGCTCTTCGCATTAAGGATTTATATGGAAGACGATAAATTCTCTATCGCGGATAGATATCTTGTAACCATGCGGATTATACAGCCTGCACGGGTACAGGACGTGCTGAGCGCTTACGTTGAGCTTTGGAATTCCAGTGATCTTGAACGGACGAAAACTGTTATCTACGCACTACATGACCAAATGCGATCTGACGGGCTCCTCGTTGACGTTCGAAAAGGAACGTACATCCTTACAGAAAAAGGCATGCGGATCGCTGCGAGGCTCGTCAAAGAACGCGAAATCGACAACCGCAGATTATTCTTGATGAAACGACAAAGAAGGTTGTATCACTGACTCGCGAGGCGGTATCGGATAGGAGGCTGTACCAGCTGTCCTGCCCTTCAGGTCAAATATTATAATCGAGCGTGTGGTTAGCAAGGATCGGTCGGCAATCGGCTGACTTATCACCCAATCACCGACCGATCCTTACTAACCACACTTTCAAAGCAATCTTCGAGATTGGTTTTTCCAATGCCGCCTCGCTCTTATTACGTTGATCCCCGGCTATCCGACTATCTAGCATTTGCCGAAGCATTTTTCCCAGATGACCTGAATTCTGCCCGCGATTTCTCAAGAGATCACGGACTGCCTTACATCACAAATTCGAGCCATATCGCCGCGTATCTAGGTGTGTCGCCGTCACTTGTAAGGCAAATTATACACAAACCCTCTTATCACTACAGAGAGTTTACCTTAAAAAAGGCTTCCGGTCACAATCGCCTTATATCGACACCAAAGACGTACTTAAAAGTAATTCAGTGGTGGATTGCGGACAATATTCTGGAAAAAGTACAACTTTCTGAAAACGTGCATGGTTTCAGGCGAAACAGGAGCTACTTGACGAACGCTCAAGCTCATCAAAATTCGAAGCATATTCTAAACGTCGATATCAAGAGCTTCTTCGACAGCATCACGACGGCTCAAGTAGCCAACGTATTTCATTCGTTGGGGTATTCGGAGACTGGTAGCCTTACACTCGCGGCTTTAACCACCAAGGACGGGGCTGCGCCCACCGGTGCTCCTACAAGCCCGATGATTGCCAATGCAATCTTGAAACTGTTGGACAGCCAACTCGCTATGTTCGCAGGCGCACAGAACGTGATTTACACGCGGTATGCAGACGATCTAACGTTTTCAAGCAACGAATGGATTGGCGATGGTTTTGCAGCCTTCGTAGCAAAACACGTTGAAGCGCACGGTTTTAAACTCAATACCGAGAAGACAAAATTTATGGGACCGGGCGACCGCAAGGAAGTAACTGGACTCGTCACCAATAGCGGCTTGAATACAACCAAAGAGTGGAGAAACTGGGCTCGCGGCTATCTACATCAGGTCGGTAGTGACCCCATCAAAAATGCTGGTGAAGTCGAAAGAGTTCGCGGAGTCTACGGAATCCTCCGCCAGCTTGATCCTTATAAGCAGAAAAGACTCACGCTGATGGCTGAACAAGTGATGAGCGTCCTCAACAAATCGAGAAAAGAGGCGGGACAACAATCCTCGCTGTGATTGGTGAGAACGCGATCATGGTCAGGCAGGCGGTAACCTAAAGAGCTAACCCCTTACAATCTCCGTCCTCGAAACGTTGATTTATCCGCTGCCAGAAATAAAACGCGATGTCACCCAAGTCGTTGTGGATAGAGAGCTGGCTTTTGCCTCGAACTCTTACCTTGATCAGCTTCGACATGATCTTCCTAAGGCTTCGGCTCGAAGGAAATGGAAACGCTTTTACCCTTAACCCACCCGTGCGCACCGTAGCTGGAGCTGAAGCTGACAGTCACTCCATCGTCCGAGCGGTCGATCTCAAGATCGAAAATGATTGAGGCTTCCATGCAATCTTCAAGCTGACAGGCGATAAGGTCGATAATCGAGAAGGTGACTTTTACGTGCTTGGTCAGGACGAAGTAACCCTTGTCATCAGTCTCCGAGCCCATATGAAAGGTTTCGGCTACCAAGCTCGATGGCTTACCTTGCATGATCTTCAGCTCGGTCAGTCGCGCGTCGTGGAATGATGGCTCACCGCCAAACCATTGGCAAAGCTCTTTACCTCCCTCAAGACCATCGATCGCTACCTTTGCCATTCGACTTACCCTTCATTTGTTTTTTGCGCGCTGCAAAGTGGTCCGAAATTGGAGAATGGCTTTAGATAGGCACTGCGTCGTATGCTTTGGCTGGTTTGCCTTTGTCCCTACGATATGGAACGACAAGCTTGGATGCGAGCGTCAAAGGTGGACACCTTTAAGGTCATTTCTCTACGTCCGCGCGAAATATTCCAGCAACCTCTGATCACTTATGATTGAGACTTACCTTGGCTTTAGGATTTGAACAGAATGATTTTGAAGAACGAAGCCGGATTGCCACTCAACGCAAACGTTGAGATTCACGAACTAGGATTAGTCCTTCACAGCCGTAGTGGCACGAGTCGAAACCGCGACTATCGGGCAGCACTCGAAATGATAATGGAGCGTTTGGACAACGCCGACGTTGATTTCGAAATTTATCGGGATAGCAACCGCGTCCAAGACGAACCCCTCCCTGACCGCCGACTTTCTTTTGATAAGCAGGCGCCAATTGCAAAGCGGTTTGATCTCATTGTGCAGGCGATGAATGAGGGGACATCTAGCAACGGAGCGTGGCGGCGTCTGCTTGTCGCTACACCGGGTCTAAACCCACAAAACCTACCCTCCATTGTCGAAGCCGAAGAGGTTAAACCCGGTGCATCCCGCTTGCCGTCTACCGAACTGCGCAAGGTTCACAGTGAACACATTGAGCGTGCTGTAGCGTTTCTGTTGAACGGAGGGGACGCGCCTAATTTCTCCCCCTCCCGCGATTATGACGCCATGACTGCCGATGCCAAACCTCTTGCTCCAAAGAAAGTCTTCGGTCTCGCTCTTCAAGAGGCGCTTGGCATCGAAGCGTTTCCAGCGCATTTTAGCTCGGGATGGGGGCAAGTCAGTTTCGACCTGCTAGAAAAAGCTGGTTTATGGATAGTGCCGAAAGTTGTGGGCGCTGTCCGAAGACCAAAAGCGAAACCGGCGAAAACCCAAGCAGAGTTCAATCGTTTTATACCGACAGAGGAAGAGAAAGCGTGGATCGAGGGTAATCCTAAAATCGTATCGCATCTCGTCCGCGAACGACAACCGGGTTTGGCGAAGCAGAAACGCGAGGAGTTCGTATCGAAGCATGGACGGCTTTTCTGCGAAGACTGCCAGCTCGATCCAGTTGAGCGATATGGAAAAGATGCCGGAACCGCTTGCATAGAAGTTCATCATCATCGCACGCATGTTGCGGAGATGCAGCCGGGGCATGTATCCATCACGGATGATTTAAAATGCCTTTGCGCTAACTGCCACCGTGTCTTGCATCGAAAGCTTACGTTGGGGCTTTCTGCATAAGGGAACTCGCAATGGCGTGAGAGACAGTGAAATGAGGAGCAGACTGATTCAGCTAGGAGCGCGACGGTGTTGGAAACCACGCTTGAACAAGTGCAGCAGTGGTCGGGTCTCAGGGCCTGTTCGTCTATCGCAACCGTGACAAAAAGGGGGCGCACCTGACTGTGCGCTCCAAAAGGATCACTAGTTTTTTGCTTTATTAACGCCTGCGATAACATCTCCTGGGCAGGCCTTATCCCCTTCGAAGCCAGAGCATCGCCGCATTGATCCTCCAGCGCGTGGATTTTATTCTTCCCCGCCTTCGCCTTCAAATTGATATCGTTCTTCGTACTGGCTTTCGGTCAGAAAGGTGGGATCAAAAAAGCATTTGCCGGTCTGTTTAACCGAAAAAAACCGGCGTGTTTTCCGGTTTAAAAAAGCGATGTCCAATGTCTTGGCGTCGAGCGTCAATTCGCCCTTTCTTGTGAGCGCATTGGATTTCGCTATCTGATTGATATCGCGCTCTGTAAAGCACTTAGTTTCCGCATATGCAGCATTTGCGAATAAGAACAACAATAGGAAAGAAAACAGCGGTTTAATCATCCGGCTCGCCTCAATAAAAGCATCTACTGCGCCTCAGCAATATCGCTGCCGAAGCGCATTCTGTCCAATATTTGTTAGCCGAGCTTCGGCTGATCCGCTGCGGCGACGGAAGTAGTTGGTGGAGCAGTCAAATGAATATTGAATACCGGCGCCACCGTGTTGTTATTCCCGTTGGTATTCGTGTTGACGTTGCCAGCACCGTTTTTCAGAGCGTTCATCAAATTAGCTTGGCGCACCATCGACCCTAAGAAAAACAGGTCAAACAGGGTGCCGAAACCAAGCAGCCCAAATGTACACAACCAGAGCAAACCCGTCCAAGGGCGTCCAAGATAAAAGCGATGAAGTCCGCAGATTGCAATCGCCCAGCATGCCCACAGCAGGAATGCTGTTAGTCCTTTTTTTTCCATCAATGCCCCCAAAGATATTCCTCGTTCTTACTCTCTGCGAGCTTGATAGGCTGTGGAAGCCGATCAAAACAGCACAATTTGTAAGCAACATCTAATATGGATTTTTTCCATATAGGATTTATACATATATTTGCTTAGCCCGGTCAACAGGCGGGGCGTTGGGTCTTGGAAAAAACTATTCGATCAAAGGGACACAAAGCACTCGTAAAACTGATTTCCGATAAGCGGAAAGCTGCAGGTCTTAAACAAGAAGACCTCGCCATTGCGCTTGATCAGACACAGCCTTGGGTGGCACACTTAGAAAGCGGGCAACGACGTATTGACGTCATCGAGTTTGTGAAATTGGCAAACGCCATTGGCTTTAGCGCCGTTCAGGAAATGGAAAAGCTTATTCCGACGATTCTGAAGCCATAGCTGCCATATCACGCTAGTATGTCAAGAAGCCCATGATGATGACGTTCAGGCAGGTCGAAAGCGGGCAACGACGTCTCGACCCTGATGGATTAGATTGCTTTATCTGAAGCAATCCGCTTTGATGGCGCCGATGCATCGCGCCTCATGATCTCCGATTTAAGCGGCTCGCAAACGTGACAAAATCTGCCGCTTCGGGGCGAGTTGTCGCGCAACGTTCGGCTGCATGTGTCGTTCTCGACACCGCCAGACCCTGTAATTCAATCATTTTGGCTTTAAGTGAAAATCAAACTGAACATCGAAAGAACTAGTAGCGGCGTTCGTGTCGTCGCGACGGGCGATTACGTGGACATTATTGAAACGACACTCGTCCCGCGTGAGCGCATTGGCAGGTTCGTTGCCGATCTCATCCTTGACCGCGTTTATCTGAGAGGCGCGCAGGTCACCATCAACGGTGCCACAGCCTTCGAAGCATTCGATGCCAACGGTGACTTTGAGGCTTTCGTAAAGCTCATAGACGCGGCATAAGCTGCATCTCAGCGCGATGGGATAGCCCAAGGACGATACTTGAAAGTTGCGGAGCAAGTGGCAGGATCGCCCTGCCTATAAGTGTGGGGAGGGATGATGGAACTGCCGCAGTCGGTAATCGAGCTCTACAAGGCGCACCGAGCGATGTGCACAGCGTTAGCTCACACCGGGTTTAGGTTCACGTTGGATGGCAGGCTGCTCGGTGACATCGCCGAAGCCTTGGTGTCGGAGACGTTCGGAGTGAAACCGCCGCCAAAGCGGACACCGGGGGTTGATGGGATTGCACCGAACGGATGGTCAGTGCAGGTCAAATCAACCCAATGCGAGAACTCTGGACCATCCTACTCCCCCGGGAAATTCGGTGCTAAGCATCTAATTTTTGTTTGGCTCGATTTCGAAAAAGAGCAGCGCGCCCATATCCTTTACAACGGACCGGAAAAGCCGGTTCGCGAACTAATCCGTGACAACGAAAAATGGACCCAAACGCTCAATCGGGCTGAAGTGATCGCCAGAGACAAGTTGGTGAAGCCGGAAGACCGGCTAATTCGTTTCGCAGGCAAATAAGCCTGTACAAGCCGCACCGGATTCTCACGTTTTTACTCACGTTTTGGCTGTTGCAAGACTCAAAAAAACGCAATAAAATCAATGATTATCAACCGGGATCGAGTCCTGCAGGGGTCGCCACTCTTTCAGGGACATGCGGCGCGCACGCCCGTATCGTCACATCCACGGGCGGCAGAGGGGTTTCCCTTCCGCCGTTATGAATTGTAGCACAAAGTTCAAAAATTTATGCGCAGCCCAATTAGGCTGCAACACGCGTCGTTCGTGAGAATGAAGGAGCATCCGATCGATAACCGACCCCGCGGGGTGCTCATCATGGTGGATGGCGCATGCCAGAGGGTTATCGCACAGGTTGACGATCCGAACACAGACATCGATTATATCGAAACGGTCAAGGCATTCGCCGCGCCCGCTTCTCAGTTGACGGAGACGGACAAGGAATTGGCATCACGCGCGCTTCCTGACGCCGGTGGCAGACCTTCGCTCGAATTTCCGATTTTCTCGATGCCGGCATTTGACTATCGCTCAGCGGATGGCAAGCTCATCGAGCGCTATGTCCGCTATGTCCGCTATGTCTCGAGCTTTTGGCCAGCTCTCACAACGATTGCTGCCTGACTCCAAAAATCAGGACACATGCACTGTCTCTGAGATACGGAGGACTATGAAGACGACACTGTTCCCGGCAAACGACGACATCGACCTTAAAAAGGGCTTGCATTCTACCGCCGCGACCAGACGACAGCCCTGGTGGAAAGCGACAGTCGACCCGACGCGCGGCGGAATTGCCGGTACTGGTGGAGGTGAGTCGCGGCATCGACCTTAGCGTTGCAACAAAGGATCGGGAGTCAGCAAGCTTCGAAGCTGCTCTAGCTTAGCGTTTACGAGTTCCCGATACTCGTCGTAGACGTTCGGTTGTAGCTCCCTCCCGGAACTCATAATTTCGTTTTCGAACAAGGTCTTGATCCCCGCCGTTGCCTCGAGCCAACTTAATTTATCAATGCACACTTCGTTGTAAAAGGGGTGAGGGCATATAGATTGTATTGCATGAAGGCAGTGCACAATCTTGTCGGGCGACTTTGAGCCCAACGACGCAATGAAGTCAGTTAATATCTCTCCTCGAATAGGATCCCTTGTCGTTCCAGAAAGAACGACTCTATCCCTCTGTATTTCAAAAAGGCTGTAAACAAAGAGTTCATGATAAACCTTTTGGACGTCGTCTTGCTTGAGCATGCTCATCAGCTGCGGCTTGAACATCTTCGATAGGCTATCGATCAAGAGGATCTCATGCGGATCTAGATTTGTTGAGAGCGCGCAGAATGCAGACTCGAAAAAGAGATCAAAATTCCCCCATAACGCGGACTTGCCGACAACTATGAGCAACGCCGGCGCAATCCAACTAGCTGCCGAGTCATGCTGACCAAAGTCTGTAGAATAAATGTACCGGTGCGTGAGTATGTAGCATTGCTCAACGTTAAAATCATATATTCTCCTGTAAAAGTGCAGCCGAGAATCACTTACAAGGGCTGGCAACTTGCCGCGGCCCGTCAAATAAAGTATATATTTGTCTTCGCAGTCGAGAAACTCTGGCCGGTCCGGAATAAGCTGCCTTACTCGAGCGAATTCATCTAGCCATATCTCATAGAACTGAATACGCTCTATGTAATGGGAAAGAGCTGCATAGGGATACAGCAATTCCGCGATCCTTAGCGAGTTATCAGCCAACGATATGTGGTGTGAGCTATTCAGATGTTTTTCGAGAAGGGCGACAACGGCATCAAGCCGACTGTCCTGCCTTGAAACGAGCACGTGCAGCATGCGAGCAACAATAGCTGACTCGCCGAAGAATTTATCTCGCGCGGCAGCATCTGTCACGCCGCCGTTCAATCCGTCTCGGACCAACCGGAAGAACGGCAATTCGTCCAATGGATGAGGCACAGTTTAGCTGCCGAAAATAGTGTAGGTCCCGCCGTCTTTGTCCTTTTTGCGGAAAAACCACCAAGAGAGGCCTCCCCGGATGTCATTTAAGCGCTCGGAAACGCGCATGACGCCATCGAGAGTCATAAGCTCTTTCAACAAGGCAGTGTCAGCGAGCATTTTTTGAATTTCGCGGTCGTCTTCGTCTCTGAGAGCCATTTACGCCTCCTGTCGGATGATCGTCTTGTGATTGCTTCTCTAACTTAGAGACGCCTAATGATAACACGGACTGGTGGTGGAATATAGTCCGTGCAATCGCTTTTTTCTCAGAATTGCGATGCATAGCGCGAATAATGCTCGACGTCGCTGCGCGTGGTTGGCGACAGGGGCATGCGGTCGTCGTTCCAATATGTTCTTCAAAGTGTCGGTTATGCAATTTGTCGGCCCCTGCATGCAATCCAAAGTTCAGGGCAATGAAACTACCACGCTATCCCGCGCCATCTGCGAACAATAGATCACGGCATTCCAGATCATCAAACTGCACGTAACCAAGGCCGACACCGTGTTTTGTTTTCCTTGAGAGTCGGCACTTGCAATTCGTCCTGGCTGGCGCGGGATGTTTGCGAGGTTTCGATATGGAAATCCTAAGTGTCGCGGCAAAATCAGCGCGGCTGACTCCGAGGAATCCGGCCAACGCGACGGCTGCTAGCGGCGTTCGTAACCGGGGGTTACGGCCATGTGATCGAGGTCACTAAGGCGGATATGATCGAGCACCGACGCTTGCAGATCGATGCGCGCAAATGGGTGGCCGCAAAGCTTCGCCCGAAGGTTTATGGCGACAAGCTCGACGTCGATCTGACCGGCGCCCTTGATTTCGTGGTCAGCGCCAAGCCCGCAACAGAAGAGCAATGGCTCGAAGAACATGGTGGATCTGACACGTAGGGTTATCTGGGCTCCTCGGGAAGGACCGCAGAAAGCTCTCGTTGATTGCCTGTTCCTCGAAATCTTCTTTGGCGGCGCGCGTGGCGGCGGTTAGACTGATGGCGTCCTCGGAAAATATGCCATCAAGGCCGCGCTTTACGGATCAGCCTTCAATGCGCTGTTCTGCCGGCGTGAACTGCCGATGCTTGATGACGGGATCGAGTGCAGCAAGGAGATCTACGGCAAGCGCTCATCCACGATGAAGCGCAGATCGATGACTTCTTTGCCGCGGCTGAGAAGCTCTAGTCTTGATGACGGGAGTCCCACGTTCCCGACCAAGGGTTGCTCCGGGACTCCCGGCCGTCGCGTAGGTGTCCCCGCTTCAGCGCGTGCAATAAATCGCCCGTTGCCGGGTTAAGCCAGAGCAAGCGCGCTCGCGTCGGAAATGCGAGATTAATATCCACTGAGTGCTGTGTCGTTCTGGGCCGACACCCGAAGATTTGACGGACATCTCATTGGCCAAACGAAATTCTTCGCTCTACGGCGGGTAGGCTTCAGCGATGCGAACGAAGCAGCACCATTGCCGGGCCTGCGAGAGCCGCAGCCGCGATCACGAGTGAAATCCCCACCTTTAAGGCCTTTATCCGGCGCGTCCTGACGCCGCTCCAATCGTACGCCAACTGATCCCCCCAAGTGCTGCTCAGCGTAAAGGACCTAGCGGCCTCCTACCGTAAGGCAAGGGGATCTATCCCCTTAAAAGGAGACGCAACCGAATGAAATGGCCCTACCTCGTGGCAGGGAGGTAGGGCCAGGGAACCGGGTACGGCTCATGCTGCGCGAGCAATTTTCCGGGGGGGGCGTCTTGTTCGCGCGAGGTTTGCTACCACCGCAAGATGAAACCAAACTGAAGATCAGCAAAGCAGGCAGCGGCGGCGCCATGGCCGGTGTGGACCACAATGCGGCTGACCAGATCGTCGAGCGCTCGCTCGAAGCCGGCGTCAACTTCATCGATATCGCCGATGTTTATTGGTTCGGCGAATCCGAAAGGCTACTCGGCCAGGCGCTGAAGAACCTGGACGTCCCGCGCAAGGACGTCGACTCGCCGTTCAACGCCGTTCCCGTCTTGAAACACGACATACTAGCATTCCGGAATCGTTATGTCCGTGACGCCTGCCGCGCCGATATCGATCACTCGTTCAAGAGTTAAGGAACGAGTTCGACCTCACTCGGACGCCATTCCTTCGAAATAACGGCGGTCCGGACGCCTTCTTTCTGCAGGACGGCACGAGCTTCGACCGCCAGATGCAGTTCGGAGCCGGTGGAGAAGATTGTCAATTGCCGTTCTCCCCCTTCGGCTTCCAGAAGCACGTAGGCACCTTTGGCCCCAAGGTTTTCTTTTCACGCGGCCCGTCCAAGATCGCTTCCCAGCAATCTGTCGTTTCGATCGGATCGCCCGGCCTGTAGACAGCCAGCCGCGGGATGTCCCGCAGCGCACTCAGATGTTCGACGGTTTGATGTGTCGGCCCGTCTTCGCCGAGCCCGATCGAATTGTGCGTCATCACGAAGATTGGATCTCCATCGTCGCAGCAAGCCTGATCGACGGGCGGCAAGGCGCGAAGTTGCATTGGAACGCAAGCGACCTTCGCAAAGGTCTTGGAACTCTTTCCCTACTAAATTTCCAGGCGGCTTAGAAAACTTACTCTGCTCAATCTGCTCCACGGAACAGCTCGTCATACCAAAACGCGCTGCCCTAAGCGGATCGGTAAAATGCAAGCGAACTCAAATGATTCGAGAGGTTACCTTCACTTTTGATGGTCTTTAGTGCCGTAGATGGATTGAACTATATCCGGGCCGATCGCCTTGAGGTCATCCGCGGGGTTTCCGCCGTTGCCTTCGGTCTACAAGCCCGGACACCCTCTGAGCGAGATCACAAAATCGACCTGGTGCGACATGGCCAGAAGTGAAATCTGCCCCATCCTAGGTTAAAAATAATTATCGCTCGGAGCCGCTTTTGGCTTCCAGCTCGACGCTGCTGACCAAGACCGACACCTTGGCCTTGCTGACACTTGTCGTGATGGTCGTGTATTTCGTCGTCGATTTCCTGATGGGCGGCGTGGCTTTGGCTATGGTCCGGCGCAACTTGAACCGCAAGCGGCCTGCCGAGTCCTCCGCCGAAGCGATCAACGGCGAACCCGGACGGAAGAAGCGCCGGCCGCGCGAGCAGTAGTTCCAGAAGCGCTTCGAACCGAGATCGACGTGAACGATGCCGTTGCAGTATGTGCCGATGCCGCCGATGTCAGGCGCGCTGACCGCGGCTGCGATTACGGCGCGATAGGACGCGCCGGGCACGCGGATGTCGGCTGCCATGCAGCGTCGGTGTAGGGAGCCTGTTCGGCCATGCGCCCTGAGGCCTGAGGTGACGATCGGCTCTCGATGAGTTTCTGCTGCGATATGGGAGAGGATGTTGCGCAGCTTTTCCGGGAAGCAGCTAGCCTGGACGCCTACCGTCTGCAGTATGTAGGACCGGCCTACCTCCTGGTGCGATCCGCTCACCTCTTGCCGACTGCCCATGGCGTATCGGCGGACGGGTTCTGCCTTACCCGTTGCTGCGGAAAATAGAACGACCAGAATCACGAACGCGATCGAATAGGTTCGCTGCATTGACCTACCTCCGAGGCGAGCCTCCCACGCTCTACGACCCCGAAGGAAATGGTTTTCCGGCCAGAAAAATCTACAGGCAAAAATATACTAAAATAGTAGTAAAATTATTCCAAAATTATTATTAAAAACGATGAAATTGAAAGACTGATGGATATTCACATCACTTATCGATGTGTAGGGAGGGGTTTACTTCCTTCCTGGAGGTGAAAACGCAGCGCGGGTGACAATGAACTTCAAGAAACTGGCAACGTTGATTTAGTCCGCTTGTTCTCACCTCATCCTGCTATGTTCCGATGGCAAATACTCTGCCAGCCACGGTCGTGACGGTGTACGAAGGCCAGGAATGGTCCGGGCTTCACGACCACTGGGCGCCGATCGGCGGATTCTTCCCGGCTGCGGTCGCCATCGCCGTGACCTCGCGCGGTCCGGGAAACCTAGACGGCCGCTGGCGCAACATAGGCGGCGTTTTCCCCGCCGGCCATAAAGCGACGGCCATCGCGCGCGCCGGGAACAATCTGGATCTGTTCATATGTGGCGGGGACGGGCGGATCTACACATCCTGGTGGCAGAGCTAGCGCCGGAATGTGAAAGAACGCCTCAGTGAAACCGATGTTCGACATGCTGAGCAGCTTGCATTTCGGCAACAACCACGAATAAGCCTAACTGCGATCAATTCCGCATTGAAATGATCCGCTGGTCATTTCGGGCGAAGAACCGAAGGCAATGAGATGACGCTCCCAGACGTTGACGCGACTACTGCAGTTCAGATGATCCATGACCGCGAAATCTCGATCACCGAACTCGTCGAAGCCGCGATCTCGAAGATCGAGATGAACGATCCCAAGCTCAACGCGGTCGTCGTCAAGGATTTCAATCGAGCAAGGGAGGCCGCCAGGATCGCGGAAGACCGGCTAACGTCGGGCGAGGGCGGACGCCTTCTCGGCCTGCCGATCACCATAAAGGAATCCTTCGACGTTTCCGGACTGCCTACGAGCTGGGGCGTGACCTCTATGTCAGGCAACGTTCCGGCATCCAGTGCCATCGCGGTGCGGCGCCTCGAAGATGAGGGCGGGATCGTACTCGGCAAGACCAACGTACCGACGTTTCTCGATGGTCTGGGTTCGTCGAACGAAGTCTACGGTCGTACGCTCAGCCCACTGGGAGCCCATCTGTCTCCCGGCGGGTCGTCTTCGGGCTCCGCAGTCGCCGTGCGGGCCGGATTCAGCTACCTGGATATTGGCTCCGACCTCAGCGGGTCCATACGCCATCCGGCCTCGTTCTGTGGTCTGTTCGGCCACAGCCCCTCGCTCGGACTGGTCCCGCAGCGGGGACACAGTTTATTTGGCCGCGTCGCGCCTTTCGATATGTCCACGCCGGGTCCGATTGCACGGTCGGCACGCGATCTCGCGCTGGCCCTCGACGTGATCTCAGGCCCTGACGATGATCTGTCGCCTTCGCTCAAGGGAAGGCTTGCATTCCCGCGCCACGAGGCGCTGCGAGACTACCGCGTCCTCGTTCTCGACAGCCATCCTCTCGTTCCGACCGACAACGAAGTCTCCTCTGCGGTTGTTGAGTTCGGGCGGAGGCTTGCGTCAGCCGGGGCGAAGGTCGTCGATGGTGCGTCCATCGTGCCCCCGCTGGATGCGTCGACCGAAAACTACATGCGGCTCCTCGGAGCCGCGCTGAGCACCGGTCAGGACGACGCGACGCGGGCCAAGCTGTCGGCGCTCGACGCCAAACTGGGGCGGGAGCGGGACATGCGTGGCAACTTTCTTCGCGGGGCCGTCTTCTCGCATTCCGAATGGCTGGATTCCCAGGAAAGGCGCATCGGGCTCCGGTGGCAGTGGAAAGACGTCTTCCGGACCTATGACGCAGTCATCTGTCCTGCAGCGCCGATCACTGGCCTTGCCCACGAGGAAGTGGACGCGGGCGCAGCGAAGATCGATGGCGTCGACGTCAAAAACGACGACCTGATCGTATGGGCGTCGGTGGCGAAGTCCGCCGACCTTCCTGCCACGGTGATCCCGTTCGCCACGTCGCGCGGCGGTCGTCCCATCGGCGTCCAGATCATCGGTCCGTTCATGGAGGACCTCACGGCCATAAGGCTCGGAGTTCTGGCAAGCGAGGGCGGTCTCGCTCCTTCGTATGCGAACGTGATCGCGCCTCCCTACGGCGTCGTCTGATCGCGCTTCAAGCGATCGATCATCCAGCCTCCGGCGGTGGCCGGGCTGATCGGCGAACGGGTAGATCGCGAACATCGGAAAGGTCGGCCCGCCCTGTGGGACGTCCTCGATCATGAGTTCGACGTGACGCCCTTCGGCAATGTCGTGCGCGACTGCGTGCTCGGCATTCCGCCCCATCCAAGACCGTTGAGAAGGAAGGCGTGCTCGGCGAAGAGGTCGGCCAGCCTCCAGGTGGATGGTGACATAACTCCGCACTGTCCTCCCTCCGAGAGGTCGCTTTCGGTCAGCACGAGCTGGACGTGGCAGGCACCCTAAAAGACATCGGGCCGGAGTTTGCCGCCAAAAGCAAACGCAAGAAAAATCGTTAAATTTGCACAACCATCTGTACCGCATTCCACCATTGCGCATGATCTGCCTCGAAGGGGATCGGGGCATGAACGACATTTCCGCAGAGCATATCGAGAGCGAAAAATCTGTATTCGAAGGCAACCTTTCCGTCGAAGCCGAGATCGAGCGGGCTCGGACGGAGCTCCTGGATCTCGGAGCCTGAAATCGTCTTCTGAACGTGCCGCGCTTTTCCAAGAGCGCCAAGACGATCGACGTCGCTCACGAGAAGTCGTCCGAGATTTTCCGGATCCTCGTAACGAAAGGAAAGGCGATGAACTTCCTCGCCGGCGCGAAGGGCAAGGATGGCATGGAAGACGACGCTCTTCTTGAACTCGCGCTCCCGACGACAACGAGAAGGACGAAACTGGGCGCCTCGTCCGGCATGGAGACACGAAGCTTCAGACCAGAATGACGCCCAACGGACTGCAAAAGCGGCTGCTCGCTGTCTATTTCGACGCGCGGACTCTCGAAGAAGAGCAGGGTGTGAATATCCTGTATCTCGGCCTCGGCACGCTGAAGTGGATCGATCTTAACAACGCGGAGAACGTTCGCTACGCGCCTCTGATCCTCCTGCCGGTCTCGCTCGAGCGAGGCAGCGCCGCGGAACGATTCAAGCTACCGGCGCGGCAGGAAGAACCGGTGTCAGCGACCGCAGTGAGACAACAGGTTGTATTAAAAATTTCAGTTGAACCGAGGCGCACTCCAATCCGACAATTCTGGGCTCTAATATTCCCAACACCTCGGTTAATTCTCAGATAGCCGCCGAGTCTCGGCGACGTCCTGTTCCCACTCTGCAACCCAATCGTTGTCTTCCAGCCGGTATAAATTGCACATAGTAGCACTCGTCCTCCGTTCGACGGCGAAAGATAGCGGACGTACCTCCACCCCTTCGGTGACTGCCGCTATCGCCGAATCGATGCTCTTGAGCGAGAAAATCGCTTTCATGTCATCCGTGGTTCCGCAAATCGGCTTGAACACGTGCTATGCCGCTGCATCTCTTAGAGAAATTTGAACTCAGAGCTTACTTTCTGGATTCTATGCCGATCACAGACCGTCTTCGGCAATCCTATACTCTTTGGGTATAGCGCCATTGGCTTTCCCCCACGCGCCACGTGAGGAGACATAATGAAGGGGTTGATTCTGTTCTCATTGGCCGGCTTGGCGTTAGTAAGCTGCACGCCGACGCAACAGGGTGCCGGAATCGGCGCCGCGACTGGTGCTGTCGTTGGCGGCGCGGTCAGGAATGACGTGCGCGGGGCGGCGGTTGGCGCTGCCATCGGCGGAGCCTCGGGTGCCGTGATCGGCAATGTTGCCGGACGGCCGGGCCAGTGCCAGTTCCGGGATCGCAACACCGGTCGCACTTATGTAGCGG
>JGI25159J45721_1000274_pt1 | contig 24171 bp, 24 predicted proteins | sample AraplaMF_Cvi_mLB_FD_45721 | JGI IMG/M metagenome (IMG submission 45721)
GGTAGGCAATGGCGATGTTCTCCACCGAGAGGCGCTCCGGCAGGATGGTGTAGTTGCCGGCATCCGACTGGCTCGCGAGTTGCGCCGCCAGCATGGCGCCGTCACGCGCATAGCCAGCCGCCCAGCCCAGCTGCAGCTGGCCCAGCGCCGCATCCGGGTTCACCGCCTTGGCCATCTGCCACTTCAGGTTGTGTGACTGCGCAAAGCGATCCAGCGCCGGCATCACCGTGCTGCCGTCAATGCCCACAATGCTTTTGCCCTTGAGCTGCTCCAGCGTGCTGATCATGTCGCGGTTACGCACCGCCACCTGGATGGCATCGACAAAAATCGGTGTCGAAAAATCCATGCGCGCACGCCGCTCCGGCGTGTCCGTCACGTTCTCGCACAGCAGATCCAGACTGCCTTCAGCCAGCAGGCGGGTGCGGGCGTCCACCTCGGTCTCGATATAGCGCACCGGCAGGTTCTTGTTGCCAGCCGCCTGGCGCAACTGTTCGATGATGGGCTTGCAAAACTCCATGCTGTAGCCTGAAGGCTTGCCCGGTGCTTCGTTGAACGAGAAAGGCGCCGCCAGCGAGCGGTAGCCCACATTGATCTGGCCGCGGCTTTTGATCTTTTCCAGCGTGGCCTGGGCTTGGGCCCATTGCGGGGTGGTTAGGGCCAGAGCGGTCGGCAGCAACAGTTGCCAAAACGGACGAAGTGCAAGTGATCCCATGAGAATCCCCTCGTTGGTGTTTCCTGATTCTTGGTGAAAAGAGCCAAATAGGCAAATACTGAGAGCAGGGGACTTCCCCATGTAGACCAAGGTACTCATTGCGCTAAGACGAACGGCAGGCGGCAAAAGAATGGGTCGCCCCGCGGGCGTTTCTGTGTTCGCTAGCTTGTTAGCCCGACTTTTGATAGGCTGCGGCCTGGATCGCGAACATCTCGGCATAGCGGCCGCCGGCTGCGATGAGCTCCTGGTGGCTGCCCGACTCGACCGCCTGGCCTCGTTCCATCACGTGAATGACGTCGGCGTGTCGTATGTTGGCCAGACGATGGGTGATAAGGACGGTGGTTTTCGAGCCACGTCGATCACGGATAGATTGGAAAAGCGCGTTTTCTGCGTGAGGGTCGAGCGCCGACGAGGGCTCGTCCATGATGAGAAGATCGGCGTCCCGCAGAAAGCCCCGAGCGGCTGCAATGCGTTGCCACTGTCCGCCGGAAAGATCCTGACCGTTGGCGAACCTGCGGTCGAGCAGCGTCTCGTACCCGTTCGGCAACTCCTTGATCATGTCATGTGCGACGGCGCGAGCTGCGGCGGCCTCAATCCGTTCTTGTGTCGGTTCTGTGACTGCAGTCCCACCACCTTCGTCGGTGGTCAGGTCGCCCAGAGCGATGTTGGTCGCGGCGGTGAAGGGCCATCGGTAATGGTCTTGCGCCGCCATGGTGACGCGCGCGCGCAGTGAACGAGGTTCGTAGTCGGACAGGGCACGCCCGTTCCAGGTGATCGTTCCGCCGCTGGGCTGACGCAGCCCGGCGATCATTGCCGCGACGGTGGATTTGCCAGAGCCATTCTCTCCAACGAAGGCGACCGTTTGCCCATGCCCGATGGACAGCGAGAGGCCCCGCACGGCAGGGGTCTCCCGTTTGGGGTAAGTGAAGGTCACGTCCTGCAACACGAGTGCCTTCAGGGATTCGGCACGCACCGTTCCGGGGGTAGGGGGCAGGTAGTTGCGGGCACGCTCGAGGAAACCGGTGTAGTCGGCGAAGTGCTGGCCCTCGGTATAGATGCCGTCGACGATGTGCACCACGCTGTGGAGCGATCGTTGCGCTGCTTGCAGTGCAATCACACAAGTAGCTGCCTCGGAGAGCGGAATCGATCCGTTGAGGAGCAAGAGACCGAGCAGCACGTAAATCCCCAGGCTGCCCGCGAGCCCCAGCGCAGAGCCGATGGCCGACATGGTGGTGCTGTGTTTGCGAAGATGCAATTGCACCTTCGTCTCGGCCTCCATAATGCGATCGTATTGGCCGAGTAGAAAGCCGCGCAAACCGTACCCGCGCAGCTCCCCGGCACTCCATCGATCGGCCATCAGGTTGTGCAAAATCCACAATCGCCGCCGCCGCACCGAACCGGCGAGAAAGGTGCGGTAGCTCAGATTACCGACGGCGAGCGCGGCCCACGCGTCGGGCAGTGTGGCAACGACCAGCGCGAGGAGAAGCCACGGATTGATGAACACGACTGCCGCTGTGATCGCGACCAGGCTGACGATACCGCTGATCAGCCATAAGGTGGCTCGCACGAGCTCGACAGCCGCATCGGTACCGCGCGAGGCGCGCTCCATGTCGTCGGCGAACGTTTCTTCGTCGAAGGCGTCGAGCTTTACCGCGGTGGTGGTCTCGAACAGGCGGCGCTCGACGTCACGGCTGACCCGTGGCGTTAGTGCGGCCTCGGCAAAAGATAAAGCGATTCCCAAACCAAGGCGCAGCACGATGACGGCCGCAAGGGCTAGCAGGGCAGGCATCGCGGCCTGGACCCTTTCTGGCGTGGGCCCCCCCTCGAATAACTGGATGAGGACTTTTTGCGTCGCCACAAGTCCGAAGGTCGTCAATATGCCAGAGCTGATGGTCGCGATGGCGACGACGGACGTGCGGACGCGGTCTACCCCCCAGCTGATAGCCAGTGCCTGGCGCAAAAGCCCTGGCAGCGCGCCCAATACGGAGAAAACTCCGGCATTGGCGCGAGCATTGACCCCGTCCTCCCATAAGGTGAGACGCAGTTCCGGGAGAATCGCCTTGGTTTGCCCGTGACTCTCGCCTGTTTCGACGCTATTGCCTCTCACTGCGCTTGAGGAACCCCGCGGAACGCGCGCAATGCCGGCAGAGGCTGGCCATTGGCATCGAAAAGCGCGTGGGCGAGAAACCTGTCAATGGAAGGCGCAACCCGGGAATCTGTGAAGCACGCGCCCCACCAGAAAAGGCCTGCACAGTTCGGTACCTGACGCACGGCGCTGAGCGCCGCTTCAAGGTATTTCTGCTGACCCGCTGGACTAAGCGGGAACTCTCCAACCGACAGATCTTTTACCAGGTCGTCGGTGAAAGGCCGGTATGGGTAAGCGGTCTCGCATAAGACGACCGGCCTGTTCGGGTAACGCTCGCGCAATTCCTGAATGCGCGCGAGGTTGGCAATGGTCGCTCCGTTGTGCCACATCCCGTAAAAGGACAGCCCGATCAGGTCGGACGAAATGCCGACCGCGCTCGATTTTTCCAACCACCACAGCGCTCCGTCGATGTCCGCGCCGCGGTCGAGGTGGAGCATAGTCCGTACGTCTTCACCAGCGGGCAGCCCGGCGGCGACTCCAGCGTCTGCCGCCTGCAACAGCTCGGAGATGATGAACCATTGATCGTCGATCTGCCAAGACTTGAGTTGGTTCACCGGGGGATGAAGGCGGCCGCCAGTGCGTTCGTCCTCATTGTCTTTCGCCCAAAGGAGCCCATTCGTGATCTCGTTACCGAGCTGGACGATGGAAAGCGGTATTTCGTTGCGGTAAAACCTGTCGACGACGTTCTTCGTATAGTCGTGAATCTGATCGACCAGTTGACCAATACCATGGCGCCGCCAAGCGCGAGGTTTGTCCTGGCGGCCCGGATCTGCCCATGTGTCGGAATAGTGGAGTGCCAGATAGATTTTTAATCCACGCTCGGAGGCGGCTTTAGCCATATGCAGCGTACGCTTCAAGCTCATCGCGCTCTCGTCATCGACCCAGACGCTCAATCGAACGGTGTCGACGCCGTGGTCCGCAAGCACGGCCGCAGTACTGCCTGCTTTTTCTTCGTGGCAGTGCGAGATGTCAATGCCGCGGAAGAACGGCGCAGGTAGCACCGACCGCTTCTTTACGCGTCTCTTAGGCTCCTCGACAAAGGCTTTCGTTGGGGTAGTTGACGGGTTTTTTGGGCTCATGACACTGTAGTAGCTCGGTCCGTGGTAGCTGCGGGGGCCGTCGTCGCCATCGGAGTCATAGTTGACGCCAAGAAGCGTGCGGCAATAAAACCGTGCGCGAGGGTGACGCCAGTTTCCGATCGTCGAGTCTGTGCCTGGATGAGTAATCAAGGCAGGCAGGATGCGGTGCGCGTTGAGGCCTACGTGCGCGGCCTCCGGGTTGCGAGGCAATCTCCAGAAGTAGGGGTAGCGATCCGCAGCCTGAATTGAATTGAAGTGTGCGTACATCTGGAAGTCGAGGGGATTCGACAACGGACGGGTTACCGCGAGCAGCTTTTTTGCTCCGGCGTAACTGACGAGGTAGCCGTCAGTGCCGGCACCGCCCGCCACTTCCGCATAGGAGAATTTCTTGCCGCGGTGAAGCGTAGGCCCTGGCAGCGAACGATCATTCAGCAGCACTATATCGGCATCGGCGGGCAGATCCCAATCCTCCATGTTTGCGGGTAATGGCGCGCAGAGGCGCGCGTCGTCCTCGAGAACGATGGCCCAGGGAGTTTTTTGCTCGACTATGCGCTGCCAGATCCGGATGTGGCTTACGCCACAACCGATCTCGCCGCCGGCCCAGGGACCGAATCCGCGAATCTCAATATTGGTGGAAGGGTCCGCAGCGGCCCTGAACGCCGCTCCATCCGTTGCTGGCCAACGCTCGAAGCTCGCCTGCAAGGAGCTCAGGTGTTCGCTGATCTCCGCCATCCTTGCTTTATCTCGATCGAGATTAATGACAAACACCCGTGGGGCAGGGGTTCGTGCGCGAACTGCCGCGTCAACCGCTGGGCCCATGTCCGGGGCGTCAATTTCCGCCATAGAAAGCTTCACGACTCCCCCTTTAATTTTCTTGAAACCAACCGTGGCACCCTCCTTCGGTCCACATCACTGCCACGGAGATAGAAACCTTTTTAATATGCCAGCGGAGTATTTTTTTTCGCGGTTAACAAGTAAGCAAAAGAAAAGATGAGCACCAGCCAAATCCGATCCCGGTATGTGCGTCAAAAGCGTATGGGCAGCAAAGCTGCATTTTCTTTGCTTACCTTTTTTGACGAGTAACTTAAGCCAGGGTTGCTACTGCACAACTAGAGCGGTTGGAAGTCAGTTTGATGTAACTAAAACCAAGTAATCGCGAGACCATGTGTTGAATTGTGTTGAATTGCACTGAAGTCTGACCCGAGTTTTCCATCGAATATTCACCCACACTCTTTGTGAGCAGAAGGTGCTCACGATGTGGATAAGTTCTTGGTCTTCTCCTTTTTGGGCTGAGTCTGTGGATCTGCCTCAAAGTGCGCCGCTGTTTCCGCGATTTTGTTGCCTCGATGTCCAGCCAGGTGGCCAGCTTCTCGGCCTAGGGATCGAGCTTGCTTGAGCTGGCCCGCCTTGGGTACTTGGGCTCGCTCTGCTCTGATCGCAGGTGCTTCTTTATTGTGTTGCGAGCCAGGCCTGTACGCCTTGAGATCTCGCGGATGGACATCTGATCCCGCAGTGCCCAACGTCTGATGACATTCAATGTCGCCACGTCTATCACTCCTAATTTCCCTCTGCTTTTTAAAACAAGCAGAGTAGTGCCTACGTGGGTCAGTTTTGGATGGAAATTACTGCGCTAAATGGATCAGTTTTCGACGGAATTCAACAGGCATACTTTTGCTACATGGCATAGAGAGGCTGGAAAACTCAATCTATGGTGGAACGGTACGCTCATGTTGCTCCTGAGGGTCTGCAGTTTGCCGCCTGCCGATTAGACTCATTGATGAGAGCCTGACGGCATCCATCTCCAACACTTAATTGCTAGAAAGGGGGAGCGCTTTGTCAACAGTAAATGAACCGGATGGAGTTGATGACTCCTATGACGCCATGACCCTCGGAGCGATGCTTAAGAGACGAGAAAAACTCGAGAACGCCGCGGCGACTCGCTTGGGGGAAATCCTTTTTGCATATGGCGCTTTCGAGCGGCAGCTAGACTTTTGCATCGTGTGCATACGCGCCGGCCAGCGACGTGACAGACTCACGAGCATGATTCAAGACTATTCACTCGATAAGAAGATTGAGCTGCTTGCCACGTTTGTGGACCAAATTTTCGCAAAGGGTTCAGAGCAGCACACCGCATACCAGCAGTGGGTAGTCACCGCACATGCGATTCGTCTCAATCGGAATGACCTGGCCCACGGCTGGTGGGACGTTGATGATAGAAAGGCACAGGTTATTAATTACCGTGGAATTGCCACAGCCGAGCCCCGGGAACAGCGATATACGCTTGATGGGCTTGAATTTTTTGAACAGAAAATAAGAGCTTCGGCGTCAGAACTGAGCCGCCTTCGCGAACAGTTCCCGCTCGAAACGGCAGCTGGAATACTTGGCGAAGGCGGCTTTTAATCCCATAATGGACTGGTAGTTACGCGTTAGTTACATGAAAAAGCCCCCTAACCATGACAGCTAGGGGGCTTTCATTTGGTGCCGGAGAGATGCTTTTATGCATCGAACAGGCGCCCTTAAGCTGTTGATTTATAAGGGCCCACCAGTACGGTAGGGGTTTCAGCTACCACAGAATCTACCACAGCAGCATTCAGATTAACCACCACAGTTGATCTCTTCTTCCTCAGCCCCTACAAATTGGTGGGACCCGACTATGGCGCAGGTATGAAGACTACGGAGTGCATATGAATGGAGGTTGAAACCGTGGAATGCTATTTGGTCGGCGTTGCGGACTTGCTGGAGGTGTCACTAGTCTCAATTTCTTCACTTGGCTTTTTACTGGTGCGAAGCACTGATAGACCAAGTATCAGAGAGCCATAAACTTGGCGTCCTGTCAGCCAGGCAACACACTCGCGAATTGATCCGTAAAGAACATTGTGCGCAGTAATCGTTACTCCCCGCATTGCTTCTTCTTCTGTAAGCGTACCGTCTGCGTGAAAAATCCCCATGCATTGCAAATCAAAATGATAAGGAGCAGCCTTGTCCTTTTCGGCATTAAAGATGGATGTCATAGATGCGACATACCTACCAGGCTCGCCCGGAACCTTATTAACTGTTATGTTGTTGGATGGCTGAGCAAGCGGAGTCGGCTGAACTGGCTCATACTCTGCCATGGACTCGACTAAACACTTCGTAAAAACGAGAGAGCCCAATGCTATTGGGTGAGGTTTATCTTCGCTCATGCCGCAAGTGCAAACCGCTCGTCGTTCGCCGCGCAAACAATCTCGTCGCTAGATTGAACTCCATCGGGAGTCAGTGAATGTTTCATCAATCCGAGAAGCTTGGCGAAATAGGCATTAGTAGTGCTGACTGCCAGCGGAGCCGCTACGGTCGTACCTGAGACAGTGTCCACCTTTGGGGTGGCATTCTCCATCTTCGCGAGCGCTTGCATAAATCCCGCAGTTAGCCGTTTCTCAAGCAACGGCAACTCTACTCCCGCAATAACGGCCAGTTGCCTCATAAAACTAGCATCCGTCAGTGCAAGAGACATCATTCTGGCTAACGAAAGATCCGGAAAGGAGGTCTCAGTTTCGTACCTGGAAAATGCGATCTTCCCTTTACCGAAAATTTCCGAAGCTTGCTGCTGCGTAATGCCGTACCGCTTACGTAGTCTTAGTATTTCTTCACCCATTAGCCATTCGCCATAGTGGACCTTACGCCCAGCCAGTGCTTGCAAATTGCACGCTCTCTGATCACGCGTAGTGACCTTGGCTTGACAATGATTGCACAGAGATGAAGTCAACCGCACTTCCAACGGCGTATCTAAGCCAGGAGGATTGAACGTGCGAACTTCGTCAATGGCGACGAGTTCTCCGGTTTGACACACAGGGCAGTTTTGCATTTAAAGAGGGGTATTAACTTAGATGACAGGAAATGAGACAGATGCTTAAGAGCCCATTAGCATCTGCCGAAAATTTGATGTAGTACTCCAGCGCATTGGGATCACGTTCCCACGCTTCGTCATCAAAGCGAACAACGTATACATCGCATGCATGCCTGGAATTAGAGGAAGATCGCGCCCACTCGGACTTTTTGTAGTCCCCAGGCACAAGAATTTTGATGAACTCGCAGACAGTTTCTTCATCCCATTGCAGCTTATAGAGATCATCATCTGCTTTTTCAGTGGCAATCCAAATCCTATCTGGCGTGATTTCGTCATTAGCGATACATCCTTGTATTGCAACCAAATCTAGCAGCTGCCCGCCAAAGATTTCCCTGTTGTCGTCTCCCATTGCCGATGGGGCCGCAGGTGGAAATCGAAGCCACAATTTCGGCGGGGGAACTACATTGTTTATCACCGTGATAAGTTTGTCAAGTTGACGCTTAAGTCCGGAAAATAAGAGCGCAGGAAGTTATTAGGCTTAGGGTTTTGAGGGAAGCGCGGACATCTTACTGCTAATTGGTGTTAACAGGGGCCTTCTGCTACTTCCAGGGGGAGAGCTCGGATGGGCCGTCCATTCACCGGGGGTTGACTATTCAGCCCGCAAACACTCTTGGTTGCTGTGTATTTGTACAGCATTAAACGAAGCTGTGGGCGAATTTCGGCTCGATAAAGAAGTGAAGTGCGTGCTTCCGCTCGGAGTGAGACAGCCTCGTTGCGAGTGAGTGCTTCCGGCTTGGGCCTCCTGCAAACTGATGATTGCTTTCTTAGCCTAGAGGTCCACACTCTAGATGCCCATTCCGGGCCTCTCTGGAGGAGACAGCATGAAAACAGTTCTGATTCTTGTCAGCGCGTGCAGCCTGTCGTCTGGCGCTATTGCCAAGGGCGGCTCTGGTGGTTCCCATTACAGCCCCCCTGCGCCGCACTCAAGTCCCAGTGCGGGGCACGTTAACAGTCAGAACCACTCCATCCAAGGGTATGTGAAGAAGGATGGCACTTATGTCGCCCCGAGTCACGCGACGAACCCAAACGGGACAACCAAGGACAACTATACGCACCAAGGGAATGTGAACCCATACACTGGCGCGGTTGGCACTAAACCATGAAGCGGCGTTTGTTTGCAGTCTGGGCTCTTGCGACCTTTGTCAGCGCCACGGTGGAAGCCAGGAGCAGAGGAGGGGCCTCCAAGCGGAGAAGCTCTGGGGGGCGTAGCGATGGAGGTGGACGCGGCTGCGGATCGAGGGGCGGGCCGGGCTATCGTAAGCCTAATGGGCAATGCGCTAGCTGGAAGGATTAAGAAGGCTCTGGGGGCTCATGTACGGCGTAGTGCCTTGTCCTTGATGTTGGAATGATTCCTATGCGTTTTAGAAAATCAATCAAGCTTGCTCCGGGTATTCGAATGAACCTCAGTGGTAGCGGGGCTAGCTGGTCAATAGGCCCGAAAGGAGCCTCGCTTGGAATTGGCAAGAGGGGGACATTTCTCAACACTGGCATACCAGGAACCGGCCTCTCGCACCGGCAAATGCTGTCGGGTTCTAAGAACTCGGCGTCCACTAGAGGCACCGCGGGCACGCCAGCGATGGCAAAGGTAGCTCTGACGGTAGCAGTCGACGACGACGGTGTGGTGTCTTTCAGAACTGCTGACGGCGGGCCTGCAAGCGAGGCACTCGTAGATGCCGCAAAGGCGCAAAAGAGCGACCTAATCAAGGGCCTGATCCAGCAAGCGTGCGACAAGATAAACGCCCAGATGGAGACAGTTACCGGTCTCCACTTGGATACCCCAGACCCGCGCACGCCGCCGCACTTTCGGCACCAAGTGTTCGGCATTTCAGAGCCCACCCAGCCGTGCCGTCGCCAGCTTGGCTTCTTCGCAAAACTCTTCAAATCCAATCAGCAGCGTGTCGAAAAAGAATATCAAGCGTCGCTTGCCCTTTATCAAGTTGATCGGAAAGAGTGGGAGTCAACCCGCGATGAGTTTGAACGGAGTGAAGAAGAGCGTCGCCAGTTATTTATGAAGGTTCAGGCGGGCGACGCTGGCGCTACTGAGGACTTCTTTGGCCATATTCTCTTGGATATTGGCTGGCCGAGAGAGACCCAAGTTTCTTTTGAAGTTGAGAACGAGGGCTCACTGCTATTGCTGAATGTGGATCTGCCCGAAATAGAGGATATGCCGCAAAAAACGGCTACCGCCCCCCAACGGGGCTATCGGCTCTCCATCAAACAGCTTGGACCCGTGCAGACTCAGAAGCTGTACGCACAACACATCCATTCAATTGGATTTCGACTTCTTGGAGAGGCCTTCGGGATGCTCCCCAAAGTGAGCGAAGTGATTCTCTCTGGCTATTCGCAACGACCAGACCCAGGAACAGGTCAACTACGCGACGAATACTTGCTCTCTGTTCGCGTGACCAGGACTGAATGGGAGAAGATCGACTTTGGACACCTTAGCGACATAGACGTGGGTGAGGCGCTAAGCCGATTCCACCTGGTCCGCTCCATGAGTAAATCGGGCTTGTTCAAAGCCATTGTTCCGATAACCTTGACTCCAGTTTCTTAGTTTATTTCTCCGTGGTGCTCAATGAAGATGAACAAAACTGGACCTATCACGAACCGCTTCCATAAAGCTCTCACCGCACCGGCTACGGATCGGCCCGTTCTCGATGTTGTGGTAAGTACGACTGAGGCGGTCGTAGACATCCTGACAAAGGACGAATTGATTGCAGCAGTTCCGGTTTTTGGTACTGCGTTCAAGGCCGTGAAGGCCCTGGATTCGATGCGTGATCGGTTGTTTGCCGCGAAGTTGCAGCAGTTCCTCGCGGAGGCCGACACCATGACACCGGAAGCTCGTGCCGAAGCCGCACGAAAATTGGCGGCTGATGACGACGGGAGAAAGGCAGCAGAAACACTTCTGCTAGTGCTTGATAAGCTCACAGATATGGACAAGCCCGCGCTGCTGGGGCTGCTGTTGAAGCATCTCGGCAATGGGCGTATCAACACGGGGGAACTGCGAAGGCTCGCTTGTGCTATTGATCTGGCCTTCCCTGATGATTTGGCCGTTTTTTTGAGCGAACCTTCAGATGCGCTGGACCGCAACAGTAATGCTTCTCACTGGGAGGCGCTGGTGTCTGCTGGTCTAACTCGGGTGCTAACAGGTGACACCATTGCCCTTTTCGGTGAGATTTACTTCGGCACTACTGATTTGGGCAAGCTCCTCCATGCTCTCGTGAATGGATAGGCTTACCGCAATATATGGCGAGCAGGCCGGCAGTGACTGAGCAACAGCCTCCTGTTAGAGTGCTTTGGAAAAGCTGGAGGCAAAGTGGTAAAAGAACTTATCGTGGACGTAGTTTCACGTTCAGACAACGAGTTTGTTATTCGCACGGACAAGGGCGAGGAGAAAAAGTTTACTAGGGAGCCGGGTTGGGCCTATTTCGAGGCTCACAGCCTCACCATCACGAAAAGCACAAGTTGGATTTCGCTTGGCGCTGCTAATGTTGAACTCCCCGGTGTCAACACTCGCATTCGTGGTACAGCAAGCATGGAAAAGGGGTCGTTTTCAATAATCGGTGAGCCCGCTAACAGATCGAAGAAGCTTGCGCTGCTGATTGGAGCGGTCAACCCCGTAGAGCCGCAACGCAACGGAATTACCGGGTGGGTGGGCTTCAATCGTCGCGATTGGGAAATAGGCAATGACGATGAGTGGTGGGTTCAATGTGATCTTCCCATCGACGCATTTGAATCCTTGCTGCTTGCCATTTCGGACGGGAGCGCTTCGAAGCTATCTATTGGGATACTCCTCAAAAACGGCTTTACGGATTTTGCCTACGCCCCGCCATCTGAGGGAACAAACTGGTTCCTTGTTCCTGATGACGACAACAGCATCGATAACCCCCGCGTAGCATTAGGTGAGGTGAGTTCTTTTCATCTCGAATGTTCTTCTGTTGCTCTTAATCAAGAGAAAATCATTCCGGAGGAGGAGATGCAACTGGCCGAAGAAAGTGCTTTGACTCGAACCACCGTCGAACCGACATACGGGGTTCAACTGAAACAGTTAGAAGTTGCGATCATGCAACTTCGCAGTTCATTAAAGTGGATCGGCTGGTTCGTTGTGATTGCGCTGGCACTGATCGCGTCGAAATAGCTAGTTGCCGATCAAACCGAGATTTTCGTTTCGCTCGCAGCCGGGACCTACCCGTATCCGCGATTGTCTCGGTACTGAGATATCCTCGCATGCGTGAGCACTTGTTGAGCTTATCGTGATCGTGATTGTAAGGTGGCACTTCTAGGGGTGCAAGTACGGATGCGATACTCCCGTGTCTCTCGCATGATTGCCCCAGCCGCGCCGCTTGTAGCGCGATAAACGAAGGCGAACATGACACCAATATCTCCAGCAGAACTCCAGAAGGCCCTCCGGCGGGAAGCCCGGAAGCACAGCGCACAGCTCCGTGCGGCCGCCGCCAAATGTATTGCAACAGGAAATGCCGAATGGTGGTGTCCAGGCGTTTTAGAAGATGGCGATGCTTTTCTCGCGGCGGAAACCTTTTGCGCCCCTCCAGATGGCCCGCAGGAATCCACTGATGACCCAGCCGCTGCTGCTAATTTTCTCCTCCTGGTGAGCTTCGCAATTCACTAGGCGATGCGGCATGTGACAGCATAAATCCGCGGTTTGCCAGAAAGTGTGGACGTGTGTAGGCTGCGATGTTTTCACTTGCGAAACGAAAGGCCATCAGCATGCAACAGCAGGACCGCATACGAGTAAGCCAACTGATTCAACTGCTGGATGACCTGAAGGCCACTGACCCGCATAAGCCTTTGACTAGGGCCGCATTGTTTCTTCACATCGCCGCAGCACCCGGCCTAGCTGTCACACAACTGGCGAAGGCTTCTGACACGACTATTGCTTCAGCGTCGCGGCACGTTAAGGCTCTCGGCCTTGGAGGGGCATCAGGAGGTTCTCCTCTGGTTGTCACTGGATATGGCAAGGATGCCCGTACAAAGGCCCTCCTGTTGACCGAGGAGGGCAGACGCATGGTTAACCGTGTGATGGAGACCCTTGACAGGATTGGAGCCTAGGTCCGGAATATTTTGGCGAAAAACTCTGAGCCCCACCTCGATGCGGACGGACCGGAAAACCCCCCCGTACCCCCTCGGGCTTTCCGTAAGATGCTTTCTACTTCGTCGGGCACCCCGGCCATTCAGCCTCTAGGCCACATGAGGGGCACCGGCAGGACACCGAGGGGTCTACTATCGTTGTCGGGGTATGTCGATCTATGGGTTGCGAACTGTAGTGGCTCGCTTGATCTGACTCGAAGAGGCCTACCGTGCCACATCGGAGACATGAGGTGGCCGCGAGGAGCAGGGTGGAATTGAAGCTGTCTAACTGCATGAATGTCTTATCGTAGATGGGGCACGGCCCGGCCATCTGCGCGACTCATCCCTACATTGCCGTACAGCGGCCAATCTCCAGGTACGGGGTGTTCCCGTTGTCGTCTTTTATGCCTTTCCCTACAACGTACCCTATGGGATAAACAATTTGATAGCGAAGGCTCTCTTTGTTCATTAGGAACTTGCTAATTGCGTCGCAACTGAGAAACCCCGAGTCACTGAAGTTGGCATCGCATTGAGTTGGGTATGGCTCACCAAACTTCTTATACGACCAGTGCCCATCCTTCTGGGTCAGAACATATTTAGAGTCAGTGGCATTGAAGTCAACTGACTGCCACCGCCCATTCTTGAAGGCGAATCCCGTCGCCTTGTCTGCGATACACAAGAAGGCCGCTTGTGCGCTTGCCTGGATGCAGATAAGTGCCAGCATTCCTCCAACGATGGCTCTACGCATGGTGCCCCTCCGTTTTGTTTTGTTTAATCTACCACGGCAAACAAAAAACGGCCACCACAACCCGCCCCACCCAGCAGAACCGGATGCCTACGTGCGCTTTGATACCGCCTGTTGCTTTACCAGTCGGCTCAATGTCGAGCGTGAGGCCCCCGTGGCCTTACACACGGCGGTCCACGAAACGCCAGCACCCAATAGGGCGAGGATGTTGGTGTTGCGCTCCACATCCTCAGGCCTGCCTCTGTATACCTTTTCGTCCCCCGTTTTTAGCTTAGCCTTCGCGATGCCCTGTGCGGTGCGCCTGCGCCTGTCGTCATAATCCTTGCGGGCGATGGCAGCCAACATGTCCAGCATCATTCCGTTGAGGGCTTCCAGGAGCCGCTGAGTCATTTCATCGCCGTTGTTGATCAACTGCCATGAGGTCGGCAGGTCCAAAGCCACCACACGTACACGTTTAGCTGCAATTGTGGTCTTTAGGCTCTGCCAGTCTTCCGCATTAAGGCGCGAGAGCCGGTCTACTTGCTCAATCAGAAGAACGTCGCCCGGTTGGCTGTCATCGAGGAGGCGGAAAAGCTCGGGACGCTTAAGACTGGCACCTGACTCATTCTCGATATAGCGGGCTGCGATCTTCATCCCGTGTTCCATTGCGAAGCTCTGAAGGTCTTCGAGGGCACGCATTGCGTCTTGCCCCTCCGTTGAGGCGCGTAGGTAAGCACGAATGAACATCAGGACCCTTGGTTCGTTTTAGATGGTTCGCATATTATCAGTTCGTTTTAACTGGTGCAAACTATTTATCGAACCGGTCTCAACGGTACTTCGTATTGGTACCGTTTAGGCATACCCAAATCGAACCAGTCTATTTGGCGGCGGCACCCACACCTTCTTGGGGACGTTGGACAGGCTGAACGACCGCTTTGGCCGGGCCACGGTCCTGATGGCGAGTGCCGGTAGCTCAGGCGTAGCTACGGGTAAAACCCACACATTAGGGAAGAGGCTGTCAGCCGGGGGCTGAGACCGTTGGGAGAGAGGCCTCGAATAATAAAAAACTCACATTAGGAAAGCCCTCTCAGGACCGTTCAAAAACGGACAACATCCAGCACGGAACTGTGAATAAAAGGCCCTCATTAGGAAGAGCGTTGGCTTCGCTCCATCAGTCAGCCTGCGACAACACTAAGCCAATGCTTCTTGGTCGGAATAAAAGTCCGACATTAGGTAGGCCGGCACTCGGGCCTTCCACCTCCCGAGCCACGGTTCAAGGATTCCCCACGGCCGTAAGGCCACTCTCAACCACCCCTGCCGACCGCCCCAAGCGTCATCAGCCGGGGCTTTTTCACGTCCCAATTAACCACTATCCCTGTCTACATGACCAATATTGAATCGCGTGTAACCCGCGTTTGTACCTTCACCCCAACCGCTTTTGCCAACCTCAAAACCTTTCAGCGGGGATTCCAGCTCCAAGCCGATGAGCTGGAGCCTGGCCGCGCTGTCACCAACAGCGAAACCCTGGGCCGCATCATGCATGGCTATTACCTCATCAGCCTTATCGCTGCTCGAATGGAAATGAGCATTCCCGCCCTTTGCTCCGCGCTGTGGGAGGGCGACCTTCTGATTACCCGGCCTACATCCACGGAGGGCTGATATGACCCGACAACAAGTCAGCGAAGAGTTCAGCAATGAGCGCCTTCAAACCCAAGCCCGCCCCATTGCCCAGACGGTGATCGCCCCCCAGGCTGACCCCAGCAAATGGCGCGGCCTGGCTAACGTCTTCGCCCAAGGTGAAGTGCTGCTGGCCGAACAGCAGAAGGTCCAGCAAGAGAACGACCGCGAGCGGGCCACGGCTTACGCAAGCTCCATGACCGTTGCCGAACTCGGTAGGCGGATCAAGGCCGGTGACATGCTCACCTCTGAGTCCCCCGTATTTGCGGCCACGGTGCAGCACGTATGGGGACAGAACACGCATGCCGCTATGGAGCGTGAGGTCCTCTCCAAGGTCACCACCGGAGAACTCAAGTTCAAGTCCCCCGAGGAAATCGACACGTACCTCACGGAGTCCCGCAACACGGCCCTATCGGGTGCCAGCGAGTACGCCGTTCACGGCTTCGATAAGGGCTATCAGGCACTGCGGGGCAAGCTCATGGACTCCGTAGCGAAGGTCAACGACAAGGAGATAGTGGAGAACGCGGCCAATCAGGCTTCGGACTTCCTGGGCAACAAGCTCCTCCAGGTCACCAGCAGCGAGTTCAAGGGGACGCCTCAGGATGCCGCTAAGGCGCTCCTGGATGACTACCACCTGATGCGCCACTCCAAGGTGATGCCTGATGCAGCGGCCAAGGGGGCACTTCAGGAGGTGGTCCAACGAGCCGCTTCCGGTGGTCAGAAGGGCGTCCTGGAGGCCCTGTTGAACTCGGAGCTTCCAGACGTAGGTAGCGTGAGGTCCTTCCTCGGTGAGACGAGGGCCCAGACCTTCCTTGCCACGGCGGGTGCGCAGTTCGACAAGGGGCAGCGCCAACGGGTGGACGATGAGGTGTTGCCGCATATGCTGGCCTCCGACAACGGTTCACTCAACGTGGACAAGTTCATGGGCTGGGCTCAGGACCCCGCTAACAAGGACTACCTCTCCGCGTCCACCATCCACTCCGTCCTAAATCGGAACATGGCGGCACTGGCCCACCAACATACCCAATTGGAGAGGGCCAAACTACAAGGTCAGGCAGAAGCCTCAGTGGCTGAAGCGCGGCGCTCTGTGGACGCGGCACTTGCCGAGGGAAAACTATGGCGAGTGCAGGGGACCAACGCACCGAAGGTCCTCACGGACACCGGTAGGGTCACCGAGTTCAACGTGAAGGAGTACGCGGAGCAGAGCCTGGCAGCTCGGACGGCGAACCTTCCGTTTGGGCAGCAGGTATCCGCCTGGGCCTTCAACGGCCTCAGGAATCCGAACTGGGCGAACCAGCTCCAGGCGGGCCTGCTGAACCTCAGCAGCATCGGTGTGGACTCCAAGGGGAAACCCACGGGGCAACTCAACGAGGCCGGGACGAGGGCAATTGAGTTGTTCAAGCAGCTTGATGCGGTCAATCCTGATGCAGCAAAGCTGACGGCTGGGGAGTCGGAGTACAAGCGCTTCTCCGATATCGCGTTCCTCATGCACTTGGGGCGGGAGCCTTCTGATGCCGCCTCGATTGCCAACAATGCAGCCCAAGGGGCCACCTTCGGGAGTCCTGCGGATGTCATGGCGAAGAAGGTGGCGTCAGCTGTTGGTGGTCTGATGGGTACCCCTTGGACGGATTGGTTCGCCAATCGCTGGGGTGATGTACAGGACTTCGGTAGCGGACTTGCAAGGATGGCACCCGCATTTAGTCCGCTGGCCAGAATCCGCGGTGCTCATAAAGTGCACACCGGCGACATCGTTGAGGGCGGGAAGCTCCTTCTCATGGGCGGTGAGATAGGCCCAGCAGCGCCCAGTCATGTCATGCGCAACTCGGTGCCCAACACGTCCCAGGTTCACGGCATGGTGCAACGCTATGCCACTCTCCTTGCCCACAGCGGCCAAGTGGGAGACCCCGAGTCAGCCTTGAAGTTGGCCGTTAGCTACATCAGCAGGCCTGAGGTTTCCGCCCAGGTCAATGGGACCCTCTACCTGAGGTCTGAATTGCCGGCGGCACCATCCGCAAGCAGGTCTCAAACCGAATGGCTAGAGAAGTTCATTGATGAGGTTCCCAAGGCCCGTGCGAAGGAACTAGGGTTCCCAGGGGGAGAAGTCCGTCTTGAGTATGACGAACGCATCCACGCGTACCGGGCATTCGTCGCCGGGCTTCCTCTCATGGACCCCGATGGGGGCGTAATGATGTGGCAGAAGGGCGCTATCCAGCAGTGGTACGCGGCAAAGGACCAGATCGAGATGGTCAATGCCGCAGCCAAGGCCGCAGAGTCGCAATTTGCCCAACAGCACAGCGCCTACCGTAACCGTCTCTCGAATGAGATTGGCGACCTCCAGGCAAAGGAGGGCGGCTTTGTCATTGAGAAGTATGACGGCACGGTCAACCGTGGAGTCATGGAACAGAACATCTGGGGCAAGGACGCCTTCAAGAGAATCACAGCGGACGGCAATGCGGACAAGCCTTTGGGCGACCTCCTCAAGCTCTATCCATCACGTAAATCAGCGGCCCAGAAGGGTCGCCAGTAAATGAAGACGGCGGGGGCCAACAACCTCCGCCAGTACTGCAAATGAAACCTAACCAATCTTTGATCCGCCTCCGAGGTGACGTATGAGCCCCTTCGAAGAAGCCAAGAAGGCACTTGACCGCGCACATGTTGCCGCCCTTCAGCGGGGGAATTCGGAAGGCGACGAGGCCTACGACTGCCTTCGCAATCGGCAAGTGGCGTACAGCCGCGCACTTGGCTTTGAGATCACCTTGAACTTGGCGATGAAACTGGCCCAACGTCAGCGCATCGAGGAGGCAAAGCATATTGAGGAGGCAAGGTGCAGGTGAGTGGCTCTCATACACCCCACATGCACCCGACGATGGCGGGTCTCAAGAAGTACCCTGACCTCTACCTGCGCGAATGGGCGGGTAAAGAGCTTGGGGCGTTACGGTGCTCCGAGGCGTATTTGTCCACCCTGGGAATCGTTCTTGGAAATATGGCCCGCGCTGATACGCATGGAGCCGTACTTCTCCTGGGTACTGTCAACTCTTTTGCCACGAGGCAGACCATGAGGACCCTCCTTGACCAACTTGAGGCCGCTGGCGTCGTGAGGCGCTGGCCGGGCGCTAAGAAGGCCGTCTACGCTTACCGTGGACAGATGCCCCGGAACTTGGGGCGGGACGCAGAGAGTCGCTATGAACGCATGCAGCGCGAAGTTGAGGAGAAAGGGTTCGAGCGATATTGCGCAAGCGTGGGCATTTACCCCGCTGACTGCCCGTACTGAACGGGTCTTAGCAACCGCAAAAACCCCCTTATCAACCGCCCTAAGAGAGAAACCAATTGATGACCTGAAGGTGAAGACCACGGGGGAGATTCCCCTCTACGTCCTTGCCTTCGGGTTTCACTACCTGCGCACAGCAGGGCAGCGGATGGAGTCCTGGAGAGGACTTAAGTGGGGAGGATTACTGTGGTCATACCCTCCTAGGTCTACCTTCTTGAAATTCCACTGTGGTGTCCCTGGCAGTATCTGTATAGGTGATTGGTCTTGGTCTTACCCCAGGGTTGCCCTCACGGGTGCCCTGGCTTTTTTTATATCCGACCACACAGAACACCATGACAAACCAACTCTCCACTTTCACCTTTGCCCCCGGCCTGAATCTCCGCACAGTGATGCGTGACGGTGAGCCCTGGTTTGTCGCAATGGACGTATGTGAGGCCCTTGACCTGGACACCACCAACATCCGCCGCATCCTCGAAGACGATGAGGTCAATCTTGTGCAGTACACAGGTTTGCCGAACCGGGATGCGCTCGTGGTCAACGAGTCCGGCCTCTACTCCCTCATCCTCAAGTCCCGCAAGCCTGAGGCCCGCGCCTTCAAGAAGTGGGTCACCTCCGTGGTCCTGCCGCCATCCGCAAGGACGGCGCTTACGTGATCATTGAGGAGAAGGTTGCGACCGGTGAGATGACCCTGGAGGAGATGACCCTCAAGATAATGACCGCGATGACCGCCAAGGTCTCCAGGTTGACCGAAGAGAAGGCCGCTCTGGAGGCCCAGGTGGTGGCCGCAGCGCCCGCCGTGGAGTTCCACAGGGAGTTCGTGGAAGCCACGGACACCCAGAGAATGAGCTAGCGAGCTTCCTACGGGGTGATCTGCTAGGGGTTCTGGTTATTTATCCAGGCTGTTCATTTGTACAGCTTTGATCTATACTCTTACACCGCGAAATCATTCGCAGGGGGTATCGTGATGGGAATTGCATCGGATGCGACAGGGCCTGCGGGGGGACCGATTGAGACCCCTAAGTCTTTTGAAGAGATGAGTGAGCGGGCGGCCTTTCGGGCGCCGATTGATCCCCATCTGCACAAGCTAACCGATGTGCTTACGGAATACAGTTTTAATAGGCTTGTACCGTGCGGCCTCAGTAGTTGCCGCACAGAGCATCGCTACGGGTTCCTCGTCCGCACCGCATCGGGCGTAGAGACAAACATCGGAAACGTGTGTGGTCGCAACCACTTCGGCGATGACTTTGTCACGGCTCAAAGCGTTCACCGGAGGCAAGTGGCCCGCCGCGACGCCCTGCGAACTATCGCCACGCTCCGGCAACAACGAACTGTCATCGAAGCCCGCATTACTCAAATGATTTCGGGTGATTTCGGTGTCAAGTGGACGCGGAGAGTACGGAAGTTTTTGGAAGGTCGCTTAGGTGTCGAAGGTATGCGTTCCCTGGAGCGACGGGCACGCTCCCAGGATTACCGCGTAGAAGTCGTAACGGAGTTGACGCACGACCAAATCACCGAGGAGGCCGCGCGTACAGGGCGCAAGAGAGACGATGTACGTTACAAAACGGAGATGGTGGGAACACTCGCATCTGTCCCGTGGCTTATCTATGACTTCAAGGGGGTTCTCATAGACGGCCTCCTGGCGAAACTGCAAGTGATCTGCGATGTCGCTGAAGCAACAACGGAAACCCGGGTTCTAACAAAACTGCTTAAGCCTTTGGCCGGTTGGGAGAACGCATTGGAGCAGTCACAAGAAGCACTCAACTCAGCGCCTGCTTCGCTTTCTTCACAAAATCTCTTGCTGCTGCTGAAGGCGGTGAAGCCGGCTGCTCTAGGTAAAAAGATGCCGGAGTTGTCGGGTTGGGATAACACTAACGATTACCGGAAATTATTGAAGGGTTCACCGCTGGCTTTGTGATGCTGGTGTAGGACTTTGCCGTGAATTACCTCCCCATTCAATGTTCTGTGCCCCCCAGCGCATCCAAAGGCTCCCATGAACTTCGACGCTGTGTTCATTGAGAAAATGGCTGCCGAGCTTCATGCGATCCGTCGTGCCAGTATTTCGCTCAGGCTAGACCTAGACCATCTGGCAAACTACTTGCTTGTACCTCGCGCTAAGGTTTTTCTTCATGAAGGAGTGATGAGGCGCTTGGGCCTTATAGAGCACTGCTTGGAAAGAATATTTGAAATCTTCCCCCCTGGCAGAGCGGAGATGTTGGGCAAGGGGGAGCAGAACGATGTGACCGTCAACATTCAAGCGTTCGTCATAAACGTTTACGGCGTGCTCGATAACGTGGCCTGGGTTTGTGCGTTAGAAAATGGCTTCCCTGATCCCGACGCTAACAAGATGAAAATTGGGCTTTTCAGTAAAGCGTTGCGTCCTCACTTGTCCGCCGATTTCGACGCGTACTTGCAGGGGAAGACGATGCAGACGTGGTTCAACAATTATGCAAAAGTCTATAGAGATGCGACTGCGCACCGAATCGCTCCTTATCTACCTCCCAAGGGGCTTACGAATGCCGAAGCTGAAAAATCCAGGGAGTTGGACGCGGCTGCCCTGACTGCCTTAAAACGGCACCAGTTTGAGCGAATGGATGCACTTAATAAAGAGCGGGATGCGTTAGGCCGCCCACTTGCTTTGGTGGCTCTTTCCGTTTCGGGAACAGAGCCCGACAATAGGCCTTTCCCGTTACACCCTCAGTTTCTTTGCGACATCCTCACGGTTCACGAGATGCTGCGCAGTTTTGCAAAAGGATTGAGGGGACAGCATGGTTTTCCCGCGTGGCCTCTACGGGATTTCTTCTAACCACCCTGTATGCAAGAGGTGCATCCTATCGGCTTGATTCAAAAAAAGACGGCAATGAGAGGTACGGATTTATGACTTGGGTCATCGGAGCGGCTTCGTTGTTTTCTAGGGCGGCACTCATCTCTGATGTACGAGTCCGCTTTCAAGATGGCACGACTGCGGACATGCTCCAGAAGGCCTATCCTATAGGCAACTATGTCGCCGCAGGCTTCGCCGGGTCTGTCCGTATTGGCTTTGAACTCATTTCAAGCCTTAGAAATCTCCTGCCCCCGCAATTAATCGCGGGAGGGTACGCTTGCGATCCTGTTGAAGTGGTTAACGCCTGGGTTCCATACGCAAAAGAAATCTTTCGACAGGCGTCTCAAGCAGAACGCAGTCTCAACGCTCACATTTTATTAGTAGGTGCTTCGCCAACCGAGAACATGGGGTCACCTCAGTTTCCAAAAATACATCTCATACGAATGGTTGCACCACATTTTGTCCCCGGATTTTTTAACCAGGGGCTGCGAATGTGCAGCATTGGTACGGGTGCGCAGGTGGCTGACTACAAGCGGGCTTTGCGTCCGCTCTTTCGCAACTCATCGGGGGTTCACCAAGCACACATGGTCGGCATTCATCATTGGGCTCACACTCTTGGTCATTGCGTCTCAACGACGGTGCGGGACAGCATGCACCAAGGCTTTAGCGCGAGCTTCCATATCATCGGACTCACATTGGGAGACATGGCCGTAATGACTAATGACATGACTACCTATCCGTTAAACGCCCCTCCGACAGAGCTAACAATGCCCCAAGTAGCTCAGTCCTGGGATCAGTTCGACGAGATGGCAAAAGCTCGTGCCCGCGCCTCTGCCTGTGCGGCTTGTTGAGCACCGCCTCCTTCGTGAATCCCTCTAACGTTTCGTGTTGGCGTGTATAGCATCAATAGTGTTCTGCTGTCAGGCCTGAGTCATCTGCGTGAACTTGAGGGAGCCTCCCTTTCCCACAATGGGGCCCCAGACGTGGCCGCTCGGCAAGCGGGTTTCTTACAGGGCCACCTTCTGTAGCCACTCAGCCTTGACTTGGAGAGGATAGCCTTGGCCGTATCCGTCCCCAGTGTCTTTCTTGCCATGTCCTGTGATGGCGTCGCTTATGTCTTTGGGACACTGAACGCCCCGAAGTAGGTCCTTCATCGTGTGCCTTAGCTCATGGCAGGTATGAGGGAGTGGTAAACGACGAATCCATCCGTTCAGGGCGGCAGACGCGCTTGTGGCTCTGCACTCTGTCTCGTTGGTGTACTGGGGGAAGGCCAGCTTTTGCCCTTCGGTGGCAGCCTCTTTCACCCGTTTAGCAGCCCACAGCGCAACGCCCGCTAGGGGCACCGTGCGGTCCTTGACACCGCGAATCCCGTTGGCGCCCTTTAAGTCGCGCCATGGGTGCACCTGAAGCAGGATATGAGGTACTTCCGCGTCTGGCTTAAGGTCATCAAGTGGCACCCCGACAATCTCGGCAAGTCGCGCTCCTGTTCCGGCTAGCAACGCAACAATCCACCGCATGGGGTCATCTGCGGCCTTGCAAGCCTCTACCAACGTGGAAAGCTCGGGTGCGGTGAACGGGGTGCGCTTGGTTGCGTCATGGCCCTCACGGGCGATCTGAAGTGACGCGAAGGGGTTCGGTGTGTTGAGGTCGTTCTCGCGAATGTAGGTGGCAAACACGGACGAGATTGCGCCGATAAGTCGCCGTACCGTTGTGGTCTTAACACTCAGCAACGCTGAATCGAGGTATGCGCGGGCATCCTTGCGCCCGAAGGTCGCCACTTCCTTATCGCCAGTAACCGCGATGAGGCCTGCAAACGCTCGACGCTGGTATGCCACGAACCTTTTGTCTTCGCGCTTGGGATGTAGGCTCAGATGCAAATCCAAGGCGTCCGTGAGAGAAGGCTTCGTTGTGCCGAACAAGCGGCGTCCAGCTTCTAACTCGACGGGCGTTAGGTAGTCTTCAGTGGCTGCGTTTCGATACAGCCACTCGTCACCCCCCGCGTAGCGCACGCGCTTGTGTTCGACGTGCTCCACGATCAACTCTATCGCCATCGGGTCATTGTCCGGCGCCCCCGGGGTTACCCCTCGGGCTTTCAGAAAGGCGTCCGCATGGGCCTTAAGGGCCTTGGGGGAGGACTCTGGTGCGGCACGTAGCCCAGCCCATTCGGCTTCGAGTTTGTCATTGAGGGCCGCGACCATGCGGGCTACCTTGATCGGATCGCCTGTCTTGAGGTCTTGTTTGATCGTTGCCCCAGGATATCGGGAGCGGAGATCGGTCGGTACAGGACGCTGGTAAATGGTCGTCTTACCGCGTTGGTACGTGTACTTGATGGTCACTTGCAGGGGGCCAAGGGAGAGGCGCATGGAGTAGAACTACCACAGTTTCTACCACACTGGAGACCTTGGAATCGCCGCAAACCCACTGTTTATGCGGGTCTGCGGGACTTTGAATGGTGCCGGAGAGATGAATCGAACACCCGACCTTCTCATTACGAATGAGCTGCTCTACCGACTGAGCTACACCGGCTTATTCTGAAATACAGCCTGCGATTATAGCCCGGAGTGGTAGCTGGTCACCCTTTCGACCTCATTTTTGGAGCCGAGCATGACGCTGACGCGTTCGTGGAGCTTGCTGGGCTGCAAATCGAGGATGCGCTGTTTGCCGTTGGTGGCGGCGCCGCCGGCCTGTTCTATGAGCCAGCTCATGGGGTTGGCTTCGTACATCAGGCGCAGTTTGCCGGCCTTTTCGGGCTCGCGTTTGTCCCAGGGGTACA
>JGI25159J45721_1000275_pt1 | contig 24140 bp, 20 predicted proteins | sample AraplaMF_Cvi_mLB_FD_45721 | JGI IMG/M metagenome (IMG submission 45721)
CCGAGGGCCAAACTATCGCCGAAATCGGCATACGGTCGGAGGCGATCCAGCTGGTAAACGCTGGAGACGGACGAATGACCTGCGTGCTCGAACGTATCGAGGATCTTGGCCATGAGCATTTTGCCTACTGCCGCATCAACGGCGACGTCATCTGGGTCATCCGCGTCAATGTCGAGCCGCCGAGGGAACTGATCGGCACGGAGGTCGGCCTCAATTTCCGGGATACTGCGATCTTTGCCTTCGCTGCCGATGGAAAACGCCTCATTCTCAACCGCCAGACCGGCGTGATCGAAGGAGCACGGCAGTGAGTGCCCGGCTTGCTCGCCGCGACCATCGTGCGGCCTGGCTGTTTCTGCTGCCGGTTATCATCGTCATGCTGGTCGTCGCACTCTGGCCGCTCGGCCGCACCTTCTTCTTCGCCTTCACCGATGCCTATCTTGACGACCCCTCCGTCTATTCAATGACGGGGATCGACAACTTCCTTGAAGTCATCAACGACCGCAGCTGGTGGATTGCCGTCAAGAATACGCTGATCTTCACGGTCATCTCGGTCGCGATCGAGACGGTTCTCGGCCTGGCGATCGCGCTCCTCGTCAATGAAGCCATTCCCGGCCGCGGGCTGGCGCGCGCCGCCATCCTCGTGCCCTGGGCGATCCCGGTCGTCGTCTCGACGAAGATCTGGGAATGGATGCTCAACGACCAGTTCGGCGTTATCAACAAGCTCCTCATCGGGCTTGGCCTCATCGATCATGGCATTCCGTGGACGGCGAGCGGATCGCTCCTTATGGGCGTCGTGATCTTCGTCGACGTGTGGATGACGACCCCGTTCATGGTTCTGCTTATCCTGGCAGGCCTGCAACTGATATCGTCGGAGATATTCGAGGCAGCGGAGGTCGATGGCATTCCGGCNTGGAAGCGTTTCTGGTCGATCACCCTGCCGATGCTGCGCCCCGCGATCGGCGTAGCGGTCCTCTTCCGCGCCCTCGATGCGCTCAGGATGTTCGACCTTGCCTATGTGATGGCGGCAAGCAACGAGAGCGTCATGACNGTCTCCATCTACGCGCGCGACCGGCTGATCAGCTTCCAGGAGCTCGGCATCGGCTCNGCGGCATCGACCTGGGTCTTCCTGCTCGTCGCGCTTGTCGCCATCATCATCATCGGGGTCCTTCGCCTCGACAGAGCCGCGGGGACCTGAGCGACATGGCAGATGCAATCATCCCGAAGACCGTCCGCAGGCCGGCCTCCTACTTCCGGATGCGGCGCCGTGTCGTGCGAAGCCTGCAGATCCTGGCCCTTCTGCTCGTCCTGTTCTACACGCTGTTTCCCTATTATTGGGCCTTCGTTTCCTCGACGAAGCAGGGTTCGGCACTCTATCAATCGGCGCTGATGCCGGCGTTCGACTTCACCTACTATCGCCAGTTGCTCGACAATCCCGTTTTCATGGGCTCGCTGCTGAACTCGGCCTATGTCGCAGTTTCAACCACGTTCCTGTCGCTCGTCATCGGGCTCAGCGCCGCTTATGCGCTGGGGCGCATCGACTTTCCGCAACGGCGCACCATTCTGATGATCGTGCTGATGATCTCGATCTTCCCGCAGGTCGTCGTTCTCTCCGGCATGTTCGAGCTGATCAACTGGATGGGCTTATTCAACCGGCCAAGCGCGCTCGTCCTCACCTATCTCCTTTCGACCGTGCCCTTCACGACCTGGATCCTGACCACCTTCATCCGCGAGTTTCCGCGGGAACTCGAAGAGGCCGCGATCATCGACGGCTGCTCACATTTCAGAATTCTGATGAAGATCCTGTTGCCGCTCATGGGACCTTCGCTTGCCAGCACGGGCATTCTTGCCTTCATTCTGGCTTGGAACGAGTTCCTCTTCGCGTTGACCTTCACCCTGACGGACGAGAACCGGACCGTGCCGGTTGCGATCGGCCTGATCGCCGGCAATAGCCGGTACGAATATCCGTTCGGTCAGATCATGGCCGCGTCCGTTACCGTAACGTTGCCGCTGATCATCGTCGTATTGATCTTCCAGAGACGTATCGTTGCCGGCCTGACGGCAGGCGCCATCAAGGGCTGACAAAGGACTAAACCATGGACATGCTGGTAAAACTCTACGAGCTGAAGGCCGATCCTGCGCTCGATAAACGCATCGCCGAACAGGGTATCACCATCCGGCGTGTTCTTGCGCCGGAGTTGAGCGCTCTGACGGCCTGGATCGAGCCGCGCTTCGGATCCGGCTGGGTCGCGGAAGCGACGGTTGCCACCATGCGCCAGCCGCCCACTTGCTTCATCGCAATCCAGAACGACGAACTCATCGGCTTTGCCTGCCACGACGCAACCGCCAAGGGCTTTTTCGGGCCGACCGGCGTCGATACGGCCGCCCGCGGCAAAGGTGTCGGCCACGCTCTGCTGCTGACCACGCTTCTCGATATGTACGCGCACGGCTACGCCTACGGGGTAATCGGGGGCGCTGGCCCGATGGAGTTCTACCGTCGAAGCGTCGGGGCAATCCCGATCGAAGGCTCGGACCCCGGCATCTATCGCGGCATGCTGCCGCTTGCCCAGCCGAGAGGCATTTCGGAATCGGGCCACTAAGTCTGATCGTGACAGATGTAAAAGCTCACGGAGACGTGTCGCTCGATCATCGTCTCCAGTGCTGTGGTCACGGCACCTGAGACGATACTCACTTCAATTGAGAGACGCCTTGGCAACCGAAATAGGCATGCCGGCGGCTTTCAACCCAGCAAGGAAACGCTCCTGGTCTTCGGTCCGGGCGAGCCGCTTGGCGACTTCGCGCCCGACNTTCGGGATCAGTGCGGGTGACCGGAGCTGGATCCAATCGAGTTGCTCCTTTGCCTCGGCCGTTTTCCCAAGGNTCCCGAGGATGGANAGCAAGACGAGGCGATGCATCGGGTTGTAGTTCAGATCCGACATGCGCGACCAAAGTTCCGCGGCTTGCGTGTCACCCCGCATGAACGCACAGAGCGCCATCCCGACTTCGTAATAGCCGCGTGGCCCCGCGTTCCTGTTGATAGCCTCGGAAATCAATTCACAGCCTCTGCTCCATTCTCCCGACATCGACAGACGCAAGCCATATTCCCCCGCCACTTCCGTGTCGTTCGGATTGCTGGCATAGGCCGCTTCGCCGGCGCGCAGGGCCGCAACCATGTCATTGCTGAAAAAGTTGGCGAGCATCAACGCCTGAAGGGCGCGCGCATTCTTCTGGTCGAGTTGTACGGCGCGTTCGGCAAGCTCCTTTGCAAGATTGAGTGTGGCGGCGGTCGGCTTGGTGTTCAACTGGTACGGAAAGCGGAACTCGTCGAGATGGACCAGCGAGAGGAAGGCGGCAACATTGGAATCATCGGGCGTCTTCTCGATGGCCCGCTGCAGGCAAGACTTCGCAACATCATGGGTCTTCACGGTCATCTCGCTGCGATAGCTATAGTAGGAGAGAATGCAGGAAAAGGCGTCCGAGCCCCCAGCGATGCTGGCAGTGTCTGCCGTAAATATGACGCCGAACGGCCGTGCCACCGCCGTCGCGATATGTTCGGCAAGACTCGCCTGGGTTTTCAGGATGCCCTGCACTTTCATGTCGGCATCGTAATTGTTGGCCCAGATGACCACTCCATCCACCCGTCGCACGAGCCTGGCAGTTGAGCGCAGGGTGCTGCCTTCCAACCGCACGCTTCCCTGGAGAGCATAGAGCGGCTGCGGTGACGCCTGGCCTTCTCGATTGCGTGGCGGCGGAGCGACCACGACAATATCGTTGAAGGGGACGAGTTTTTCGATGATGTCGTCGGTGATGCCACGAGAGATATCGGATGCATGTCCGTCATCAGAGGCACTTTCAAAATGCTCGACAACGATGGTTGGTCGACTGGCTACCCCCCTCGCCGCTTTGGTGTCCATATCGAACGGGCTGATATTCTCGAGCATCACAGCCACAGAGGCGAGGACGATCCCTACACCCCCCGCAATCAGCCAATATCGGGAGCGCAACGGATGCCTGCTCGCCGCGGCCCGGCTGGTCGTGTTCTTGATGACGTTGACCCGCCCGGCGTCATCTCCTCCCGATAAAGGCTGAGGTTCTTGTCCAAAGCTTAAGACATCCGCATCCTCGATATCCTGTCTCACATCGAAGACCGGTACGTAGCCACCACGGGGAACCGTGATGACGATCCGGTCAGCGCTGCCGGCGGTCAGATAATAATGTTCCAGTTCCCGCCTCAGCCGCCCGGCTTCGATGCGGACACATGGATCCTGCTGGGCATCGAAGTTCGCATCCCTGCCGAAAACCGCCTGGGCGATGGTAAAGGCCTTCAGATAATCGCGACGGCCCGCAAGTGTCTCGTTTACGACAAATTCAAGGAATCGCCCCGCCCGCTCGGGAAGTCGAAACTCCGGGCTGGATAGGATGCGCTCAAGTTGCTGCAGCACCTCCTCCTGAGAAGGTGCGCTGCCGCAAGCCCTGTCAATGCCTGCATTTGTCATCGGCGCCCTCGAATCCGATTGATCACAACCTGCAGTATGCTGCCACCGACGATAATCCCATGTCGTCACCGCGGCAACGTGATTTAATAGAAAAGGCTAATTTAACGGAAGGATTTCAGGAATCGACCATATGACGTCAAGGTTACTGCAGGCGGTCATCGGTCGGCGTAAGATACCGTATCCTACCGCAATGGACGTGTATTTTACTGCCCTCGTCCCCGCGCGCGCTCTATCATCATCCTCATTCTGGAGGAGGCGGCGATGACATCACCTGAGACGTCCACATCCCAATCTATGACAAGCGCAGAGGACCTGCGCAAACGTGCTCTGGAACTCCAGCTTCTGGAAATGGAGCGCAACGAAAAAATCAAATCACGNGAAGCAAAGAAACATGCCGATTTCGTAGAGGATTTTTTCCGCAAGCAGATCGGAGAAACGGAACGCGCCGTCATTAAACGGCTGGTGATGAAAGCGGCGGCGGACGGCAAGTACGAGGCGCTGATATACAGTTTTCCATCGACATTCTGCAGTGATAGCGGCCGCGCCATTAATAACAACCTGCCCGGCTGGCAGAAGACGCTGCAGGGTAAAGCAAAAGAACTTCTCGAACTGTTCGAGGAGGTCGCCAAGCCGCAGGGTTATGGCCTCAAGGCGATGATCATCAATTTTCCCGACGGCATGCCCGGAGATGTGGGTTTCTTTCTCACTTGGGAACCGCCTCTCGACTGACCCGTAACAGCAGGCATGAGCGAAGGAATATCGGATTGAAAGCGACCGAGATCGAGCGAAAGTTCCTGGTCCGCAACGATAGCTGGCGCGCTTGCGCCGGCGCCCCGCATCTGCTGCAGCAGGCCTACCTTTGCCGGCGCGATCAAAACCCTGTCCGTGTCCGCCTGATCGATGGCTGCTCTGCACGTCTAACGATCAAATTTCGNACGCCGGGCCTTGCCCGAGAGGAATATGAGTATGAGATTCCGGTCGATGAGGCCCGGGATCTCCTGCTCCATGCGGGAGGCCGCGTCATCGAAAAGACCCGCTACCATGTTCTCCATGATGGCAAGAGCTGGGATGTGGATGTCTTTGCCGGCGCATATGAGGGACTGACGCTCGCCGAGATCGAAATGGCGAGCGAGGATGAGCAACCGAACCTGCCGCAATGGCTGGGTCGCGAGGTCACGGGCAGGAAACGATACTCCAACCGCGCCATGGCAGCTGCCTTGCGCTTTTCGCCGGCAGCGTCGAACGCGGCCGGCTGAACTTCTATTCGCTTACCACGGTCCAGCTGGCGTCCGGGTTGAAATCCTTGATCGCTGCTGCGCGCTCTTCCGTTTTGGGGCCTAGATCACGCTGGTAGATGATGTTGGCGCCATTGATCACGAATGTCTGCACGCCCGTGACCCTGTATTTGACCGGCCAGGCAATCAGTGCAAAGCCGCCGGTCATATAACCGTTGATGATGTAGCTTTGNTTGCCCCCGAGCACGTTGTCNCCCTGAGACGTCAGAATGCGGTAGCGATAGCCGAAATAGCCCTCCCCGCGCTTGGCGGCACCGAAAGCGGCGGTCTCGACGAGCGCGCTTGCCGGACTTTCCTCGGGATAGACGTTCGGATCCCAGTACAGGCCGTCAAGCTTGCCGGGACTGCTGATCAATTTCTTCGCGAATTCATAAATGCCATCGCCATCGCGGTCCTCGGATGCATATTGGTATTGGGCCGCGACATATTCGTGCATCGTGTCGATGGTGGCGAGTTCGTTTTCACCGATACGACGATTGGTAATCTCTTCGAGGCCGCGTTCGGTGTCAAAGGACCATTTGCCGTCCTTGTCTTCGGTCACCGGAAACGGCAGCGGCCAGAGCCGATCGCCGATCGCAACAATCTTTTTGCCGTCGAAATCCCGCAGGATCGCCTGCCGTTCCGCGCCCTCGCGGATCAATCCGTAAGCGATCACCGCCTCGTTGCTGGAACGCAGCTTGTCCGCCTTTAGGCCAAGCAGAGCTGCGAGATCTTCGATATTGCCGGAACCGAGCACCGATTTCAGTTTGTCGAGCGCAAGCTCCGGCGTGTCGAATTTCGGTGAGGGGGTTGCCGCCACATATCCGGCGAGATCTGTCTGTACTTGCGAAAGCGCCGGCGCAGCCGGCATTGCGCAAAGCGCCGCCGCGAACATGAGCGGAATTACGGTCGATTGGCGTCTCATGATGTAACTCCCTGAGCTGAAAAAAGGTCTCACCGCCGTCTGCCGCCACCACCACCGCCACGCCCGCCGCCGCCCTGCGGGCGAGGCCGATGCTGTGCGGGGCGAGCGGACTGACGATGGGCGCCCATGCTCTGCGATCCTCGTTTCGAGGCGACAGCTTCGCGCCGGCCGGACTGGACATTCCCAAGTGCGCTCGGTTGACGCCCCCTATTGTCGGGCCTGGCGGCCATCTGCGGTTTATTGGGCCTGTTGGCGGATCTCTGCGCGGGTTTGGACGGGCGATTGGCCGCCTTCTGAGGACGCGCCTCCGGCCGGCCAGCTGCAGGCCGATTTCCTGCCGTTGGCCGGTTTCCTGCTGCTGGGCGATCCCCTGCCGATGGCCGGTTTCCTGCCGCTGGGCGATCCTTCAGGCCCTGTGCCGTGCTCTTGCGGATATCGTCCGCACGCACTGAATTGGCGCGATTACCNGGCCTCTGGGCAGCCTGAATATCGTTTGCCCTGTTGCGCANCTGGTTGCGATTGTCAGCCTGCAGGCCGGACTTGATCGCCGANCGGTCCAGCTTCGAAAGCTGGTCCTTGCCGATGCTCAATTTGCTGCGGTCGACGTTGCTCCAGTCGACATCATTCCACTTGAGCTTTCCATTGAAGTTGCGGTCGTTCAGGCAGTTGTTACAGTCGATATCGATATCGCCACCCCAGCGGCCGCCCCAGACACCCCAGTCATCCCAGTTGACGACAGCCGCCCAGGCGAGGCCGGTCACCGCGCCAGCAAAGAACGCGGCCCCAGGGTAATAATAGTTGTCGTAATAATTGGGGTAATAGGAGATCGGCGCCGANGCATAACCCGGTTCGTAGAGCATTTCCGGCGGATATTGCGGGATATAGATCTTTTCCGGATCCGTCGGCCGGATGATGATATTGTCGTTTTCGGTCACGACCGTCACCTTGTCATCCGTCTTGATGATGTTCTTTTCAACCGCCTCATCGCGAAGCTGCTGGATGGCNATCAGNACGTCCTTNTGCTGATTGGTGAGCGCATCGGCGAGCGATTGGGTCCAGTCGAGATCCTCGCTCATCATCTTGACGACGTCAGGGTAATTGAGCAGNGAAACGACGCTGCCGTCCCAATCACTCTTGGGCTTGAGATCGGAATTCTTCTTTTTTGCTTCCAGGAAGCGCTGNGCCTCGATGATCTGGAGAGGAAAGAGTGAGGCGGCGGAAATTGCTGCGACCAGTTCATCCGGATAGAGAGCGATCCGCGCCACAAGCACTTCGAGCTCGTCCTCCGACAGAAGCGTGGCCGCCGGTTGCTCGGCAGCCGCCTGCGCGGGCGCCGCCGCAGCAGGAGCCGGGGCTTGCGTCTGGGCTCGTGCCGGTAACGTCGGCTGCAGCGCAATGATTGCCAACGCCGATAACCCACCAAGCAGTTTGTGGGACAATGCTTTCATCACGCACGTACCTCCCTTGGACAATTGAATGACAGATACGCTTACGGAAATTTCGGGCCGGTCTGCGGGGACCGCCTGAGCATTACGATTTTCGATTGGGCGATCGCCTCCCCCATCTCTTTCAACAGGGCATCGACGAGACCCGCATATTCCAGTCGCCGCGCCTCCCGAACNGCCTCCGGTAGCCTCTCGACATGNGCCAGAGCCTGCGCCGCAGCGGTGAGATCCTCACACATGCTGTGAAATGGCTCATTGATATAGAAAAGTCGCTGCACCAGCCGCTTCTGGTCGGGAAAATAAGTCTCAGCCGTCTCGAGGGCGGACAAATATGTCGAACCTTGTTCTCCCGACACCATCCCCGCCCCCGCCATCAAACTGCGCTAAGCAGATGAGGAAACTATATAACAGGGCGATCGGCAGCAGACGTAAAATACACGATCCTACGTTAGCCGGCTTTTGAAAAGCCGCGGCAGTCCCGAGTGGCAATGCCGGCATGACCGCTGTTGCTCTGATCCCGCCCTTTTGCTCTCACGTGGAGATGGTCCCCACAAACGGCAGAGTTTCCAACGCTTCAATAGAGCTTACGCGATGCTACGGGCCTCAGCATGAAAACAGGCCTAATATTCTGCCCTCGACAGCGATCAAACGGCTCGGCAAGGCCAGCCCGAAGGGAGCGACCGTGTTTCTCGACTATTTTGCCTTGGGCGTCCTTGTCTTTGTCTTCGTCACCCTTTTCTACGCGGTGATCGCAATCCACGACATTCCTCACCTCATGGCCAAAGCGCGCAATCATCCGCATCAGGACGCCATCCATGTTGCCGGATGGGTCAGCCTCTTCACCCTCCATGCAATCTGGCCGTTCCTGTTCATCTGGGCCACCCTCTACCGCGAGGATCGCGGCTGGGGCATACGCACGGATGGGAAGCTGTCGGCGGAAGCCGAAGCGAATGCTGAGATTGCCCGCCTTCACGCACGGATCGCCGACCTCGAAGCGCATACGCCGGAGAGGGAGACCGCCTGATGGAACTACTCCTCATCCTGACTTATGCCGCGATCTGCTGGACGATCTTCAAGCTATTCAGGATCCCGGTAAATCAGTGGTCACTCGCAACCGCCGTCCTTGGCGGGATATTCATCATCTCGGGCCTTGTGCTTCTGATGAGCTACAATCATCCCTATTCGAGCGATGGGCGCATCTATTTCACGTCGGCTCCGGTCATCCCCGTCGTCGGAGGCCAGGTCGTCGACGTTCCGGTCACTGCGAACGCGCCGCTAAAGAAAGGCGACATCCTTTTCCGCATCGACCCCCGGCCATATCAGTTTGCAGTCGACCAAAAGACGGCAGCGCTTGCTGAAGCCAAGCAATCCGTCCTGCAACTGAAAGCCGCTCTCGACGCCGCCAATGCGGCAGTCACGGGGGCCGAAGCCTCGCGGGACAGATCCTTGCAGGCCTTTGAAAAGTTCCAGGCGTCGAACGAGAATTCGAAATCGAGTGGCCGAGGCGCCGTCTATTCTGAACTCGAGGTCGAGAACCGGCGCGGCATCTATCTTACCGCGGAGGCAGCGGTCGATACGGCACGTGCGCAAGCGACACAAGCAAAGCTTGCTTATGAATCCGAGATCAACGGCACGAACCCGACGGTCGCGAGGCTGCAGGCCGAGCTGAACAACGCCGAATACGAACTCGACCAGACGACCGTACGGGCGCCGTCTGACGGGTATGTTACGCAGGTCTTCCTGCGCCCAGGCATGATGGCCAATCCCCTGCCCCTACGCCCGGTCATGGTCTTTATCAACAGTGAGGACCGCATGCTGGCGGCAGCCTTCATCCAGAACTCGCTGCAACGTGTCCGCGTCGGTGATGATGCCGAGGTCTCCTTCAAGGCTGTGCCCGGCAAAATATTCAAGGCACGGGTGGCGGAGGTCATCGATGTGATGGCCCAGGGCCAATTGCAACCGAGCGGTGCGCTGATCGACCCGCAATCGCCCGAACGAACATCGCCCGGTCAGACCTTGGCCCGCATCGAGCTGCTCGAGAACACCGATCAGTATCAACTGCCCGGCGGCGTTGTCGCTGAGGTCGCGGTCTACACACATTATTGGCATCACGTCGCCCTCCTCCGCAAGGTGCTGCTGCGCATGAGCAGCTGGATGAACTACGTGTTCCTCGAACATTGAAGCAAAGGGTGGCGCCGACCCGGCGGTGCAAGCAAAAGCAAGGCACCGCGGGAGTAACGGCGACAGGATAAGGAGCCGGAATTGATAGGCAGTCTTCCTATGTTGCGGGGCCTGGCCGGTTTCAACAAGGCCTGGTTCCGGAGTGATATCCCGGCCGGGCTGTCGATCGCCGCCGTCGGTCTGCCGAGCGCTATCGCCTATCCCGCCATCGCGGGGCTGCCGCCGGAGACAGGCATCTATGCCAGTATTGTCGCGCCGGTCGCCTATGCGATTTTCGGGCCTTCCCGGCTCCTGATCGTCGGGCCCGACGCTGCGACGATGACCGTGCTGGCAGCGGCGATGGGCACCATCATTGCTGCCGCACCGGCGGGAGGCGATGTCGATCGGGTCGCGGTTGCTTCGGCGCTTGCGTTGGGGGTCGGCATTTGCTGCTTAGCAGCAAAATTGCTGCGGCTCGGCGTTCTCGCGAGCTTCCTGTCCCGCCCCATCCTGGTCGGGTTCTTTGCCGGCGTCTCTCTCTCCATCCTGATCGGACAGATCGGTCGGTTTACGGGCGTAAAAATCGAATCCGACGGGTTGGTCTCGCCGCTTGTCGAGATCTTTGCCAAGAGCAGCCTGATTCACTGGCCTTCGCTTATCCTCGGCACTGCCATGTTCGCGTTGCTCTGGACCGTCCGTGGCTTCAATCTGAAAATCCCCGGTCCCGTCCTGGTCGTCGTTATCTCAGTTATCCTTTCGGCGCTCTTCGATTTTCGTGGTCGGGGTATTGCCGTCGTCGGCGACCTCCCAAGCGGGTTGCCGAGTTTTTCCCTGCCGGCTTTCTATCAGATGCCTCTCGACAAACTCATGATCGGCTCGGTCACGATCTTCCTCGTCAGCTTCGGCGCCGGTATCGTGACGGCGCGCAGCTTCGGATCGCGGACCGGCGAAGAGGTCGATGCCAATCAGGAGCTGATCGGGCTTGGTGCTGCCAATATCGCCCCGGGCCTTTTCGGCTCGTTTCCGATCAGCGCATCGGATTCCCGTACCGCCATAAACCTGTCGACGGGCGGCGTTTCGCAGCTCGCCGGGCTCGTTTCGGCGGCGACGCTGATCGCGGCACTGGTTTTCCTGCATGGCGCGTTGCGGATTCTTCCGATCCCTGCACTTGCGGCCATTCTCGTGGCNGCGGCCATCAGCCTGATCGATATTCGCGAGCTCAAGAAAATCTGGCGCATCAGCCGCATGGAGTTCGTCTTTGCACTGATCGCCATGTGGGGAGCTATCAGTTTTGGCGTCCTCAACGGCGTGATCGTCGCCGTCGGCGCGACGTTCGTCTATCTACTGCGCCAGACCATGTTTCCGCGCGACGGCCTGCTTGGCCGCATCGAAGGCCGGCATGGCTTCTTCGACCTTCAGCGCTACCCGGAGGCACGCCCCGTCCCGGGCGCCGCCGTCTTCGCGGTTCAGGGCAGTATCCTGTTTTACAATGCCGACTATGTGCGCATCCGGCTGATGTCGGTCGCAAAGGAACTTCCCGCCGACACCAAATGCCTGGTGCTCGATGCCAGCGCCATCACGCAAATCGACAGCACCGGCGCCACCGCACTCGAGGCCGTGGCGGAATTGCTTGTGAAGCGAAACATCATCTTTGCGTTCGCCGATCTCAGCGATGAAAGCCGCGCCATTCTCGAGCGGGCCGGGATCATCAAGACAGTCGGCGCCGAGAATATTTTCAATGGCAGAGAAGAGGCCCTGCGAACGCTGATCGGCGATATCGACCAGATCGGCAATGCCGCACCGGCAAGCGCTGCCCCGTGATGACAGAAGGAGGGAGAGACATGGACGAGAATTACGAGCCGCAACTCGCCGATGGCGAGGAGCCCCGCACCGGCAAGGGCAAGAAGAAAAAGAAGTCATGGGATTACGAGAAGGAGATCAGCCGCCTGCAGGTGGAATTGGCCCATCTGCAAGCCTGGGTCAAGAAATCCGGCGCACGGATCGTCATCGTCTTCGAAGGACGTGATGCTGCCGGCAAGGGCGGGATGATCAAGCGCATAACGGAAAGGGTCAGCCCGCGCGTCTTCCGGGTGATCGCCCTGCCCGCGCCGACCGACCGCGAGAAATCGCAGATCTACATGCAGCGCTACATCGCCCATCTGCCGGCCGCCGGCGAAATCGTGATCTTCGATCGCAGCTGGTATAACCGTGCCGGAGTCGATCGGGTCATGGGCTTCGCCAGCGACAAGAAGGCACAGCGCTTCCTTGAGCTCGCACCGCGTTTCGAGGCCGCCATCGTCGAAAGCGGCGTCATCCTGCTCAAATATTTCCTGACGGTCAGCGAAGAAGAGCAGGAACGGCGTTTCAGACGCCGGATCGACGATCCTCTGCGGCAATGGAAACTCAGCCCCATGGATGTCGAATCCTACCAACGCTGGTGGGACTATACGCGCGTCTATGACGAGATGCTGCGGATGACCGACAGCAATCACGCGCCGTGGTGGATCGTGCCTTCGGATGACAAGAAGCGGGCGCGGGTCAACTGCATCTCGCACATTCTGCAATCGATCCCTTATGAGCGTGTGAAATTCGAGGCGCCGGATCTTGGGAAGCGCCAAAAGCGCCCGTCGGCCTATGTCGAGGATCGCGCAATCCGGCATGTGGTGCCCGACACAACGTCATGACGATGGGTCCGGCTCTACATGCCGGGGATGGATGCAGCCATGGAGCAGGTCAATGATACGGCCCCGCAACCGAGCGGTGCGGGGCAATTTTCGATCGAGGCGCGCGTCAGCGATCTCGTTCGATTGGGCATTATAGGGCTTTTTGCCTATTGGACACTGGAGCTTATCGCTCCTTTCGCGCTGATCGTCATCTGGTCGGCTATCCTTGCCGTGGCGCTGTTTCCGATGTTCGATGCACTCTCGCGGCTGATCGGCAACAGGCCGGTGATCGCGTCGATCGTCATCGTCGTCAGTTGCCTCGTCCTGATCATTGCCCCGCTTGCCCTCGTCGCCGTCAATTTCGCCGACACTGTGCAGGCGTTGATCGGCAAGTTGCGGACGGAAGACTTCACCTTGCCTGCCGCCCCGGCTGCCATCAAGGAATGGCCCGTCATCGGCGAGCGCATCTATAATACATGGAACCAGATTGCCGGCGACCTGGCTTCTACCATCATCAAGTTTCAAGCGCCTATCCGCGAAGTGATGGGCGTCATCGTGGCAAAGCTCGCTTCGGTCGGCGGCGGTGTCTTGAGTTTCGTTGCCTCGATCCTGCTTTCCGGCCTGTTTCTGACGCGGGCCACGCCACTTGCTGCGGCAGTGCAGCTGCTGGCAAACCGGATCGGCGGCGAAAAAGGCGTCGGCTTTGCCCGGCTTGCCGGAAGTACGGTGCGGAATGTCTCGCGCGGCGTCATTGGCGTCGCCTTCCTGCAGACGCTGCTTTGCGGTTTGTGCTTTGCCTTTTTCGACATCCCCGCACGCGGTGCGCTGACCTTTGCCGTCTTCATGCTCTGCGTGATGCAATTGGGTCCTGGGCTGGTGCTTCTGCCCATGATCGTTTGGGCCTGGTTTTCCTGGTCCTATGGCACCGCACTTATCTTTACCTGCCTGGCGATACCGATCACGGTGGTCGACAATGTCCTGAAGCCCATATTGATGTCGCGCGGTCTCTCGACCCCGATGCTCGTGATCCTGATCGGGGTCATCGGCGGTACGCTATCACACGGGCTTCTCGGGTTGTTCCTGGGGCCTGTAGTCCTCAGCGTCTTTTACGAATTGCTGCGAGCCTGGGCCTGGCCAGCGGCAGCGTCAACCGGATCCGAGCATGAACTCGCTGCCGGCTTCGACGGACAGGTTCAGCGGTCGGTGCAGTAGACGAGAACCTCCTGCTCTATTTCAAGGCAGAGCTGCTCATATTCCGTAATCAGCCTGTCTTCACGCGGGCGCTGATTGCGGAACCGATCCAGTGCATCGACGGCAAGATCGTAGGCTTCAAACATTTCACCAAGTGTCTCGCTGGCGATGCCAGAAAGACGATGACGAATATCAGGCAGTCGGAGCATCAATTTCCTTCGTCCACGCTCTCGGCTCATAAGGCAGCTCCGTATATTTGCGCACCCCCGCAAATCGTACGAACTCAGGGGAACGCCGGCCGTTCCCGATTGGTTACCGAAAATTTATTCGTAAGAATGGTTCCGTTGGATCACATTACAAGAGATCGAATTGCGCTCTGCACAGTGCGGCGTAAACGAAGAGGGCATCAGGGCTCCCAATCGTCAGCGTTCAAGGCCTTTACAGTGACTGCGGCGACAATGCCGGTCAGCACAATTCCTGCGAAGCCGATGACCAACGACAATATCCGCGCCGAAACATGTTTGGGAGTAAAATCGCCGTAGCCGATGGTCAGGCCCGTCACGAACGTGAAATAGAGAGCCTCATCGAGGCGCCAGTCTTCGATGCGCCAGATTGCAAGCCCGCATCCGATCATCACAAGGACCACCCCTGATACGATTGGCCAGATCACGCGAAGCTGCCTTACCAGTGTGGTGAAGAACAGACGCCGCATTTGTCGATGGGTCAATTCACGACCAGGTTTCATTGGCATATTTGCCTCCGCCGGCCCGCATCACGATGTCTGATCGGGCAGAACATAAAGCGTCATGGCAAAGATCATGTAGACCATCAGCACCAGCATGCCGATGAACCATGCCGAACGCCCGCTATTGGTGACGAACATTGCCGTGATCGTGGCCAAGAAAACCATGACCACGACGCCGGGCGCAAATTGCAGATCCATCGGTGTCGGACCGATCAGATAGCTCAAGAGGACCAGCACGGGCGCGACGAAGAGCGCGATCTGCGACGCGCTTCCAAGTGCAATGCCCACACTCAGGTCGAGCCGGTTCTTGCGCGCACCGGAAAAGGCCGAAGCCATTTCGGCAGCACCGCCGACCAGCGCAACGACGATGAAGCCGACAAAGGCTTGCGTCATCCCGAAAACCTTGGCGGCCTCCTGCACTGACTCGACGAAGATCTCGCTGACGAGCGCGACCAGCACTGTGACACCAGCAAGCGTGGCCAGGGCCATGCCGATCGGCCACGGCGGCTCTTCGGCGTCATGGGCTTGCTCGGCTGCGGCGAAAGCGTCGCGATGTGTTTTGAGCGTGAACAGCAGGCCCAGCGCGTATCCGACAATAAGCAGGATCGCCAGGCCGAAGCTGAGCTTGTGGATGACGGCCGTCGCCGATGCAGAATCCATGGAAGCAACTGCCGATGGCATCAGCAGACCGATCGTGGCGAGGAAGAGCAAGCCCGCCTGGAGGCGGGCATTGGCGCGGTTGAACTCCTGCGTGTGATGTTTGAGGCCGCCGAGCAGAAACGACGCTCCCAGCATGAATAGGGTGTTCGTGACGATCGCACCGGCGACGGATGATTTTACGAGCGTGTATTGCCCCGCGCGAAGGGCAGTCAGTGCTATGACGAGCTCCGTCAGGTTTCCAAGCGTCGCGTTGAGCAACCCGCCGGCAGCATCGCCCGTCTTTGCCGCTACGGATTCAGTCGCGTGACTGAGGAGACCCGCGAGCGGTATCACCGCAAACACAGAGAGGATGAACAGCAGCGTGTGCGCCTCGGGGGCAACGCTCGCAGCGACAAAGACGACCGGCACTGCGACGAGCAGCCACAGCATCGGGTTGTGACGAATTTCTTTCCAAAGGAGGCTCACCCCACCACTCCCATCCGTTTCGCTGCATCCATATTTCTTGCTGCGGCATGCAGACGGGTTGCAGGTCGACGGACCTGCTCCGGAGCGTGCCGCCTTCATTTTCGACGGCCGTATTTCCCACCGATCGCGGTGNTATTCNGGCAGCGCCGTCTGCTGGAAGAATGTCACCGTTGCTTCATCCGGTGGCCCGAACCAGGTGGTGAAGAAGGTNCGGAAATCCTGCGCCGCATAGGTCTGGCTCAAGGCACGATCNACAGCGAGACGGAAGTCCTCGTCGCCGCGTGCCAATTCGAGACCGAGCGGCTCGTAGGTGAAATGGCGCTGCAGGACGATGAGATTGCCGGAATTGTCGCTGCGGGCGGCAGCATCCATGAGGACCGGCATATCACCGAAGAGCACCGCCGAACTGCCGTCCAGCACACGTTCGATACCCTGCTGATAGTTGTTGACGGGCGTTGCGGTCGCCGCGAGCTGGAAGGTCTTGATCCTGTCGGTCAACCAGCTTTCACTTGTTGTGCCGGCGATCGAAGAGAATGTCTTGTGTTCCAGGATCGTGCGGGCCGGCGAACCGCGCCAGACGGGTCGGCTTGTCGGTTCGCCATATTGCAACACCTCCCGCAGCGCCAGCGGAGAACTGGTGCTGAGCAATGCGCCGGTGCCGCTCGGGAAGATCGGGATCGAGAACGAGACAAGTTTGCGGCGCGTCAAGGTCACCGGCTCCGCACCGCAGACAAGATCGGCTGCACCGCTCTCGATCGCCGTGGTCTTGGCATCGCCGGACAGGGGAACCCATTCGACATCGAGCTTCGACAAGTTCAGCTGTGCTCTCAGACTGTCGGCAATCTTGTTGCAAAGAGCGACGGCATAACCATCCGGCCTGCCCTGCTCCGAATTGAAGGAAAAGGGCCTGGCATCCGGATCGTAGCCGAGCTTGAGCGCGGTGCTCGTCTTGACGCGATCGAGCGTCTGGGCTTGCGCGGGCGCGATGAGCGCCGATGCCNCCATTGTAGCGAGGACGGAGGCGGCGATCACCGCCCGGNGACCATTTCTCTTTGACATGATTGGTCCTCCCTCTGTTATTCGGCCGGNGCCCGGTTCACGCCGCCGGAAAAGCGCGGGGCGATCAGGCCGTAGATGATGAAACCGATGCCTGTGACGATCATGCCGCCGAGCACTGCATCCTTGCCGGAGGCGTAGATGGCGAAGACGCTATAGGCCATGCCGATAAGCGCGATCGTGGCATTCAGCTTGTATTTCGCCGGCGGCACGCGGGCGGCCTTCATCATGACGAACAGCGCAGACAGCGAGATGATGTAAGGCAGNACATTGGTGACGACAGCNAGNTTGACNAGCGCGGAGAACTGTTCGCTCAGAGTCGGCGATATGGTCATCAGGGCAAGGCAGGTCTGCACGATGCCGAGNATGATCATGCCCCGCACCGGTGCACCCATCTCGTTGACCCGCGAGAAAATGGACGGGAACATCCGCTCGTCGGCGGCGGTCTTCGCCGTCTGGGCAATCGTGAACTGCCAGCCGAGCAGCGAGCCGAGGCAGGCGAGCACGGCCAGCGCCATGATGATCGAACCAACAGTCGGGTTGAACATGGTGGCATAGGCGAGCGCGAACGGCCCGGTGGAGGTCGCGAGATCCGCATTCGGCACGATGCCCTGAATGACTGTTGTCGACAGGATGTAGATGACGGCTGCACCGAGCGTGCCGAACATGCAGGCGAGCGGCACATCGCGCTTGGGATTTTCGACCGCGTCGGAATTCTGTGCTGCAGACTCCATGCCGAGGAAGGCCCAGAGGGTCAGCGAAATGCTCGATCCCATGCCCTGCGCAAGCGATAGTCCTTTCGGGTTCCAGGCGGCCGCGAACGTGCTGGAGCTGAACCACAGCCAGCCGATGATCGACAGCAACCCGACGGGAAGGATGACGCCCCAGACGGTAATAGATCCGATGCGGCCGGTGATGCGCGGACCGCCGAAATTGGCGGCCGTGGTCAGCCACAGAAGGACGATCAGCGCCAGGCAGGTCATGATGGGGGTCGAGGTCAGAGCCGGAAAGAAGCCGGCAAGATAACCAACAGCCGAAATGCCGATCGCCACGTTGCCGACGGCAAGCGACAGGAAATACAGGAAGAAGACCATGAAGTAGCCGTCCTTCCCATAGGCATCTTCCGCATAGGCGGACATGCCGCCGGGGCGCTGGTTGAACAGCCCGGCCTGGGCAAAGCCATAGGCNATCGCCATCGAGCCGACGGCGGTNACGAGCCAGGANAGCAGCGAGATCGCACCGACCTGGGCCATGTTGGCGGGAAGCATGATGATGCCCGAGCCCATCATGTTGACGGCGACGATGAAGGTGAGCTGCACAAGGTTCATCTTCTTCTTGGCCGTGGTCTCGGCCGCGAGATGCATCGTGTTATCGGTCATGACGAAATCCTCCCTACCCCCTACTCGCGCACGACATATGTGTGGAATTTTATCCGCCCATCGATCCGCTCCTGGAACACGCCCTGGACCTCGTAGTTGAAGCCCGGGAAGCGATTGAAGGATTCCTCGAAGGCCAGGAAATAGTCGCGCATCGGCCGCGCCCGATCGTCCCAGCGCTCGCCGGGCACGATCACGCCGATACCGGGCGGATAGATCAGCGCCAGCGTCGCGGAGATCCGGCCGGCGGCTTCCGTCAGCGGTACGTAATCGACATTGTTGGCGACCAGCGCTTCNTAGGCNTGCTTGGGCGCAATTGCGGGCTCCGGGAAGCTCTCGGAACGGAAGCACAGACGCTGNAGTTCCTTGACGCCGGCCTCGCGGTAGAAGGAATGCATCTCCCGGCAAACCTGGCGAACGGTATAGCCGGCATAGCGCTCGCGATTGGCCGCGTACACGGTCGGCAGCACCTCCTGCAGCGGCGCGTCGCGGTCCCAGAGGTTCTTGAACTTGACGAGCTTGGCAACGAGCGTGTTCAGCTTGCTTTCGTCTTCGGCAGGCGTCAGCAGGAAGAGCAGGCTGTTCAGATCGCATTTTTCCGGCACCACCCTCTGCTCGCGCAGATAATTGGCAACGACAGTCGCCGGGATGCCGAATTCGCGATATTCGCCGGTCTTCCGGTCAATACCAGGCGTGAGTATTGCGAGCTTGTTCGGATCGACCATGGTATAGCCCGGCGCATAGCCCGAATAACCATGCCACTTCGCCTGCGGATCGAACCGCCAGCATTGCTGCTCGCGTTTGAGCACATCGGTCGGAATATCTTCCCATCTGGTATCGGCGATGTCGCCGGTGTGCTTCGAGCCTGAAACCGAGACCTTGTCCGGGACGAAAGGATCGAAAAACCATTGTTCTTCGGGGCTTGCCGCCTTGCTCTCGTAGTGATTGACGAAGCCGCGCAGCTTCTTGCGCACCTCGATGCCGAGTTCGATGCAGCGGTCCCACAGCATCTCGCCGGCCTTGCCCTCATGGACCTTGGCGTTGACATCGAGCGAGGCGAAAAGCGGATAGAAGGGTGAGGTCGAAACATGCATCAGCAGCGATTCATTGAAGCGCTTGTGTTCGACGAAGCGGCGCTGGCCGCTGATATGTTCGTCCCGCTTGTGGATCTGTGACGCCTGCGAGAAGCCGGCACCCTGTTTGTGGACCGACTGGGTGGAAAACAGACCCGGCATGTCGGCCCCGAGGTCCTTGAGGCGCATCGGGCTATGGCCATCAAAGAGCGGATGGAAGGCGTTGTAGCCAATCCAGGCTTCGTCCCAGAGCACGTAATCGCAGAGATGGCCGATCTTCTCCATGACCTGCTGGACATTGTAGATCGTGCCGTCATAGGTCGCGAGCTGGATACAGGCGAGACGGAAAGGCCTCTCACCCTTCGCCCGGCTCTTGTCGGTGACCAGCGGGTGCTCCTCGATCTTCTGCCGCAGCCAGCCCTCGTCCCAGGCCGCCCAATCGACAGCACCGATCATGCCGAAGGAATTGCGGGCGGTCGGCAGATAGATCGGAATAGCACCGGCCTGCACGAGAGCGCCCTGATGCAGGGACTTGTGATTGTTGCGGTCGAAGAGCACGAGATCGCCGCTCCGCAGCACCGCATTGGCGACCACCTTGTTGGAGGTGCTCGTGCCGTTGAGAATGAAATAAGTGCGGTCGGCGCCAAAGATGCGCGCCGCCTGTTTCTGGGCTTCGACGGCAGGGCCTTCATGGATCAGCAGGTCGCCGAGATCGACGTCTGCGTTGCAGAGGTCGTTTCGAAAAATGCTCTCGCCGAAATATTTGAAGAAAAGCTGCCCAGCCGGCGATTTCCGATAGAACTGGCCGCCCTGATGCCCCGGGCAATCGAAGGCGATATTGGCCTCGCCGTCATAGGCCATCATGCCGCCGAAGAAGGGCGGCAGCAGCGACTTGCCGTAATTGACCGCGCTGGAGACGATCTGCTTGGCATAGAAGGTCGGTGTCTGCTGGCCGAGATAGACGAAACCATCCACCTCACCGGCCATTTCCACGACATCCATGTCGGCAATCGTCAGCGTATCGGCCATCGCCCAGATCGGCGTGCGAAAACCGATCTCCCTGACGGAACGAAGGAAGCTGCGCGCCGCCAGCAGCTTGCCGCCCTCGACCGAGCCGATATAGGCGCCGACATCAGCATCCTCGGAGACATCGGCGGAATAGTCGTCGCGCAACTCCACCTCGAATCCGTCAGCGGTGATCTGCGACACCAGCGCCTGTGCCTGAGAATTGTCGCGGTCGATGATCGCCACGATCTTCAGCATCTTGTGGAAGGGTATGGCGACCGTCGGAGACTTCACATCACGCGGGATCATTCCTGGCCCTCCCCTGCAATGCAATCGACAAGGTAGCGACGTCCGCCATCACCGGGCGCGAAGCGAAGGCCGTGAATATCGGTTTCGAAACCTGGGAACTTGCTGTCGAAGTCACGGGCGTANAGCAGGTAATCCTGGATCGANTTGGTCGACTGGGTGATCCGCTCGCCCGGCATGATCAAGGGAATTCCCGGTGGATAGGGAACGATCATCACCGCGAGGATGCGGTTCATGAGATTGTCGATCTCNACGCTCTCGATCTTGCCCTTGACCAGCCGGTCNTAGGCATCGGCGGGACGCAGGGCCATTTCCGGCAGNACCGTGTACATCTCGCGCTGCGCCTTCGGNACATCGTCCTTGCGATAGATTGCGTGGATCTGCTCGCAGAGATCTTTCAGNCCCATGCCGGCATAGGCTTCCGGATGNGCTGCGGCGAGCGCCGGCAGCGCCCGGGTCAATGGCGCATTGGCATCATAAAGATCCTTGAAATTGAGGAGTTCCGTGACGAGCGTGCTCCACTTGCCGCGGGTGATGCCCATCGAGAAAAGGACGAGGAACGAGTAGAGACCGGTCTTTTCGATCTCAATGCGCCGTGACGACAGGAACTTGGTGATGACGGCAGCCGGTATCCCGTGCTCGTCCATCACTCCGCTCGCCGACAGGCCCGGCGACAGGATGGTGACCTTGATCGGGTCGACCATGACGTGGTTTTCGGCAAGGCCGGCAAAACCATGCCAGGCGTCATCGGGCTTCAGCACCCAGTCGGCATGGGTGTCACTCGGCGTCTGTTCGGCAACCGTCGGCTCCCAGACGTCGAACCACCAGCTTCCGTCACTCTGTTTCCTGACGGCATTCATCGCCCGTCGGAAGCTGATCGCCTCGTCGATCGTTTCCTGCACCAGCGCGCGACCGGCCGGCTGCTCCATCATCGCGGCGGCCACATCGCAGGAGGCGATGATGCCATATTGCGGCGAGGTGGACGTATGCATCATGAAGGCTTCGTTGAAGCGCGTGACATCGAGGCGCTTGTTCTCGGCATGCTGGATGTGGATCATCGATGCCTGAGACAGGGCGGCCAGCAGCTTGTGCGTCGAGTGCGTGGCAAAGGTGATGGCGTTTTGCGACCGCGCTGGCTGGTTCGACGAGATGCCGTGGAAGCCGTCGTAGAATTCGTGGAAGTTCGCATAGGCGTACCAGGCTTCGTCGAAATGCAGCACCTCGACTGCATCACCCAGCGACGCCTTGATGGCATCGACATTGTAGCAAAGCCCGTCATAGGTCGAATTGGTGATGACCATCAGCCGGACCTTGCCGCTGGTCTGCCCCGCAAAGGGGCTGGCGGCAATCTTGCCGGCAATCGATTCCGGCGTGAACTGATCCTTCGAGATCGGGCCGATAATGCCGAGCCCATTGCGGGACGGCGTCAGATAGATGGGTGTCGCGCCCGTCATGATGAGCGAGTGCAGGATCGACTTGTGGCAGTTTCGGTCGCAGAGCACGAGATCGCCGCGCCCGACCATGCCGTGCCAGACGATCTTGTTGGCGGTCGACGTGCCGCCGACGACGAAAAGGGTCTCATCCGTGCCGAAGATGCGCGCCGCATTGCGCTCGCCCTCGGCGATCGGCCCGACATGATCGAGAAGCGAACCGACGCTGCCGACCGATACCGAAATATCCGATCGCAGCGTGTTTTCGCCGAAGAACGTATAGAAGAGCTGACCGACGGGGCTCTTGCGGAAGGCGACGCCGCCGCCATGGCCCGGTGTGTGCCAGGAATAGGCACCCTCCAGCGTATAATCCATCAGCGCCTTGAACATCGGCGGCGGCAGCCGGTCGAGATAGTTCCGAGCGGCCTGCGCGATGGCGCGGGCCATGAATTCCGCCGAATCTTCGAACAGCCGGAAAAAGGCATTGGCGTGCCGCAGCACTGCGGCAGGCACATCTTCCGCGGTCGTGTCGTCGCCGAAGAGGAAGATCGGCAGACGGTCGTTTCTCTGCCGCTTCGCAGCCAGAACCTCGCCCAGCACCTGCCAGCGTGTCGCCTTGTCCTCGGTTCCATCGACGGAGACCAGCCAGCAGGATTCGGTGTTGAAGACATGGACCAGACGACGGGCGTCTTCATAGGACACGCCGGAGACGATCCGGAATCCTTCCTTCTCGATGGCGGCCGCCAGATCGCGCATACCGCGCCCGGCAGCACTCTTGCCATCAAAATCCTCGTCGATAACAGCGATAGGAAATGCCGTCTGGAATTCCATGCGTTCCTCCAGAAACCGAGGGGTCAAACGCTGCGGCCGCCATGCAGCCGTCTGCATCTCAGGTTGAAGGATGGTACATGACGGGTAGTGCAGCGTCGTTGATTGCAATCAACGTGACGGGAAGCATTTCACGGCGAAGGGGGAAGCCTCGTGCCGGGACTATTCCGCCCATTCGTGATCGGCGGTGAAGGCAATGGTCAGCCAGCGATTGGCGCTTTCATCACCGATCGCATTGCCGATCTCGTCGCGCAGCGCGTCCCACTCCTCGATAGTTTTCGCGGGAAGCCCTTCGGGCACGATGAAGTAGAGTTCGATCTGCTTGGCGCGGCCGACCTGGGCGACATAGGCGCGGTGCGAGACGAAGCCGAGGCGGCGCACCGTGTCGGATGCGATGCGATCCACGTGCTCTTGCAGATCGACAGGCGCGATCAGCAGGATTTCGCTCAGCGCTTTCCAGATCGTGCCGATCGGGAGTGGGATCATGACAAGACAGACGAGGATCAGGACCGCAGGGTCCATATAGCTGGCGACCCAGGCAACAGGTGTCGCCTGGACGGCCATGCCGATGAGAAATGCGATAAGCAGTGCAAGCGCGATGCCGCCCGACATGATCCAGGCCTTGATNTCGAGCGAGATGAAATCGGATTTGATGCGGCGGTTGAACCGGATGCCGAGGACNGCCATGATGGCGCAGACGAGCACGGTTGCCGCGGAATAGGCGATCGCCATGCCAAAACGTAGTTCATGGCCGCCGTTCAGAATGCTGATGATCGCGCTGATCAATGCATAGACACCGACCGTCATCAGCAGGCAGCCATTGAGCATCAATACGATCGGCTCCAGATGCCAGAACCCCATGGTGAAGCGGTTTCGGATCCTGCCNGACTGGGCATCGCTCTGCGTCGACTTGATGATCAGGGTGGAAACCCAGAGTGCAAGCCCGGTCATAGCCGCATCGGCCAGCGAATAGACGCCGTCGAAGGCGATGGAGAATGAGCCGGACAGAATGCCGAAGACAACTCCGAGCACCGCGACCACAACG
>JGI25159J45721_1000299_pt1 | contig 23242 bp, 25 predicted proteins | sample AraplaMF_Cvi_mLB_FD_45721 | JGI IMG/M metagenome (IMG submission 45721)
AGCTCTTCGAGAACGACAATGCCGGCGCCCTCGCCCATGACGAAACCGTCACGATCCCTGTCATAGGGGCGCGACGCTTTCTGCGGGTCGTCATTGTGCTGCGTCGACAGCGCCTTGCAGGCAGCAAAGCCGGCAAGCGAAATGCGGCTGACCGGGGATTCCGTGCCACCGGCGACCATGACATCGGCATCGCCGAGCGCAATGAGACGGGCAGCATCGCCAATGGCGTGCGCACCGGTGGAGCAGGCGGTAACAACCGAATGGTTCGGGCCGCGCAGCTTATGGCGAATNGAGACCTGGCCCGAAACAAGGTTGATCAGCCGACCGGGAATGAAGAAAGGAGAGATGCGGCGCGGGCCNTTGTCGCGCAGCGTATAGCCGGCTTCGACAATACCCTCGATGCCGCCGATGCCGGAGCCGATCAGCACGCCGGTGGCGATCTGGTCCTCATCGGTTTCCGGATGCCAGTCGGCATCCTTGAGCGCCATGTCGGCGGCAGCCATGCCGTAGATGATGAAAGGGTCTACCTTGCGCTGTTCCTTCGGCTCCATCCAATCGTCGGGATTGAATGTACCGTCAGAACCATCACCGACGGGAATGCGGCAAGCAATCTTGGCAGGGAGATCCTCGACTTCGAATTCGGACACGAGACGGGCGCCGTTTGCTCCCGCAAGCAGGCGGGACCAGGTAACTTCCGTTCCGCATCCCAAGGGCGATACCATGCCGGTACCAGTAATGACGACCCTTCTCATCGACTGCTTTCCCCCGTCTGTTATGTTTTATGGAGAAACATGCTCAAAAGAAAAGGGCGGACTCTTGGCCCGCCCTTTCTCGAATGCACAGTATCAGGCCTGAGCCTTTTCAATAAACTTCACGGCATCGCCAACGGTCAGGATCGAGTCAGCGGCATCATCGGGGATTTCAACGCCGAATTCTTCTTCGAAAGCCATGACCAGTTCGACCGTGTCGAGCGAGTCGGCGCCCAGATCGTCGATAAAGCTGGCGCTCTCGACGACCTTGTCGGCATCGACGCCAAGATGATCAATAACAATTTTCTTTACGCGTTCTGCGATATCGCTCATGTCGGTTTCCTCGACCTTATGTCCTGATCGGAATGTCCTTCTGACACCCCTACCCTGTTTCAGCCTGCGATGCGTTCAGACATCCTCGGCAAACTCGTTTACCCGGCTTTAGAGAAGTCCCAGGCTTGCGAAAAGCCCGCCGGTCCGTCTGCTTTTTCGGGACGACTGTTGACAGTCATGGCCCGCTTAACATGCTTTAAGTCTGCCGCAAAGCCAGAAAATCAACCGTTCGTGATTGCTCAACACGCTATTGGCTTAAATCGGCGACTGCGGCAGCTAATCGTTTCAGATCATGGCCATGCCGCCGTTCACATGCAGCGTCTGACCCGTCATATAGGCGGCCTCAGCAGACGCGAGATAGGCGACAGCCGATGCCACTTCGGCGCCGGTTCCCATGCGCTTCATGGGGATCGCACCCATGATCGCTTCCTTCTGCTTGTCGTTCAGCTTGCCGGTCATGGCGCTTTCGATGAAGCCCGGGGCGACACAGTTGACCGTCACGTTGCGCGTGGCGATTTCCTGCGCCAGCGATTTCGTGAAGCCGATCATACCGGCCTTGGAGGCGCAGTAGTTCGCCTGTCCCGGATTGCCGGTGACGCCGACGACGGAGGTGATGTTGATGATGCGGCCATAACGGCGGCGCATCATCGGATGGGTGAGTTCGCGCGTTAGGCGGAAGGTCGCCGTCAGGTTCACTTCGAGAACAGCATCCCAGTCCTCATCGCTCATGCGAACGAAGAGACCGTCCTTGGTGATGCCGGCATTGTTGACGAGGATATCGACGCCTTCGAGATCGGCTTCCGCCTTCTGGCCGAGAGCCTTNACTTCGTCGCGATCCGAAAGGTTCGCCGGGAAGATCTTNACGCGATCGCCGAGTTCGTTTGCGAGAGCCTCGAGCTTTTCGACGCGAGTNCCGTGCAGGCCGACNATGGCGCCCTGCTTGTGAAGAAGGCGGGCGATTTCTTCGCCAATGCCGCCCGATGCGCCGGTGACGAGAGCCTTGCGGCCGGAAAGATCGAACATGGGAACGTTCCTTATATAAAGTGGGGCAATCAGGCCGTGAGTGCGGCAATGGCAGCGTCGATATCGGCTGGGCCGTTGACCGAGACGCCATTGATAGTCTTGTCGATGCGGCGTGCAAGACCAGTCAGCACTTTGCCGGCACCGAGTTCATAGAGCGTGGTAACGCCGTTTGCGGCAAACCATTCCACCGTTTCGCGCCAGCGAACCTGTCCGGTGACCTGCTCGACGAGAAGGGCTGCGATCTCCTCGGCATCCGTAACAGGTGATGCGCGAACATTTGCGATAAGGGGCAGGACCGGATCGGCCTTCTTCACGCCGGCGAGCGCCTCGCGCATGGCATCTGCGGCAGGTGCCATCAGTTTCGAATGGAAGGGAGCGGAGACCGGCAGCAGAATGGCCCGCTTGGCGCCCTTGTCGGTCGCAAGGCCAGCGGCCTTTTCGACGGCCGACTTCTCGCCCGATATGACGAGCTGGCCGCCGCCGTTGTCGTTGGCAATCTGACAGGAGCCGATCGCTGCAGCCTCCTCGCAGACGGCCTGCACGTCGGCATGTTCGAGGCCGATGATGGCGGCCATGGCGCCGACGCCGACAGGCACGGCAGCCTGCATGGCATTGCCGCGGATGCGCAGAAGACGGGCCGTATCTGCTATCGAGAAGGTGCCGGCGGCACAGAGGGCGGAATATTCGCCAAGAGAATGGCCGGCGACATAGGCGACCTTGGCCTTCAGATCGAGACCCCTGGCTTCGAGAACGCGGATAACGGCCAGGGAGACGGCCATCAGCGCCGGCTGGGCGTTTGCCGTCAGCGTCAGCTTGTCCTCGGGACCGTTGAACATGGTGTCGGAAAGCTTTTCACCGAGCGCTTCATCGACCTCTTCGAAAACGGCGCGGGCTTCNGCAAAATTCTCGGCGAGATCCTTGCCCATGCCAACGGCCTGGCTGCCCTGGCCGGGAAAAGTGAAAGCAATGGTCATTTTTCAATCCCTCGATAGTGCCCGTCGGGCCATTTCGCCTCCAATTGACATTCTTTCTTTGAGAGTCAAGTGGCGGCAGATTCTCTCCAAAGCCTTTCGCCCCAGCGGAAACGCTCGGTTTTTTCTCTTGCGCTTGCGCAAATCCGTCCTAGATTTGCGCGGCTCTTCCCACGCCTTTCCCTTTTTCAGACCACGCCCAGGGTTTCCGATGAAATATAATAAATTAGGCCGCACCGATATTTCCGTTTCCGAGATTTGCCTTGGCACCATGACCTGGGGCACGCAGAACAGCGAGGCAGAAGCCCACGAGCAGATGGACTACGCTGTCCAGGAAGGCATCAATTTCTTCGATACCGCCGAGCTTTATCCGACCACGCCTGTTTCGGCCGAAACACAGGGCCGCACGGAGGAGTATATCGGCAGCTGGTTCGAACGGACTGGCAAGCGCAAGGATATCGTTCTTGCCACCAAGGTTGCCGGTACCGGCCGCTCCTACCTGCGCAACGGCGAAGGCGCCGACGCCAAGAATATCCGCCTCGCGCTCGAGGCCAGCCTGAAGCGGCTGAAGACGGACTATGTCGACCTCTATCAGATCCACTGGCCGAACCGCGGCCATTTCCATTTCCGCCAGAGCTGGCACTACGATCCCTTCGGGCAGGATCGCGCCAAGGCCGTCGCCAACATGACCGATATTTTGCAGACGGTGGGCGAATTGGTGAAGGAGGGCAAGATCCGCGCCTTCGGCCTGTCCAACGAGACGACCTGGGGCATCCAGAAATATGTGAGCCTCTCCGAGCAGATGAACCTGCCGCGCGTCGCCAGCACCCAGAACGAATACAATCTTCTCTACCGGCATTTCGATCTCGACCTCGCGGAACTCTCCCATCACGAGGAAGTCGGACTCCTCGCCTATTCGCCGCTTGCCGCCGGCATCCTGAGTGGCAAATACATCAATGGCGAGAAGCCTGCGGGCACGCGCGCCGCGATCAACGGTGATCTCGGCGGCCGCCTGCAGCCGCTACAGGAAGCGCCGACGAAGGCCTATCTCGATATCGCGGCTCGGCATGGGCTCGATCCGTCGCAGATGGCACTCGCCTTCTGCCTGACCCGTCGCTTCATGACCTCGGTCATCATCGGNGCAACCACGATGNCACAGCTGAAGACGGATATTGGATCCGTCGGCGTGAAGNTCAGCGGCGANGTGTTGGCGGAGATCGAGAAGGTTCACCGGCAGTATCCGATGCCGCTCTGAGGGGGTCGGTATCCCCGACGTTTTGAGGGCGCGAGCAATCGCGCTCTTTTCTCATTCCGGCAGGCGGTGGCCGCTTTTCGTAGTTTGTTGGCCGCTTCCCTTGCCTTTCGCGCAAAAATCCGTATAAGCGCCCCTGTTCGTTAACCCGGTCTTCTGGCTGGTGGCTGAACGGAGGGCCGGTTTGCTTCTTGCGAGCCGTTCGGAACGGAAGCGTTCCAGCCTCCCGTGTCTCCGCTCTCGACCGTCTCGGAAACGCTTTTCTTGCTTGGCGCTATCGCCTCTCAGGAGCAGTCGTTGAGGCTTAGCCGCCGAATGCCGGGTTCTGATCAACGCAAGAAAGGCAAAGCTGTCATGGCTCTTTATGAACATGTATTCCTTGCCCGACAGGATATTTCCACGCAGCAGGTNGATGCCCTCGTAGAACAGTACAAGGGTGTTATCGAAGCTAACGGTGGTAANGTCGGGCGTATCGAAAACTGGGGCCTCAAGTCCCTCACCTACCGCATCAAGAAGAACCGCAAGGCTCACTACGCCCTGATGGACATTGATGCACCGGCAGCCGCGATCCAGGAAATGGAACGCCAGATGCGCATCAGCGAAGACGTTCTTCGCTACATGACCATCGCTGTTGAAAAGCACGAAGACGGCCCGTCTGCCATGATGCAGAAGCGCGACCGCGACGACCGTGGCCCGCGTGAAGGCGGCGACCGTGGCCCGCGCCGCGAATTCGGCGATCGTCCGCCGCGCCGTGACGGCGACTTCCAGCGTGGCCCGCGTCCTGATCGCGCTCCCCGCGAAGACCGTGCATAAGGAGAAATAAGAATGTCTGAATCTTCCTCCGCTCCGGTCCGTCGTCCGTTCCATCGTCGTCGCAAGACCTGCCCGTTCTCCGGTGCAAACGCTCCGCGCATCGACTACAAGGACGTCCGTCTCCTGCAGCGCTACATTTCCGAGCGCGGCAAGATCGTTCCGTCCCGCATCACGGCCGTTTCCCAGAAGAAGCAGCGCGAACTCGCCCAGGCGATCAAGCGTGCACGCTTCCTCGGCCTGCTGCCTTACGTCGTCGCCTAATTGACTATCGAAGCCCCGGACCTTCGGATCCGGGGCTTCCTCCCTTCCGCGATGGGCGCGGATCGGAATCTTAAAACCCATGTTGAGGCATCTCCCGGATCGATTCAGGGAAATCCTCTAACTGCTTGATGAAGCAGGACAGCGAAGTGAAAAAACTGGACCCGAAAACGCTTGCGATCGGCGCACTCGCCGGATTGACCGCCGCCTTGCTGGTGCTTGGCGCGAGCATGCAGCCGTCGTTCAGTGCTGTGCTCTATGCTGCTTCCGCACTTCCCATCCTGCTCGTCGGCCTCGGCTGGGGCAACCTCGCCGCCATTTCCGCCGTCGTCACCGCTGCCGTGCTGGGTGCGATCGCCATTTCGCCGTCCTTCGCGCTCGTCATGACGATGGTGACACTGCTGCCGGCCGGCTGGCTGAGCCATCTTGCAAACCTTGCGCGCCCAGCGTCCGAACTCGGCGGCCCCGACCATCTGCTTGCCTGGTATCCGCTGTCCGACATCCTTCTGCATCTCTGTGGCCTGGTCACGATCGCCGTCATCGTTACCGGGATCATGATCGGTTACGGGCCTGAGATTACCGACCAGATGGTCGACATGCTGATGGCCTCGCTGCAGGAGCAGCAGCCGACTTTCGTTCCGGACCCGGTCGCGACCGCCCAGACCAAGTCGCTCGTCGTGCTCATGCTGCCCGCGCTGCAGGGCGCCATCTGGGTGGTGATGCTGTTTGCCGCCTATTACATCGCGACGCGCATCGTCACCGCCTCCGGCAAGGGCCTGCGCCCGCGCGAGGATATCCCCTCGTCGCTGCGCATGAACCGGAATTCGATCTTCATCTTCCTCGCCGGTCTTGCCGCCACGTTCATGGGCGGAATTCCGGCGATGATCGGCGCCACGGTCGTCGGAGCCTTCGGCGCCGGCTTCCTGATGTCCGGCTTCGCCGCGCTGCACTTCCGCACGCGCGGCAAGGACTGGCGCTTGCCGGCCCTCATTCTCTGCTACCTGGCATCCACCATGATGCTGCCAGCTCTTTTCATCCTCGTGCTCGGTCTTGCCGATACCCGCAAGGCGATCGCCCTGACCCCGACCAAGGATGCCGATGCCCCCAAACAAACCGATACCGAAATCTGAGAACAAGAAAGGAAAACACCATGGACGTCATTCTTCTCGAACGCATCTCCAAGCTCGGCCAGATGGGCGAAACCGTAAAGGTTCGTGACGGCTTTGCACGCAACTACCTCCTGCCGCTCGGCAAGGCACTGCGCGCCAACGCTGCCAACAAGGCCCGCTTCGAATCCGAGCGCGCAACGCTCGAAGCCCGTAACCTCGAGCGCAAGTCCGAAGCCCAGAAGGTTGCCGACGTTCTCGACGGCAAGTCCTTCATCGTCGTACGCTCTGCCGGCGAAACCGGCCAGCTCTACGGCTCCGTCGCTGCCCGCGACGTCGTCGACATTCTGGCTGCCGAAGGCTTCAACATCGCCCGCAACCAGGTTCACCTCAACACGCCGATCAAGGCGATCGGCCTGCACAAGGTCGAGCTGCAGCTCCATGCTGAAGTTGAGATCAACGTCGAGCTGAACGTTGCCCGTTCCGCTGAAGAAGCTGAACGCCAGTCCAAGGGTGAAGAACTCACCTCTGTCGACGCCATCTACGGCGTTGACGAAGACGCACTGCGTCCGGAAGACTTCTTCGATCCGGAAGCCGACGGCCTCGACGAAGACGAAGCATAATTTCTGTCTTCAGGCAGAACGAAAAGCCCGGCTCGCGCCGGGCTTTTTTNTTGTTGGAGCTTTTCCAGCCGGCAGGCTTTTTTGCTGCGTCCTCCAATCGAGGGCGCTAAAATAACAGAATGCTGGAATGACGAAGTGAGTCGCTGCGGGCACCGTGTCCNGCAAGTGACAGTCAGGATATTTCTCCTCAAGCGTTCCGCCGACTGTGGAGAAATCGAACAACGTGCACAGCGCCGCCGATTTGACGGCGAGCTGAAAGTAGTTGCCGCGCGGCACTTGATTTTATTCNGTCCGCCCTGCAAATCCGGGTTTTGGAAAAGACAGTACGGATGACGATGAACGAAGCTGCACGAAAGATTGCCGCCGTTGCTCCCGCAGAGCAGCACTATCGCGAAGCGCCGAACAACATCGAGGCCGAACAGGCGCTGCTCGGNGCCATCCTGATGAACAACGACGCCTATTACCGGGTGTCNGACTTCCTGAAGCCCACGCACCTCTATGAGCCGCTGCACCGGAAGATCTTCGAGGTCGCCGGCGACATCATCCGCATGGGCAAGATCGCCAANCCGGTGACGGTCAAGACCTTCCTGCCGGCCGACGANAAGGTCGGCGACATCACCGTCTCGCAATATCTCGCCAGCCTCGTCACGGGTGCTGTGACGATCATCAATGCCGAGGACTACGGAAGAGCAATCTACGATCTGGCGATCCGCCGTGCGCTGATCACCATCGGCGAGGATGTCGTCAACATCGCCTATGACGCGCCGCTCGACATGCCGCCGCAGGCGCAGATCGAAGATACCGAGCGCCGCCTGTTCGAGCTTGCCGAAAACGGTCGTTATGACGGCGGCTTCCAGGCCTTCAACGATGCCGTGGCGCTCGCGATCGATATGGCGGCTGTCGCCAAGGAACGTGACGGCGGCCTCTCCGGCATTTCCACCGGCATCCACTCGCTCGATTCCAAGATGGGCGGGTTGCAGCGCTCGGACTTGATCGTGCTCGCCGGTCGTCCGGGTATGGGCAAGACCTCGCTTGCGACCAACATCGCCTATAATATCGCGGCCGCCTACGAAGGCGAAGTGCAGTCCGACGGCAGCATGAAGGCGAAGAATGGTGGCGTCGTCGGCTTCTATTCGCTCGAAATGTCGTCCGAACAGCTCGCCACCCGTATCATCTCCGAGCAGACGGAAGTCTCCTCCTCGAAGATCCGCCGCGGCGACATCAACGATGCCGATTTCGAAAANCTCGTCGCCTGCTCGATGATGATGCAGAAAGTGCCGCTGTTCATCGACCAGACCGGTGGTATCTCGATCGCCCAGCTTTCGGCGCGTGCCCGCCGTCTCAAGCGCCAGCGCGGTCTCGACGTGCTNGTCGTCGACTACGTGCAGCTGATGACCGGCTCCGGCAAGTCGAACGAGAACCGCGTGCAGGAAATCACCCAGATCACGACCGGTCTCAAGGCGCTCGGCAAGGAACTGAACGTGCCGATCATCGCGCTGTCGCAGCTCTCGCGTGCCGTCGAAAGCCGCGAAGACAAGCGCCCGCAGCTTTCCGACCTTCGTGAATCCGGCTCGATCGAGCAGGACGCCGACGTCGTGCTCTTCGTGTTCCGCGAGGAATATTACGTCAAGAACATGGAACCGCGCGATATACACGACCCGAAATATCCGGAATGGGAAGCGCTGTTCGACAAGGTGAAGGGCACGGCCGATGTCATCATCGCCAAGCAGCGTCACGGACCGACCGGCACGGTGAAGCTCGCCTTCCAGTCGGAATTCACGCGCTTCGCCGATCTCGCCGATCCGTCCTTTACCCAGTACGAGGAACATTGACGCGGGTTTCCCGCGTCAATTCCTAGGGGCGTAAAACCGCCACGCAATTTTGCTGATTTGCTTCAGAGCCCTGCAGCACGAAGAAGCGCCGCCGTTGCCACACCGACAACGACGCTTGCCAGCATCGGCAGGCGGCTCGCGGCGACTGCGGTCGCCACACAGGCCAGCGTCTCCGCCCAACCGGTCGCAAATGCGGTTGGGGCAATGACGGCCATCAGCACTGCCGGCGGGATGGCTTCGATTGCCGTTCTCCTGTTCTCGTTGATCTCGACGTAGCGGATCAATACGAGACCGCTGATGCGGGTGAAGATCGTGGCGGCAGCCATGGCAAGGATGGCAAGCAGAGTGTTGGGATCGAGCGTCATGCCGCCTGCTCCCGCGCCCTGCCTCTCCAGAGAGCCATGGCCAGCCCCGCCAGCGCGCCGGCTGCGATGTACCAGACGCCTGGCACGAAATGATGGACGGCGACGGCCGCAATCCCGCTTGCCGCGAGAACGGCACCGGTTTCCCGCCCCTTCCAGAAGCCCATGACCAGCACGATGAAGACAGCCGGAAAGGCGAAGTCGAGACCGATGACGGCGGGATCGCCTAGAAAGGCGCCGAGCAGCGCACCTGCAAGCGACGAGCCGACCCAGGTGAGGTAGAAGGGCGTAACGATGCCGGCATACCAGGCGGGTGTGAGCCGTGTCGTCCCGGCGCGGAATTCCGCCATGGCCCAGAGCTCATCGGCAAGGAACAGCATGGCGATATAGCGTTTGATACCGGAGAAGCACTGCATCTTCGTGCCGATCGAGGCGCCCATCAGCACGTGGCGGATATTGACGAGCAGGGCCGCGAAGCCGACGCCGATCCAGCTCGCCGGATGCGTCCAGATATCCATCGCCACGAACTGCGAGCCGCCGGCAAAGACAAGCGCGCTCATCAGCGTCGTTTCCAGGGCCGAAAGCCCCTTGGTAGCCGAGACCGCGCCGAAGACGAGGCCGATCGGCAGTACAGCGACGATCAACGGAAAAATGGCACGCATTCCGCCCAGGAATTCGCGGACAGGATTTTTGCCGGCTGGCCCGGTCTGTTGCAACATTGGCAACCTCCACATCAAGATGGCGGAGAGGTAGCCGAGACAGTCGCGTGCTGTATTGAACGAAAGTGATCAACCGACTCGAAACTGGCCGGGGGTCACCCCGGTGCGGGATTTGAAATGGCGCGTGAAATGCGCCTGATCGGCAAAGCCGCATTGGACCGCGACATCGGCCGGCATGCGGCCTTCCCTCAGCAGGCGCCGGGCGACGAGGACACGCCGGTCGGTCAGGAAGGCGTGCGGGGTGATGTGATATTCCCTGCGGAAGGCGCGTATCAGATGGGCGCGGCTGAGGCCCGCCACCGTCGCCAGCTCCTCGAGGCCGACATCGCTGTCGAAATTCTCGATCAGGTAATCGCGAGCACGAGCGACAGCGCTCCGCTCCTTGGTATCGACCGGCAAGACGATCGTGCTGCCATAACGCGCGAAGATCGCCGCTAGCACCGAGAACATGCTTTCATCGGATTCGAGCGCGCCAGCGCCGCTTTCAAGCGTGCGGTGCGCAGTGTGGAAGGCTCTGGCAAACTGCGGATCGCGCGGCAGNGCCCTGGCAAAGGACGGCGTCGCGTTGAAGGCCTTGCCGGTGACATCCTCCAGAATATCGATGAACAGTTTCGTATCCGGATAGATCATACGGTAGCGATAACCCTCACCGCCCGGAGCGCCGTCGTGCACGACACCGGGATCGATCAGATAGAGGTCTCCTGGTCCGGTTTCTTCCCGCCTTCCGCTCAGTGTCGCGATCTGGCTGCCGCTTTCGATCGCGCCGATGCTGAATGTATCGTGGGCGTGCGGCGCGTATTCATGCGTGAGAAAACTGGCGCTCAGGCACTCCATGTCGCGAAAACGGCTATCCCGCCAGAAGCGGGCCGATTCCACCTTGGCAAGCGGCATGGCATCTGCCGCCTCTTTTTGCGATACGTTCTGCATCCNNCCAGATTAGCGCGCGCCNGGCCGTCCGTCTTGAACAAAAGTGATCGCATGTGGGAAAGGCTGCTATGTGACTGCGCGTGCTTTCTCTTTGCCACAATGGTCTCTAGAGTATTGGCAGCATTTTCCTTTCCCTTTCAGTGCGGCGATTCATGACAGATTTTTCCATCCCCTTCGAAGACGAGGACCTTTTCGCCTCCGCCGGCCTGCGGCTGACCGTCGACCTGACGGCGCTGACCGACAATTGGCGAGACATGGCGCGACGCTCCGGGAAGGCCCGCACGGCCGCCGTCGTCAAGGCGGATGCCTATGGGATGGGGATCGAGGATGCCGGCGAAGCGCTCTATCTTGCCGGCGCACGGGATTTCTTCGTGGCGACCGTCGATGAAGGTGTGACGCTGCGCATGTTTGCGCCTGAGGCACGCATCTTCGTGCTGGCAGGCATATGGCCNGGCACCGAGCGGCGCTTCTTCGAAAACGATCTGGTGCCGATCATCTCCTCGGAAGAGCAGCTTGCATTCTGGATGGCGGTGCTTGCAGATTACGGCGACTATCCTTGCGCCCTGCATGTCGATACCGGGTTCAACCGTCTCGGACTGACGCTGGATGAAGCGCTCGCTCTTGCNGACGATGTATCGCGGCCGGCGAGTTTTGCGCCCGTTCTCGTCATGAGCCATCTTGCCTGCGGCGACGATCATTCCTCGGCAATGAACAGGCAGCAGCTTGAATCATTCCGCAAGGTTAGCGCCGCCTATGAAGGTATCGATTCAAGTCTTGCGGCGTCCGGCGGCATCCTGCTCGGCAGCGACTATCACTTCGATCTCACGCGGCCGGGCATTGCGCTCTATGGCGGGCAGGCCGTCAACGGCATGGCGAACGCGATGCGTCCGGTGGCGACCGCCGAGGCGCGCATCATCCAGGTCCGTAGCGTCAAGGCCGGTGAATCCGTCAGCTACGGGCAGACGCTGCAGCTGACGCGCGACAGCCGGCTCGCCGTTGCTGCGGCGGGTTATGCCGACGGCTACATGCGCAGCCAGTCGAGCGGCGGCGTGCCGTTGCGCCAGGCAGTGCCGCAGGGCGGACAGGGCTTCATTGCCGGTCACAAGGTACCTGTCGCCGGCCGCATCACCATGGATCAGACGATCTTCGACGTGACCGACCTCCCGGAAAATGCGGTTCGCGCCGGCGACTATATCGAGCTCTTCGGCAAGAACATGCTCGTGGACGACGCGGCCAAGGCTGCCGGTACGATCGGTTACGAGATGCTGACCAGCATCGGCCTGCGCCACGAGCGCAAGTACGAGATGGACGAGGAATAGTCCTTAGCGTGTTGTGAGCGCGAGGCGCACGCCGAGCGTCACGAACAGCGCACCAAGGCCGCGATCCAGCCACAGGCCTATCCTGGCATTGCGCTTGAAGAGATCNGCAAGCCGCCCTCCCGCAAGGATCAGCGGCGGCTCGATGAAAAAGGCGACCACAATGATCAGGCCGCCGTGNACGGCAAGNTGCAGCCATGCCGGGCCNGCGCCCTCCACGACGAATTGGGGCAGGAAGGCGAGGAAGAAGATCGCCACTTTCGGATTGAGCAGCGAGACCAGCACGCCCTGGCGATAGATGCGCCGCCAGCCGAGCGTCTCGCCCGCTGCACGCACAAAGCCGCCCTCACCTTTCGAGCGCAGCGCCTGGATACCGAGCCAGACGAGATAGACCGCGCCCACCCATTTGACGGTGGAGAAGGCGATTGCCGAGGCGGCAAGGATCGCCGACAGGCCGAAAGCGGCAAGAAGCACGTGGATGCAGGCGCCCGTCCAGATGCCGAAGACGGCAGAGAAGCCGGCGCGCGTGCCGCTCTTCATCGTATGGCCGAGGATGAAGGCCATGTCCGGACCGGGCGAGATGTTTAGNAGGACCGCCGCAGTCAAAAAACCGATCCAGTGAGCGAGCGAATAATCGAGCATGGCCTATCCCTTGAGAGCCTGCCNATGCTGCCAGCCCGGCCNCTGATAGGAAAATCATTAGTTTTGATCGGTGCAGGAAGCCATTATCTAGGGCGAAACCGATTCGGCCGCCCAGGCGGCTCTACGTGAAAGCAGTCATTGATGGCCAAGGCCAGAACACAATTCATATGCCAGAGCTGCGGTGCGGTGCATAACCGCTGGGCCGGCAAATGCGACAATTGCGGCGAGTGGAACACCATCGTCGAGGAAGACCCGATGGGCGGCATCGGCGGCGGACCGGCCAAGACGCCGAAGAAGGGCCGGCCGGTCGCACTGACCGCCCTGTCCGGCGAGATCGAGGAAGCGCCGCGCATCCATACAGGCATCTCCGAGCTCGACCGCGTCACGGGCGGCGGTTTCGTGCGCGGTTCGGCCGTACTCGTCGGCGGCGATCCCGGCATTGGCAAATCGACGCTGCTCATGCAAGGGGCGGCCGCNCTTTCCCGGCGCGGGCACAAGATCATCTACGTTTCGGGCGAAGAGGCGGTGGCGCAGGTGCGCCTGCGNGCCCAGCGGCTGAATGCGGCCGACACGGATGTGATGCTGGCGGCAGAGACCAATGTCGANGATATTCTGGCAACACTNGCCGAGGGCAAACGCGCCGATCTCGTCATCATCGACTCCATCCAGACGCTCTGGAGCGANCTCGCCGAATCCGCGCCGGGTACGGTNACGCAGGTGCGCACCGGCGTGCAGTCGATGATCCGTTTTGCCAAGCAGACGGGCGCGGCCATGGTGCTCGTCGGCCATGTGACCAAGGACGGCCAGATCGCCGGCCCGCGCGTCGTCGAGCACATGGTCGATGCCGTGCTCTATTTCGAGGGTGACCGCGGCCATCACTATCGCATCCTGCGCACGGTCAAGAACCGCTTCGGGCCGACCGATGAAATCGGCGTCTTCGAAATGTCGGACAAGGGTCTGCGCGAAGTCGCCAACCCCTCCGAACTCTTCCTCGGCGAGCGCAACGAGAAATCGCCGGGGGCTGCCGTCTTTGCCGGCATGGAAGGCACGCGGCCTGTTCTCGTCGAAGTGCAGGCCTTGGTGGCACCGACATCGCTCGGCACGCCGCGGCGCGCAGTCGTCGGCTGGGACTCGGCTCGCCTGTCGATGATCCTTGCGGTTCTGGAGGCCCATTGCGGCGTTCGCCTCGGCCAGCATGACGTCTATCTCAACATCGCCGGCGGCTTCCGCATCTCCGAGCCTGCCGCCGATCTTGCCGTCGCATCGGCTCTTGTTTCCTCGCTGGCCGGTATTGCCCTTCCGGCCGATTGCGTCTATTTCGGCGAAGTCAGTCTGTCGGGCGCCGTCCGGCCGGTTGCGCAAACAGCCCAGCGCCTTAAAGAAGCCGAAAAGCTGGGNTTTTCGGCTGCTCTGCTGCCATCCGGNTCCGCCGAACTGCCCAAGAGCGGCGGCCGCTGGAGCGAGATCGAGAGCCTGCCGGATCTGGTCGCGCGCATAGCCGGCTCGAAAGGGGCGTTGCAGCGTGTGGAAGAAGACGTTTGATCCTTCATCACTGATAGCGGGGATGCTATAGGATCAGCCAAACAAGGCGCGACGCGGCCCGCAAGGCGGCAGTCTGGAGTGGAATTTACATGCCCATTACGATTTTCGACGGTATTGTCATCGGCGTCGTGCTTTTCTCCGCCGTGTTGGCAATGGTCCGCGGCTTCTCGCGTGAGATCCTCTCGATCGCGAGCTGGGGCGGCTCTGCAGCCGCCGCCTACTATCTCTATCCGCATCTCGTGCCCTATGCGAAGAAATATACCGACGATGACCGTATCGCCATTGTCGGTTCGGCCGCCGTCGTCTTCCTGATCGCGCTGATCATCATCTCCTTCATCACCATGAAGATCGCCGATTTCATCATCGACAGCCGCATCGGCGCGCTCGACCGCACTTTGGGCTTCCTCTTCGGTGCTGCGCGCGGCATACTTCTGCTCGTCGTCGCCGTCGCCTTCTGGAACTGGCTGGTCGATGCCGATCACCGCCCGGCCTGGGTCAACAATGCAAAATCGAAGCCATTCCTGGATTCTCTCGTCGTTCGCCTGCAGGCGGTCCTGCCGGATGAATTCGCCCAGATGATCCAGAAGAGCATCACCGAGAAGCTTGGTGGCGCGCGCACGACGGAAGAAAATGCGCCGGCCAACGATCAGGCTCCGGCGGAAGACGCAGCACCCGCCCCTAACAATGGCGCACAGCAGCCATCTAATTGACGCAGTGTTCACTCGCTTGACCCGCGGCCTGGCAATTGCCATTTNAGCGGGACGTAAGACCAAAGGTCCGGCCGGGCATTNCGCTCNGCCGGGCCTCAACCGTTTCAGAGCCGGCGAGCGGGCTTTGAGGAAGTGTCGTTCAGCATGAATTTATCGGAAAGCTGCAAGATTTCCGGTATCATGCTACTGGACAAGCCGATCCATTCTTGTGAGAGCAGAGGCCCGCAGAAATGAACCAGTCCCATTCCTTCCCGATTGACGATCCGCTCGACGGAGACACGCTGCATGAGGAATGCGGCGTTTTCGGAATTCTGGGACATGACGATGCTGCGGCGCTGACGGCGCTCGGTCTCCACGCCCTGCAGCATCGAGGGCAGGAGGCGGCCGGTATCGTCTCCTTCGACGGCAAGCGCTTCCATCAGGAACGCCATATGGGCCTCGTCGGCGACCATTATACCAATCCGATGACACTCGCCCGCCTGCCCGGCAGCATGTCGATCGGCCATACGCGCTACTCCACGACAGGCGAAGTGGCGATGCGCAATGTGCAGCCGCTCTTTGCCGAACTGGAAGAAGGCGGTATCGCCATTGCCCATAACGGCAATTTTACCAACGGCCTGACGCTGCGCCGGCAGATCATCGCGACCGGCGCCATCTGTCAGTCGACGTCGGATACCGAGGTCGTTCTCCNCCTCATCGCCCGCTCCCGCCACACGTCCACGGCCGATCGCTTCATCGATGCTATCCGTCAGATGGAAGGCGGCTATTCGATGCTCGCAATGACGCGCACGAAGCTGATCGCCGCGCGCGACCCCACCGGCATCCGCCCGCTGGTCATGGGCGAACTCGATGGCAAGCCGATCTTCTGCTCGGAAACCTGCGCACTCGACATTATCGGTGCCAAGTTCATCCGCGACGTGGAGAATGGCGAAGTCGTCATCTGCGAAATCCAGCCCGACGGCTCGATCAGCATCGATGCCCGCAAGCCGAGCAAGCAGCAGCCGGANCGNCTCTGCCTGTTCGAATATGTCTATTTCGCACGTCCGGATTCNGTCGTTGGCGGGCGCAACGTCTATACGACGCGCAAGAACATGGGCATGAACCTTGCCAAGGAAGCCCATGTCGATGCCGACGTCATCGTGCCGGTTCCCGATGGCGGCACACCCGCGGCGCTCGGCTACGCGCAGGCCAGCGGCATTCCCTTCGAATACGGTATCATCCGCAACCACTATGTGGGCCGCACCTTCATCGAGCCGACGCAGCAGATCCGCGCCTTCGGCGTGAAGCTGAAGCACTCCGCCAACCGGGCGATGATCGAAGGCAAGCGCGTGGTGCTGGTCGACGATTCCATCGTACGTGGCACGACTTCGCTGAAGATCGTGCAGATGATCCGCGAGGCGGGCGCCAAGGAAGTGCACATCCGCGTCGCCAGCCCGATGATCTTCTTCCCGGATTTTTACGGCATCGACACGCCCGACGCCGACAAGCTGCTCGCAAACCAGTATGCCGATGTCGAAGCCATGGCGAAATATATCGGTGCGGATTCGCTCGCCTTCCTGTCGATCAACGGCCTCTATCGCGCCGTCGGCGGCGAGGATCGCAACCCGGCCCGCCCGCAGTTCACCGACCATTATTTCACCGGTGACTATCCGACCCGGCTGCTCGACAAGAATGGCGAGTCCATGGGCAACAAGATTTCCGTGCTTGCCAGCAACGGCTGAGCCGCTTCCGCTTTGACTTTCCTATCAGGGGCGCTTATTGCGCCCCTTACCTTTTCAAGCACATCCGGGACCGAGGCAGATGAACATCAATCTCGAAGGCAAGATCGCGCTGGTCACAGGCGCATCGCGCGGCATCGGCTATTTCACCGCCCTCGAACTCGCCAAGGCCGGCGCGCATGTGATTGCCTGCGCCCGCACCGTCGGCGGCCTGGAAGAGCTTGATGATGCCATCAAGGCGGTGGGCGGCTCAGCGACGCTCGTTCCCTTCGATCTCGCCGATATGGAAGCAATCGATCGTCTCGGCGGCTCGATCTTCGAGCGCTGGGGCAAGCTCGACATTCTAGTTGCCAATGCCGGCGTGCTCGGCGTCATCTCGCCGATCGGCCATATCGAGGCGAAGGTCTTCGAGAGGGTCATGAACATCAATGTGAATGCCACCTGGCGGCTGATCCGCTCGGTCGATCCGCTGCTGACGCGCTCGGATGCCGGCCGCGCCGTCATCATGTCGTCGGGCGCCGCTCACAAGTGCCGCCCCTTCTGGAGCGCCTATTCCGCCTCCAAGGCAGCCGTCGAGGCGCTCGCCCGCACCTGGGCCGGCGAGACGCAATCGACGCCGTTGCGCATCACCAGCGTCGATCCGGGCGCCACGCGCACCGCCATGCGCGCGCAGGCAGTTCCGGGCGAAGACCCGATGAGCCTGCCGCACCCGTCCGAAGTGGCGAAGGCAATACTTCCGCTGGTTGGTCCGGGTGTAACGGAGACCGGCAAGCTGTTCATCGTGCGCGAGAACAAGCTGGTCGATTACCAGCTGCCGGGATGACCTTGCCGCAAGGACCGATCGTTTCAGGCGATCCTCTCGATCCGGCAGCGTTCTAGCAGTGGGTAGCTTTCGATAAAGGGCTTAAGGTGCGATAACATCGTCTCGAAATCCCTGCCGTAAATGTAGAGCGCTGTATCCCGTGGTCCCTGCCAATTGCTGGCAACGACTCCGGCGCCGTCCAGAAGCCGTGAGAACTCGGCCACCACGTGATTGATATCGCATTCTTCATAGACAGAAGCCGGCAATTCCGCGCCGTTCACGTAAACCGCGAGGCCATGTTGCCGTCCAAAATCGATGCTCCGTCGCTGATCTGGAATCTGTAGGATCGATCCAGCAGGAGCCAACATCGATTCCAAAACTTCGGTCAAAAGCGTCAGTCTGGCATCCGTGGGATTATCGACCTCGATCTCGATGTCGCATTTCGCAATCTCACCACTTGCCGCCTGCAGCGTGCCACCTCCAACAACCCGCATACCGTGCTTTTTCTCTGACATAAAAGCATCAAAAGCATCCTCCAGCTCGCCCCTATCCATTGGTTGAAGGCGGGCATTGAGCGTGGCGACAACAATCGTGCTCTTGGAACGCTTCCTAAATAAGCCGAACATCCATAGCCTCTGAACAAGATCTTCGGTCCGAGGCACAACTGCCTGGACGTGCCCTATGCACTCCCTCTTCTCTCAGAATTTTCGGGTCCCTGGCAATGGCATCTCAGGAAGTTCTGACCCTTGACCTTTTTCATCGCCCAAGCCATAACCTTCCGCATGAAAACGGTTACCTGCATTATTTGCCGGAAGATTATTCGCTAGCCCAAAGCTGGCCTGGCCGTTTTCGTCTCCCAAATGTCCAAGATGCGAAACGCCCCGGTCTGCCGGTGGTGGTGTTTTTCTGCATATGCATTTTAGGAGAGTGGAATGGGCGGCACGCCGGAACTGAAGCTGTACAATACGCTGACGCGGGAAAAATCGGTCTTTGCCCCGATCGATGCCGAAAACGTCCGCATGTATGTGTGCGGCCCGACGGTCTATGATTTCGCCCATATCGGTAATGCCCGGCCGGTCATCGTCTTCGACGTGCTGTTCCGCCTGCTGCGCCATGTCTATGGCGAAANCCANGTCACCTATGCGCGCAACATCACCGATGTCGATGACAAGATCAANGCGNGGGCGCTGCGCGATTATCCGGGCCTGCCGCTCAATGCGGCGATCCGGGCGGTGACGGAGAAGACCGAGAAGCAGTTTNTCGACGATGCCTTGGCACTCGGCTCGCTCGAGCCGACTGTACAGCCGCGCGCGACCGACAATATCACCCAGATGATCGAGATCATCGAGCGGCTGATTGGGCGGGGTCATGCCTACCAGGCCTCAGGCGAAGTGCTGTTCGATACGAAGTCGATGGCCGATTACGGCCAGCTTTCGAAGCGCAATCTCGACGAGCAGCAGGCGGGCGCCCGCGTCGCCGTTGACGCGCACAAGAAGAGCCCCGGCGACTTCGTGCTCTGGAAACTGTCTGACGAAAACGAGCCCGGCTGGGAGAGCCCCTGGGGCCGCGGCCGACCGGGCTGGCACATCGAGTGCTCGGCCATGAGCGGGCGCTATCTCGGCGATGTCTTCGATATCCATGGCGGCGGGCTCGACCTGATCTTCCCGCACCATGAGAACGAGATCGCCCAGTCGCGTTGCGCCCATGGCACCAACGTGATGGCGAATGTCTGGATGCATAACGGCTTCCTGCAGGTCGAAGGCCGCAAGATGTCGAAATCCGAAGGCAATTTCGTCACCATCTACGAACTTCTGCACACAGAGACATTCGCCGGCCGGCAATGGCCGGGCGAAGTGCTGCGCCTTGCGATGCTGATGACGCATTACCGCGAACCGATCGATTTCTCCGTCAAGCGACTGGAGGAAGCCGAGCGGCTGCTCGCCAAATGGCCGGCCGCAGAACCCGGCAATGCCAAGCCGGACGAAACGGTGCTGAATGCGCTCGCCGACGACCTCAACACGGTCGCCGCCGTCCAGGCGCTNCATGCGCTTGCCCAATCCGGCGATCCCGCCGTCTTTGCNGCCAGTGCCGCCCTGCTCGGNGTGCTGCCGAAGAAGACGGAGATCGACGAGGCCGTGGCGGCGGAAATCGATACGCGCGTCAAGGCGCGGCTCGAGCTCTTGAAGGCGAAGAATTTCGCCGAGGCCGACAAGATCCGCGACACGCTTGCTGCCGAAGGCATCCAGCTCAAGGACGGCAAGGATCCGGCAACCGGCGAGCGGGTGACGACCTGGGAGGTCAAGCGTTAGAATGGTTCGGGCGGCGAGACATACCCCCCTCTGCCCTGCCGGGCATCTCCCCCACAAGGGGGGAGATCGGCAAGGCGCGACAGCGTCGCCAAATCTCGCCGGTGTACTAAGCAATTGTCGGCAATCGATATCGATGATTTGGGCGAGCGGGCGCCCCCAGCCAATCTCCCCCCTTGTGGGGGAGATGCCCGGCAGGGCAGAGGGGGGTGTAGCCAAGAGCGGGAGACCGGAGATGTCGCATACGCCAGTTCCCCCGCAGCGGCGGGCAAACGCGCGGCGTATGCGCAAAGCTATGACCGATGCCGAACTGAAGCTTTGGAACGAACTTCGTGCCCACCGTCTGATGGGTCTCGGCTTCCGCAGGCAATTGCCGATTGCCGGCTATATCGTCGATTTCGCCTGCCCAACCCATCGCCTAATTGTCGAGGTAGATGGCTCGCAGCATGGGCTTAAGGAAAACACCTCCTACGACCACGCGCGGACCGAACGCCTCCAGTCCGACGGCTGGACCGTCCTACGTTTCTGGAATGACGATATTCTCAAAGATATCGACAACGTGTGCAGCCACATCATCCGCACCATCGGAAAGGATCTGCCATGACCAACACCTATACCGGCGGATGCCAATGTGGCGCGATCCGGTTCCGGGCGCGGGGCACGCCGCCGGATTCGTCGATCTGTCACTGCCGCATGTGCCAGAAGGCGTTCGGCGCCTACTACGCACCGCTGGTCTCCGTACGCGGAATGGAATTCGAATGGACCAGAGGCCAGCGCAAGACCTTCCGGTCCTCGAATTTCGTCAACCGCGGCTTCTGCGGCGATTGCGGCACGCCGCTGACCTATGAGGCGCCCGACGGCATGGCGGTTGCGGCCGGCGCGTTCGATGATCCGTCGTTGCTGCCGCCGACCATTCAGTGGGGGGTGGAAGGCAAGATCGCCTTCGTCGATCACCTGCACGAACTGCCGGCAGAACGAACCGAGGCAGATCTCGCTGCCGGTTCCTTCCTCCATCAGATCGTGTCCTATCAGCACCCCGACCNTGATACGCCGGTCTGGCCGCCGGAGGATCACGCGTGACGGCAAAGNCNGAACAGAGCGGTGGATGCCAATGCGGCGCGGTTCGTTACAGGGCAAACGGCGAGCTCGGCTATCCGCATGTCTGCCATTGCCGCATGTGCCAGAAGGCGGCCGGCAATTATTTCCTGCCGCTTGCAGGGGTGATGCGGGTCGATTTCGAGCTCACGCGTGGCGAGCCGAAATGGTTCCACTCCTCCGGCCTCGTGCGGCGCGGCTTCTGCGGCGATTGCGGTACGCCGCTTTTCTACGACATTCCCGATGCCGACTCCATCAACATCACGCTCGGCTCGCTCGATGATCCGCAAGCTGTAAAGCCGGTCATGCAATCCAATCTCGACAGCAAAATGGTCTGGTTTCATGCGCTCGANGGCTTGCCCGTCGAACNGGAACCGGAAACAACCGATCGCGAGGACGGGATTGCGGCTAGCAATCATCAGCATCCCGACCACGATACATCCCAATGGCCTTCAGGAGCTCATCCATGACCGAGACGACGAGAACAGGCGGCTGCCAGTGCGGCGCCGTACGCTTCCGCATAACAGGCAAGCTCGGACGTCCGTCCATCTGCCATTGCCGCATGTGCCAGAAGCAGTTCGGCGGCTTCTTTTCCGCTCTGGTGACAGCGCCGGAAGAGGGCATGGAGTGGTCGCGCGGCGAACCGACCTATTTCCAGTCCTCGGTCAATATCGAGCGCGGCTTCTGCAGCGATTGCGGCACGCCGATGACCTATCGTCATCCGGGCGGGCTGGAGCTTGCGATCGGCACATTCGACGACCGCAGCGATCTCGCCCCGCAGATCCAGGTCAATTACGATGCGCGCCTGCCCTGGGTCGAGACGATCTTCGACGCGCCCGTGCACAAGGATCCGGATTTTTACGCCCGGCAGGAGGCGATCATCTCCTTCCAGCATCCCGACCACGATACCGCTGTCTGGCCCGCAAAAGGCGTGAAGATATGACTGGAGCGATGCGCACACTCTATCCGGAAATCGAACCCTANGCTTCCGGCCATCTCGATGTNGGCGACGGCCATGTGATCTATTGGGAGCGCTGCGGCAAGCCGGGCGCCAAGCCGGCGGTCTTCCTGCATGGCGGTCCGGGCGGAGGCATTTCACCCGCCCATCGCCGTCTGTTCGATCCTGATCTTTATGACGTGCTGTTGTTCGACCAGCGCGGCTGCGGCAAGTCGACCCCACATGCAAGCCTCGAGGCCAACACGACCTGGCATCTCGTTGCCGATATCGAGCGGCTGCGCGAGATGGCNGGCATCGACAAATGGCAGGTCTTCGGCGGCTCCTGGGGCTCGACACTGGCGCTCGCCTATGCCGAGAAACATCCGGATCGCGTTTCNGAACTCGTCGTGCGCGGCATCTACACGCTGACGCGGGCCGAACTCGACTGGTACTATCAGTTCGGTGTCTCCGAGATGTTCCCGGACAAGTGGGAGCGCTTTGTCGCTCCTATCCCGCCTGAAGAACGCCATGAGATGATGCTCGCCTATAACCGGCGCCTCACCGGTGCGGACCGGGCGGTGGCTCTGAAGGCGGCCCAGGCCTGGAGCATCTGGGAGGGCGAGACGATCACGCTGCTGCCGGAGAAATCGACCAGCGGCAAATTCGAGGAAGCCGAGTTCGCCTATGCCTTTGCGCGCATCGAAAACCATTTCTTCGTCCATGCCGGGTGGATGGATGAGGGCCAGCTGCTGCGCGATGCCTACAAGCTGAAGGATATCCCCGGCGTCATCGTCCACGGGCGTTACGACATGCCCTGCCCGGCCAAATATGCCTGGCTGCTGCACAAGGCATGGCCAAAGGCCGAGTTCCACCTGATCGAAGGCGCCGGGCATGCCTTTTCGGAACCTGGCATTCTCGACCAGCTGATCCGGGCAACGGACCGGTTCGCAGGCAAACAATAAGGCCGCAAGCGGCGACAGGAAACACCACTATGGCACGCGAAAGAATCTACCTCTTCGACACGACGCTTCGGGACGGGCAGCAGACGCCCGGCATCGACTTTTCNGTCGAGGACAAGATTGCGATTGCAAGCATGCTGGACGANTTCGGGCTCGACTATGTCGAGGGCGGTTATCCCGGAGCAAACCCGACCGATACCGCCTTCTTCGCGGAAAAGCGTACGAGCCAGGCCTCCTTCGTCGCCTT
>JGI25159J45721_1000336_pt1 | contig 21694 bp, 19 predicted proteins | sample AraplaMF_Cvi_mLB_FD_45721 | JGI IMG/M metagenome (IMG submission 45721)
AGCAGCTTGCGAAAAGGCTGGGCGCCGGACCAGCTTTCCTTGGCCTGCAGGTCGGCAAAGCGCGCATCCTGTTTCAACCATGCCAAAAAATCATGAATATCAGCGGCCGGGCCGGCCAGGAAGAGGTTGATGCCTTCCTCTGCCAGCAACACTGTGCCTTTGATGGCATGGCCTTGCAGCACGCCCGTGATGCTGGCCTGCAGCGCCGCGGGCTGGGCCAGCGCGATGAACTTGTAGGCCGCGATGTTCAGGATTTGCATGATGCGATCGATTGTAGGCAGGCATGCATTCCCTTGCATCGGCCTGCAGCGCCTTAACGGACAGACCCGGCCCTAAAATGGCCTTTATGTTTGTGCATTTGCGTCTCCACACCGAATTTTCCGTCGTTGACGGCACCAACCGCATCGATGAGGTGGTGGCCGCCGCGGCCTCAGACGGCCAACCGGCACTGGCCATCACCGACCTGAACAACCTCTTCGGCACCGTCAAGTTCTACAAGGAAGCCCGTGGCGCGGGCGTCAAGCCCCTGATAGGTGCCGACATCTGGGTGCAGGTGCCGGGCAAGGATGCCGGCACGCCTGCCGCGCGCCTGCTGCTGCTGGTGCAGAGCCGCCAGGGCTACCTGAACCTGTCCGAAATCCTCACGCGCGCCTGGACGCAGAACGTGGTGCGCGACCAGGCCGTGGTCAAGCTCGAATGGCTGCAGGAACTGAACGAGGGCCTGATTGCCCTGTCGGGCGCGCAGGGCGGCTCCGTGGGCCAGGCTTTGCTGCAGGGCGACAGCGCCCGTGCCGCGGAATGCGCGCTGTATTTCGCGGGCCTCTTTCCTCACCGCTTTTACCTGGAGCTGCAGCGCGCCCAGCGGCCCGACGACGAGCGCCATGTGGCCGCCGCCGTCCAGCTGGCGGCACGGCTCAAGCTGCCGGTGGTGGCGACCCACCCGGTGCAGTTCCTGACCTATGACGACTACGAAGCGCACGAGGCGCGCGTCTGTATCTCGGAAGGCGAGATCCTGGGCAACGCGCGGCGCGTGCGCAAGTTCACCCGCGAGCAGTATTTCAAGTCGGCCGAGCAGATGAAAGCGCTGTTCGCCGACGTACCCACGGCCGTGGCCAACACGCTGGAGATCGCCAAACGTTGCAACCTCACGCTGGAGCTGGGCAAGCCCATGCTGCCCGACTACCCGACGCCCGTGGTGGACGGTGTGCGCATGCCCATCGACGAGTACTTCCGCCAGGCCTCTTTTGAAGGCCTGGAAGAGCGGCTGGCCCACCTGTACCGTGACCCGGTGGTGCGGGACCAGAAGCGGCCCGAGTATGTGAAGCGGCTGGAATTCGAGATCAACACCATCCTCAAGATGGGCTTCCCCGGCTACTTCCTGATCGTGGGCGACTTCATCAACTGGGCCAAGAACAACGGCTGCCCGGTCGGGCCGGGCCGCGGTTCCGGCGCGGGCTCGCTGGTGGCCTATTCGCTCAAGATCACCGACCTGGACCCGCTGCAGTACAACCTGCTGTTCGAACGTTTCCTGAACCCGGAGCGGGTGTCCATGCCCGACTTCGATATCGACTTCTGCCAGAGCAACCGCGACCGCGTGATCGATTACGTGAAGGACAAATACGGCAAGGACGCCGTAAGCCAGATCGCCACCTTCGGCACCATGGCGGCGCGCGCCGCCATCCGCGACGTGGGCCGCGTGCTGGATTTTCCGTATGGCTTTTGCGATGGCATTTCCAAGCTCATCCCGAACAAGCCGGGCCAGCACATCACGATTGAACAGGCGAAGGAGCAGGAGCCCGTCCTGGCCGAACGTGATCGCAAGGAGGAGGACGTACACACCCTGCTCGAACTCGCGCAAAAGCTCGAGGGCCTGACCCGCAACGTCGGCATGCACGCGGGGGGCGTGCTGATCGCGCCCAGCAGGCTGACCGATTTTTGCCCGCTCTATGCCCAGCCGGGCAGCGACTCCGCCGTGAGCCAGTTCGACAAGGACGACGTGGAGGCGATCGGCCTGGTCAAGTTCGACTTTTTGGGCCTGGCCACCCTGACCATCCTGGAGATCGCCAGGGAATTCATCATCGCGCGCCACCCGGCCCAGAAGGACTTCAAGTTCGAAGACCTGCCGCTCAACAATAAAAAGGTCTACGAACTCTTCGGCCGGGGGCAGACCGAAGCCGTGTTCCAGTTTGAAAGTATCGGCATGCAGCGCATGCTGAAAGACGCCAAGCCGGACCGCCTGGAAGACCTGATCGCGATGAACGCGCTCTACCGGCCGGGGCCCATGGAACTGATCCCGACCTACATCGCGCGCAAGCAGGGCAAGGAAGTGCCCGAATACCCGGACCCGCGCGTCAAAGCCATCCTCGAAGAGACCTACGGCATCATGGTCTACCAGGAACAGGTGATGCAGACCGCGCAGATCCTGGGCGGTTACTCACTGGGCGGCGCCGACTTNTTGCGTCGCGCCATGGGCAAGAAGAAAAAAGAGGAGATGGACGCGCAGCGCGCGATCTTCCGCAAGGGGGCAGGCGAGGGCGGCCTCAGCGAGGAAAAGGCCGACGAGGTTTTCGACCTGATGGAGAAATTCGCGGGCTACGGCTTCAACAAGTCGCACTCCGCCGCCTATGCATTGCTGGCCTATCACACGGCCTGGCTCAAGGTGCACTACACCGCCGAATTCTTTGCCGCCAACATGACGGTGGAAATGGACGACACCGACAAGCTCAAGATCCTGTTCGGCGACGCGCAGAAGATGGGCATACAGTTCGAGTCGCCCGACATCAATCGCGGCCACTATCGCTTTGAGCCCATCAGCGCGACTTCGGTACGCTACGGGCTGGGTGCCATCAAGGGAACCGGCCAGCAGGCCATCGACGCGATTGTCGCGGCGCGCAAGGAAGGCGGCCCCTTCACTTCACTCTACGATTTTTGCGTGCGCGTGGACCGCAGCCGCCTCAACAAGCGCACGGTGGAAGCCCTGATCAAGGGCGGCGCCTTTGACAACCTGCAGCTCAACCGCGCTTCGTTGCTGGCATCGGTGGACCGCGCCTTTGAATTCGCCGCCACCACCGAAGCCAACGCCAACCAGGGCGGGCTGTTCGACATGAGCGACTCGCATGCGGCCAGCACGCAGGAGCCGCCGCTGGTGGAGGCCATGCCCTTCGGCGTAAAGGCCCGGTTGGTTCAGGAGAAGACGGCGATCGGTTTTTACCTCTCGGGCCATTTGTTCGACGAGGTGGAGACCGAGGTGCGCCAGTTCGCCAAGCGCAAGATCGAGGACCTCATCGACTCGCGCGAACCGCAACTGCTGGCCGCCATCCTGAGCGACCTGCGCGTCATCAACGGAAACCGCGGCAAGCTCATCATCTTCAAGCTCGACGACAAGACCGATGTGCTCGAAGCCTCGGTGGACGAAGCGCTTTTCAACGCCAACCGTAACCTGCTCAAGGATGACGAACTGGTGATCGTGCAGGGCACGCTGCAGGGCGCGTCGGAGCGCTTCGGCCGCCGCTTCAAGGTCACCCAGGTGTGGGACTTGGAAACCGCGCGCTGCAAGTTCGGTAAATACCTGCGCGTGGCCGTCAACGGCAGCGCGCCCGATATCTCGCGCATGGTCAGGGATTTTCCGCCGCGCCGCGAAATGTCGGAGCAGGGCGAGATCAGCCGCGGCCTGCCGGTGCGCTTAAGCCTCAGGCGGCAAAACGAAGCGGGCGGCGCGACAGCCGAACTTCATCTGGGCGAGGCCGCCAGGTTCTTCCCGACCGATGCGGCGCTGGCCAGCTGGATGGCGCAGGCCGACAGGGGTCTGGTGCAGATTGTTTACGAGTGACGAGAGAGCCGGGTCGCCACGCTCACGTGGGCGTGCGCAAGGCTTGAATTGACGCCTGGCTTGAAGTCCGGCATTCAGTTCCGCGGCTTCATTTCCAGGATCAACGTGGTGTCGGGGATCCGGCCGTCAACGTCGCGCGGCATCACGCGGGTGCGGATGATGGCGTTGATCGCGGCTTCGTCCCAGGCCTTGTTGCCGCTGGATTGAATCAGGCGCTGGCTGATGACCGTACCGTCCAGCGTCAGCCTGACTTCCACTTTCGCCGTCGGGTTGCCGGTGAAATCTTCGGTGAACACCACATTGGGTTTGATTGCGGCTCTGACGATGGCGCCGTACGTTGTGGAGCCGCCGGTGGATTTTTGCGCCGTGCCCTTGGACTCCGCATTGCCCGTCGCGCCAGCCATGCCGGCGATGCGGCGCAGGTTCTCCTGTCGCTGTTTTTCCGCAGCGGCCTGGGCGGCTTTTTGCTGCGCGGCTTCCTTGTTGTCCTTCTGGGCTTCGAGCTTTTTGGCTTCTTCCGCCGCCTTGCGCTTGGCCAGGTTTTCCTGGGCCTTCTTTTCAGCGGCCTTTTTCTGTTCTGCCTCTTTGTCTTTTTTGGCCTGCAATTCAGCCTTCTGCTTTTCCTTCAGGCGTTCTGCTTCGGCTTGCTTTTGCTCCTGCGCCAGCTTGCGCTTTTTTTCCTGCTCCAGGGCGATATCCACCTTGGGTTCGGGCGGCGGTGGGGGCGTCCTGACTTCGGGCGTGGGCGGCGTCGGGGGCGGCGGTGTGGGCACCTCGACCGGTTTCGGTGCCGCCTCCTGGGGCGGAACGTTGCTCCACAGTTCGGCCTGGAAGGCGACGTCCTGGCTGGTGCGTTTCCAGTTAAGGCCCCAGGTGAGGGCGATGATCAGCAGGGCATGCGCGAGCAGCGCCAGCGCAAACGCGCGGCCCGACCCGCCGTCCCGGGGCGGGAGAAAGTCAAGGCGGTCTGCGGCGCTGGGCATGGCGAACTCGGGCGGCCTGGTGGCTACCGGCTGCTGGTCTGCACCGACAGGCCCACGCGCGACACGCCGGCTTTTTGCAGGTTGTCCATGACCTGGACCACGGTTTCGTACTTGATGGATTTGTCCGCGCTGATGACCACGGGCACGGCCTGCGCACCATCGGCCTTCACACCCGGCTCCAGCCGCGCGATGTCGGCCGCGACGTTGCGCACAGTGCTGGGCACGCTGTCGGTCTTGATCTTGACCAGCACGGCTTCGTCCTTGCTGATCTGGATCTGCACCGGGTTCTGCGGCTGGCTGGGCGCCCGGCCGACCTTAGGCAGCGCGATCATGCTGGGCGTGATCAGCGGCGCCGTCACCATGAAGATGATGAGCAGCACCAGCATGACGTCGATAAACGGCACCATGTTGATTTCACTGATGGTGCGCCGGCCTCGGCCGCGGCGGGAGTTGACTGCTGGCATGGCGGTCTCCTTACAACTCTAGTGGCCCGAGGGTGATTGGGCGCCCAGGTTGCGCTGCAGGATGTTGGAGAACTCTTCGATGAAGGTTTCCAGCCGGTTGGCGACGCGGTCGATGTCGTGCGAGAAACGGTTGTAGGCGATGACGGCCGGGATGGCGGCGAACAGGCCGATGGCGGTGGCCACCAGCGCCTCGGCAATACCGGGCGCCACGGTGGCCAGCGTGACCTGCTCCAGGGCGGCCAGGCCGGTGAAGGCGTGCATGATGCCCCAGACGGTGCCGAACAGGCCCACATAAGGGGACACCGAGCCAACGGTAGCCAGGAAGGACAGGTTGGATTCGACGGCGTCGAGTTCGCGCTGGTAGCTCGCGCGCATGGCGCGGCGAGCGCCATCCAGCAGGGTGCCGGGGTCGGTGATGTGGCGCTCGCGCAGCTTCTGGTATTCACGCATGCCGCTGGCGAAAATCCGTTCCATCGGGCCCGAATGCTTGGCATTTTGCGCGGCGCCGGCGAAGAGGTCGTTCAGGCTGGTGCCGGACCAGAATTCGCGATCGAACTCGGCATTGAGTTTCTGCACTTTCTTGAGCGCGACGATCTTGCGAAAGATCGCCGCCCAGCTGGCGATGGACACGCCGACCAGCAGCGCCACGACGGCCTGTACGACCCAGCTGGCATTGAGGATGAGGCTGACGATGGACAAATCTTGATTCATGTTGTGGCCGTATCGTGTTTTAAGCTGTCAAGAATGGAAGCCGGAATGCGCCGTGGTTGAAGGCTGGCGGCATCGACCCAGCCGATGCGTATGCTGCCTTCACAGAGCAAGGGTGCCTGCTCCGTTTTTAATAGCACCTGCTGGCTGATTATCATGGACGCGCGGCCGGCTTCGACCAGGCTTGCCGTAACAATCAGTTCATCGTCCAGCCGGGCGGAACGATGGTAGCGCATGCTGGTTTCCGCCACCACGAAGATCCCGCCTGTGCTTTCCCGCAGGCGCTGCTGTTCAATACCCAGTGATCTGAGCCATTCAGTGCGCGAACGTTCAAAAAATTTCAGGTAGTTGGCGTAAAAGACAATGCCGCCCGCGTCAGTGTCTTCCCAATAGACGCGCACAGGCCAACTGAAAATGCGCGCTCCTGCGCTCATGCCAGCACCGCCTTGAGCCGGGCCACAGCTTCGTGCAACTGCGCCATGGAGTTGGCCGTCGAAAAGCGAATGAACTGCTCGGGCGCGGCATGGCCGAAATCGCGGCCGGGCGTGACGGCCAGATGGGCGCGCTTCATGAGCTCGAACGCGAAGTCCCAGCTACCGCTGACGCCCAGGCGGGCGGCGGCTTGGGTGCAATCGGCATAGGCGTAAAACGCGCCGTCGGGCATCACCGGAACCGTGAGGCCCAGGCGATTCAGTTCGGGAATGAAGTAGTCGCGGCGCGCCTTGAATTCCGCACGGCGCCGTTCGTATTCCAGCAGGCTTTCGGACTCGAAGCAGGCCAGGGCCGCATGCTGGGCCACGGTGCTGGGGCAGATGAAGAGGTTTTGCGCGATGCGCTCTATAACGGGCGCAAGCGCCTCGGGCACCACCAGCCAGCCCAGGCGCCAGCCCGTCATGTTGAAGTACTTGCTGAAGCTGTTGATGCTGATGACGCTCTGGCCCAGCTCGCCCGGCATGGCCAGCGCCGTGTGGCCGAAGTGTTCTTCGTAGCTCAAGCCCAGGTAAATCTCGTCGATCAGCGTGACGCCGCCGCGGCTGTGCACGAATTCGTGGATGCGCTGCAGCTCTTCAGGTGCGATGGAAGTGCCGGTCGGGTTGGAAGGCGAGGCCAGCAACACCCCGCGCGTGCGATCGTTCCAGGCCGTCTCAACCTTCTCGCGGGTGAGCTGGAAGCGTTCGTTCGCCGTGGTCGGCACCAGCACCGCATTGCCTTCGGCGGCGCTGACGAAATGCCGGTTGCAGGGATAGCTGGGGTCGGGCATCAGGATGTCGTCGCCGGCTTCGATCAGGGCCAGGCAGGCCAGCTGCAGCGCGGCCGAGGCGCCCGCCGTGATGATGATGCGGCCGGGGGCCACCTCGGCGCCGAAGCGCGAGGCATACCAGCCGCTGATGCGTTCTCGCAGCGCCGGCAGGCCGGTGGCCTGGGTGTACTGCGTGTTGCCCTGGGAGACCGCGCGGGCGGCAGCTTCCTGAACCAGGGGCGGTGCGGTGAAGTCGGGCTCGCCGATGTTCAGGAAAATCATGGGCCGGTCGCTGTGGGCGAACTCCTGCGCCAGCGCCGAGGCCGCCTTGGCGACCTCCATGACATAAAACGGCTCAATGCGTTGAGCCCGCCGGGCGATTCTCACGGCAGGCTCCTCACTTCGCGGATTGCCTGGCTTTGTCGGAAGCGACTTCGGCGGCGCGAAGGGCGGGCGCCATCTTGTTGAGCACGCCATTGACGTATTTGTGGCCGTCGGTGCCGCCGAAGGCCTTGGCCAGTTCGATGCACTCGTTGATCACGACGCGCCAGGGCACGTCCAGGCAGTGGGTGAATTCATAGGCGCCAATCCAGAGCACCGCATGCTCAATGGGCGAGATCTCGGCCATGGGCCTGTCCAGCAAGGGAACGATGCCGGCATCCAGTGTTTTCGCCTCGGCGATGCAGCCGTGCAGCAGCGCGTCGTAATGCGCCGAATCGGCCTTGTGAAAGCCTGCCAGGTCACGGGTGAAGGCATCTATCGAGTCGGCCTCGTTGCGGCCCACCAGGTGCTGGTAGAGGGCCTGCAGGGCGAATTCGCGTGCGCGGGTACGCGCCGACTTGTCGGCCGCTTTTTTGACGCCGGTGTCGGTCAGGCCTGTACGCGTTTGCGGCGGACGTTTGGGTTTGATGATGGGTTCAGCCATGAAAAGTGCCAGTCAGGTTTAAAGGGGCGCAAGTGCTTGGTGGAAAGCTCAGGCAATTTCATTGATCAGGTTGGCCATTTCGACGGCGACGCGCGCGGCGTCCCGGCCTTTTTCCACCTGGCGGGCCTGGGCCTGCGCGAGGTTTTCGGTGGTCAGGATGGCATTGGCAATCGGTAACTGGTAGTCCAGTCCCACCCGCGTGACGGCGGCGCCGCTTTCATTGGCGACCAATTCAAAGTGATAGGTCTCGCCGCGGATGATGCAGCCCAGCGCGATCAGCGCGTCATACCTGTCGCTTTCGGCCAGCGCCTGCAGTGCACAAGCCACCTCCAGCGCGCCGGGCACTTTGACATGCTTGATGTTGTCTTCCTGTACGCCCAGTGCGGCGAGTTCATGCTTGCAGGCCTCGGCCAGTGCATTGGTGATGCTCTCATTGAAGCGCGCCTGCACGATGCCTATGGAAAGTTTTTTGCCGTCCAGTTTGTCTGCCGTACCTTTTTCTGCTCCGAACACGGTGATTCCCTAATGATTGATTTTGTAGATGATTGGGGTGAGGAAGGGCTCAGTCCCGGGTGATGTAGCCGACGATTTCCAGGCCGTAGCCTGTCATGCTGGGCATGCGGCGCGGGTTGCCCATGAGGTTCATGCGGTGCACGCCGCACTCGCGCAGGATCTGCGCGCCCACGCCGTAGGTGCGCAGATCCATGCGGCCCCGTTCCGGCGCCTGGCTGGCACGTGCCGTTCCCTCAAACTGGGCCAGCAGCTGTGCGGCGCTTTCGCCGCAGTTCAGCAGCACGGCCACGCCCCGGCCTTCATCGGCAATGTGCCTGAGGCTCTGGTCCAGGCTCCAGGAGTGCATGGGGCGGCCGGTTTCCAGCACGTCCAGCACCGACAGCGGCTCGTGCACGCGGGCGGCCACGACATCATTGGCCGACCATTCGCCTTTGACGAGGGCCAGGTGCAGGCCCTGGCTGGGCTTGTCGCGAAAGGCATGGGCGGTGAATTCGCCGAAAGCGGTCTGCAGCGGGCGGCAGCCGATTTTTTCCACCAGGGAATCGTTGCGGCTGCGGTGCTCGATCAGGTCGGCAATGGTGCCAATCTTCAGGCCGTGCTCGGCCGCGAAGACCTGCAGGTCGGGCAGGCGGGCCATGGTGCCGTCGTCCTTCATGATCTCGCAGATCACGGCGGCGGGCGAGCATCCGGCCATGCCGGCCAAGTCGCAGCCGGCTTCAGTATGGCCGGCGCGCATCAGCACGCCGCCGTCCACCGCCTGCAGCGGAAAGATGTGGCCGGGCTGCACCAGGTCGCTGACCTTGGCATCTTTTGCGACGGCGGCCTGCACGGTGCGTGCGCGGTCGGCGGCCGAGATGCCGGTGGTCACGCCCTCGGCGGCCTCAATCGAGACGGTAAAGGCAGTGGAATGTTTTGTGCCGTTGCGTGTGGCCATGGGCGGCAGTTGCAGCAGCTCACAGCGCTCGCGGGTCAGGGTCAGGCAGATCAGGCCGCGGCCGAAGCGAGCCATGAAGTTGATGGCCTCGGGCGTGACGTGGTCGGCCGCGAGCACCAGGTCGCCTTCGTTTTCGCGGTCTTCCTCGTCGACGAGGATGACCATGCGGCCGGCGCGCATGTCGGCGACGATGTCTTCAACGGGGGAGATGACAGAAAGGGCAGTGCTCATGGGTCAGGGCTTTTTGGAGATGTTGTTGTGGGTGTCGCCCAGCATGCGCTCGACATAGCGCGCGATCAGGTCGATTTCAAGGTTGACGTGGGAGCCCGCGGCCAGCCGGCCCAGGGCGGTGTTTTGCACGGTGTGCGGGATCAGGTTGATGCTGAGTTCCGTGCCGCCTTCATTGTCGGGCAGGTCGGTGACGCGGTTGACCGTGAGGCTCACGCCGTTGACGGTGATGGAGCCCTTGTAGGCCAGGTACTTGCCGAGTTCACGCGGGGCCAGTATGCGCAGCTCCCAGCTTTCGCCGACTTCGGCGAAATGGGTGACGCGGCCTATGCCGTCGACATGGCCCGAGACGATATGGCCGCCCAGGCGATCATGGGCGCGCAGGGCTTTTTCCAGGTTGATGGGGCCGGTTTCCGCGAGGCCGGTGGTTTTGGCCAGCGATTCGGCAGAAATGTCGATGGTGAAGCGGTTGAGGGGCAAGTCCAGCGAGGTGGCCGTCATGCAGGCGCCGTTGAGGGCGATGCTGTCGCCCAGGCCCACGTCGTCAAGGTAACCCGCAGGCGTTTCGATGGTGAGCCGCTTGCCGTGGTCTGAAGAGCTGCCCAGGCTGTGGATGGCGACGATGCGCCCCACGCCGGTAATGATTCCGGTAAACATGCGCTATTTTCGCAGGGATTCAGGCCAGGGCGTGGGGAAGGGCCACTATTGCCCGGTAAAAGCGGCCCGGGCCGCGTGAAATCAGGTTAGAACCGGTCCCGGCCGACGCCGCGGGCCAGCACGCGCAGGTCGGGGCCGACCCTTTCAGCGGACTGGAATTGCAGGGGCAGGGCGTCTGAGAGCCGCTCCAGGGGCCCCAGGGAGGCCATGCCCAGGCCGGGGCCGAGCAGCGTGGGCGCAAGGTAGACCAGGAATTCGTCGACCAGGCCTTCGCGGATCAGCGAGCCATTGAGCTTGCTGCCGGCCTCGACATGCACCTCGTTGATTTCACGCCGCGCCAGGTCTTTCATCATGGCGGCCAGGTCTACCTTGCCGCGGGCATCAGGCAGGCAGGTGACTGTGGCGCCCTTGGCTGTCAAAGCGGCCTCCTGGGGAGTGCCCTGAACGGCTGTGTAAATCCAGACCGGCCCGCCGGCCTCGAAAATCTTCGCTTCCAACGGCGTCTGCAGCAGGCTGTCGACAATCACGCGAAACGGCTGCCTGGGAGTTTCGGCCAGCCGGACGTCCAGCCGGGGGTTGTCTTGCAGCACGGTGCCTATGCCCGTCAGGACGGCGCCGGCCCGGGCGCGCCAGGCATGGCCGTCGGCCCGCGCTTCGGGCGAAGTGATCCACTGGCTCTGGCCGTTGGCCAGCGCGGTGGTGCCATCGAGCGAGGCGGCGATCTTCATGCGCACCCAGGGCGTCTTGCGGACCATGCGGCTGAAGAAGCCGATGTTCAGCTCCCTGGCCTGTTCGGCGCCGGCACCCACTTCCACTTCGACGCCAGCCGCACGCAGGCGCTCAAAGCCCTGGCCGGCAACCAGCGGGTTGGGGTCTGGCATGGAGGCGACAACTTTACGGATGCCCGCGGCAATCAGGGCATCGCAGCAGGGGCCTGTGCGCCCATGGTGCGAGCAGGGCTCCAGCGTGACGTAGGCAGTGGCGCCTCGGGTGGAATGGCCGTGTGCTGCTGCGTTCCGCAAGGCCATGACCTCGGCGTGGGGGCCACCGGCCTGCTGTGTATGGCCGGTACCCAGAATTTCCCCAGCTGAATCGGTTAGCACACAACCCACCCGAGGGTTTGGGGCGCTAAGGTACATAGCACCTTCTGACACAAGCAAAGCCTGCTGCATCGCAAGGTTCATCATGTTTTTAAGGCACGGACTTGAAAATTGAGAAGTCAACGGTCTGACTCAGAGTTAAAGCCCATTTCGAGAACCCTCCGGCTCGGAACTACAAGCCCTTGTCTTGTAGCTGGCGTCATTTGCGTCTGGATAAGCGACTCTATGATCTCGGCTTGCTGGCTTCGGCTGATTTCCGGTCTCGATGAGATGATATTCATGTCCAGCAAACGGCCATCTTCCGCAATCCATATTTCTATCACAAGGCGACGCAACCTCAGGCTCGCCGCCATTTTTTCAGGGAAATTCCAGTCGAAGGCGGGAAGGGCCGGCTGGTCCACCTCATCAATATCAAAGAAATGAAGATCAGACATCCGCAGTCTTTTCGGCCTTCCGGAGGAAGACTCCCGGTTGGGGGTAATCAACCCACCCGCTGACGACGGTATGTTTGCCGCCGCGGGATTTTCGGCGGATGGGAGTGTCGATTCTGCTTGCTCGGCCTGGACAGTGCCGCTGGACTCGGATATCACTCGCACTGCCATGCTGCGATTTCCAGGACTTGTTGCCGCTGCGGTTTTTCTGGGCCCTTGGACCGATTGCGAGATCAGCAATAGCAGGCCACCGTGCATGAGCAAGGACACGATGGCGGCACTAATCCAGCTGATCCGCCGGGGAAAACCTCTTTCCTTCTTATGCTTCACCGGTCGGTGTGGCTGTGCTCATCATTTCCAGCAAGAGGTGACTGCGCTCTGGGCTGAGGAAAATGCCGTTGAGTAATTGACGTTGCTTTTTACGCCCGTATTTGTAATCTGGAAGTCGCCGCATTTATCGGTGGACATGGGGCCGGGCGAGTTGCGTGTCGCCGTGAGGGTGTAGGTTCTTGCCGCCGCGGCAGATACCGCAATGGTGTAGGCACCACCTCCGTCACGGGGTGATTGCTTCAGATTTGCAGGAAACAGATCGGCCACAGCAGTACCGGCGGTGTTGCTGTCGTATTTCATGTTTTCCGTGTAGTGGCGTTCCATCCACTGCGATGCTTCAAGAAGTACGGTCCGAACTTCGGCCCTGCGCCCCCTCGCGACATGCTCCTTGTAGCTCGGAAGCGCCACGGCGCTCAAGATGCCAATGATGGCGACCACGATCATCACCTCTACTAGCGTGAAGCCCGCGCTTTGGTGGACAACACCGCGCGATCGAGTTCCTTTTGTGGTTGTATGAGAAAGAATTTTCATGGCATTTACCTGGTCTTGAATGAGGGAATCTCGCGCCAGTAAATTCGCGCGTTGGTGTTGTTCGAACTACCGCTTTCGTCGGTCGTATCACCGATAACACGCGTGCAGTTCAGTTGACCCGAGGCGCACTGGGCAGTAGTTGCATCCCGGGTGACAGTGACACGTTGATCGGTGATTTTGATGGACGCCACAGGATAGGTGACCCCGCCGATCGTGATGGTGCCGAAGAGACCCGTGTTCAGCAGGCCCGTAATGGGGTCCACAAAGGTGATGTAGGCAGTGGGACCGCTAAAACAGACGCTGCTGCTGACCGATGCTGGCGCAATGGATACGGTCGCCAGCAGGCCTTGGCTCATGGTCGGGTTGCTCACCACCATTTCCGAGGTATCCGGCAGGTTGATGTACCAGCCTTTGTTGTTCGTCCAGTCCATGGCCGCGCCGGTCACATAACCCTGGCCCACAACGCCATTGGTGGGGTCCGCATCATCGAGGGTAACCCGCGTGAAGGTGCGGGCCGCCAGCTGCGTCCGCAAGCGGGGCAGGCCGGTGGTAGTGTTATCGAGCAACGTAGGGTCGGCAATGTAGGCGGCGCTCGAATATATGGGTTTGTCCCAGATACCGAAAATTCCATGGACGCGGCCGGCGACGCCATTCGGGAAGTCGGAGCTGGCAATGGACTTGCCGGTCGCGAAGTTCACCACAACACCGCCCAGGGGGTGGAAGCGGTATTCTGGTGCCGTTGTGATGGGCAGCCGGTCCACCGATGCGTCCGTAGGTTTGGCGATGAACAGCGGCCGTTTGTTGGTGCCATCCGTATTTGCATAAGCAACCTTCCAGAGCGCCGGGTTGGGACTCGAAACATCGAACTTCCACAGGTTGCCCTTGAGGTCGCCCGCATAGATGTAGTCAGCGACGCCATCATTGTTCATGTCTACCCAGGTGGCTTGAGACAACCCGTTGTTGGGGCCCGCGGCGGCTACCAGCTTGACGTAATTGACGCCAGGCGTCCATACCCCGCCGTAAGGGCCGTTTGCAAACAGGATGTAAAGAGCTGCCGATCCGTTGGTGCTGTTCACTCCGTTCGGAACGATCGTCGCAAATTTGCCGTTGTTCATTTTAGCAACAGCGCCGGCTTGTTCACTTGAGCGATTCATGGTGCCCATCTGCGACAGGTTGTAGCCCAGGTCACCACTGCTATCGTCCGCTTCAGAGAACTGCCATTTGAAGATGCTCGCCGCATTCGCCTCTGTCAATGAGTCCGGATTCGTTACATCGAGAGCAAATACGCCCTTTGCACCGCGCCCCAAGGAAGAAAACAGGTAGGTTTTCCATGCGGCTGCAGGTGCCTGCGCGTCATAGCCGGGCGCTGTGGAATTGGTAATCGTGGATCCCAGCAACACATCTGCAGAATAAGGCGTTCCATCTATGAATGACTGCACTTTTTCGCCGGCTGGATCTACCCAGTCCTGAAGGCGGGAATGAATAAGCTGTGGCACGTAAGAAATGATCGGAGTGCCGCCTTCCGATGCAACGGTGGAAGCATTGAAACCATGCAGCATGCCGTCACCTGCGCCAACCCAGACAATGTTCTTGCGGTCTTTTTGCGCCGTGACAAATGCGCCGTAACCCGGAAAGACAGTGCCGAAATAGTCTGCATTGGGCTTGGATGTCACCACCGGATTGGAGTTGACAACGGGACCCATGATGGAATTGGCGTTGCGTTTGCGGAACCTGAGGCCTGACGGGGCCTCGTCAACCCTGCTACCCCTCAGCCAGTCGAGCTTGGCCTGGGCTGTCGCGTCGGTGCCGCCAAACGCCGTGGTTTTAACCGCATTCGACAATGCTGCCCAGGTAAATGCGGTGCCGGTTGAGTTTCCTACATTGGTAATGATCTGGCGGGTGGTGGATGCCGTCAATTTGGTGTGGCCGTCCCAGTAGTAGTAGGTCCGGTCCAGTGTTCCGTCGCTCTTGAGGCGAGTATCAAAGTCACCATCAGGTTTGACGATGAATGTCAGCAATTCCCCATGCCCGTCGTCGCCGTCAAAACTGGCCAGATATTTCAGGCTGCCAGCCTGGATCTGCGCAGAAGCGACAGCGGGTGCGGTATTGGAGGCGCCGACAATAGCACTGAAAGCGGCGCGCAGCGCTTTTTCCAGCTCGCTGGGACGGATCGCCAGAAAGTAATTGTCAGGGTAGCCATCTGCACCAGCCGTGCCGTCAAGCTTTTTCACGTCCCAGTTGGCTTTGTCCGCAGTTGGTTTTTCAAAATAAACTTTCGGAACAGATGGCGGTACGGTGACGTTTTCATTTTTGCTGAATCCGCCCCATTTCGCGGCAAACCAAAGTGGGTCTTGCAGCTGTCCAGCAGTCGCCGTCCCGAAGTCGTAAACAGCCCGGCTCTCTTCCTGGTTAACTTCACAGTTCTTGCAGCCGCCAGATGTATTGATATTGGGGTGGGCAGTACCGTCAGCCTTTGTGACGGTCAGCGTGGTGCTGTCGGTGTAGTTGTAGGTATAGATGCCGGAATGGAAGTGCGCGCCATCTTTCGTACTGCCTGATATGGTGTAGCCAAATCCTTGAGGATTCACCGACGCGGCATTAAAAACCCGGGTGTATACGTACACCTGATTGCCAACCACCTCGTAGCGCAGGATGCCGGAGGCATCGCTGTCGTAGTCGCCGCCCTGTTCCGAGTCCTCCCAGATGATCAGGAATTTTCCTGATGTGGCCGTAGGGGTGCCCACAACCCGAAAATCAACCAGGGTACCGCCGCCGACCGTACCACCCGCAACCAGCTGGTAAGAAGGCTGGATGATGATTTTGCGGCCTGCGATTGTGGGGTGCGGAATTTCAATGCGAGGCTTTCCAGGGGACAGCGCGACTGAAAAGCTTTTGACCTTGTACGCATCCGGGTTGGCAAGGAGCTCCGCAGCACTCGGTGTCCGCACCGCGTTGGTTCTGGCCCAGTAGGCAGCGCCAGACAGTGCATAAGACCCTGCATACGTTGGGGCGTCAGGGCACAAACCGTCTGCGGCAGCCAAGGTGGAAATGGTCTTGCCGGTACAGGTTCCATCGTTTGTTGTGCCATTGTTCCCGATGAAAAACTTGTTGCCGTGAATCCCTTCGTCGTTGCCGATGACGTTAATCATGTTGACCAGACTCGGACTGCCCGGCAGCGTGGCGAATGGGCTCCACTGGGTTCCGGTGTTATTGTCGTAAGACGTCACGCTGGCATTAAAGTTAATGGCGTTGATAGCTCGGCACTGGCCTTGGCCGAAGATGGCATCGGCAGCTGCCTTGGCGGTAGCGTTGGCCCTGTTCACCGGATCAATCCAGGCCGGTTTTGGCAGACCCATGGCTGCATCTTTGGAACCTGTTTGCGTGTAATCGTAAACGGCACTCGGAGCCAGGCCGCCAAGGTAGCGAAGCGTTTCGGTGAACATTTCACCCATGGGGTTGCCCCAACTGGTGCATTGGTTATCCGTCAGCGACGTTAACTGGAAGGTACAGTTGCCGTCTCCAATATAGGTGCCATCGCTGTAGCGGTATCCATAGACTCGCAGCTTGTTAATGGTGTAAACAATACCCTGCGCGGCTGTGAATGTTCCGTCGGTCGTGTAGTTCACTTCGTTGCGGAATGACTGCAAATTACTTCGAAGTACACCACCGCTGATGTTTTTCGCAAAAGAGCCGGTCATCAATCCGAATTCGGCAAGGTTGCCTTCCCCGTACTCATGCAGCAGGCCAATTGGCTTGAAATTGGCGGATGGATATTGCCTGCAATTCTCTGTGCCCAGCAATGCTGATGCGCAAACCTCCACGCGGACAATAAAGTCAGGGCCGGTGCTACCTATAACAACACCCTGGGTGCCCTTGGTAGGATTGCTGGAACCCGAACCCAGCCCTGTGATGCCTACGTTATTGCCGTTGGCAGCAGCCTTTTCTCCACTCCAATGGCACTGCCAACGTTCGTTGGCATTCCAGAGCTGGTAGTCACCCTTGGCGATCCGCATCAAAGGCGGGTTGGCGTTTGTGTGCGAATCGCCATTGCCTGCAGTATTGGTGTTGAACGGCGCGTTAGCCGTCAGGTTGTCACCCAGTGTGGTATTGCAGATGGTGGCGGAGGTCTGGGTAAGATTCAGGATATTCCATTTTTTAATGGTCAGCGTAGGTGTTGCCACGCTTGCACCTACATAACCTGTCGGCGTCACTACCATAGTGACCCAGGCCGGATCTACGGCAACTGCCACGCCCTCCATATATTGGCTTGTTGCGTCTGGGTTCACCGCCCTGATTTGGTCGCCCACTTCGATATTGAAGGTGGTACTTAAGGCGACGGAATGCGTGACGCAGTTGTACTGGGGCGGAGCATTGCTTGCGCCGCCATAGTAGGCGTTGACGATGGTGTCGCAACTACTGGCGGTGGCTGCCGTCGGCGCGGTACCGGGACCGTTTTTGTGGGCCTGATTTGAACCGAAAGCAAGGGTGATGGTGCGCCGTGCGTTGTTGTTGTCGTTGTTGCTGATGAGGCTGGACGATGCAAGCTGGCTGGCCGTAAAAGGGGTGAGCTGATCCAGGTCATCGCCCTTGTAATACTTGGCGAATGAATGGGCGTCCGTTGGCAGGCTGGCGCGTTCCAGAACGGTCGACGTACTGGTGTCCGTGGAGCGCAAACCGCCGTACAACACCTTGCGTACAACGTCCATGCGGGTCATCGTGGCCCAATTCAGGAAGTTACCGCTCCAGTTGCCGGTGCAGTATTTGTCCGTGTTTGTACTGACGGGGGCAAAGCGGTTTGTGGTGCCGCTGTAGCTATAGCATTTGTAGGAGTCGAAGTAGCCGTAGTAATTGAAGCTGTGTTTGTAGGTCGTCTCGGGAATCCCATCGCCGTCGAGGTCGGAGAATTCGTCATATGCCCGATAGAAGAGCTGATGGTCTTTCGACATGTTCAGCATGATCATCGGCCTCGGGGCCGAGGTCACGATGTTTGGCGGGATGGCTGGGGTAAGGGCCTGGGCAAATGCCACCCCTTGGGAGGTAAGGGCCGCGAGGAAAAATCCGGCTATGGCGATAATTTTTTTCATGGATATTCCTTAGCGCATGTAGGGTCGGAAATAGGTTTGCATCACAACTTCAGTATTGATATCCGCACCGAAACCACGAGCCGTAATGCGCATGACCTTGTCATTGCCCGCGGAGAGATATTCAATCAGGTATTCGGGTTGTCGCGCGACGCCCGCGAATCTCGCAACTCCGGTAAACGTACCCAGGGGAACTGCGCCCGTAAAGGTACAGTTGGCTCCGGCCCCTAGCGCATCGCTTGGTTTTGCGCTGGGCGAGGCAGGGGGGCCTTCCCAAAGCCCCTTTTTTCCATTGATCGTTGGCCACCAGGGTTCTGGGTTGGTGACGGTGGTGTAGTTGCTCGTGTCGTAGTACGTCCGCTCAAATCGGCACTGCCCTCTGGGACAGGTGCTGTCGAAATTGGGCGCCCTGGTTGCCCCTGCCGTGGGCCTGTCGTCATTGCGCGCACACAATGCATTAGGAAGCAGGGTGGTGGCCACCGACAACAAGTCTCTCTCTGCGTCGCGCAATGCGGCTTCTGTGGCCTGGCGGGCAACTTCATAATCAAGCTGATTTCTCGACAGCGTTTCGCCGGTAGTCGCGCGCCGCATGCCCAGGGTGCCAAGGATCGTGATGACCAGCAGGAACATCAAGACCACAGGCAGGGACACACCTTTTTGAGGGCGGATGGTTGTAGCGGATAGGCCGGCACGCATCAGTATGTCCCCGTCAAATTGTTGCGTATGGCGAACACGCGCTCATACTTCTTGTACACAGTCCTGTCCGAGGCTGCGTAAGTGACGTTAGCACCCCGGCAGTTGGCGTAGGTGCGCAATGCGCCCGCCTTGTCTTCCGTGCGCGAATTTTCCTGCGTTCGGGTCAGCAAACATACCCTGACGGCCGTGACGCGCTGCCATGCGGTTAAATCCCCAACCTTCGGTAATGCGGTTACTTCGGCGGCGGTATGGTAGGTCTCGGGAGACAGGCTCGTTGCGCCGGCAGCCACTCCATATCTGATCACCATGTCTTCAATGCCCTCAAAAATCGATTGATAGACCGTGTCTTCGGCGGCTTTGCCGTTGCCGTTACAACCCAGGCTTTTGGTATTGACTGTCCGGGTGGTATTGCCGGCTCCTGGGGCTGTGTAGGTGGTAGCAACCAGGCCAAAGCGGTTGGATACATAGCGCGGCCGCCCGTCAGCGATCTGGGCAGCGTTATTCGGGTCAAGGGAAACTGCTTGCCGGAGGCAGTCAAATCCGCTCCCAAAAGTGGACGCGTCGAGCTCCGGCATGGCGAAGTAGTTAATGACGACCGAGTCGGGGGCCGTGGCGACGGTGGCGCCGCAGGCACCTGTTGTTGGGTTGAACATTGCGCCGTCGCATCCAAACAATCCGTAGTTATAGGCAGCAACACCTGTGTTTTTGGTATTGCTGAAACCTCCAATTAAGTTTGACGTGGCGGCACTGGTGGAAATGATCGCGGGGTAGAAGCCGGCCATCTGAAGGTCCCGGCCGATCATGTCCAGGGCAAGCTTGCCGGTTTCGTTCAGCGTCGCCATATTGGCAGTCGCAGTAGCGGTCGCGCGCGTACCCAGGTAGGCCGCGGCGGCAGCGAGGGCGAGCACGAGGCTGATGACCAAGCTGACCAGCAGTTCGATCATGGTCAAACCATGCTGATGGCGGCGCGGTTGAACCATTGCAGTATGAAATGTCTTCATGGAATCATCTCTAGGTTCGCGCATTGCACGCCAGCCAAAGTCGCAGAGGTGCCCAATGCACCAGGGCAGCAGTTTCGTGATGCAATCCCCGTGGTCGTGGCTGTACATATATCAGGTGAACGCAGGGTCGTACCGTCAAGGTTGTCCTTGCTATACCACGCCACTGTTACCAGAAAACGCAGGTTCACACCTTTGGTTCCGCTCGGCGTGACCATTCCCACCGCCCCCGGCAGCTGACTGTTAAGGTCAAGGCGCCAGACGGCAAGGTCGTAGGCAGCAAGCTCGGCCGGGGTGCAGGTTGCGGTGTTGCAATCTTTGGCGGGGTTGAGGTAGGTCGGTGTTCCTTCAATGGATGCGCGTTCGGCTGCGTAGGTACGGGAAAAGCTATAGGCGGTTTCGGTCGCACTGGCATTTGCCCTGATGCGATCTGCAAAGCTGCTGATGCTGGACGACAAGGCAGACCGCACCCAACCGGTTTGCTCGAATTTGAGCGAGGCTGTCTGCATGCCAACCATGCCTAGAATGCCGATGGAAAGAATAAGGATGGCGATCAGGGCCTCAATCAGGCCTGCACCTCGCTGACGACTCATGGACATGTGCTTCCCCCGTATTTTTTGACGCTGACTTTGCCCGCCGAGCTAATGCAGATCAATCTGTGATTTGGGCCGCCCGTCGCTTCTTGAGTGTAGGCCAGCGTGAAGGTGGATTGGATGCCAGTGGAAAGCCCGCGAGAATCAAAAATGAATCGCCGCAGGGGCGTCGCAGTAGGCGATTGCAAAGTGAAGCTGTCAACGCCAGGTTGCCGCACAGAGATCAGAGTGGACCCGACAGTGGTGGGATCATCCTGTGTTGCGCTGCAACTTGGATTGGAAAAAATGATCCATCCCGCCTGCCAGTCGAGCCCCGAAGTTGCACAGGTTGGAGTGCCTCCGGTCAAGGCATTTGCCGTATTGGCCGACATGCACATCGTTACGCAGTTATTTCTGCTTATCGCTTCGGTCCGCGCACGGGATAAGTCGTTCGTAAATTCAGCTGTAATGGCGCCAGCCTGATTTCGAGTCATAAACTCCCTCAAATTAGGCAGCCCTATTGCCAAAATCAGGCCCAGAACGGTCACTGTCACCATGATTTCGATGATCGTGAAACCTGCATCGCGAGCGCGCAGGTCCGCTTTGGGTGGGGGGCGTAAGGATGGTTGGTACACGGTTATGCTCATGCCGTGAGTATAGGAACCGTGCTCGGCGAACGAGGCCCCGGCTGTCGGGTTCTGGCTACCACTAATCAGTGGCGGTTGCGGTACTTTCCCGCGCTCTGGGGGAGCCTCTAGCGCCTGACCTCGTCGACGAGGGTTTTGAACTCGTCGATATCCTCGAAACTGCGGTAGACGCTGGCAAAGCGCACGTAGGCGACTTTATCGAGTTTCTTGAGCTCGCGCATCACGAGCTCGCCCAGGCGGTTGGAAGCCACTTCACGCACACCCAGGCTCAGCAGCTTTTCTTCTATGCGCTCTATGGCCGAATCGATCTGCTCGGTGCTAACCGGGCGCTTGCGCAGCGCCAGGTTCATGGAGCCCAGGATCTTGCTGCGCTTGTACTCGATGCGCCGGCCGTCCTTCTTGACGATGGAAGGGAAGGTGACGTCAGGCCGCTCATAGGTGGTGAAGCGCTTTTCACACGCGCCGCACTGGCGGCGGCGGCGGATGAAGTCGGCGTCTTCGGCCACCCGCGTTTCAACGACCTGGGTTTCAAGATGGCCGCAAAAAGGGCATTTCATGGGTATTGACCTGAATAGATAGGCATCAGTCCGCCCTGGGCCCATGGGCGCGGCGCAGGACTCTCAAAATGGAAGCCTTTGCGCCGCCCATCGCGATCAACGATAAACCGGGAAGCGGCTGGTCAGGGCGTGGACTTTGGCGCGGACTGCTTCTAGGGTAGCCGCATCACGCGGATTGTCGAGCACGTCGGCGATCAGGTTGGCCGTGGCGCGAGCCTCTTCGTCCTTGAAGCCGCGGGTGGTCATGGCCGGGGGGCCGATGCGCACGCC
>JGI25159J45721_1000377_pt1 | contig 20611 bp, 15 predicted proteins | sample AraplaMF_Cvi_mLB_FD_45721 | JGI IMG/M metagenome (IMG submission 45721)
AAAGAGATCGTCGCCGAGACCCGGATCTACCTGATGCTCAACAAACCACGCGGCCTTGTGACCACTCGTCATGATCCGGAAGGCCGCCCGACCGTCTATGACTGCCTGGCCGATTTCGATGTCCCCCACCTCTCTCCCGTCGGTCGCCTCGACAAGGCGAGCGAGGGGCTGCTGCTTTTTACGAACGACACGGAATTCGCCCAGGCGCTGCTCGATCCAATCACCCACGTCTCGAAATCCTATCATGTGCAGATCGACCGGATCGCCGATGACGAGATGCTGGCGGCAATGATGACAGGTCTTCGGCATGACGGCGAACTGCTGCGCGCTACCGCTGCCCGCAGGCTGCGCGAGGGCGACCGCAATTCCTGGATCGAGGTGGAATTGCAGGAGGGCCGCAACCGGCAGATCCGCCGGATGCTGGAAGCGCTCGATATCGCCTGCCTGCGGCTCGTGCGTGTCGCGATCGGTGGGCTGGGACTTGGCGACCTGCCGAAGGGATCGGTCAGGGCCTTGACTGAATCCGAACTGAAGGACCTTCGCCGGAAGCTCGGTAACGGCAAGGCAATACGGGATTGAGAATGAACGAGATGAAGCCCCATGATTTCTGGCAGGAGATCCATCCGCCGGGCAGCTTTGAAACAGGCGGCGACTTCACCTCCTTCTTTATAGCGGAACTGGAGGATGGCAGACAGTTGCGGCTGCCGATCCGGGTACTCTCGGATGGCGATCGCGCGCTGGCCTCGCTGATTATCAACCAGGCAAGCTTTGCAGTACTGGACGCGCTCGCCGAAAACCTTGCAGCAAAGATAGAACCATCAGGCATCGATGTGGTTGCCGGTCTGCCGACACTTGGCCTGACACTCGCGGCGGCTGTCGCGCAGAAGCTCGGCCACAGCCGNTATGTGCCACTCGGCACCTCCCGCAAATTCTGGTATCGCGACGAACTGTCAGTCTCACTCTCATCGATCACCACGCCNGAACAACAGAAACGGCTCTATATAGATCCGCGCATGCTGCCTCTCCTGGAAGGACGCCGTGTCGCGCTGATCGATGACGTCATATCGAGCGGAACTTCGATCGNCGCAGGCCTTGATCTGCTCGGGAGCTGCAACGTCGAACCCATCGTCATTGGTGCGGCCATGCTGCAATCNGACCGCTGGCGNNCCAAGCTCGACGCCGCAGCCCCNCAATGGCAGGCGCGCACGAAAGGCGTTTTCACCACGCCCATCCTNGAGCGGACAGCCGAAGGAAAATGGCGCAGACCTGCCTGAGCGGCATCGAGCTCACATGTGAAGACCGATCATTCTTTCGTCTGAACGGGCTATACAGCACGAGACGAAGAGCTACATTCGGCGTGTGATCGAAGACAGGAACCGCCGATGACGCTTGAGCAAGCAGCCCTCCTGATCCTGCTGGTGGCAATGCTCTTCCTGTTCTCCCTCGACCGCCTGCGCATGGAAGTTATCTCGATCGGCGGATTGCTTGCTGGATACGTGCTCGGTCTTTATCCCGCCGATGGCATCTTTGCCGGTTTCGCAAACCCTGTCGTCATCACCGTGGTCGAAATCCTCCTGATCGTCCAGGTACTGGCGCGCACCAAACTCTTTGACAGGCTCGCCGAGCGCTTCGTGGCATCAGGTTTCTCGCATTTCGGGGTCATCACAGCTGTGTCCGCGCTGACCGGCATCATCTCTGTCTTCATGAACAACATCGGCGCCTTTGCGATCACCTTGCCATTGGCGCTCCGGCTCAGCACGCTCATGAGCATTCCGCGCCGGCAGTTCGTGATGCCGATCTCCTTCGCCGCCCTTCTCGGCGGTCTTGTCTCTTTGATCGGCACTCCCGCCAATCTTCTCGTCAGCGACGCGCTTGAAAAAGCCACCGGCAAGGGTTTCCGCTTCTTCGACTTCGCCTATGTCGGGCTGCCGGTCGCCATAGCAGGCATCATGCTGATCGCGCTGATCGTGCAGCGGTTGTTTGCAGAGCCGGACGAGACCGCGGAAACGCCAACTCCACCGATCCGCCGCATTGTCGTCGAACGCAGCATCCCCGAACATTCCTCGCTTATCGGCGCGACACTGGCCCAATGTCCCGAGCGCTTCGGCATTCAGCCGCACGCCCTGATCCGCGGCGGGACTTTCGTCTTTGGACCCCTCGAACAATCTGTCATCCAGCCAAACGATATCCTGCTGGCGCAGGGCGCGGATTCGGCCTTCGCGGATCTGGCCGCCTCGCAGGCGCTTGTGGCAGACGCCCATCCACACGGACTGCAGCCGGATTTCACAAGCATCGAAGCCGTCGTCATGCCGGAAAGCACTGTCGTCGGCTCGCGCATCGCATCGCTGGAAGTCTTCCGCAATCGCGGGGTCACTGTTTCAGCATTGTCGATGCGGTCTCCTCGCATCGAGGGGCGTTTTGCGGATCTGCAGCTTTCGATCGGCGACATATTGGTACTGGATGGCCCGAAAGCGGCGGTCGCGGAAGCGCTTGAGGAGTGCGAATGCCTTCCGCTTGCCTCAACAGCGCCTCCTCCTGCCTCAACAGCCTCGTGGCGACCCTTTGCTATTTTTGCCTGCGGCGTTGCTGCCTCCGCTTTCGGTCTACGCCCCGACATCGCTCTTGCCTTCGTGCTCCTGGCACTTGCTCTCCCCGGCTATTTGAACATTCGCCATGCGATGGCGGATCTCAACTGGCCGATCATCATCATGTTGGCGGCAATGATTCCGATCGGTCAGGCAGTTGCCACGACAGGCATGGCCGAGACCATTGCAACCTGGCTGAGCCTTGTATTCCCCATCGTAAATCCATTGTGGGGCATCGCACTCGTTCTGTTTCTAGCCATGGCGCTGACGCCCTTCGTCAACAACGCGACGGTGGCGATCGTGCTTACACCAATTGCGCTGGAATTTGCGCGCGCCGGTGAGCAACCACCGCAGGCCTACCTGATCGCGGTGGCAGCTGGAGCATCGCAGGATTTCCTCACCCCCTTCGGCCACCACAACAATACTTTGTCGATGAGCATCGGCAGCTACCGCTTCCGCGATTTCCAACGCGCCGGCTGGCCGCTGACCCTNGCTGGCTATATACTCACACTCATTCTCATCACCGTCTTCTGGCTTTGAACGAGCCTTTGCTTGACTTCCACAGCAATGAAACTAGAGCAGGGTCAGAGCATGCGGCGCAAAAGTGTGGAGTTTGCGATAACGACATGCGTAAAACAAAGACCTGAAGCGTGCGAAGCGGACCCTAATGATCGCGGCACGCTTTAGTCTCAGCCGATAGAAGGATAACCAGGCGTCGTGCGTATTCTCTCCGAAGCCCATTTCCCGGAACTGCCGAACTACTACCGCGGCAAGGTGCGTGAGAATTACGATCTTCCGGATGGCCGACGCATCATCATCAGCACCGATCGGCTGAGCGCTTTCGATCGCATCCTGACCTGCATTCCCTACAAGGGACAGGTTCTGACCGAGACAGCCCGATACTGGTTCGAGGCAACGAAGGACATCTGCCCCAATCACGTCCTCGACTATCCCGACCCGAATGTCGTCATCGGCAAACGGCTCGATATCCTTCCGGTCGAGATCGTCGTACGTGGCTATCTCGCCGGCACGACAGGCACTTCGATCCTGACACTTTATAAGAAGGGCGAGCGCGAGATGTATGGGATGCGCCTGCCCGACGGCATGCGCGACAATCAGATCCTTCCCGAGCCGGTCATCACGCCGACCAGCAAGGAATTCGACGGCGGCCATGANGAGCCGCTCACCCCGGCAGAGATTGTCAGCCGNGGATTGCTGACGAAGGAACAGTGGGAAACGCTGTCGAAATATGCGCTGGCGCTTTTTGCCCGTGGCCAGGAGATGGCGGCAAAGCGTGGCCTCATCCTCGTCGACACCAAATATGAATTCGGTACCGATAAGGACGGCAACATCATTCTCGCCGACGAGATCCACACGCCCGACAGCAGCCGCTATTGGGTGGCGGAAACCTATCCCGCCGCTTTCGAAGCGGGCAAGCGGCCGGAAAGCTTCGACAAGGACTTCGTCCGCGCCTGGGTCGCCGAACGCTGCGACCCCTACAAGGATGCGATTCCGGAAATTCCTCTCGAGCTGATCGAGCAGACGTCGGCCGTCTATATCAAAGCCTATGAATGGATCACCGGGGAACGCTTCGTACCCGACGACCGTGGCGAAACGCCCGCGGCACGTGTCCGGGCAAATCTCGCGCCCTATTTCCCCTGAACCTTTGAAGCCGGGTTGCAAGCCTGTTGCAGGCTTTCAACCAATCGCGCTAGCATCGGAAAAAAGGGGTGCCGGGCCAAGCCCGGCGGGGGACACATGGCACGCAGGCCCAGACGCAAGGCCGAAGAGACCAGGGAGGATATCCTCTCGATGGCGGATACGCTGTTTCGCCAGCGCGGCTTCGTCGCGGTTTCCATCGCCGATATCGCCTCGTCGCTGCACATGTCGCCAGCCAATGTCTTCAAGCATTTTCATTCGAAGGCGGTGCTCGTCGATGCGATCGCCGAACGTCATCTCGGCAATGCGACCGAGCGCTTCGCCGCCGTTGACACCAGCCTGCCGCCGAAGGANCAGTTGCTAAGCTTCGTCCTGCGCCTGCTCGACAGCCATCTGCGGGATATCCAGCAGAACCCCTACATTTTCGAGATGGTGATCTCGACGATCGATGCCAAGCTCGATGCCGGCCAGCGCTATCGCGAACGCATAGAACAGAAGCTCGGCGAGATCATTCGTGAAGGCGTGGCCGAAGGCAACTACCATTGCGACAATACGGACATGGCAGCGCGCACCGTTGCAGATGTTCTGGCCTGTGTTCTGCATCCCATTCTCATTGCCAAGGACGACAAGAACACGCTTGTGCACCGTGCGGAAAAAATCGTGTGTTTCGTGGATGCCGCACTGCAAAATAAACCTTGCTAAGTGACGATTGCTGAATTACGTCACTTCATAAAGCTTTTCTTAATATCGGATAACNGCACCTGTTACCGGATCAATCACCACGTTTATATAGAGCGGCGCCTCCAAGGGCCGGCGATTGAACCGCTACTGCCAACCGCACAGGAAATTCAGCATGACCAGGCGCGCCCTCATCGTAACCTCGACCCTCTTGCTTGTTATCGGTCTCGCCGCCTGCAACGAGGGCGGCAGCAAGCCCGCTGGCAATCCAGGCGCGGGCGGTGCTGCCCAGCAGGCTGCCCCGGTTGGTGTAGTCACGCTGAAAAAGGATACCTATCCGATTACCACGATCCTGCCCGGCCGCGCCGAGGCCTTCCAGGTGGCTGATATCCGCCCACAGGTAAGCGGCATCATCCGTGAAATCGCGTTCAAGGAAGGCGGCGAAGTCAAGAAGGGCGATCTGCTCTACCAGATCGACGACGCCGCCTACCGCGCAACCGTTGAGCAGGCCCAGGCCGCGATTTCCAAAGCCGAGGCCGGCGTGCCAAGCGCCCAGAGCAATTTCGACCGCTACCAGCGGCTGGTCGGCAGCGGCGCAACGCAGATCGAATTCGAAACCGCCCGAACAGCCCTTGCACAAGCGAATGCAGAAGTCGAAGCCGCAAAGGCGGCGTTGACCGCAGCGCAGATCGATCTCGATCATACGAAGATCACAGCCCCCTTCGACGGCGTCATCGACCAGACCGCCTACAACATCGGCAACGTCGTTGCGGCCAACCAGACGACCGCGCTGACCACCATCCGCCAGCTCGATCCNATCTACATTTCGCTGACGGAATCGAGCACCAACCTGCTGAAATTGCGCGATGCGATCGCTGCCGGCGACGTCAAGGGCGAGGACAACAATGTCGCGTTCCGCCTGATCCTCGAAGACGGCCGCGAGTATAATCAGAAGGGCAAGCTCGACATGTCGAAGCAGGTTGTCAGCGAAACGACCGGCACCTTCATCATCCGTGTTGTTTTCCCGAACCCCGACCGCGTCGTCCTGCCCGGAATGTACGTACGCGCCACAGTCGAACTCGGTAACGAAACCGGATATTCCCTGCCGCAGCTTGCCACCACCCGTGACGCCAACGGCCGTTTGACCGCGCAGTTCATTTCCGCCGAGGGCAAGGTTGAGACCCGCGTGTTCGAGAATGCCTCGCCCTCCAACAATTCCTGGCTCGTGACCCAGGGCGTAAAGGATGGCGACCTGCTCATCGTCAGCGGTCTGCAGTCGATTGTATCAGGCATGCCGGTAAAACCGGTTCCAATGAAGATCAACGACAACGGCGTGGTTGTCCCTGCCGATCAGCCCGTGGCCGGAGGCGAACAGAAGCCCGCAGCAAAGTAATGCGCAGGCACTCCCGTATCGTCACCGTCCCAGCCGTACAGGAATAACCGATGGCCAAGTTTTTCATCCGACGACCGATCTTNGCCTGGGTCATTGCGATCACCATCATGCTCGCAGGTCTGCTCGCGATCTTCACNCTGTCGATCTCGCAATANCCTGATATTGCGCCGACAACGGTCCGCATCAACACCAGCTATCGCGGCGCGAGCGCCGAAACGGTCGAAAAATCGGTGACCACCATCATCGAAGACGGCATGACTGGTCTCGACGACCTGACCTACATGACCTCGACCTCGTCGACAGGCTCGGCCAGCATTTCGCTGACCTTCGGGACCAGCATCAATCCTGACATCGCGCAGGTACAGGTTCAGAACAAGCTGCAGCTTGTCCAGTCGCAGTTGCCTGGCGACGTCATCGATGCCGGGATCAGCGTCACGCGCTCCACGTCGAGCATTCTTCTCGTCGGCTCGCTGGTCTCGACAGATGGCAAACGCACCTCCGTTGACCTCGGCAACATCATGTCGACCTCGATCGAGGACCAGATCCAGCGCCTGGAAGGCGTAGGCAGCATCAACGTATTTGGCTCCGGCTACGCCATGCGTGTCTGGCTCGACCCGTTCAAACTGCAGAAGTTTCAGCTCACACCGGGCGACGTGACCTCGGCTATCCAGGCCCAGAATACGCAGGTCTCCGTCGGCTCGCTTGGCGCCCAGCCTGCCGTCCCGGGCCAGCAGATCAACGTCACCATCACGGCACAGAGCCAGCTGACCACGGTCGCGGATTTCGAGCACATCATCCTGAAGGTCGAAAAGGACGGTTCTACAGTCCGTCTGAGCGATGTCGCCCGCGTCGAAATCGGGCAGGAGAGCTATGGCGGCAGCTCGCGCTATAATGGTCTGCCGTCGTCTGGTTTCGCCGTCAACCTTGCAATTGGCGCNAACGCCATCGATACCGCCNCNCGTGTCCGCACCGCGCTCGAAACGATCGGTCGTGGCCTGCCGGAAGGCGTCGAGATCACCTATCCCTACGANACGACCCCCTTCGTCGAGCTGTCGATCGAGAAGGTCGTGCACACACTGATCGAGGCGATCGTGCTCGTCTTCGTGGTGCTGCTCATCTTCCTGCAGAACCTGCGCGCGACGTTGATCCCGACCATTGCCGTACCCGTCGTGCTTCTCGGCACGTTCGGCGTCCTTGCGGCAACAGGCTATTCGATCAATACGCTGACGATGTTCGCCATGGTGCTGGCGATCGGCCTTCTTGTCGACGACGCCATCGTCGTCGTGGAAAACGTCGAACGCATCATGTCGGAGGAAAAGCTATCGCCACTTGAAGCGACCGAGAAGTCGATGGGTGAAATTACCGGCGCCATCGTCGGCATCGCTCTCGTGCTGACCGCCGTTTTCATTCCCATGGCATTCTTCGGNGGCTCGACCGGCATCATCTATCGCCAGTTCTCCATCACCATCGTTTCGGCCATGCTGCTNTCGGCCCTNGTNGCCATCGTGCTGACGCCGGCGCTCTGCGCCACGATGCTGAAGCCGGTCAACGAGCACAAGAAGCATCGCATCGGCGACTGGTTCAACCGCAACTTCACCCGTTCGACCAACGGCTATGTGCGCACCATCGGCTACCTCTTGAAGCGCCCGATCCGCGTCATGCTGGTATTCCTGCTGGTCGGCGCCGGCTGCGCCTATCTCTTCGCGCGNCTGCCGAGTTCGTTCCTNCCGCAAGAAGACCAGGGCGTGCTTTTGACCATCGTCACCACGCCCCCTGGCTCGACCACNCAGCAGACGCAGGCTGTCGTTGAAAAAGTCGAAAAATACTTCCGCGAAAACGAGAAGGATGCGGTGGATTCCGTNTTCGGCGCGCTCGGNTTCGGCTTTAACGGTTCNGGCCAGAACAGCGCCATCGTCTTCACCAAGCTCAAGGATTTCTCACTGCGCACCGATCACAATCTCAGTGCTCAGTCGGTGGTCAACCGGGCCCTCAAGAACTTCTTCACGATCCGCGAGGCGCAGGTCTTCGCTCTGCTGCCGCCGGCGATCCAGGGTCTTGGCGTCTCGAGCGGCTTCTCCATGTATCTGGTGGACACCGGNGGNCATGGCAATCAAGCCCTGACGGCTGCATCCAAGCGGCTCATCCAGATGGCCGGCGCCACCGGCAAGGTCGTCGCNCTGCGCTCGAACAACAAGGAAGTCGAGCCGCAGATGAAAATCCTGATCGATCAGGAGAAGATCGGCGCNATGGGTGTCGACCTCGCCTCGGTCAANTCCATGCTGTCGATCATCTTCACTGGCCGCGANGTCAACGACTTCACGCTGAACGGCGAAATCAAGCCGGTCTACGTGCAGGGCGACGCTCCCTTCCGCATGCAGCCGACCGATCTGAACCACTGGTATGCCCGCAACAACGCCGGCGAGATGGTGCCTTTCTCCGCCTTCACGACAACCCAATGGGTCGATGGCGCGCCTTCGCTCGCCCGGTTCAATGCTGTCAGCGCAATCCCGCTCGACGGTGCGGCAGCCCCTGGCGTCTCATCGGGTGAAGCCATGAACGAGATGGAAGCACTGACCGAACAGCTCGGCGGCGGCTACACGGTTGCCTGGCAGGGCATCTCCTATCAGGAGCGGCTCTCGGGCTCGCAGGCCCCGATGCTTTACGCGATTTCGGTTCTCGTCGTCTTCCTCTGCCTGGCTGCCCTCTACGAGAGCTGGTCGATCCCGTTCTCGGTCATCATGGCCGTGCCGGTCGGCGTGCTCGGCGCACTTGCCGCAGCAACGCTATTCGGGCAGGCGAACGACGTCTATTTCAAGGTGGGCCTGCTCACGACCATCGGCCTTGCCGCCAAGAACGCGATCCTGATCGTGGAATTCGCGAAGGACCGGACGGAGACGGGCATGGGGCTCTTCGAGGCGACGCTGGAAGCAGCAAGGCTGCGCCTGCGCCCGATCATCATGACATCTCTGGCTTTCATTCTCGGCGTCGTGCCTTTGGCCATCGCTACGGGCGCGGGTTCCGCTGCCCAGAACGCGATCGGTATCGGCGTGCTCGGAGGGATGCTTTCGGCGACGGTNCTCGGCATTTTCTTCGTGCCCTCNTTCTTCGTCGTGATCCGCCGCATCTTTGCCACACGGCAAAAAAATGAGGCGGGAGTGTGATATAAATGCACTGTGAGAAAGCTTTCCGGATTGCTACATTGCGCGCGGACTGCTTCGGCATGTGTTTAGCGTAAGGATCGAGGCGCGTCGGGCCGATAGTGAAGCATGACGCTTCGGACAAGAATTGACTTGCTCGAGTTACAGGATGAAATGCATGGTATCTCTTCGTTATGCCACACCGGCGCTATTGTTATTGCTGTCGGGCTGTGTAGTAGGCCCTGATCACGTACCTCCGGAAATGGCGCTTCCTGGAAAATTCAGTGAAGGTGGCAAAAAGAGCATCGGCGACGTCGCTACCACGGCCTGGTGGACCGCCTATAACGACCGCAAACTCGACAGCCTTGTCCAGACCGGCCTTAGCCAGAACCTGACGATTCAACAGGCGCTCGAGCGCATCAATTCCGCATCCGCCAACGTGACCATCGCTGGCGCCGGTTCATTGCCTGCTCTCGATGTTGGCGCTTCTCACACCGTCAGCGGCGAGACCGGCGAGTTGCGTACCCAGTTCAACACCCGCAACACCAGCGCCGGACAGCTTTCCCTGTCCTGGCTGCTCGACATGTTCGGTCTTTTCAGGCGCAGCAAGGAAAGCGCCCTCGCCTCTCTTGATTCCGCCTATGCGGGTGCCGACATCGCCAAGCTGTCCTACATCCAGAACCTTGTTTCAACCTATATTGACCTGCGCTTCTTCCAGCAGCGCCTGGCGCTTTCGAAAGCCAACCTGAAGTCCCGTCAGGAAACCTACGACCTGACCAAGTTCCAGCTCGACGCAGGTGCGGCCTCCCGCCTCGACGTCGTCCAGGCTGAAGGTCTTGTCCAGTCGACGCTCGCAGAAATCCCCGGTCTCGAAACCAACATCCGCGTTTCGGCCCATCAAATCGCCACCCTCCTCGGCCAGCCAGCCGGTTCGATGGTCGATGAACTGTTGCGTGGCTCCGGCCAGCCGACCTTCCGCGGCGGCATCAATTCCGGCGTTCCGGCCGACCTGATCCGCAACCGCCCGGATATTCGCCAGGCCGAGCGTAACCTCGCCGCTGCCACCGCCCAGATCGGTGTCTCCGAAGCTCAGCTCTACCCGTCGATCTCGCTGTCCGGTTCGATCTCGCCGAGCTACATCAACCAGCGCGGCATCCACGGCGGCCTGTCGGCATGGTCCTTCGGCCCGACCTTGAACCTGCCGATCCTCGACGGCGGCAGTCTGCGCGCCAATGTCGACGTCTCCAAGTCCAACGCCGTCGCATCCTACCTCGCTTGGAAGCAGACCGTTCTGACGGCAATCCAGCAGGTCGAGGATGCACTTTCGGCCGTTCGCCGTGACGCCCAGACGGTTGACGCCTTGCGCGCCCAGGTCAGGACGACCCAGGAAACCCTTGAGCTCTCGACGGCATCCTACAAAGACGGCGCTTCCTCGCTGCTCGACGTTCTCGACGCCCAGCGTCAGGTCTCTCTCGCTCAGGCAAGCCTCGCGGCTGCCGTTCAGCAGATGGCAAAGGATTACGCTGCGCTCAACATCGCAACCGGCGGCGGCTTCGCGCCGACTGGCAAGACCACCGGTCCGGCACCGGTCAAGGCTGCCAAGGGCAGCTAAGGTCCTCGCATAGCGTCATTCCGAAGCCCCGTGGTCTCCGCGGGGCTTTTTCTTTGCCTGAATATCTGCCGGAACAGATAATATGCGCACAGGAAGGATTTGGATTCGACAAGCCGTAGTCGCTACGCTATGCAGTTGATTAAACGATTAAGCGCGGCGCTTCAAAACAATGGCCTCACAACGCCCGGGACCCAATCTCAGCAGGATAGCAACGTCGCTCGGCGTCTCCGTTGCCACGGTCTCCAATGCGCTCTCCGGCAAAGGCCGGGTTTCCGACGCACTGATCGAAAGAATTCGCACGCATGCCGCCGAACTCGGCTATGTGCCGAGCCAGGCCGGCAGAGCTCTGCGTACTGGCCGGAGCGGCGTGCTCGGCCTTGTCTTGCCCGATATTGCCAATCCCCTCTTTCCGAAGATCGCCCAGGCCATCGAATATGCCGCATCCGTAGCAGGCTACGGTGTGCTGATTGCCGACTCCCGCGGCGATATCACGGCCCAGACGGAAGCGATCAACCGGCTGGTGGAACGTGGCGTCGACGGCATGGTGGTCGTGCCTCGCCGCGCCACCCGCATTTCCGCCGCGAGCTGCCCGGTCGCGGTCATCGATACCGCCTCCACACCGGGCAATACTGTCGCCGCCGATCACTGGCAGGGCGGAAAGGAAATTGCCGCCCACCTCGCGGGCCTCGGCCACAAGCAGATCCTCATCATCGGCAATAATCACGAGTCCAATGTCCAGAACGACAGAGCCGGCGGCATCAGGGCTGGATTGCAGCACGGCATGCGCTCCGAAACACTCTGGATCGAGCGGCTGGAAAACGAGACGGGCGCCGGTTGCAGGCTGGGGCTTGCGGAAAAGGCGCGTCAGGGCTTCACGGCATTTGCGGCCCTTTCCGACCTGCAGGCTCTGCGCGCGCTGACTGAACTGCAGCAGGACGGCATCAGCGTGCCCGCCGATGTCAGCGTCACGGGCTTCGACGATCTCATATGGTCGCCGGTCGTCACCCCGTCGCTGACGACCGTGAGGATGGACATGGACACCATCGCCGAAATTGCCGTTTCGGCACTGGTCGACAGAATAAACGATAGTGGCACACGGGAGGGCGTGCTGGTTGCGGCGGACACCGAACGCGTGCCCATGCAGCTGATCATCCGCCAGTCATCCGGGCTCGTGAACCCGGCACCAAAAACCTCAGAGATGGAGAACCTGTAGAATGAAAAAAGCTCTTGTTGCATCAGTGGCGCTAGTCGCGCTTTTCCCTCTCGGTGCAGCGGCACAGGAACGCACGCTGACCATTTCCGTCTATGCCTTTGCGCAGGACGATTACAAGACGATCGTCTATGACCCCTTCGAAGCCAAGTGCGGCTGCAAGCTCGTTGTCGAAACCGGCAACAGCGTCGAGCGCCTCGCCAAGATGGAAGCCAACAAGGCCAATCCGGTCGTCGATCTTGCTGCCGTCTCCATGGCCGATGGCCTTGCGGCTTCCCGCGCCGGCCTGATCGACAAGATCGATACCTCCAAGCTTGAAAATTTCTCCAGGCTCTACGATGTCGCCAAGGATCCGAACGGTGATGGCATGAGCGTCGGCTACACTTTCTATGCCACCTCGATTGCCTACCGCTCGGACAAGATGAAGATCGAGTCCTGGGCCGATCTCCTTAAGCCGGAGTATGTCGGCCACGTCGCCTTCCCGAACGTTACGACCAACCAGGGCCCGCCGGCGCTCTACATGCTCGGTCTGGCACTCGGCAAGGACACGCCTGATCTCAAGGCGCCGATCGAGGCGCTCGGCGAAAAGAAGGACGAAATCGTTACCTTCTATGAAAAGTCTTCCCAGCTCGTGCAGTTGATGCAGCAGGAGGAGATCTGGGCCGCTCCGATCGGCCGTTTCTCCTGGGCAGGCTTCACCAAGCTCGACCTTCCCGTTGCCTGGGCAACGCCGAAGGAAGGCCAGACCGGCGGCATGAACGTGTTGGTCATGACCAAGGGTTCGAAGAACCAGGATCTCGCACTGCAGTTCATGGACTTCTGGCTCTCGACCGACGTCCAGACCAAGCTCGCCGAAAAGCTCATCGACAGCCCGGCGAATAAGGAGGTCAAGGTCTCCGACAAGGTCGCCAACAACATCACCTATGGCGAAGACACCGCCAAGAACCTGAAGCTGATCCCGTCCGCAGCCGCACTCGACAACCGCAATGGCTGGCTGAAGGAATGGAACGAAAAGGTCGGCCAGTAAGCCTCTGCTGACATCGGTCCCGGCACCCACCGGGACCGCCCTTCCCCGCTCGAAAGGCGTCTCATGTTCCAGAACCGAGCAGAAGCCCTGGCGCTTGCCCTGCCGGCCGCGATCTTCGCTGCCGTAGTCTTTCTGCTGCCCGTCGCGATCCTGCTCTCCGAAGGCTTCCGCAGCGACGGCGCGTGGACGCTTGCCGCCTATACGGATTTCTTCTCGCAAACGCTGAACCGGACCGTTTTCTTCCGCACCTTCCGGCTCGGCCTGGAGGTGACGGCGGTGTCGGCCATCATCGGTTATGCCGCCGCCTTTGCGATCGTCAATCTTCCTCCGAAGGGCAAGGGCCGCATGATCGGGCTCGTCACTCTGCCGCTGATGATCTCGCCGGTTGCGCGCACCTATGCCTGGATCGTCATTCTCGGCCGCACCGGCATCGTCAATGAAGCGATCACCGGCCTGGGCCTGAGCGCGGAGCCGCTGCGCCTGCTCTTCACTGAGACTGCCGTCTTTATCGGCCTCCTGCAGCTTTTCCTGCCGCTGATGATCCTGTCGCTCATCAGCGCACTCGAGAACATGCCGAAGGATGCCATCGCGGCCGCCCGCGTGCTCGGCGCCAACTGGTTCCAGGTCTTCTGGAAGGTCATTCTGCCGCTCACCAGGGAAGGCCTCGTCGTCGGCGGCACGCTGGTCTTCACCGGTTCGCTGACGGCCTATATCACGCCCGCCATTCTCGGCGGCTCCAAGGTGCTGATGCTGGAGACGCTGATGTACCAGCAGGTTTCCGTCGCCAATAATTTCGTCTCGGCGAGTGTCATCGCCTTCATCCTGATCGTCATGAGCTTTGCCGCCAATATCCTGCTGAAACGCCTTGCGACCGCGAGGAACCGCCGATGAGCATCCGCCTCCTTTCGCCTGTCGTGCTGTTCCTGCTGNTGGTCTTCCTGATCGGCCCCTTTCTGATCATCATCGCGGCTTCGCTTTCCGCCGGCGACACGNTGGCTTTCCCGCCNCAGGGCCTGTCGCTGCGCTGGGTTGCCAAGGTCTTNACCATCGANAGCTTCCGCGACAGCTTNGCCATGTCGATGTTCCTGGCGGTCTTCGGGACGCTGGCAGCCCTCATCCTCGGCATTCCCGCCGCCTATGCGCTAGCGCGCTATCGGCTGCCGGGTTCGGAAACGGTCAGAACCGTCGTCTCGCTGCCGATCATCGTGCCAGGCATCATCGTCGGCCTGGCGCTGCTGCGCTATCTGGTCGTACCTTTCGGGTTCAACATCACACTGGCGCTGTTCTTCGCTCATACCGCCCTGGTGCTGCCCTATGCCGTGCGTGTCGTGTCCGCAAGCCTCGGCAACCTGCGCTCCGATATCGAGGAAGCGGCCGTCCTGCTCGGTTCCTCCCGGCTCGGCGCCTTTTTCCGCGTCGTGATGCCGAATATCCGCGGCGGCATTCTGGCTGCCTTCATCCTCGGCTTCGTCACCAGCTTCAATCAGGTTCCGGTCTCCCTCTTCCTCTCAGGCCCCGGCGTGCGCACGCTGCCGATCGACATGCTGGGCTACATGGAAACCACCTACGACCCCTCCATTGCGGCGCTCTCAGCGTTGCTCGCCTTCCTTTCGATCGGCATCGTCTTCCTCGCCGAACGCTTCCTGGGATTCTCTCGCTATGTCTGATGCCTACCTTCAACTTGACAAGCTGACGCTGGCCTATGGCGATACGGTCGCGGTGAAGGACCTCGACCTGTCGATCACCAGGGGCGAGTTGGTGGCGCTTCTCGGCCCTTCCGGATGCGGCAAGACGACGACGATGCGCGCCATCGCCGGCCTACTGAATCCGGCCTCCGGCCGCATCAATCTCGATGGCGCCGATATCACCCGCGTCTCGGCCAACAAACGCGCTGTCGGCCTCGTCTTCCAGTCCTACGCGCTTTTCCCGCATCTGACCGTCTATGAAAACGTCGCCTTCGGACTGCGGCTGAAGGGCCTTCGTGGTGATGATCTGGACGGCAAGGTCAATGCCGGCATCAAATCCGTCGGCCTTGCAAAATTCGCAGGCCGCAAACCGGGCGAGCTCTCCGGCGGCCAGCAGCAACGTGTGGCGCTCGCGCGCTCCATGGTCATGGAGCCAAAGGTGCTGCTGCTCGACGAACCGCTTTCAAATCTCGACGCCCGCCTGCGCCTCGAAATGCGCGCCGAGTTGCAACGTGTCCAGAAGGAGACGGGCGTGACGATGATCTTCGTCACCCATGACCAGGCAGAAGCGCTTGCCCTTGCCGACCGCATCATCGTCATGCTGAACGGCGGCATCGAGCAGATCGGCACGCCCGAAGATATCTACAACAAACCTGTTTCTTCCTTCGTTGCCGATTTCGTCGGCTTCGAGAATGTCTTTGCGCTGAAGGACGGAAAGCTCGCGACGCCTGGTGGCGCAGTCGCCCTTTCGACCGTAGCGCCCGACGGTGCGGCGGGCCTGGCCTGGCGGCCGCGTGCGGTGATCCTTGGTTCTGGTCCTTTCCAGGGCACCGTGCGCGGCACGTCCTTTGCCGGCAACAGCCGTGAATATCTGCTGGACAGCTCGCTCGGCCCGATCAAGGCCGAAGTGGACGCAGCCCTGCCGCAACATGAACTCGGCAGCTCCATCGCCTTCGACCTGCCGGTCGCGGCTTCCGCAAGCCTCAAGCGTTTCGGGTGAGATCATGGGCGTCTGGATCGACACGGACATGGGGTTCGACGATATCGCTGCCATCATGGTGGTGACGAATGCCGAACTCGACATTGACGGCGTCTCGCTGGTTTTCGGCAATACGCCGCTGTCGCAGGTGCGCACCAACGCGGCGGGAGCCGCCAAGGCTTTCGGCTGGACGTTCCCAATCCACACCGGCCGCGAAATGCCCGTTCTCGGCAAGCTCGAGACGGCACAGGCGGTGCTCGGCGAGAGCGGTATCCCGACAACGGGCAGGCACCTGCCGCCGGCCCCGAGCCTGCCGGACAGCGAAGCCTTTATCGCCCTTTGCCGCTGGCTTGAACTGGAAGGCCCTCATCGTATCCTGGCGCTCGGGCCGCTGACGAATATCGCCGCACTGGCGCTCGCCCGCCCCGATCTCGCCGCCCGCATCACCGAACTCGTCTGGATGGGCGGCGGCGTCACCATCGGCAACCACACGGCCTCGGCGGAATTCAATGCGCTCGCCGACCCCGAAGCACTGGCAATCGTCATCGCCCACAATCTGCCGCTGCGCATGGTCGATCTCGACCTTTGCCGCAAGGTTCTGGCAAAACCTGAGGATGCCGATCCGGTCCGTACCGCCGGCGGTGTCAATGCCGAGCTGATCGCCGATATGTTTGCCGGCTACATCAGGATCGGCACCAGCCGCGGCCGTCCTGCCATGGCGATCTACGATCCCTCTGCCGCCGTCGCCTTCGTCGCTCCGCAGGTGGTGAGCTTTCGCCCTGCCCGCATCGATGCGGAACTGCAGGGGCAATATACGCGCGGTCGCACCGTCGTTGAAACCCGCGCCACTCATGCAACGTTCAACGCTGAGTTCGCCGCCGACATCGATGCCGATATGGCACGTGTCATGATTCTCGCCGCCCTGGTCAATGAGGCCCGCAAATGACCGCAAACCCGCGCCAGGAACCCGCCGATCTCAACGAACCGGCATTACGCGCCCGCGCCGTGGCGGCTGCACGCGGCGACAGCCCCTTTGATATGCTTGTTACCGGCGGCCGCATCCTAGATGCCGTCACCGGCCTGATCCGCGAGGCCGATATCGGCCTCGTCGGTGCGATAATCGCAAGTGTTCATGCACCGACAAGCCGCACCGATGCCGCGAAAGTGCTCGATGCAACGGGCGCCATCGTCTCGCCCGGCCTCATCGATACGCATATGCATATCGAAAGCTCGATGGTTACGCCGGCTGAATATGCCGAAGCTGTGTTGCCGCGCGGTGTGACGACGATCGTCTGGGATCCGCATGAATTCGGCAATGTCCACGGCCTGGACGGCGTGCGCTGGGCGATCGAAGCCTCACGCAATCTGCCGCTGCGCATGATCCTGCTTGCTCCTTCTTGCGTGCCGTCAGCACCCGGACTTGAGCTGGCAGGAGCAGACTTCGACGCCGCTGTNATCGCCGAGCTGCTGCGCTCACCGGCAATCGGCGGCGTGGCAGAGGTCATGAACATGCGGGGCGTCATCGACGGCGATCCGCGCATGACCGATATCGTCAATGCAGGTCTTGCCTCCGGCAAGCTCGTCTGCGGCCATGCCCGCGGGCTTGACGGAGCCGACCTCAACGCNTTCATGGCCGCCGGCATNACCTCCGATCACGAGCTGACATCNGGCGCCGATCTGCTGCAGAAGCTGGCCGCCGGCATGACGATCGAGCTGCGCGGCTCGCACGACCATCTGCTGGAGGAATTCGTCGAGGCATTGAACGACATCGGCCACCTTCCGCCGACGGTCACGCTCTGTACCGATGATGTCTTTCCCGATGAACTCTATCAGAATGGCGGCCTCGATGATGTCCTGCGCCGCCTCGTCCGCTACGGCATGCGCCCGGAACGGGCACTACGCGCCGCCACCTTCAACGCCGCACAGCGCATGAAGCGTACCGACCTCGGGCTCATCGCACCCGGTCGCCGCGCCGATCTCGTACTATTCGAGGACATGACCGATTTTACCGCCCGCGCCGTCATCGCCGGCGGTCGGCTGGTTGCCGAGAACGGCGCGGTCAAGGATCCGATCCAACAGCTCGATGCCACGCCGCTCATGCATTCGGTCAAGCTCGCAGCGCTTGCGGAAGACGACTTCCGCATTCCCGCCAACGGCACCAAACTCCGCCTTGCGACGATCGACCGTCCACGTTTTACGCAGTGGGGCGAAGCAGTTGCCGATGTCCGCGACGGCTTCGTTGTGCCGCCGGCCGGCAGCGCCATGATAGCAGTTGCACATCGTCACGGGTTGGCTGACGGCAAGCCGCGTGTCGGCTTTCTGACCGGCTGGGGTGAGTGGCGCGGCGCCTTCTGTACCACCGTCTCGCACGACAGCCATAACCTCACCGTCTTCGGCGGAAATGCGCAAGATATGGCGATTGCGGCAAACGCTGTCATCGAAGCCGGCGGCGGCATGGCCGTCGCAAAGGACGGCCGCATCGAAGCACTGCTGCCCCTGCCGCTCTCCGGCCTCGTAACCGATGGCTCCCTGCAGAAAACCGCCGAAAGCTTCGCCGACATCCGCAAGGCCATGGAGAAAATCGTCGACTGGCAGCCACCCTACCTGGTCTTCAAGGCGTGCTTCGGGGCCACGCTGGCCTGCAACATCGGCCCCCACCAGACCGACCGCGGCATTGCCGATGTCACCACTGGCAAGGTACTGGAAAACCCAATTCTGGAAACCTTCTGAGGCGACCTACGCCTGAGCCTTGAGCTCTCGCTCCACCAGTGACACCCAGTAAGCCACACCATATCCCAGCGCCTCGTCGTTGAAGTCGTAGGCCGTATTGTGATGCAGTGCTCCATCGACGGCCGGGCCATTGCCGAGCCAGACATAACAGCCGGGCGCATTTTGTCCGAAGAAAGCGAAATCATCCCCAGCAGTCGACGGCGGAAAGCTGGTACGCACCTTTTCGCCGAACACTGCCTGTGCGGCACCAAGCGCTCGCGCCGCCGCATCCGCATTATTGACGACCGGCGGAATGCGGCGCTCGAATTCATAATCTGCCAAAATGCCGAACATGGCGGCCGTGCCGCGCGCCAGACGGCCGATTTCGGCCTCAAGCTGATCGCGTACTTCGGGCGCATAAGCCCGCGCCGTCCCGCCGATCTCGACAATGTCGGGGATGACGTTCAAGGCCTTCGGGTTGCCGGCCTGGACCGAGCAGGCGCTGACGACGGCTGGCTGAAGCGGATCGACGACGCGCCCGACGATGGTTTGTAGCGACGCCAGGAAGGTGCCGGCAGCGGTAATCGGGTCGCGGCCGAGATGCGGCTTTGCGCCGTGGGTGCCTGTCCCACGGAAGCTGACGCGCCAGCTGTCCGAAGACGCAAGCTGCGGCCCCTCGACAACGGCAATTTCATCGACCGCGAGCCCCGGCATATTATGCAGCCCATAGATGGCGTCACAGGGAAACTGCTTGAACAACCCCTCCTCTACCATGCGCTTCGCACCGCCACGGCCCTCTTCGGCCGGTTGGAAGATGAAATGGACAGTACCGGAAAAACCNCGCGTTTCAGCCAGATGCCGTGCCGCNCCAAGCAGCATNACCGTATGCCCGTCATGACCGCAGGCATGCATCTTGCCCGGCACGGTCGACTTGTAAGGNCGATCCGACGTCTCCGGCATGGCGAGCGCATCCATGTCTGCTCTCAGCCCGATCGTGCGCGTGCCATTGCCGATCTGCAGCGTTCCGACGACACCGGTTCCACCGAGGCCGCGGTGCACTTGGATACCCGCCTCCTTGAGGAGCTTGGCAACGATATCGCTGGTGCGCTCCTCCTCGAATCCCAGCTCGGGATGGGCATGCAGATCGCGGCGAAGGGTNGTGAGAAAAGGCAGATCGTTGCTGATCCGGGCGGGGATGCTCATGAGCCTGGATATCCTGTCAAGCGAAACGGGCGCCCGACGGCGCCCGCATCAGATCGTTCTTTTTTCAACAAACGGGCCTGGAGCGCAAGCCCTCATGCCTCTTCGACGAAGACCTCTTCGCGCTTGCGCTTGACGCTCGGCAGGAAGACGATGATTAGCACAGCTACTGCAATCGTCAGCAGGATGGCGCTGATCGGCCGTGTGACGAAGGTCGTCGCGTCGCCGCGCGACAGGATCATGGCACGCCGCAGGTTTTCCTCGAGCAGCGGCCCGAGCACGAAGCCGAGCAGCAACGGCGCCGGCTCGCAGCGGAGTTTTGCGAGCACGTAGCCGATGAGGCCGAAGAAGGCGACGGCATAGAGATCGTAGACGTTGGAATTGACGCTGTAGACCCCGATCGAGCAGAAGGCCATGATGACGGGGAAGAGCACGTAATACGGCACCGTCAGCAGCTTCACCCACAGGCCGATCAGGGGCAGGTTGAGGATGACGAGCATCAGGTTGCCGATCCACATGGAAGCGATGATGCCCCAGAACAGCGCCGGCTGTTCCGTCGCCACGTTCGGTCCCGGCACGATNCCCTGGATGATCATCGCGCCGACCATCAGCGCCATGACAGGGTTCGCTGGAATGCCGAGCGTCAAGAGCGGAATAAACGAGGTCTGCGCGCCCGCATTGTTGGCCGATTCCGGCCCAGCGACGCCCGCAACCGCTCCGTGACCAAATTCCTCCGG
>JGI25159J45721_1000396_pt1 | contig 20289 bp, 18 predicted proteins | sample AraplaMF_Cvi_mLB_FD_45721 | JGI IMG/M metagenome (IMG submission 45721)
CTTCGCCGTCCAGCGTTTTACTTCCTCTTCCATGACCATGCTCACGTGATGTCCTTTCTGTATTATCACCTGAGCAGGAAATCACTGGGTCATTACAAGGGCTTACATTACTGTAAGCCCCTTTAATATGGTGCCGGCTGCAGGACTCGAACCCGCCACCTGATGATTACAAATTCTTGAAACTGACGTTTACGATTTATGGAGATGACTTCCCATAAAGGGTTTTCAGTGTGAGCCTGGCAAACAGCAGAGCATCCTTTGGGACGCGCGTACGCCGGGTCTTGGCCTGCGCGCGACTGCGAACGGAGCGAAGTCCTACATCTTCGAGTCCCGCCTTCACGGCAAAACTCTAAGAATCACGATCGGCGGCACTCGGACATGGACCCTTGGCAATGCTCAGATGGAAGCGACGCGTTTAAAAATGCAGACCGACCAACGCATCGACCCACGGTAAGTGCGGGCCAACCAACGTGCGGAACAAGAAGTGGCGCAGGCGAAATCAGCTGCTGCCGAACTGCGCGAATCGGTAACGCTTGGCGCAGTATGGTCTGAATATGTCACCGAGCGCACGCCTTATTGGGGAATCCACCAAATTGCCGCGCACAAGAAGGCCATTCAGAACGGCGGAGAAAAGCGGAAACGGAGCGCGAAACTGACCAAACCGGGTCCTCTAGCCCCACTCGCCGACATGCGCTTGGTGGACCTCACTTCTGGCTGCATCGAAGCGTGGGCGCAGCGCGAAGCGAAAACGCGACCATCCAGCGGCCGCCTGGCGTTGCGGCTGTTGAAGGCTTGCCTGAACAGAATTACACGCGATCGATCGCTCCTACCTTGGCGCGATTGAACGCGGTGACCAGAATTCTGGTTTGCTTCATTTGGTGAAGATTGCAGGCGCACTCCGCATGTCTGTTGCGCAATTGATGACCTCCGCCGGGTTGTAACCGAACTCCGACTTGCGCGGCGCCCGCTCTGACCTGGAGCGCCGGGCATGGCGCGGCGGCAACCATTGTCGTGAGGATTTCTTCGATGCGCTCACGCCGATTCCGACATCTTCGCCTGTTATAACACCGCCATAAGAACTTGGTTGGCCTGCTTTTTTATTAGCTTCGGATCAGCCCGTACAATTTCGTCGTGACTCGCTTGCAAGCCAACGAGAAAGTGGATTACGCATCGATTTTGTAAACCCTGTCCACGCTATTTGCGATCACACCTTAAATCCTTCAATTTCGCATCGGTCTTTCAGCTCAAGTAGTTTTTTCCAATCACGGCCACGGGTTATCTTACTAAATCCAGCTACAGTGCTGGCTTTCGTTATTAATTCACGCTCGCTAGGTATAGTAAAGTCAGGCAACCGTTTCCACAGGGATAAAATCGACCAAAAGTGTGACTGCGTCAATGTTAAGACTTCTGTCTGAAGACTGATGGCATCATCACATTGCCCTTGCTTTCGGTCATCCTTTGCACGCGTTTTACCTTCCGATTTCTCCATAAGGTAGCCGTCGAGAGAAGCAGTACTGGGTAGCGGCAAAGATTTCATCTGTTTCCAGCAATCTTCCTTTTTGGCCCATTCGCCAACGTTTGTTGTACCAGTGGCAGGAGCAAGCAGGGTCTTTTGCACGATTGGAGCTGAATCTCTTATCCATGCAAGTAGTTCTACCGGTGCACCTTGACGTTGCCAGATTTTTCTTAGATCAATGATTTGACCTTCGGCATTCGACCTATCGAACATTAACGCTAGAGTATAGGCAACTATCTGCGGGCGGTAGCCACCTTCATACCAATCGCCCTTTGCATTTGAGACCAATTTTTCCGTCGCGCTCCATAAAATGGCCATGGAAACGATGTCTTGAAAATATGCATCACCAAAATCAGGGCTGATTTCACTCCAATACTCGCTGTCTAACTTATCTTGAATATTAGTGGAAAAACGGTCAGCAAACTTAATGAAATTCTTTTGCGCGCCTAGGCTTACCCAATGAGGGCGAAGGTTCCGCACGCTATCCAGTTTAGCGAGATCAGTTTTGTTAATTACTTGATCAGAAGGGAATTGCAAATCGAAGGCGGTCTTTTGCGAACTCGTCAAATAGAGCCTCTCATTGTGATATTGACCCCGAGAACGCTCGTAAAACCATTTGCTCAAAATTCGCTTTCCAGGCTGAGCCGGCACTGTTAATCTTCGAGAAATTTCCTCCATCTTTGTGTGGAATGGGTGATTTGCAAAGAAATCCGCAGCCGCAATTTTATTTTGCGTATTAGCGTATTGGGCAATTCGCGGAATTAAGTCATGCGCTTGAGAATCACTAACCTCAGTCAGTTTCATTGGCACAGCCACCCCACGCAGCGAAATTCCATCCTTCTTTCTTGTATTGAGAATACTTGCGGTCGTTTGACCACCATTGACGATTTGCAAGTCTTTTATCTCAGTAATGAATGGCTGTCCATTGTGATTAGAAACGACGATTTGGGCAGCGGTTGCAGCAATTCCATTATTGTAAGCAAAAAACAAATCTGGAGTGTCGCGAATTGTTGATTTAATCCCTTTATTAACACCACCTTTCATGCCCAAGAAAGATCGAACATTACCTTCAAGGAGCCGGCTTCCCCAACGATCAAATAGATCAGCCAATAGCTGACCATCAATCACGCATAAGAAAGAACGCAGATCATCGGTTCTTGCGGCCTCAATACAGGCAATGCCGTGGTTTCCCATTTGAGAAAAGTTGATTTCCACAGATTCGCGCTCGCGTTGCGATTCGTAAAGCGATTTTAGTCTTTTGCAATCCCAAATATGCTGCTCTACTTGTATGTTTGCAATTGGCGCAAGTAACTCTTCTTTAAATTTCGTACTTAATGTTTGATTCGAGAAAATGTGTAGCCTTAATCGGCTTATCTTGCCAACGTAGTTTTGCAAGAAGGTAGCTAATTCATAGGCGGGATTAGACTCCATAATTCGTTCATTGAGCGAATTTGAAAAAGCTTCTTCCGCAAAAAATCTAAGCCCGTCAGCCATTTGCAAGACCGAGTCCTTCAGCAATGTTTCAGATTCGGAATTGTCGGTCCATTTCGCGACGACTAGCCCGATAGTCCCGTCAGACTCATCAAAGGAGGTATAGCCATGAATACGCAGATTTCTGCCACGTATTCCAGTTCCGATATATTCGACAAGATTGAACTCCCCGAATGCTGGATCGTCCGCTAATCGCTCGGAAACCTCGGTGACAAAGGCAAGCGTGTCAACAAGGCTGGTCGAAACAGCTCGACGCGTAACTAGTTGCTGAAGCTCAATTCGGAATTCGTCATTTTCCATAGTTATCGCTTTGGATAATGAAAGGTTTGATGGACTCTATTGAAATTGAGTAGCTTGACGAAACAATTCCTGTAGGGACAGTTGAGAAGAGCAATCGTGGAAAGCCCGCTTTCACCTCAAAGGAATTCATTTGCCCGGCAGTGAAGAGGATGGTTTCGTAAAATTCGTTCTCTACGTAATGGGCTTCCAACAGACGAACTTTGTACAAGTCGAGTGCTCCTGCATCAATAGCGAGCATGCTTTCGATCTCAGTTGTAAGTGAGTTGAGACTCACCACCCCGGCGTCCCCCGTCGCGGCACTGATCAATTCAATCGTCACAAGCGTGAGCGGCACATTGCTTTCGAGTTGCTCAAGGGACGCAATCGAAACCGCTTCTGAGTCTGGGCGAATCGCCTTAACTTCAAAAGCGCTACTAGGGAAAACAAAATCTTGATTCGCGCCCAACGGCCCCACCCAAGCGGTTACGGCGGAACTTGCACTTCTTTCACCTTTGACAAGCAGCATCTTGAGAAACAGCAGCTCTCCAAGTAGGCCACGAATTTCATGGCCTTCCAAAAGGCCCGCGCCGCCCTTCTGAAAAAGCTTCTTCCACAAGTTCAATCGATCTTTGAACAGTGTGAGTAGGGCGGGTTCATCAGACACCCCATCTGTTGCGTCAATGAGATCTTGGCATAGCCGGCCAAATACGGCTTCGAGTCCAGGCTGTCGGAGTCGCAGTACCATAAGCCATTTGCCATCGCCACGTTTATGACGGAAATAATCGAGCGACCCAGAGTTTGTAGACAGTTGAGGTGGCCGAGAAGTTACACCAATAGCCAGCATGACGAAGTTAGATGCGTCGAGCCCACCATAAATAGCAAACTTCGCAGTCGCATCTACAAGCGTCAGGCGAAAGTCATTTGTGTCAATTGGCTTCTGAGTCGCCTTTCTCTTTTCCTCCTGCCAAATGGCTTCAATCTTCGTCAGCATCGTCATCTTCTTCTGTAATTCCCATAGTCCGCAAGGCCACTTTGTTCAGTTTGTACGACACGTATTTCTTTTCGTCAGAATCGTCAAAGGCGTTGAAGGAAATTGAAATCGCGACATATGGCCCTTCATTTAATTCGTCTGCGGCCATTATTTTCTTTACATTCTTCGCTGTTGGGCCAGCATCTTTCGGCGCAATGAGGCTAATCGTAAGTGTCGGCCGTTTGCGGAAGGCTCGATAGATATAGCCAGGAATCGTATCTCCTTTGGTTGGGTCCTTTGCTTTCTCCACCTGCCAAGCCTCTTCCGCCGCCTGCAACTCATCGGCGTCAAGATCATACTTTTCATCACTGATATCGCCGACCCTTTGTTTGTTCAACTTCAAGTAGTCGGCTGACTTCTTAACGACTTCAAACTGTCGAGTACGAGGGCAAACCGGTTGAGGACGGCCCGCGCCATCCAAGGGAGCCAAGCCTGGATATTCAGCACCGTCACCTTGAGGAATGCAGACATCCCACGTCTCGAGCCCGGCAATGTTGTTTTGCGCAATGAACGTGAGTAGCGGTCGTTCGCGACCTGAGATATCTGGTACGAATGGCATGTTAAGATTAGAAATTTCGAGCTCGAACAAGAATGCTGCAATAGTAGCGGCTGGTACTTTCTGCCAACAATGCCTATTACCGTACATCGTTTTGTTGTTGTTAGCGAGCTTTTCGACAAGCTTGCTAACGGCTTCCCTGTTCCGCTGGTTCATGTCGTTTGAGCGTGGCAAATAGGGAGTTTCAACTCCTACTTGACTATATGAAACAGCAACTTCCACCTCTTGTGAGTTACGCATTTTATTGAGTGCCGTCACAATGAGCGATTCAGGATGCGATTGAACCCGGATTCCGAATTTCCGGGGCGGTTGATTACTGACAAACATTCGCCGGAAGTCTGCACGAAGCTCAGCGAGCACCTTTGCTAAATGTGTGTATGAGTCTGTCGCTGCGGCATCCATCCAGATGCGACAGAGGTCTTCGTAACCGCTTCGATAACCGAACCAACGACCCATTTGTAGAAGTGTGTCGTATGCTTTCGAGTTTCTGAAAAAATAGCTTACGCTAAGACCTTCTAATGTAAGGCCTCGCGAAAGCGTAAGGCCACCGACGGCTACAACTCTGCGACCTTTTTCAGATTTTCGATAGGCCCCATAGTCCAATCGATCTGCAATGTCTGTAGCTTGATTAATCGTAAGAACTTTCACAGACGCGATCGAATCGTAGAGAATGCCCCTTACATCGTCCCAAGCAACTCCGCAATCTGAATAATGGGTTCGCCAAGTTTGGTGGAGCCGCTGAAGCCTTGCGTGCTTGTGCCAACTGCCATCCGCGGCCAAGTATTGTTTGATTTCTTCGGTCAAGGTAAAAAGCTCGTCCTTGAGTAACCTTGCTACACGCCCTTGCACTGCGGTGAAACGCGAGACATTGACTAACATAGAGCGATGTCGCAGGTTTTCCTGGCGGAGATCACGGATCGCGCAAGATAGTACAAAAGCTTCTAGCGCTTCGCAGAGTGACTCAGGGAGTATCGAAACGAGCTGATCCTTCTTGTGTCCCTCAGGGAAAACTGCCGCGGCATCTGAAAGCTCAACAAGCTGACCTGAATGCGCTCCCCCCTCGGAGAAAATCGCGGCTGCTCCGATATAGTTTGTTGGAGTATTGAGGCAATAGACGAAATTTTTGGGGAACAAATCGTCGAGATCTGGATTAATGAAGACATTTGCAAAAGGAGTGGCAGTGTAAGCTACGTAGCTCGCACGCCGGAAGCGTTCAAGCAGCTCGCGTATCAGCTTGTTAATCGTCGCAGGATCTTCATCTTTTTTTGCATTGACTGAGGCATTGTCCGCTTCGTCATCAAGCAACAAAAATGGTAGGTCAAGCTGCTTGTTTCCCTTTGACATTTGGGAGTCAAAAAACGAAAGCAGGTTTTGCAGCGGAGAGCGATTCTTCTTAATTACGAAAATGACGGGCGCATTCTGGATGTAATTTTCTAGTGGAATGCCACCCATAATGCGTTTGTTCGTAGAAAGGAAGTCGTAGTCAATGGACGTAAGGACGTTTGGAATCACGGAGCGACCACGCAGACCCACACCAATCGGCGTATTGTCTCTAGAGTTTTCAAAGATCGCTCTACTATCACGACCGACGAACCCAGTATCGATTCGTTCTTGAGTTTGTGTCCGCAAATCCTCAATCATGCCGGTCAAGAGAACAATGACTTTGTATCCGGCATCGGCAGCTTTATTGATCAGACCGCAATAGTTGGCTGTTTTTCCTGACTGGACGTCTCCCATCACAAGGCCTTGGATCCTCCAACCATTCGGTTCAGATGGATTGCCCATCTCGTTGAGAACATTGTCGGTGTCGTCATTGAGAGTGCGAATCACAGTTGTGTTCATCCGATTTGCTTCGAGCTCGCGCTTGTAGGCATTCCAATAGGTCCACTTGATGGATGCGCGCGCGTCATCGAGCCATGCAACCTGTTCCTCGCTTCTAAGAACATCGCCTGCTGTTACGCGAATGCCAATGTCGGCTTCCAGCTGCTTCCTAATGGCGTCGGATGCGTTGGAGTCGAATTTGAAATCTGGGTCAACCGCCGACATTACTAGCGGAAGGCGTTCCATGATTTCGTTGAGGATATCATCGGTAAGCTCCCGATCCTTCAAGAGCAAAAGTGCGGCGGCGTATGGGTCAGTTGGCATTTAGAAGGGCTGCTTTTAAGCGTTCGTGAATTTGAGGAAACTTTGCAAACGGGTCGATATTGAGTACATCAGTTGGCGCGGCCCCTGTGAGCTCCGAAATTAACCTAGCCTTCGCAAGGAGCTCATCGAAATCAGGAACTTCGGGGCCCCGACGTGAGTCGCCGCACATGTCTGCATAGATGGCTTCAAGCGGGAGCAACTCACTGGCCAAATCCAGGATCAGGTCCAAATGCTTGATGGAGTCTTTGTCGAGCCTGGAAACCAATTTCTGAATGATCGGAAAATCAGTGTTGATCTCATATCGAAACTTGCCGTGCTCAGGTTCAGTACGAACCCACAGTGGTGTGAAGTCTGATTTGTGACTCGTGCGACCAAGATAGGTAATTGTTCGCTTGCATGTGCCTGCAAAATGCGGCAGCAGTTCCTTCAGCCGTTGCCTAATGACTTCTGGTGGGAATGCTCCAGATTTCTTAATATCGAGAGACCAGAGGTCATCGAACGTGTTGGGAATGTCTACTTGAACACGAGCAAGCTTGAAAAACTCTTCTTTGGGGACTAGTTTGAACCAGGTCCCCCAAATTACGAGTCGTCGATTGCGATAGATATAAAAGCCCTGAGAGCTGCGCAATCCATCCCTACCGCCTGCGAGCTCAATTTCTTCCCTAGAAAGCCTGTGTACGGGCGGCAGAATGTAAGGAACAACGTGGGCGACGCCTCGCTCGTGGCGGATAGTTTGTGTCTCCAACGGTTGCCGATATGGATTTTTTTTCAGAAACGGATCAATGGCTGGCAATTTGAGTCCGTTGATGGTCATTTTGACGGCTTGAAAGCCGTCTTCTTTTGAGGTGAAACGATGGAAGACAAGTGCAAGATGATTCCGCAGCGACGACAATTTATAGGTCATTTCCGCGGCGGCATCGGAAGCCCCTGCCGTAAGCTTGTCCAGCTCTTCCCATACAACTAATGTGCCAGATGTCAGCCCTTCAATAGCCGCGAAAAGCGGCAGTTTGGCACAATCGCTTTCACCCGGGACTACCACAACCCATCGTTCTTTTTGACGCACGACCTCGAGGTCCCAGCAACGCGCGCTGATCGTTCCGTTCTTTTTGCTGACAACCGTCAACTTACGACATTGGGATAAGGAAGCAGTTTTTAATCCCAGTCCGAAACGACCTAGGTCATGCTCGTCGCGTTGAATCGTCGGATTGCGGCTTCCATGGCGCATTGCGTTTGTAAGCTCAGGACCCGTCATCCCCGAACCGTTGTCAAGGATCGCGACAAAAGGCTTATCGACAGCGTCGTAACGAATTGATATTTCGGTCGCACGGGCAGAAACGCTGTTGTCAACGAGATCAGCAATCGCTGCTTCTGGCGAATAGCCTACCGCTCGCATTGACTCAATTAAGGATACCGGATCAGGAATTACTTCTAGAGTTTCCAATTTTGATCGCCCCAACTCAAGCAAACTCAACTATAAAAATTACAGTATGGCACAAAATGGGGCGGTGGCGGTGACACGTCAACTTCGATCTACGTTGTACTTCCTGAGAAGATTGAGAGAACACATTTTGCAATTTTATGTGCAAGGAACGGCGGCACAGCATTTCCGACTTGATGAAACTGCTCGGTGCGATTGCCCTGGAAGAAATAGTTATCAGGGAAAGTTTGCAGTCGCGCCGCCTCTCGAACGGTTAAGCTGCGACATTGGGTTGGATCATAGTGTATGAAGTAATGGCCATCCTTCGCGATATGGCTAACTACAGTTTTTCCTGGAATACCAGCAAGCTGAACACGGAAGCGATCTGCAAATTTTCCCGATTTCCAGTTCTCGTGTTCTGGCGCTAATCCACGCAAGCAGAAGTCCTTATGACCTTTAGGGGTAACATTACGCGCTTTGGCATATGCAGCCGCGAACAGATAGCGTCGTAGGTCGCTTTCCATATGGCCACGGGCATCGTGATTCAAGACGAACTTTAATTTTCCCTCTGCACCATCTTTATACCAATTGCTCAACTCCGTCGATAAGAGTTTCGGTATTTTGTAATTCGTCAAAAACTCGCCAGTGTTGCTGGGTAGTTCGCCTTCATCATTCAATTGATCAAATTCAAGCGCGACGTCATCCATTCCATGTTTCTTTAGGCGCGCCTGCTTAGCGAGATCTTTTGCATGCTCGAGTATTAATGTCTTCCATTTCTCCGCACTATCACCACCTCTCGAGATGCTGCTGCGAACTCTCGGCAGATCGCCAATAGCTTGCTTGACGCTTACAAATTGATCGACCTCGCTAAGAACCGGGGGAGCCCATCCAATTTCCTTCTTGCTAACAATGTCTTCGCGAATCCCTAGCAATATTACGCGATGCCGGGCTTGCGGAATTCCGAAGTGCTCAGCCTTAATGACAAAATCATGGGCATCGATAGATGCAGGATCATCAAAACGTGTGAAACAAGTTGGCGCAACAAGAGAGTGAATCCGATAACCACATTGCGCCAAGTCCATAAGGATGTTATGAAAAATCCGTTTCCCACCGACTTTTGAGGAAAGGATGCCTTTCACGTTTTCCATTACAAAAACATGCGGCCGATAACCAGAGATTATCCTCAGATATTCTTTGTAAAGAAAATGACGCGGATCTTCCTCAGGCTTATATGCGGCATTCCCTTTATTCCTAGAGCGACCTACCAAAGAGTAAGCTTGACACGGCGGTCCCCCAATCAATATCCACGGAACGGTTGAATCAATGCCATTAGCTTTAACTGCCTCATCAAGGCGCGTATTGCATTCAGCATCACCCAATTTAAGTTGCAGCGCTTCAGCACATGCTTCTTCCCATGCTTCAGACGTCTGCTTATCCCAGATCGAGAGAGGTGTCGAGTTCTGAGGTGCTTCCGTCTTGCCGTTGCAGATGTCAAAGTAAGGATCGATAGCGTTGCCACCTAGCCGTTTAAGGATTCGGTAGAATGCTCGAAGTCGGAGAGTTGCATGAGCAGAGGATTCCATCTCTGCGGAGACTGCGATTTCAAAGTTTTGATGAGAGGAAAATCCTTCACCTAGCCCACCAGGACCCGCAAAGAGGTCCACGATCTTAATTTTTTGTTGCCCCATTGTGCTTCCAGCTATTTGATCATACTAGGTTACCAGGAATGGCTGACATTGTCGATTCCGTCACTCGCTCGCGAATGATGGCCGGTATTCGCGGCAAGAACACTAAGCCGGAGGTTGCGTTACGCAATGGTTTACATCGACTTGGACTTCGTTATCGGTTGCATTGCTCGAACTTACCTGGCAAGCCTGATTTGGTGTTCCCGAAGCATAGGGTCGCGCTATTTGTTCATGGCTGCTTTTGGCATCGTCATGTAGGTTGTAGACTGGCGAGTACGCCCGCGAAGAATTTCGACTTTTGGCGGGAAAAATTCGCTCGAAATGTCGAGCGCGATCAAGATCAAATAGCCAAGCTGCAAACAGCTGGGTGGCGAGTGTTGATCGTTTGGGAATGTTGTTTGCGCCAGAAACAACTTGCCAATCTCTTTGAGACAATCTCTACAGAGATACGTGAAGGAAGTGCGGACTTCAAAGAATGGCCTAGTCTAACGGCAACATGACTCGCAAAATACGTGTCAACGCAAACCAGACATTCAACTGGCGCAAGCTGTGCAAAGCGGACAGTTAACGGGCGGCGCTCCGACAGAGAGGGATGAGCTGTTGCCGGTGATAGACGTTGGCGAAAATGCCCGCATCGAAATCCCCATGCAGATATCATCACGCTTAAGGTAAGGCGTGCGTGACTGCGCATTGAAGGCCAAGCCAATACCCCGCACTGGCGCAGGTATTGGAGCATGTGCTGCGATTATCGGCCCGCCAGCGGAAAGGGACGTAGGTCTGGCTAAACGCCACCGCCATCATCATGGTAGTTGCCTTTATGGCCTAGTAGGAAAAGTGTAATCCTCGCTGACGGACGACCATTCAGAAGCCATGCGTATGTTCCGTGGACTTGGTCTGATAAAGCGGTTCATGCCCCTTAGACTCGCTCTGAAAGGCCTACACAATGCCTGCACGGCCGTTTCGGCACCTGCAAATATAAAAGAGTTACAGGCCAGCAGCGTGTAACTCTTTGTTTTTAAAGGCATTATTGGTGCCGGCTGCAGGACTCGAACCCGCCACCTGATGATTACAAATCAACTGCTCTACCTGATGAGCTAAGCCGGCTAAAAACTGGTCGGGCGATTATACGTTATTTGATGCGAGTGAGGGTAGGACGTCCGCCCTTTTTTGGCGGCTCGTCGTCCGGGCCGTTGTCGCCGCTGCCTTCTTCGGCGCGCGGAGCGGACGAAGCGGGAACGGAGGACAGCGCCGGTGCGGCAGGCTCTTCGGCAGCCTCAGGCGCAGAGGCCGGCGCGGAGGCCGTACCCAGCAGTGGCTCGAAGGCCATGCCCTGGCCATTCTCGTTGGCGTAAATCGCCATCACATTGTTGACCGGTACGTAGATCTCGCGCGACACGCCGTTGAAGCGGGCGTGGAAATGGATCGCGTCGTTGTCCATCTTCAGGCCCGAGGTGGCGCCGAAGCTGATGTTGAGGACGATCTCGCCCTTCTTCACGTATTCCATCGGCACCGTGGTCGAGGCATCGACTTTGACGGCCAGGTAAGGGGTGTAGCCGCTGTCGGTGCACCATTCATAGATGGCGCGCAGCATGTAGGGCTTGGTGGAGATTTCTGCCATGGTCTTGCTCATAAAACTGGGGCGCGCGGCGTTGCGGCACGCGCGCCCCGGGGCCGCCAAAAATCAGCGGCGCATTACTTTCTCGGACGGGGTCAGCGCTTCGATGTAGGCCGGACGCGAGAAGATGCGTTCAGCATACTTCATCAGCGGCGCAGCGGTCTTCGACAGCTCGATACCGTAATGGTCCAGACGCCACAGCAGCGGCGCTACCGCCACGTCCAGCATCGAGAACTCGTCGCCCAGCATGTACTTGTTCTTCAGGAACAGCGGCGCCAGCGTGGTCAGACGGTCGCGGATTTCGGCGCGGGCCTTGTCGTGCGACTTGTCGTTTGTCTTGTTGCGCTCGCTTTCCAGCGTGTGCACGTGCACGAACAGTTCTTTCTCGAAGTTGAACAGCATCAGACGGGCACGGGCGCGCATCAGCGGGTCGGCCGGCATCAGCTGCGGATGCGGGAAGCGTTCGTCGATGTACTCATTGATGATGTTCGATTCGTACAGGATCAGTTCACGCTCGACCAGGATCGGAACCTGGCCGTAAGGGTTCATGGTCGAAATATCTTCCGGCTTGTTGAACAGGTCAACATCGCGCACTTCGAAGTCCATGCCTTTTTCAAACAGGACCAGGCGGCAGCGCTGGGAGAAGGGGCAGGTGGTGCCCGAGTAGAGAACCATCATTTGGTAGTTCCTTAGAAACAAAGGGGACGAGACCGCGAACGGTTCGCCCCAGTTGACCGTCCGCAACAAGACGGACGGCACAAACACGCGCCGGACCAGCCGGCGCAATCAATTTTATTTGACTTCTTTCCAGAACGACGCGTTCAAGCGCCATGCCAGGATGGCGAAGCCAGTCATGAAGAGCAGAACCCAGACGCCCAGGCGCTTGCGCTGCTGCTGCGCGGGTTCCGCCATCCATTCCATATAGCCCACCAGGTCCGCCACCGCAGTGTCGAATTCCAGCTTGCTCATGGAGCCAGGCTTGACTTGTTCGAAGCCGGCAAACTTGTGCATGGTCTTCGCTTCGTCATGCGGATCCTTCTCTTCCACGAACTTGGCGGATTGCACACCCTGCAGTTCCCACAGAACGTGAGGCATTGCAGCGTTTGGCAGCACCATGTTGTTGAAGCCGGTCGGACGGCTGTCGTCCTTGTAGAAGGTACGCAGGTAAGTATACAGGTAGTCGCCACCGGTGTTGCCTGGGGACGCTTTTGCACGGGCGATCACGGACAGGTCAGGCGGCACGGTACCGAACCAGGCCTTGGCATCTTTCGCCGGCATGGCCGTGGTCATCATTTCGCCCACTTTTTCGCCGGTGAACAGCAGGTTCTGCTTGATCTGGTCTTCCGTCAGGCCCAGGTCGCGCAGGCGGTTGTAGCGCATGGACGAGGCGTTGTGGCAGTTCAGGCAGTAGTTGACGAACAGCTTGGCGCCGTTTTGCAGCGCAGCCATATTGTGCGAACGGTCAGGCGCCTTGTCCAGCGGGAAGCCGCCTTCGCTTGCGAAGGCCAGACCCGGCAGCAGGGCCAGGATAGCCAGCAGTTTCTTCGAGAAATTCATGTATTCAATCCTTTGCTTAGCGTATCTGGTCCAATTAGTGCGCGTGGAAAACGACACGGTCCGGCACTTTTTTGAACGTACCCATTTCGCTCCACCATGGCATCAGCAGGAAGAAGGCGAAGTAGTACAGGGTCGCAATCTGGGACACGATGGTGCCCACCGGCGCCGGCGGCTGGGTACCCAGGTAGCCCAGCAGCAGGAAGGAGATGAACAGGCCGGCGTACACATACTTGTGCCAGTCAGGACGGTAACGGATCGACTTCACCGGCGAGTGGTCCAGCCATGGCAGGAAGGCCAGGATCACCACGGAACCGCCGAAGAACACCACGCCCCAGAACTTCGCGTCCAGCACGGAAGGCAGCATGCCGATGATGGCCAGCAGGGCGATCACGGCGATTACCGCCTTGGTGCGGAAGGCCAGCTTGGACTTCAGCCACAGGAAGGATACATAAGCCGCCACGCCAACCATCAGCACCCACATGAAGTCCGCAGTCGTTGCACGCAGCACCGAGTAGAACGGGGTGAAGTACCAGGTCGGAGCGATGTGCAGCGGGGTCTTCAGGGAATCGCCCGGCAGGAAGTTGTTGTACTCCAGGAAGTAGCCGCCCATTTCCGGTGCGAAGAACACGACCGCGCTGAACAGCACCAGGAACACGGACACGCCGAAGATATCGTGCACGGTGTAGTACGGGTGCGAAGGGATGGAGTCCACCGGATGGCCATCGGCGCCCAGGTTCTCTTTCACTTCGATGCCGTCCGGGTTGGACGAGCCGACTTCGTGCAGTGCGATCAGGTGAGCTGCCACCAGGCCCAGCAGGACCAGCGGAATGGCGATCACGTGGAAGGCGAAGAAGCGGTTCAGGGTGGCGTCGGACACCACGTAGTCGCCACGGATCCACAGCGACAGGTCAGGGCCGATCAGCGGAATCGCGCCGAACAGGTTGACGATCACCTGTGCGCCCCAGTAGGACATCTGGCCCCATGGCAGCAGGTAGCCGAAGAAGGCCTCGGCCATCAGGCACAGGAACACGGCGAAACCGAACAGCCACACCAGCTCGCGCGGCTTACGGTAGGAACCGTACAGCAGACCGCGGGTCATGTGCAGGTACACGATGATGAAGAAGGACGATGCGCCGGTCGAGTGCATATAGCGCACCAGCCAGCCCCACGGTACTTCACGCATGATGTATTCGACCGACGCGAAGGCCAGATTGGCGTCCGGCTTGTAGTGCATGGTCAGGAAGATACCGGTCACGATCTGCAGCACCAGCACCAGCGCCGCCAGCGAGCCGAAGATGTACCAGAAGTTGAAGTTTTTCGGAGCGTAGTATTTGCCCCACTGGTCGTTCCACAGCTTGGTCAGCGGGAAGCGGTCATCGACCCAGCCCACGGCCTTCTGCGCCACCGGTGCATCGGCCGGGAATTTGGTTTCCTTGAATGCGCCCATGGCTTATGCCTCGCCTTTCTCGTCTTTACCGATTACGATCTTGCTATCGCTCAGGTACATGTGGCGTGGGACTGGCAGGTTGTCCGGAGCAGGCTTGTTCTTGAATACGCGGCCAGCCAGGTCGAAGGTCGAACCGTGGCATGGGCAGAGGAAGCCGCCGGCCCAGTCGTCAGGCAGGGACGGCTGTGGACCAGGCACGAACTTGGTCGATGGCGAGCAGCCCAGGTGGGTGCAGATGCCGATCGCGATCAGGATTTCTGGCTTGATGGAGCGATGTTCGTTGGCACAGTATTCTGGCGTGAACTCGGATGGATTGCGCTTGGATTCCGGGTCGGCGACCTGGTTGTCGGTCTTCTTCAGCGACGCCACCATCTCTGGGGTCCGCTTGAGAATCCACACCGGCTTACCACGCCATTCCACGGTTTTAAGTTCGCCCGGCTGGAGGGAGGAAATATCCACCTCGACCGGAGCACCGGCTGCTTTTGCGCGTTCCGACGGCTGGAAGGTGCTTACCAAGGCACCCGTTGCGCCCAACCCGACCACACCACCCGCCGCACACGTGGCGACGAGCAAGCCGCGTCGGCTCGAATCGACCTGCTTTTCGATACTCATACAAACCCCAATCAGTCAAAAATCAGAAATCTTTATTAAGCGTTAACAAAGCTTCTCGCAACCTTAAATTATAAGGGAACCAAAACACGATTTAAAGTAAAACCTTGCAAACATCCAACTTGCCCCAAGATACCGCCCTTTTCTGTGGTTCCATGCGTTTGTCGCAAAGTTAGAAAAACAGTATTATCAGAAGTAACAGATTACTGGGAGAAACCTATGGCTATGTTGCAAGAATTCAAAGAATTTGCCATGAAGGGCAACGTGATCGACCTGGCGGTCGGTGTCATCATTGGCGCCGCCTTCGGCAAGATCGTGGACTCTCTGGTGGCAGACGTTATCATGCCTCCGATCGGTATGCTGCTCGGAGGTTTAGATTTTGCCAACTATTATGTCCCGCTCAACGGGCAGGCGGCGAACCTGAGTCTCGCAGAAGCCAAGAAATTGGGCGCGGTGTTGGCATACGGCAACTTCCTGACCATCCTGCTCAATTTCATCATCCTGGCCTTCGTGATCTTCCAGATGGTGCGCATGGTGCATAAGCTGCGTACCGAACCGGCGCCCGCCGCACCGGCCGAACCGGCGCCGCCGGCAGAAGATATCGTGCTGTTGCGCGAAATCCGCGATTCTTTGCGAAAATAAGGGTATTGGCGGGCAAGTGACCCGCCCTACTCATCGGAATTGCTATGCGACGACTCTGGTTATTGTTTGCGCAAACGGTGACCATTGTCCTGGCACTGTATTTCGTCTATTCGGCCATGCGGCCGGACTGGCGCGCCCCTGCGCTGACGCCGCCGCACGCCGGAACCACCTCGACTACCCGCGCTGCCGGCGCTTCGCTGACTGAAGCGCCGGCCCTGCCCTCGCCCGGCTCCTACCGCGCCGCAGCGGGACGCGCCATGCCGGCGGTGGTCAATATCCTCACCTCGAAGGCGGTAAAACGCCGCCACCCGCTGTCGCGCGATCCCTTCTTCCGTAAATTCTTCGGCGACCGCGACGAGGAGCCGGACGAGCAGAACAGCCTGGGCTCGGGCGTGATCGTCAGCCCGGAAGGCTATATCCTGACCAATAACCACGTGGTGGAAGCGGCCGACGATATCGAAGTGGTGCTGGCGGACAGCCGCAAGGCCAAGGCCAGGGTGGTGGGCACCGATCCGGAAACCGATCTGGCCGTCATCAAGGTCGAACTGGAAAAACTGCCCGTCATCGTGCTGGGCCAGGTGGAGCAGGCCAAGGTCGGCGACGTGGTGCTGGCCATCGGCAACCCCTTTGGCGTTGGCCAGACGGTAACCATGGGCATCATTTCCGCCCTGGGACGCAACAATCTGCACATCAACCACTTCGAAAACTTCATCCAGACCGACGCGGCCATCAACTTCGGCAACTCGGGCGGCGCCCTGATCGATTCCAACGGCAACCTGCTGGGCATCAACTCGGCCATCTATTCCCAGACCGGCGGCTCGGTCGGCATCGGCTTCGCCATTCCGGTCAGCACGGCCAAGTCGGTGATGGAATCCATCATCAAGGAAGGCCACGTGGTGCGCGGCTGGATTGGCGTGGAATCGCAGGAAATCACGCCCGAGATGGCGGAAAGCTTCGGCCTGAAGCGCGAATCCGGCGCCATCATTGCCGGCGTGGTGCGCAACGGCCCGGCCGACAAGGCCGGCATGCGCCCCGGCGATATCCTGCTGTCCGTGGACGGCAAGCCGGTCAATGACACGAATGAAATGCTGAATCTGATCGCCCAGCTGACGCCGGGCGGCAAATCGACCATGCGCGTGCTGCGCAAGGCGCGCGAAACCGACCTGGCCATCACGGTCGGCCAGCGTCCGTTACCCAAGAAACAACGTTAAAGAAATAAGCAACCCAACACCATGCATCTCCGCGACCTGACCCGCTTCCTGCAAGAGCTGACCGACAACAACAACCGTCCCTGGTTCATCATGAACAAGCCGCGCTACGACATCCTGCGCGAAGAGTTCCTGGAACTGGTGACCCAGACTATTGTCGAGCTGGGCAAATTCGACCCGGCCGTGAAGTTCTGCAATCCCAAGAAAGCCATGTTCCGCATCAACCGCGACGTGCGCTTCGCCCACGACAAGAGCCCGTACAAGACGCATTTCGGGGCCGCGATTGCGCCCAACGACATGCGCCGTCCCAGCATGGCGGGCGGGCCGACCTATTACTTCGAGCTGACCAAGGAAGGCAAGCTCGGCATCGGCGCCGGCGAATACCTGCCGCCGCCGCACCGCCTGAAGGCCCTGCGCAAGCACATGGTCGAGGACGCAGCCGGTTTCCGCAAGGCGCTGGCCAACAAGGCGCTGAAGGCGCGCTACGGTTCCATTACAGAAGAGCACAAGCTGCAGCGTCCCCCCAAGGGCTATGACCCGGAGCACGAGCACATCGAGTTCATCAAGCTGAAGAGCTTCTTTGTATTTACCGAAATCAAGCTGAACCTGAACAAGCCGGAAGAACTGCTGCCGCAGATCGCCGCCTGCTTCAAGGACACGCTGCCGCTGGTGAAGTGGATGCGCGAAGCCAAGGTGGAAGAGGACGCCGAAGCGGCGTAAGCAGCAATGCGCACCGTCCGTATCCTGCTACTGGCTCTGATCTTCTTGCTGCACAACAGTGTTGTGCTGGCAAAGTCCATGCACAGCTGCTGCGCGGACCCGGCTATCTGCACGGTAGTCCATTGCATGGACGCAGGCTGCCTGCCGTCCTCCCCGCCCCTGGCCAATGGACTGGCGCCGGTCGCGGCGCCGCTGCTGTCCGCAGCGGACGTCCGACCGGCGTACGCCCCCGTTTTCCTGCCTGCGCCCATAGAGGCGATCTGGCGTCCGCCGGACTGAGTGCCCGCTCCAAGCGCATTCAACTCAATCTGACTAAAGGAAAACATCATGAAGAAAATCATCGCCGGCCTCGGCCTTCTGCTGGCATCCGCTGCCGCTTTCGCAGCCAACGCAGGCTGCTGCATGGACCTCGAATGCTGCCTGCGGATGCTGGGCTGCTGCTAAAAGGCTGAACTGAGGCTGTAAAGGACAGGGCGCTACGGCGCCCTGTTTTCTTTTGCGGGCCGGTTTTTGCAGCTCATGTCGCCAAATTTGCATTTCGTCGCAAGCCCATAGTGTTGGACGGGGGGCTTCTCTATAGTTCAATCAACGCAGCACGAAACGCAAACAAAACGCAGCACCAACAGCAGTTAAACCTAACCGAACGGAGCTCAAAATGAACATCGCTAAAAACATGGAAACCATCTTCCTCAGCGCAGTTGCAGTGATCGCCCTGACTGGCTTTGCAACCGCCGCCGTACCTTCGAAACACATCGCCGCTCCGGCAGCCGTGGTAGCGAAGAACGCAGGCACGATGCCGGTAGTTGTTGTCAGCGCCAAGCGCCTGACGGCCGAAGAGAAAGCAGCACTGTAATCCACCGCAATCAGCAACGCTAACAAAGAAAAGAAAACGGAGTCCACGATGAAAAAGTTCTTCAGCATGACGATGATCGCAGCCGCAATGTTCGCAGGAGCCGCTCATGCGGACGACATCGTCAGCGAAACCCGAACCATCGATGGCCGCGCCGTTAAAGTAGTGCTGGATGGCGTGATCGACCTGAAGCTGAAGCAAGGTCCCGCTTCGCTGGTGGTCTCCGGCGACAAGCGCTACGTACCAAAGATTACGGTGACCCAGAGCGGCGACACGCTGCGTATCGGCACCGACCTGCACGGCAACATCAACAACCCGAAGCTGCGTGCTGAACTGAGTCTGCCGCAAGTGCGTGAGCTGGTCTCCGCAGGCGTAGGCTCCACTGAAATGAACGGCTTCAGCGGCGATTCGGTACGGCTCTCGCTGGAAGGCGCCGGTGCAGTGAAAGTGAATTCGCAATACCGCAAGGTGAACGCACGCCTGACCGGCGTGGGCAGCATGACCGTGAATAACGATGCCGCCGACGATGTGGACCTGAACCTGAAAGGTGCAGGCCAGATCACGATCACCGGCCAAAGCAAGAATGTACACGCACAGCTGGGCGGCATCGGCAGCCTGGATGCACGCAAGCTGGAGTCCGAGAGCCTGGATGCGGAACTCACCGGCTTGGGCAGCGCGACCTTCTACGCAAAGACTTCCGCCAACCTGCGCCTGACCGGCATGGGTTCGGCAACGGTGTACGGCAAGCCGGCGACGCGCAATGCGACGGCGCGCGGCCTGGGCAACGTAGCCTGGAACTGAACACCGACCTTCTCCAACCACTCTTGACCTGGTCTTGAGTACTTTCGCCGCCCACTCCCAATGGGCGGCTTTTTTATTTCTGAGGGCGCAGGTCGCGGCCGAGGATCAGCCGCAGGTCAGGTTTGCCGCGGCGCGATGTGGTGTCCGCTTTTATCGCCTGTATGCCGATGCGCCGCGCCAGCTGTTGGGCTTGCGGTTCGCCTGATGGGGTGTATTCGATGCGGCTGGAAGGTTCGGCAAAAGGGCGGATGTTCGATAGCCTGATTACGTTCAGTTCATCGCTCAGTAGCGTGCGGCGCCATGCGGCGGCGAGGCCGCGTACGCCGTTGCCGTTGCTGATTTCAAGCCGCATGGCCGCGGCCTGTGTAGCCTGTGCGGCTGGTTCTGCTGATTCTGCTGATACTGATGCCGCTGATGCTGTTGCGGATACTGCTGACGCCATTGGCGCCGCAAGCTGTGCAACGCGCCGCAGCTCCAGCAGCGCCGGGCCAAGCGCACGCAACTCGGTGCGCGGCATGCCTCGCACCGCAACGTAATCGTCCGCCAGCGTATGGGCGCGCAGGCTTTGCGCCTGCTTCAACATGCGCGCCCCGCGCTCGCCATCACCCTGCTCCATCAAGCGCTCGCCAAGCCGCTGCCATACCGCCGGATCGCCCGGCGTCTGCAGGCAGGCGCGCTGCAACGTGGCAAGCGATGGCGGCCCAGGCTGCGCCTGGGAACC